>Ga0265294_10000654_pt1 | contig 46408 bp, 30 predicted proteins | sample MunlanPumphouse3_FD_192504 | JGI IMG/M metagenome (GOLD analysis project Ga0265294, IMG submission 192504) | Groundwater microbial communities from a municipal landfill in Southern Ontario, Canada - Pumphouse #3 | ecosystem: Environmental > Aquatic > Deep subsurface > Groundwater | place...
GCAAGGGAGGGGTTAGCTGGCGGCTAAGCTGCCAGCTAACCCCTCCCTAAAAGATAAAGTCTTGATTGTCATTTCGACCGAAGGGAGAAATCTATGTTATAAAATGTTTACCGGACAACAATGTAAAAAAATCTCAAAATTAATTTTGGTGATTCGTGTAAAAATATTACCTTTGCACACGCAAAAAGCAAAAATGGCTCCGTGGCTCAACTGTATAGAGCATCTGACTACGGATCAGAAGGTTACAGGTTAGAATCCTGTCGGAGTCACAAAAAATAAAACATCCCCTGTAAAATCTCAATTTACAGGGGATGTTTTTTGTGTAATAGAAGAATAATTCTTCAGACAAAAAAACGCGCTGCAAGTTGAAACTTACAGCGCGTTGCATTTGAAGTGGTGCCCACAGTACTTTATACTGTGGGATTTTGGGGCTGAGGTGGTGCCACCACGAATCGAACGAGGGACACAAGGATTTTCAGTCCTTTGCTCTACCAACTGAGCTATGGCACCTTGCTTTAGCGGGTGCAAATATACGCCGAAATTTCAAATTGACAAACTCTTTTTGAAAAAAAATCGTATTTTTGCATCAAACCAGATAAAAAATAATATGGCGTTGAATTTTGATATTTTCTTACTTGTTGGATCTATTCTATTGTTTATAAGCTTAATTGCCGGAAAAACAGGGTATCGTTTTGGGGTGCCGACACTGTTGCTGTTTTTGATAATCGGGATTGTATTTGGTAGCGGGGGATTGGGACTTCAGTTTAGTTCGCCCAGTGTTGCTCAGAATATTGGTATAGTAGCGTTGAATATTATATTATTTTCAGGGGGAATGGATACCCGGTTGACAGAATTAAAGCCAATAGCAGTTCAGGGAGTCCTGCTGGCAACAGTAGGGGTATTGCTTACGGCTTTGATAACGGGTCTGTTTGTTTTTTGGGTTACTAATAATATATTACAAAGTGTAACTTTCAGTTTGTTTGAATCGCTTTTGCTTGCCGGGATTATGTCTTCGACAGATTCAGCATCTGTTTTTGCTATTTTACGCTCTAAAAAGCTGTCATTACAACAAAATCTTCGACCCTTACTTGAACTTGAGAGTGGAAGTAATGACCCCATGGCTTTCATGATTACGATCATGATGATTCAGTTGCTTACATTACCTGAAATAAGTGGTTGGTTTGTTTTGGTAAAGTTTCTTCAGCAGCTATTATTTGGCGCGGCATTGGGCTACATACTTGGGATGTTGTCTGTCAGATTGATTAACAACATCAATCTTGATAATGATGCCCTGTATTCTGTGTTAATGGTCACAATCATGTTTTTTTTGTTCGGGTTTACCACATTTGTGGGAGGAAATGGTTACTTAGCTGTGTATGTGGGTGGTTTAATGATTGGAAATCATCGTGTCGTGCATCGCAGAAGCATGATGAGGTTTTTTGATGGATTAACATGGCTTTTTCAGATTATTATGTTCCTTGCGCTTGGCTTGCTTGTTAATCCTGATGAGTTGTTGCCTGTTTTAGGTGTTGCCGCAATTATTGGATTGTTCCTGACTGTTGTTGCACGTCCTTTCGCTGTTTTTACTACCTTGCTTCCGTCTAAACGTTTATCGTTTAAAGCGAAACTTTTTACTTCATGGGTAGGGCTTCGTGGAGCTGTTCCCATAATTTTTGCTACTTATCCCTTAATAAATGAGGTGACACAAGCAAAAATTATGTTTAATATTGTGTTTGTGATTACCATTATTTCTTTATTACTTCAAGGTACTACTGTACCAGTCATGGCAAAATGGCTTGGATTAACTCAAAAAGCTCCCCAGAAAAGAAAGTTAAAAGAATTTGATGTTGAGTTCTCCGACGAAATTAAATCAGCCATGTGTGAGATTAAGGTGAATAAAAACATGCTGAACCAGGGAAATCGCTTGCTGAATATTGACCTTCCTGAACATACCCTTGTGGTAATGGTAAAAAGGGATCAGCGCTATTTTATCCCGCGCGGAAACACACAGCTCGAAGAAGGTGATTCGTTGCTGGTGATTACTGACAACGAAGAAGCTATGCATGAAACCTATCGCCAGCTTGGGATTAATCCCCTGGAGTGAAAACGTGAGCAGCTGTTTTTTAGCCCTTGGTTGATGCTTTCACGATATTTTCAATTACCCCCGGAAAGTGCAGGTATTCCAGCGCATGTACTTTTTCAGCAAGAGATTCAGGTGTGTCGTCGGGTAATACTTCACAAATTGCCTGAAAAATTATGCTACCCTCATCATACTTTTCATTCACGTAATGGATGGTGATGCCCGATTGCGTTTCTCCAGCATTCACAACTGCCCGGTGTACGTGTTGTCCGTACATCCCTTTGCCTCCGAATTTGGGTAGAAGGGCTGGATGAATATTGATGATTTTGTTCGGGAAAGCTTCCAGTAAAGGTGAAGATATCTTGAGTAGAAATCCTGCCAATACAATAAAATTAATTTTGTATTCTTTTAATAATCGGATGATTTTATCCCCTTCGTCAAACTCTTTTTTCGAAAAAGAAAAAGAAGGAATGCCCATTGTTTTTGCTCTTTCGTGTACAAAAGCATCAGGTTTATTGGATATGATTAAAGGAAATACAATACCGGGTTTTTCCGAGAAATAGCGGATAATGTTCTCAGCGTTAGATCCGGATCCGGATGCAAAAAGAGCTATTTTATAGGCCATAAAGCGATGTTTTTTTGCGCAAAACTGGAAAATGTGTGCAAAAAAAGGTAATTTTTTCAACAAAATAGGTGTTATGTCGAGAAAATTAATTTACTTTGCAGCGCAAAATTAAAAAACAAATTTTATTTATCAACTTAAAAAACAAAATTATGTCAGAAGTTGCAGCTAAAGTAAAAGCGATCATCGTAGAGAAATTAGGTGTTGACGAATCAGAAGTAGTTCCAGCAGCAAGTTTTACTAACGATCTGGGAGCAGATTCATTAGACACTGTAGAATTGATCATGGAATTCGAAAAAGAATTTGGAATTACCATTCCGGAAGACCAGGCAGAAAAAATTTCTACAGTAGGTGATGCCATCGCATTCATCGAGGCCTTATAATAATTTTTCCTAATAACATTATGGAATTAAAAAGAGTTGTAGTAACCGGACTTGGTGCCATAACTCCTGTTGGTAATACTATTCCGGAGTTCTGGAATAGTATTATCAATGGAAAGAGTGGTGCATCGCTGATTACCCGTTTCGATACGACCAGCTTTAAAACAAAGTTTGCTTGTCAGGTAAAAGATTTTGATCCTAACCAACATTTCGATCGTAAAGAAGCCAGGAAAATGGACATTTATGCGCAACTTGCTTTGGTCGCAGCCAAAGAGGCAATTGAGCATAGTGGGTTAGACCTGGAAAGTATAGACAAGAATGAGGTAGGAGTAATCTTTTCCGCAGGTATAGGTGGTATTACTACTTTTGAGCAGGAAATAGGGTATTATTATCAACATCCTGAAATGGGACCAAAATTCAATCCGTTTTTTATCCCTAAAATGATTTCGGATATTGCTGCCGGTCAGATTTCAATGATGTATGGTTTTCGCGGACCCAATTACTCGATTGCTTCTGCATGTGCGTCTTCAACCAATGCTATTATTGATGCATTTAATTATATCCGGTTAGGGAAAGCCAATGTAATGGTAACGGGTGGTTCTGAATCGGCGATTACTTCAGGCGGTGTAGGTGGTTTTAATGCTATGAATGCCATTTCCACGAGAAATGACGACCCCGAGAAGGCATCACGTCCTTTCAGTGCCAGTCGCGATGGTTTCGTGATGGGTGAAGGAGCTGGGTGCCTTATCCTGGAAGAGCTTGAGCATGCCATTGCCCGGGGCGCCAATATTATTTGCGAAGTAGTTGGTGGTGGAATGTCGGCGGATGCATATCACCTGACAGCAACACATCCTGAAGGGCTGGGCGCTATGTTGGTAATGCAGAGGGTTTTGAAAGATGCCGGATTAACTCCTGAAGACATTGATTATATTAATGTGCATGGTACCTCTACGCCAGTTGGCGATATTTCAGAAGCCAAAGCAATCAAGGAAGTGTTCGGTGAATATGCCTATAAGCTGAATATCAGTTCAACAAAATCAATGACCGGTCACTTATTGGGTGCGGCAGGCGCTGTTGAAGCGATAATTGCTGCTCTTTCGGTAGTGAATGACATTGTTCCCCCCACGATCAATCATGAGGAGGGCGACAACGACCCGGATATAGATTATAACCTTAATTTTACGTTTAACAAAGCGCAGAAGCGTACGGTGAATGCCGCTCTGTCGAATACTTTCGGCTTTGGCGGACACAACGCGAGCTTAATTGTAAAAAAGTTCAAAAGATAAGGTGTTTAAATATTTTTTAAGAAAAATAAGGCTCTTGTCGAACGCTCGAAAAGAGCCTTATTTGCAATTTTTCCATATACTCGGATTCTATCCGGATAAAATTGATTACTATCTGTTGGCGCTCCGTCACCGTTCGATGACCAAGTCATCGGCAAGCGGTCATTCTTTAAGTAATGAACGTCTTGAGTTTTTAGGTGATGCTGTGCTCAATTCGGTGGTTACCGATATCTTGTTTACCCGTTACGATCGTCAGCGGGAGGGGTTTCTGACCAATACCCGTTCTAAATTGGTAAAAAGAGATTTTTTGAATCAATTAGCCCTGGAAATGGGGTTAGATAAACTTGTAGTTAAATCCCGCCACATTGCCAATGCTATTAATAGCAATATCTACGGAAATGCTTTTGAAGCACTGATTGGGGCTATATACCTGGATCAAGGATACAAACAATGTAAACGTTTTGTTGAAAAACGATTGTTTAAAACCTTTATCGATCTTGACAAAGTGGTTGTAGATGAAAAAAACTATAAATCTAAAATCATTGAATTTTGTCAGAAACATCATCTGAAATATGAATTTGTATTGCTTGAGGAAGAAATTTTGTCCGCAAATTCTCATGTATTTCATACGGAGCTGATTATTAATGAAAAGCACATTTGCGAAGCTGACGGTGCAAGTAAAAAAGAGTCGCAGCAAAATGCCTCTTACAAAGCTTTCTGTATGATAGAGGAAAATCCTGATTTTCTAAAAGAGTTTGATTCTCCATAAAATTTTTATCTTTGTCACATGAATACCATAAACACACATTCAGATGGAAACGCTACATTTTGCGGATTTAATTCAGGCTCAGGCAAATAAGTATGGTGATAAGACCGCGTTAAACCACCGGAAAAGCATTCAGGACGCGTGGACGCAAATCAGCTGGAAATCTTTCGCGGCGCAGGTAACCGCGATGTCCAAAGCTTTGTATGAGTTAGGCGTTAATGAGGGAGATCGCATCGGTCAGTTCTCTAATAACATGGCAGAAAATCTGATCGTGGATTATGCCCTTTTTGCTAACCGCGCGGTCGTAGTTCCTATGTATGCTACCTCGACAACTCCCCAGATAGAATTTATTGTCAATGATTCGGAAATTGCCCTTTTGTTTGTAGGAGATCAACTTCAGTATGATATTGCTGTAGAAGTCATGGAGCACTCCCGTTTCCTGAAGAAAATTGTTGTGTTCGACCGTGAAGTCGCATTGAAAAATGACCGTACAATATATTTTGAAGAACTTCTTGAGCAGGGGTATGCTTCCAGCCGCCATTTTGAAGTGCAAAACCGGATGCAGGAAGCAGTAGAGTCAGATCTGGCTTGTATTCTTTATACATCCGGAACTACCGGAAATCCGAAAGGAGTAATGATGCCTCATTCTTGTCTGAATGAAGCTATCCGGGTGCATACCGTTCGTATCCCGCAGATAAACGATCAGCAAACTTCGATTGCCTTTCTTCCTTTGTCGCATGTGTTTGAAAGAATGTGGTGTTATCTCTGTATTGCCCGTGGCGTTCAAATATACATCAATTTGCGTCCCATTGAAATTACCGATGCGATTAAACAGGTGCGTCCCACTATGATGTGTGCTGTTCCTCGCTTTTGGGAAAAAGTTTACGCTGCTGTTCAGGGCAGCATTGCGAAAATGACTCCATTTAAACAAGGAATTGTTGCCTGGGCACTTGCAACGGGCAAAAAGTACAATATTGACTATTTAAGACTGGAAAAAGTACCGCCTTTCACACTTAAATTAAAATATCTTATTGCCGATAAATTGATTTATGCAAAAGTAAAAAAAACAATTGGGATTGAGCGGGCGGTATTGTTCCCTGTTGCCGGTGCGAAATTATCGGACGAAATTAATCTCTTTTTGCGTAGCATGGGTATTCCTATTGTGTATGGTTATGGATTGACGGAAAGCACAGCTTCTGTAAGTTTCTTTGATCACACCGGTTATGAATTCGGAACGGTTGGTAAGATTATTCCGGATCTGGAAGTGAGAATCGGACATGATAATGAGATTTTGCTGAAAGGAAAAACCATATTTCCGGGCTATTACAAAAATCCGACTGCCAATGAAACAGCCTTTACTGAAGATGGTTTCTTCAGAACCGGAGATGCCGGCTATATACGGGGAGAAAATATTATCCTGACAGACAGAATCAAAGATTTGTTCAAAACATCTTACGGTAAATACATTGCTCCTCAGGAAATAGAAACCAGGCTTGTGCTGGATCAGTGCATTGAACAGGTCGCTGTTATTGGAGATGAAAAACCTTATGTTACCGCTATCATTGCTCCCTCGATACCAGATTTGGTGTTGTATGCTGAAAAACAAAAAATTCGATACAAGAATATTGCTGAATTGCTCGTTCATCCTGCAATATATAATTATATGGAGCAACGAATTCAACGCATGCAGGCAGGTATGGCAAACCACGAATTGATTAAAAAATTTGCCTTAATCACAAAACCCTTCAGTATTCAGGGGGGTGAACTAACCAATACCCTCAAGTTGAAAAGAGCGGTTATACTGCAACGTTACAAGGTACAGATTGATGAAATGTATGCTTTATAACATATTTTATTTGTAATAAAGTGTAAAAGGCCGGAATTTGTGTTGTAAAACATAATTTGTTATCTTTGTGCCGAAAATGAAGGACTTACGGTTCTGATAAAATTTTTAAATATGAAAAAAGAAGAAATCGGTACCAATGCAGGTCTGGTATGGCAGGCATTGCAAGGCGGCGAACAGAATGTGAAAGCCGTAAAAAAAGCGACCAAACTTACCGAAAAAGACCTAAATCTGGCGCTCGGTTGGTTAGCTCGCGAAGGAAAAGTGAACTTCAACGAAGTTGAAAAGGAATTATTCGTAAAATTAGCTTAACGAATCAAGGTATTAAAAGAGTGGAAGAAGAGACTTTTCCGCTCTTTTTTGTTTAAAGATTTCGAATAATCAAAAAAATCTTACTATATTTGCAGCCGCTTTGACACAATCAGTTGTCAGTGGATAGTTGTCAGTTTACAATTACAGCAACTTTACAAACTGATGTGTACTTATGTTGCTCACGTGGTTAAACTAGAATTGCGAAAATAGCTCAGTTGCCAGAGAATAGACAATCATATGCTCTACCAACTGAGATAAAAATAACGATATCAGATTTTGCGAAAATAGCTCAGTTGCCAGAGAATAGACAATCATATGCTCTACCAACTGAGATAAAAATAACGATATCAGATTTTGCGAAAATAGCTCAGTTGGTAGAGCATAACCTTGCCAAGGTTAGGGTCGCGGGTTCGAGTCCCGTTTTTCGCTCAATTCCTCTGCCCGGATGGTGGAATGGTAGACACGAAGGACTTAAAATCCTTTGGCCTCACGGCTGTGCGGGTTCAAGTCCCGCTTCGGGTACGAGAAACCCTTGCAAAAATCTGAAATTCAGAAAATGCAAGGGTTTTTTTCCACACAGAGCCGAATTCACGTAATTTAGATAGATATCTAGCCAATCCGGTCAAAGTAAGGTGTTTTCTTGAAATACAATAAAAAATAATATACCATGAAGAAATGCATCTTTTCATTCGTTATCACAGTCTTGATTAGCTCGATGGCCTTCGCTCAAAACCTGCCTCTGCCCAACGAGTTACTTACGCCTTCCGTAGTTGAAGTTAACCGCGAGCCGATGCGCGCCCATGCATTTGCTTATGAGAGCCTGCCACTTGCCGAAGAATTTGTGCAGGAAAAATCGGCTAATTTTCTCTCGTTAGACGGTTCGTGGCGTTTTCACTTTGTAACCGACCCGCGTACTCGTCCCCAGGATTTTTATAAGACCTCGTTCAATGACCGGACAGACGGCTGGGTTGATTTTAGTGTGCCAGCTAATTGGGAAGTGAATGGATTTGCCTATCCGATTTACATCAATCAGTTTTACGACTTTGTAGGTCGTGAAAAATCTGCAGAAACCCTCAATCCGCCTTTTGATATTCCGGTGGATCATAACCCTGTCGGTTCTTATCGTAAAGAGTTTGAACTCCCAGCTGATTGGGATGGGAAGCAAATATTTATCCATCTTGGAGCGGTAAAATCGGCTTTTTTTATCTGGGTAAACGGGGAATATGTCGGGTACAGCGAAGACAGCAAACTTGCCGCCGAATTTGACATTACCCGATACGTGAAAAGTGGAAAAAACCTTGTGGCACTGCAAGTTTACCGCTGGTCTGATGCGAGTTATTTAGAGTGTCAGGATATGTTCCGGTTTTCAGGCATTGAGCGGAGCGTTTATCTTTTTGCCCGTGAGCAAAATTCAATTTGGGACTTCAAAACCATTGCCGGCTTGGAAAATAATTATCAGGATGGAACTTTTAAGCTGACGGTAAATGTTCGCAGTTTTCGTCACGAGAAGCGTACTAATCACAGCCGTCCTGACACGTTTTCAATCTGCTACGAACTGAAAGATGTGAATGGAAAAACGGTACTGAAGGATGAAAGCGGTCAGAAAACCATTCTAGGAAGATATAAAACCGATGTTTCATTTCCAATAAAGAAAATAGTGGGTGTGCGTACCTGGTCGGATGAAATTCCGTATCTGTACCGGCTTTTCATTTCTTTGAAAGATAAAAATGGAAAAGTAATGGAGGTAATTCCGCAGCGTGTAGGTTTCCGCAGCATCGAAATAAAAGGAAGCGACGTGCTTGTGAATGGGAAACGTGTGTTTTTCAAAGGTGTAAACCGTCATGAAGTGCACCCCACGCGCGGACATGTGCTCACCAAAGCCGATATGCAGAAAGATATGGAAATGATGAAGAAACTGAATGTAAATACTGTTCGGAATTCCCACTATCCACCCGACCCGTATTGGCTGGAACTATGTGATATCTACGGTCTTTACGTGGTGGAGGAAGCCAATATCGAGTCGCACGGACGCCAATATGATTTGGAATTTACGTTTGGAAATGATCCGGCATGGCGTGTACCGCATTTGGATAGAAATATCCGGATGTACGAACGTGGGAAAAACTTCCCTTCAATCATTATCTGGTCGATGGGAAATGAAGCTGGTAATGGTGTGAATTTTTATGAAGTTTATGATTGGCTGAAAACCAATGACTATCGTCCGGTACAGTACGAACGTGCTGGTTATGATTACAATACAGATATTATTTGTCCGCAATACCCTAATCCGAACAGGTTGGTGAGAAACACAAGTTACGACAGCCGTCCTTATATAATGAGCGAATACGCACACATTATGGGTAATAGTCTGGGTAATTTCAAAGATTATTGGGATGTGATAGAAAACAATCCAAAACTGCAAGGTGGTTATATCTGGGAATGGGTTGATCAGGGAATTGACACGGTAAAAAACGGTAAACGCATCATTGCTTATGGCGGAGATTTCCCCTTTGGAAATGAAGTGGATCCGATACTGATGAGCGATAATAATTTCAGTGTGAAAGGTGTTGTAACAGGCTACAGAGAACTTACACCGATGGCCGTGGAGGTAAAGAAAGTGCATCAGTTTATTCAGACAAAATTCTTGGACAAAAATCAAATTGAAGTGATGAATAAGTACTTTTTTCGCGATTTGTCAAATTATTGGCTGAAATGGGAATTGCTGGAAGACGGAGAAGCTGTGCAGACAGGCACTATTCAAACACTGAATGTAAAAGCACGCAGTAAAACATCGCTGAATATCCCTTATAAAACCAACTTCAAAGCCGGAAAAGAGTATTTCTTAAACTTGCGCTATTTCCTGAAAAATGTCGAACCGTTTTTGGACAAAAATTATGAAATTGCCTGTGAGCAGTTGGAACTGACTGCTGTGCCGGAAGGAAAATCCACTCATCAAGCTGAAGGAAGAATTAAAGTGAATGGAAATACCGTTTCGGGAAATAAATTTTCAGTTCGTTTCGACCCGGACAAAGGAACACTTGTGGCTTACACATACAAAGGACAGACGATTATTGAAAATGGGCCGAGACCTGACTTCTGGCGTGCACCGGTGGATAATGATCATGGAGCCGGCTTAAATAAATCATTGCGGATGTGGCGCAACGCTTACGAAAAAGGGAATACGATTGAAAGCTCTCTTTCTGCCTCTGATGACGCTGAAAGGGTGTATTCAGATTTTACGGTGAAGTTTGTCAGGTCAATTTTAGATGGTAATGTAACGCACACTATAACGTATAATATTTTTGCTGACGGGGTAATTAAAGTGAGCAATCACTTTAAAGCCAACAAAGGGACTTATTCACAGCTGATGCGGATGGGTACGGCATTGGAGCTTAATCCGCAGTACCGCAATATCGAGTTTTTCGGGCGCGGACCCTGGGAAAATACCTGGGACAGAAAAGCAGCTTCACTGCTCGGAGTGTATAAGCAAAATGTTGACAGTCAGTATTTTCCTTATGCCCGCCCACAGGAAAGCGGTAGTAAAACCGATGTGCGTTGGGTGCGGTTTACCGACAGCAAGGGCAAGGGAGTACAATTTGAGTTTGATAAAGATTTGCTAAGCTTCTCGGCACTTCCATACAACCTGGACGACCTTGACCCAGAAGTAGATAAAAAGCAATATCATAGCGGAGAACTTGAAAAGAGGAATAAAACTTACGTCTATATGGATTATCAGCAAAGCGGTGTTGGTGGGGTAGATTCGTGGTACACACCGGCAATTGTACCGTATAAGCTGAAGTTTAAAGATTACGAGTATTCGTATTGGATTAGGCCACTGAATCGGTTTTAGAAAACAGGTAAAATCTAATCGGGTAATTGTCGATAAATCGGGTAATTGTCGATAAATTAAATATTTGCAACTTGAATGTTCCATGTTTCATAAACTAGGATAGCAAATAAAAGAACTATGTTAAAGAATATTTTTTCAATATTACTATTTTTGACACTTACTGTCAGTTTCATTCAAGAACCGCCAACGATCATTTTTGAGGGTAAACCTGACACAAAAGAAGATGCCTCGGTTATGGCAGTTAAACTGATTGAGCAATTGCAATTGAGAAAAGATACTTCACATGTTATCGTTTCGATTCCGAAAGGGCGTTATGATTTTTATCCGGATAGTGCCTTTGTGCGCGAATATTACATTTCGAATCACGATCAGGACAATCCGAAGAAAGTGGGCTTCGCTCTCGAGAATTTACAAAACGTTACCATCGACGGACAAGGTTCCGAGTTCGTTTTTCACGGACGGATGATTCCCTTTGCTATCCTGAAAGGGCGAAACATCGCGCTAAAAAACTTTTCTATCGATTTTGAATTGCCTGCCTTGCGCCAAATCAGAATTACAGAAATAGACACAGGTAAAAACGAACTGCTTGCCGAAATTTACCCACAAGGAAATTATCGTATCGACAATGGAAAATTAGTTCTCTTGGGTGAAGGATATGAAGTAGTGCCACAGGTTTCGATGGTTTTCCGTCCCGACAAGCGATTGGCACACATTCGGCGCGACATCAGTTTCAATCCGCAATCGGTTACGGAAGTATCGCCTAATGTGCTGCGCATACAAGGTTGGAATCAGGTAAAAGAAACATCGTCCGATGAACATTATGTCCTGCGTTCGTGGTATCGCCCTACGCCGGGAATTTTTGTGAACGAATGCACCAACACCGTTTTCGAAAATGTGAAAGTGCATTATTCCGAAGGGATGGCTCTGTTGGCACAAATGAGCGAAAATATCACGCTCGATGGTTTTTCGGTTTGCCTGAAAGACGTTGACGATCCCCGATTTTTCACCGCACAAGCCGATGCGACTCATTTTTCAGCCTGCAAAGGCGTGATTATTTCCAAAAACGGATTGTATGAAGGAATGGCTGACGATGCCATTAACGTACACGGAACTTATTTGCGTGTAACCAAGCGGGTGAACAATAACACGTTGCAAGTCCGATATATGCATCCGCAAGCGTGGGGTTTTCTATGGGGCGAAACGGGCGACAGCGTACAGTTTGTGGAGTCGAAAAAAATGGAATTAGTGGATAAGCATATCAATACGATTACGTTGATTAAAGCCATCGACAAACCATCGGAATTTGGAGCCAAAGAGTTTGAAATTACATTTGCCGACACCCTTCCGCAGGAAATTTCCGAAGCCGGAAAATTCGGTATCGAAAACCTGACGTGGACTCCTGAAGTAATTTTTTCTGACAATATTATCCGCAATAACCGTGCACGCGGCGCTTTATTCAGCACACCAAAACGGGTGGTTTGCGAAAACAACCTTTTCGATCACACGCACGGTTCTGCTATTTTGCTTTGTGGCGACTGTAACGGCTGGTACGAAACCGGTGCTTGCAAAAACGTAGTTATCCGGAACAACAAATTTATCAATGCACTTACGGCAACCTATCAGTTTACAAACGCCGTTATTTCCATCTACCCGGAAATTCCAAACCTGAAAGACCAACAGAAGTTTTTCCATTCGGGTATTGTAATCGAAAACAACACGTTCGAAACCTTCCACCGTCCGCTTGTTTACGCCAAGTCCACCAGCGGGCTGGTTTTCCGAAATAACACCATTACATACAACGCCGAGTTTGAACCGTTTCACTGGAACAAATATTCTTTCTTTTTCGAAAAAGTGGCAAACGTAACTATCGAAAATAATAGTTTTGAGAAAGGCCTGGATGCGGGAAAAGATATTTTGGTTAATCAATCGGCAGATGATGTGATAGCTGTAAAGAATAATCAATCAACAAAATAAGAAACAGGGGGAACAACATTCAGACGTGAATATTACTATACGAGAATGTCCATACCGGGTGGATACCGAATTGCAATCAATCTTTACATGATACGAATGTCATGTATAGAGAATGGTAAAATCTTTATTTCAAAATAAAAAGCCAATCACCATTTAGAATGATGATTGGCTTTTGCTTTCTTTGTACCCAGAGCCGGGATCGAACCGGCATGGAAGTGAATCCACTGGTGTTTGAGACCAGCGCGTCTACCAATTCCGCCATCTGGGCGTTATAGCAGGTGCAAAGGTAATAGTTTTTTTTAATTTTTCAAGATTTTGATAAAAATTCTTTCCGTTTTCCGGCAAAAATATCATAACGATTGTACTGACAATCCAATGCACCGTTCAGTAACCTGATTTTTCGGGAAGGTTTCAGACCGATTTGGTCAAGCAGACTTTCCTGCGAGCTGATGACCCAGGCGGATGTGCCGGGGAAACGGTGTTTTAGTACAGATCCAAGGGTACTGTAAACTTCGGCTATGTCATCCGGGTTGAGGCGTTCTCCATAGGGTGGGTTCGTGACAATCAGGTTGTTGCCATCAGGGGCATCGAGTTCGCTTACTGATTTTGCCGATAATTGGATGTATTTGTTTAATCCGGCACTTTTTATATTTTCTTCGGCTATTTGTAATGCCCTGCGGGAGATGTCAGATCCATAAATTTTGTGACTGAATTCACGTTCTCCGCTTTCATCCTGATACAATTCATCAAATAGGTCTTTATCGAAATCTTTCCATTTCTCAAAACCGAAAGAGGAACGGTATATGCCCGGAGGAATATTCAGGGCGATCAGTGCGGCTTCAATCAGGAATGTACCTGAACCACAGAAGGGGTCTATGAAGTTGCATTGTCCCTTCCAACCGGCTATCAGCAACATACCAGCTGCCAGTACTTCGCTGATGGGCGCTTCGGTTTGGTTGGCGCGATAACCACGTTTGTGCAGCGACTCACCTGAACTGTCGAGCAGGATGGTGCAGTTGTTGTGTGAAAGATGCACGTTGAACCGGAGTTGAGGATTGTCTAACTTCACCGACGGACGTTTGTCGTATTTTTCTCTGAACCAATCTACAATACCATCTTTTACACGGTAAGCCACGAATTTTGAGTGCGTGATCTCTTCAGAATAAACCGTGGAGTCGATCGCGAAAGTAGTGTTGAGATCCATGAAATCTTCCCAGTTGATTTTCTTTACTTCCGCGTAAATTTCATCGGGCTTGCTTGCATTGAAAGTAGCAATGGGTTTCAGGATGCGTAATGCTGTGCGTAAGTGTAGATTGGCCTTGTAAAGCAAAGCTTTGTTGCCCGTGAATGCCACAGCACGGCGCTGAATTTCAACGTTGTCTGCCCCCAGTTCAATTAGTTCAGTTGCCAGAACTTCTTCGAGGCCTTTGAGGGTTTTGGCAATATAGGAATGTTGATGGTTCATTTCTTCTGCACTAATTTCGCGCCGGGTTTAACATCCTGATCTACCCAGATATTACCGCCGATCACGGCACTATCACCAATGGTGATATTCCCTAATATTGTCGAGTTAGAATAAATGATGACGTTGTCTCCTATTTTTGGATGGCGATCGATGCCCTTGATGGGATTGCCCTGTTCATCCAGCGGGAAACTTTTTGCGCCAAGGGTTACACCCTGGTACATTTTTACGTTTTTCCCGATTCTTGATGTTTCGCCTATCACCACACCGGTGCCATGGTCGATGGTGAAGTATTCCCCAATGGTAGCTCCCGGATGAATGTCTATTCCCGTTTCAGAATGGGCCATTTCCGAAATTATCCTTGGGATAAGTGGAACTCCGAGTAATAATAAAGCATTGGCAATGCGATAACTGCTGATTGCCCGGATGCCGGGATAACAGAAAATGACTTCACCGTAGCTTTTCGCTGCCGGATCGCCATTGTATGACGCAACGATGTCTGTGTATAGTTTTTCTCTTATTTCAGGGAGTTGCGAGATGAACGCAAGGGACTTTTCTTCTGCCATGCGTTCAATTTCAGCACAGATTTGTTCTTCAGATGCCGCATCGAAGCACAAACCGGCTTTAATTTGCTGTTGTAGCATCGATAGGAGTTTGTCAATGTTTACCCCGATGTGGTACAACATGGTATTTGAATTTACCCCCGCATCGCCAAAGTATCCGGGGAAAAGTACAGACCGTATCAGCATCACAATTTCACTCAACACATCTACCGATGGCATGGGGTTGTTATGTGTTTGTTTGTGGCATACTTCGCGGATATTCCCGGTATCCGCGAGTTTTTTGATGGTTTCGAGGGCTTTTTTTGTATTCATAACCTTATTTTTCAAAAATATTATTGATGCTGTTTATAGCATTCCGGATGCGGGTGTTACCCGTTCCGTTGATGCATACATACGGTTTATTCAGGTTCTCAATCTCAGTTTTGTACCATTCAAAAAAAAAATCACGGTCGTGACCGTGTTCTCTTACAGAATCAGGTTCCCAGGGCAAATCCGGTTCGCACAGCAAATATAAATCAAAAAAACCAGTCTTCAATCTATCCTCGATAAACGCGGGAATTTGTTGGTAACGGTAAGCGAGCCAAACTTTTGTGATAATCAGGTCCGTGTCAAAAAACACATAAGGAGCCGGGTTATCTGTCTCGAAAACGGTTTCTTGTTCAATTTGTTTTCGCGCGATATGACAAATATCATCAAAATGATAGGGACGTGACAACTGCTCAACATAAGTCCGTGCATATTCAGGTACCCACGGTGAACCGTAATGTACGGCCAATTGTTCTGCCAAAACAGATTTTCCAGTTGACTCCGGTCCCACTACCGCGATTTTATACATGCTGTTTTTAATGTTGTCCGGTAAATTTATTAAATTTCTCATTTCGAACGAAGAGTGAGAAATCTATGTAAAAGATGTTTGCCAGACATTAATAATTATTTTATTACTTTTGCCTCAAATTGAATTCAATGCGCAAATTTACGATATTTATTCTGCTTTTGAGCAATTTTTTTGTTTTCAGCCACCTTGTTTCGGCGCAAAATGCTGATGTTGACTTGTTGCGACAGGTAAACCATGCTGTGCCCAGATTAAAACCGGTATCTGTTTTTCTTTCAGAAACGGCTATCCCGCTTAACCTGGCTGTTCCGGTTGCGATAGGAAGTTATGGTCTTATTAACTCAAACAAAGATTTTATCAAAGATGCGTGTTACATTGCCCTGGCTTCAGCAATAAATTTAGGTATGACGGTTATTCTGAAAGAAAGCATACGACGCGAAAGGCCAGGGGAAACTTACCCGGAATACATCACGATGTATAAAAAGGCAATTGATTTTGCTATGCCATCGGGTCATACTTCAACGTGTTTTGCCACCGCTACCGCCCTCAGTTTAAAATATCCCGAATGGTACATCATTGTTCCGGCTTATGCTTGGGCGACTTCAGTCGGATTGTCGCGTATGCACCTGGGAATGCATTATCCTACGGATGTATTGGCCGGTGCAGCCTTAGGTGCCGGAAGCGCTTATCTGAGTTACAAACTCAATGAATGGATTTGGAATAATTACGACATCAGGGGATGGAGAATTATCCGCAAGTAATTAACTAAATTTAACCCGCTTTTCTAAAATAGTGTTGTAAAACATACAATTTTTGACTGCTTTTTCAGTGGTATTTCATACATTGCCGCTCGTTAAAAATTAACCACATAAGGTGTTCGATCTTTTGTTCTGAGAAGACACAGATTAACTAATGTACCTTATGTGGTTAAAGCATATTAACTCTAAATATTAATTTCTTAATTCTAGCATGTATGAAAGTATATCAATCAAATGCAATTAAGAACATCTCTTTATTGGGAAGTTCCGGCACGGGGAAAACCACTCTTGTAGAAGCGATGCTATACGAGAGTGGTGTTATAAAACGCAGGGGTTCTGTTGACGGACAGAACACCGTATCAGATTATTTTCCTGTTGAAAAAGACTATGGTTATTCCGTTTTTTCTACGATCATTCAGACGGAATGGCTTGACAAAAAATTAAACTTCATCGATTGTCCGGGTTCAGATGATTTTATCGGTGGGGTTGTTACTTCCCTCAATGTGACCGACACGGCCTTGATTCTCCTAAACGCCCAGTATGGCGTGGAAGTCGGCACCAATAACCATTTTCGTTACACGGATAAATTCCACAAACCGGTTATTTTTGTTGTAAACCAGTTAGACCATGAAAAAGCGGATTTCGACCGCACACTGGAGCAATTAAAAGAGAACTACGGCAATAAGGTAGTTCCTGTCCAGTATCCTGTGAACGTAGGTCCACAATTCAATGCGTTGGTCGATGTCTTAAAAATGAAATTATACAAATGGAAGCCCGAAGGAGGTGTTCCGGAAATACTGGATATCCCTGCAGAAGAAATAGATAAAGCGCAGGAGTTGCATAATGCCTTGGTAGAGGCTGCTGCCGAACATGATGAGGCATTGATGGAGAAATTTTTCGATCAGGGTACGTTGGATGAAGAGGAAATGCGTGTAGGTATTCGTGCGGGATTATTGCATCGTGATATGTTCCCTGTTTTTTGCGTATCAGCTCAAAAAGATATGGCCATTCGTCGTTTAATGGAATTCCTTGGAAATATTGTTCCGAATGTCAATGTTACCGTAAAACCACAAACCAAAAGTGGTGATGAAATTACAGCCGATCCGGCCGCCCCAACCAGTATATATGTTTTCAAAACGAGTGTAGAACCTCATATTGGAGAAGTTTCATACTTTAAAGTTATGAGTGGAACACTGAAAACCGGAGATGACCTGGTAAATATTAACCGGAGTTCGAAAGAGCGTATCAGTCAGCTTTATGCTGTTGCCGGTCAGATTCGCACCAATGTGGATATGTTGGTTGCCGGTGATATAGGAGCCACTGTTAAATTAAAAGATACGCGTACCGGAAACACCTTGAATGCTAAAGGCTGCGATTACGATTTTAAAGATATTGATTTTCCAGCTCCGAAGTATCGTCGTGCTATCAAAGCCGTATCAGAATCGGATGAAGAAAAACTGAGTGAAGCATTGACCCGCATGCGTGAAGAAGATCCGACCTGGATTGTGGAGCAGTCGAAGGAGCTCAAACAAACTATTGTCCATGGCCAGGGCGAATTCCATTTGCGCACCCTGAAATGGCGCCTGGAAAACAACGATAAAATACCAATCGAATTTAAAGAACCCAAAATACCCTACCGGGAGACCATCACCAAATCAGCCCGCGCTGATTATCGTCACAAGAAACAATCTGGTGGAGCCGGACAGTTTGGAGAGGTACACATGATTATCGAACCTTATTTTGAAGGTATGCCAGTTTCTGAAACCTATCGTTTTGGAGGACAGGAATTCAAAATTTCTGTGCGCGACACCCAGGAAATTAAATTGGAATGGGGTGGTAAGGTGATATTCATTAACTCTATTGTGGGAGGAGCCATTGATGCGCGTTTCCTGCCGGCTATTCAGAAAGGGGTAATGGATCGCATGGAGCAGGGACCGCTGACCGGCTCGTATGCCCGTGATGTTCGTGTGATTGTGTATGACGGTAAAATGCATCCGGTTGACTCCAATGAAATTTCTTTCCGTCTGGCAGGCAGAAATGCTTTTGCTCAGGCTTTTAAGGAAGCAGGACCGAAATTGCTGGAACCGATATATGATGTGGTAGTACATGCTCCTTCCGATAGGTTGGGCGACGTGATGAGCGACCTGCAGGGTCGTCGCGCCATCATCATGGGTATGGAAAGCGAGAAAGGGTTCGAAAAACTTTTAGCTAAAGTGCCGTTGAAAGAATTGAGTAATTATTCTACTTCGTTGAGTTCGTTAACCGGTGGTCGTGCTTCTTTCAGCATGAAATTCGCCAGCTATGAACTGGTGCCGATGGATATTCAGGAAAAATTACTGAAAGAATACGAAGCCACAAAGAAAGAAGAAGAATAAATTTGTTGTTTTGTGATTCAGAATCAATAAAATAGCAGGTTGCCGGTGATGGCAGCCTGCTGTTGTTTTATAATTATTCGCACCAGACCTGTCAGGTTTTAAAAACCTGACAGGTCTGGTGCGGCGATAATTTTTTCACGGAAATTCATTACATTTGCGTTTAAAATTTCAAACACCAGTTTTATGAATCGTTTCTTCATCCTTTTTATTATGGCAGCAACCATTCTTGCATCCTCCTATAGTTCCTCAAAAAAAACAGATATCATTGGGAAACAGCAACCCAACATTGAAAACGGTATCCTGACGCCGGAAGTGTTGTGGTCGTTTGGCCGGATAGGAGGCGTAAATCTTTCTCCCGATAAATCAAAATTGCTTTATACGGTTACGTATTACAGCATCCCTGAAAACAAAGGCAATACTGAGATTTTCGTGATGAATGTGGACGGATCAGATAAAAAACAACTTACGCGTACAGCAACCCGTGAAGGTGCAGCCAAATGGATGAACGACGGGAATCACATCGCGTATATCTCCAATGAGAGCGGTAGTTCGCAACTCTGGTTCATGCGCGGAGATGGGAAAAAGTGTCGGCAGATAACCAATCGTGAAGGGGGTATCATTGACTTCCTCTTTGCTCCTGATGAAAAAAAAATACTTTTTATTGCTGATGTAAAGACAAAACCGGCTGTGGCCGATATGTATCCGGATTTGCCTCAAGCAACGGGAATTATTGCCAACGATTTGATGTACAAACACTGGGATGAGTGGGTAAGTTCAGCTCCTCATCCTTTTATAGCTGTTTTTGATGGGGAAAAAATTTCGGAAGAAAAAGATTTACTCGAAGGAGAACCCTACGAAAGTCCGGTTAAACCCATGGGTGGAATTGAACAATTGGCTTGGAGTCGTGATGGCAAAACCATAGCCTATGCTTGCCGCAAGAAAACAGGCAAAGAATATGCAATATCTACCAATACCGATATTTATTTTTATGCAGTTGAAAGCGGAACGACCATTAATGTCACCAAAGGAATGTCCGGATATGACATGAATCCGGTGTTTTCTCCTGATGGGAAATGGCTTGCCTGGGAGAGTCAGGATAGGGATGGTTATGAATCAGACAAACACCGTTTATTTGTAATGGATATTGCATCCGGAGAAAAAAAAGATTTATCCGTTCATTTTGATCAGAATGCAGGGTCTTTATGCTGGTCGCACGACAGCAAATCTATTTATTTTGTGAGTGTGTGGCATGCAGTTACTCAAATTTACCGCGTTGACATCGAAAGTGATGAAATTAAGCAGTTGACATCGGGAATGCATGACTATAAATCCGTGTATCCCGCGGGTGATGTGCTGATTGCTGTCAAATGCTCGATGAGCAAACCGGATGAAATTTATGCTGTTAACAAGGAAAACGGAACAGAACAGGAACTTTCCTTTGAAAATAAAGCAATTCTCGATCAGTTGGAGATGGGAAGGGTAGAGCAGCGCTGGATTACCACCACCGACGACAAGCAAATGCATGTTTGGGTGATTTATCCGCCGCATTTTGATCCGGAGAAAAAATATCCGGCCCTACTCTATTGTCAGGGGGGACCGCAATCGCCTGTCAGCCAGTTTTGGTCATATCGATGGAATTTGCAGATCATGGCAGCCAACGGGTACATCATCGTTGCTCCGAACCGGCGCGGTTTGCCGGGCTTTGGTCAGGAATGGCTGGAGCAGATAAGTGGCGATTATGGCGGACAGAACATGCAGGATTACCTGGTGGCAATAGATTCAGTAGCAAAAGAACCCTATGTGGATGAAACCCGTTTGGGATGTATAGGTGCCAGTTATGGTGGCTTTTCGGTGTTTTGGTTAGCAGGCCATCACGAGAAACGTTTCAAAGCTTTCATTGCCCATGCCGGTATTTTTAACCTGGAACAACAATATCTTGAAACGGAGGAAATGTGGTTTGCCAACTGGGATTTTGGTGGTCCCTACTGGGATAAGGCAAATGCCGTGGCACAACGTACTTATGCCAACTCGCCTCATTTGTTTGTTGATAAGTGGGATGCGCCGATATTGGTAACGCATGGAGAAAAGGATTACCGCATCTTAGCTTCTCAGGGTATGGCTGCTTTCAACGCGGCCGTTTTGCGGGGCGTACCAGCCCAACTACTGATATACCCGGATGAAAACCATTGGATTACGAAACCACAGAATGGAATCTTGTGGCAAAGAACTTTTGCTGGTTGGCTTAATAAATGGCTTAAATAGTCGTTAAATTTCTTTTTTCTAACTGTTTGCAACATTTTTCAACTTTCAATCATCTTTAGGATAAATGTCTGATAACCGCTTCGACGAAGAATTACAGGTCATAGCTGCAGCAAAAGAGGGAGATGCAAAGGCACAAAAAAAAATTTATGAGTGCTATGCTTCTTCAATGATGAGTATTTGCTGGCGGTATGCGGGGGACACGGAGACGGCGAAAGATCTGTTGCAGGACGGTTTTGTAAAATTGTTCACCAAACTGGATATGGATGCGGGAACAGGAGCTTTTGCCGGATGGGTCAGAAGGGTTTTTGTTACAACCTGCTTGGAATATCTCCGTCAGAAAAGCGCGCTGAGGTTGGGTGTTCCGATTGATGATTCGGAATATCATTTGCCGGATAGTGATGTGTCGGTTATTGACAAAATATCGGCCGATGAATTGATGCGGTTAATCGCGGAGTTGCCCGATGGTTTCAGAACGGTTTTTAATCTTTTTGTCATTGAAGGTTATTCTCATGCGGAAATCGCTGACATGCTTGGAATAAGCGAGGTTAATTCCAGAACCTTGTTCTTAAGAGCGCGGAAATCTTTACAGAAAGCAGTACAATTATTGGAAGAAAATGAAAGAAGATAAATATAAACACGAACAGGATGCCTTTTCTGAACGAATCAGGCAAAAACTGGAAAATCATATGATGCCGGTAGGTACCGATGTGTGGAAAAAAATTGAAAAACGCATGGCTCCTTCGAGACGCGTTGTCCCGGCCTGGTTATATACGACTGTAGCAGTAGCAGCCGGACTGGTCTTGTTGTTTTCGGTAGGCAATTTTTTCTACTTTCGGGATGAGCTTATTCCGGCTTCAGAAGAGATTGTGCAACATCAGGATGAAATACAGCAGTTTATGGTAGTTCCCGAACAGTCGGTTCAGCAAAAATCAAACCCAGTCAGATCGACAGGTGTTGGAACTCAGCTGCTTGTGGATGCTCACAACAAGCAGAATAACGAATCGAAAGAGATATTAAGCCCTGTCAATGATGAGGTTGTTGAAAAGGTAGAGGCTGAAATAAAAATAACTACAGTCCCTGAAACTTCAAAAAAGGAAATTGCTGAAGTAAAAGCAGCATCAGAAAAAACGGAAGTAAAGGCTGATCCTGAAAAACAAAAGCAAACAAACAAACTGACTTTACCTGTGGAAAAACAAACCGATTGGACAACACTAAGATCGAAAAAGAAAAGAGAACCCATGATGCTGGCAGCTGCGTTAGGTTCCGGGATAGCTAGTTCTTCCGCCACGATTACCGGAAGATCGCGCGCATACAGGGCTGAAAATCTGGTGAACTTATCAACCAATATGAGCAATGTGTTAACCCCCAATGACTTTAGGCACAAAGAGTATATGCCTCCATTTTCAGTGGGACTGAATGTCAGGATGCCTCTGAATGAACGTTTTGCCGTTGAGTCCGGACTCGTTTACACTTATTTGCTTACTCGTCTTTCGGGTAGTACATCAGGAGATTACAGGGCAGATGTTAATCTGCATTATCTTGGTGTCCCGGCTAATGTTGTGCTATCAATGCTGAAAGAACGGAAATGGGAAATTTATCTTTCGGCCGGAGGGATGATTGAAAAAGGAGTAAGGACTGATTTCAGACAGTATCAAAACTGGGATGATGTAGAAGTTACCACCGAAGCCAATACAGATGTTGATGGCGTTCAGTGGTCACTGAATACTACGCTGGGTGTTGGCTATTTGTTACAAAAGAATATATCCTTGTTTTTTGATCCAAAATTGTCCTACTATTTTGATAATGATCAGCCTTTTAGTATCCGGAAAGAAATGCCCTTACTGGTCAGTTTGAATACCGGGTTGAGGATGTCGTTTTAACTCAATTAAGAGTAATAGATGAAAAAGTATATTTTCCCTGTTGTAACTATATTGTTGTTGGGATGGCTTTCCTGCGAAGAGCACCTTTCCGAAACCGTAAGTTACTGGATTAACGAGCCGGTATCTATGGATGCTGAGGTTTTTCGAAATTCAGTGAAAGTCACACAGCAAGTCCATGAAATTACCGGTTACGGTAAAATCAGCTATTACAATGGATATTTATATATATCGAAACCCGGAAAGGGAATTCACATCATTAATAACCAACATCCGGAAATGCCACAAAAAGTTGGTTACATCGAATTGCTGGGTAATGCCGATTTATCGGTACACAACAATATTTTGTATGCTGATTCTTATGTTGATTTGGTGTGGTTTGATGTGACAAACCCTGCTTTGCCAGAATTGAAAGGTCGTCTGGAAAATGTTTTTCCTGGTGCTCTCCCATTTGTGGATAACGAATTCGGCATAGATAAAGAAATGTCGGACAGTGACAAAAACAAAGGAAAAATAATCGTTGGATGGGAAAAGGTTAAGCGGACGGTTTCTATGAATGATAACAAAGGCTGGTTCTGGAAATGGTTAAAAGGAGAAGATTTAGCCTTGCCGGAAATAAACCTCGATACCAATAACGGCGAAAACAGCATCAAGGGTTCTAAGCCGGTATTTAGTCTCAATGGCAGTTGGTTGTATGTTATAATCAACAACAAATTACATACTTTTGATGTAAAAAATCAGCGCCCTGAACTTGTTGGAAAGATTGTTAGTCTGGGATATAATATCGATACAATATATAGTAATGGAACCAGTATTTTTTTGGGAACTCCTACCTGTATGCCGGTATATTCGGTGAAAGATCCAATTAATCCTATTCATCAAGCAACGATATCAAATATCACGAGCTGTAATCCGTTCGTAGTTAATGATGAAGTTGCCTATATTACTTTCTCTTCCGGAAATGCATGCAATCAAAGTATGAATAAATTAATTGTAATTGATATTTCTGACCTTTCCAGTACACAAGCTAACCCGGAGATAATAAAAACGATTTCATTGACTTCGCCCCAGGGACTTGCAGTTGATAATCATAATCTGTTTGTATGTGATAATGGACTTAAAGTATTTGATATAAATGATATAGATATTATTGATGAAAGGTCACCTGAATACTTCAAAGATTATAAAGGATATGAGGTACTCTTGTTTAACAATGTGCTGATGATGATAGCTGATGATGGTATCTATCAATACGATTATTCGGATATACAAAATATTCGCAAATTGAGTGTTCTTGAAATTAAAAATTAACGATTTTCATCATTGTGCCCCGGCTTACCTTAACGATACTTTGAACCTACCCTTATAGAATATTTACGAGCGAAATTAATGCAGTTACTTCGTATAAAATTATCTTATTTCAAATATTGAGCCCATATTTAAACTTCCGTTTTTAAATACTACGTCCTAATGTTAAATTTAGCGTATGTATGACACATTCAAATTATGGTAGTTACAAAAGTAAGTTTTTTTTTCGTACTTTTGCGCTCTACTACTCAATTTAAAAAATATGAAGCGCATTCAGATCATCAACGGCCCCAACCTCAATCTGTTGGGAAAAAGAGAGCCTTCAGTTTATGGCAGTCAGAGTTTCGACTCTTATTTAGAAGAATTGAAAATCAGGTTTTCCGGGGTGGAATTGCTGTATTTTCAGTCGAATGTGGAAGGTGAACTGGTAAACAAACTGCATGAAGTTGGTTTCGATGCCGATGGCATCATTCTCAATGCAGGAGCTTATACACATACTTCGATTGCCATTGCCGATGCCATCCGTTCGATTACTGCTCCTGTAATCGAAGTTCATATTTCCAATGTTTATCAACGGGAGTCATTCCGGCATCATTCCTTTCTGTCGGGAGTATGCAAAGGGTGCATCATCGGTTTTGGTTTGGATTCCTACCGCCTGGCCATAGAATCATTTTTATAAATTATGTTTATGTCAAAAGCAACAAAAATTGTAGCCACTATCAGTGACAAACGCTGTGATGTGGATTTTATCCGTGAATTATATATCGAAGGGATGAATGTGGTGCGAATGAATTCTGCCCATCTCGACCGGGAAGGTTTTCTAAAAATCATCCATAATGTACGGGCTGTTAGCAATCATATTGGTATCCTGATGGATACAAAAGGACCGGAAGTTCGTACAACGATTGCGGAGAATGACAACATTGAAATTAAATCCGGTGATGTCATCAAAATCAAAGGAGACCCCGACCGCATGTCAGTGAAAGGAGAAATTTATGTCAACTATTCTCATTTTGTGCGCGATTTGCACGAGGGTGACGATATCCTGATTGATGATGGGGAGATTGATTTGAAGGTCGTGTCAAAATCCGGCGGATTTTTATATTGTAATGCTCAGAACGATGGTGTGCTTGGGAGCCGTAAAAGTGTAAATGTACCGGGTGTGCGTATCAACCTGCCTTCTTTAACAGAGCGCGATAAAAAAAATATACTTTTTGCCATAGAGCAAAACATCGATTTTATTGCCCATTCTTTTGTTCGTAACAAACAAGATTTGATGGATATTCAGCAGATTCTCGACGAACACAAGAGTCCAATTAAAATCATCTCGAAAATTGAAAACCAGGAAGGAGTCGATAATATTGATGAAATTCTGGAACATACTTATGGCGTGATGATTGCCAGGGGGGATCTGGGGATTGAAGTAGCACAGGAAAAAATTCCGGGGATTCAGCGAAGACTGATTCGGAAATGTGTACAGACCAGGAAACCAGTTATCGTGGCAACTCAAATGCTGCATTCGATGATTAAAAATCCCCGTCCGACCCGTGCCGAAGTGACCGACATCGCCAATGCCATTTATTACCGTACCGATGCGCTGATGCTCAGTGGGGAAACGGCTTATGGAAAATATCCTGTTGAAGCAGTCAGAACTATGGCTACCATTGCTAAAGAAGCTGAAAAAACCAAGATGGCGGAAAACGATATTCCTATCAGAATCAGCACACACGACCTGACTTCCTTCCTGAGTAATGCAGCCGTCGAAACGAGTACCAAATTGGGCACCAAGGCCATCATTACCGATACCTACAGTGGTCGTACTGCCCGCTTTCTGGCAGCTTACCGTGGAACAGTTCCGGTATTGGCAATTTGTTATCACGAACGTTCGACTCGTGAACTAGCTCTTTCATACGGTGTTATCCCCATTTATCAGGAGGGAAAAGGAAATACTCAGCAGTATTTTATCGAAGCCCTGCAACATTTACTGGAATGGGGATGGATCGAGAGAGAAAGCTTGGTTTGTTACCTCAGTGGTAGTTTTGGGGAAGGTTTTGGTACTACTTTCCTGGAAGTGAACAATGTAAATAAAATCCTGGAATCACGGGAAAAGTATTTGCTGCCGAACTTCGAATAGTCGTTGCTCTCCGTTCAAATAGCTTAGTGCTGGTTCGAGGGGGCTGCTTCGCTTCGCTCGCAATGACGGGCTGCAGACTTGTTTCAGTTTCTTAACTGTTTTTAGCCTTTGAGGCTTAAACTTTTTACATGCGGATTTGTCTATTAATCCGTATGCATTTTTTTTATTATTATCATGAACAGAATATTATTTTCAATTTTACTCGTTTTTTTCGTAGTTCCGGTTTTTGCTTTGCAAACGATACGGGGCAAAATTGTAGATAGCAAAACCAGTCAACCACTAGACTTTGTGAATGTCGCTTTGCTGAAAGATGCAGATGCTGTACCAGCTACCGGAGTTATTTCAGATGAAAAAGGACATTTTGAATTGGCTCGTGTGCCGAATGGTAAATATCTGTTGCGCATCAGCTTCGTAGGATATAATACCATCGAATTACCACTGAGAGTGAGTGATAAAGAATTAGACATGGGGATGATTAAACTGGAGGAAGACAGTAAAACACTATCAGAAGTTGAAGTAGTGGGGCAGGGAACACAAATGCGGTTTGAAATCGACAAGAAGGTGTTTTCTGTGGATCAGAATATTGCTTCTGCAGGAGGTTCGGCCACAGAAGTATTACAAAACATTCCATCGGTGGATGTGGATAATGAAGGAAATGTTTCCCTACGAAATAATTCCAATGTTGAAGTTTGGATCAATGGAAAACCTTCTGGTCTGACAGTCGAAAACCGTGCTCAGATATTGCAGCAAATGCCTGCCGAGAGCATTGAATCTATTGAAATTATGACAAATCCTTCAGCCAAGTTCAATCCCGAAGGAACATCCGGGATTATCAATCTGGTGATGAAGAAGAACCGCAGAGGAGGATATTACGGTAGTGCTTCACTTGGATCCATGTGGTCGCAGGGTGCTACTCCCGGAATCAATGCCGGTGTAAATTACAACTATAGCAGTGGAAGATTTGATGCCTATGTCAATACGGGATACCGCGCGATGAATTTTGCCGGTGGTGGTTGGTCGAACCGCTATTCTTTAGATGCAAATAAAGATACTATCAGGTTGTTGCATCAGGACAATCAGCGTTTGTTTGGTTATAGTGGTTTATTTACTCGTGCCGGGATTGATTATCGCTTAAATGACAAGCACTCGATCGGGTTATCAGGTTTTGGTATGGTTGGTACCGGTGGAGGTTCCGACAAAATTAACTATAAGTTAACAGATTATCCCAATTTAAACACATTAAGAGATTACAACCGGTATAATGTGAGCGACGGAGAAAGGCCGGGAATGAACATAACGCTGGATTATAAATGGGAAATAGATAAAAAAGGCTCAAACCTGATGTCGAGTGTTTCTTATTCCACGCACAAACGTAATAGTGATGATTCTTATTTGCAGCGGGAGAACGAAGGGGCTGATACTACTTCTTATATCATGCAGTACAACCAGGGACAAAATAAAGAATGGCAATTTAAATTAGATTATACACGGAAATTTACGGAAACAGACCGGTTGGAAGCTGGTTGGCAAAGTACGATACAAGATCGTTTTGGCCCCAATTCGGCCGAGGATTTGCTGAAAAACCAGTCTATCAACGCTTATTACAACGAGTTTGAATATAAAGAACAGGTACATGCCGCTTATGTTACCTATGGGAACAGATTTAATAATTTAAGTCTGCAGGGAGGATTACGTGGAGAGTATTTCTGGCGACATCCTTTTAATACAACCATGGATAACCTTGGTGTGAAAATGAGAGAGAATTTTGGAGACAAAGGAGAAATTCAGCTTTTCCCCAGTTTTTTCGCTTCTTATTCTTTACCTGATAACAATGAAATTCAATTTAACGCCAGTCGCAGAATCAGTCGCCCGAGAGGGCGTCAGATTAACCCCTTCCGGGATTATTCGGATTCTACTAATATTTCCTATGGAAATTTAGAGTTGTCTCCTGAATACGCTGCTGCGCTTGAACTCAATTACCTGAAAACATGGGATAATCATTCTTTATCTTCTACGCTATATCACCGTTATACTGATGACGTGATTCAGCGGGTAAGTTTCATGAATAATGACAATGTGTTGGAAAGCACCTATATGAACGTGACCAAATCAGCCAATACCGGATTCGAACTGGTAGTTAAAAATAACCTGTTCAAAATACTTAATCTTACATCTTCTGTCAATTTGTATTATAATAAATTGTACGCATCTACCTATATCAGCCCGTATAACAACAGTATTACAAGGAATATTCCGGAACAGGAAAACTTCAGCTGGACCGGACGTGTTATAGGTAATGTCATATTAGGGAAAAACACCTTCGGACAAATTACCGGTCAGTATTCTGCTCCAAGATTGATTGCTCAGGGACGCCAGACGGCCAGTTATTCAGTTGATTTGGGATTGCGTCAAACTTTATTTGACCGTAAACTAAGTTTGAATTTCATGGTACGTGACCTGCTGAACACCCGTCGCAGGAGTTCTGTAACCTGGGGCGATGGCTTCTATCAACGTTCCGAGAGCTATTTTTCCGGCCGGATGATAGGTCTGACTGCCACTTATAATTTCGGAAATATGAAGCCGAAGAAAATTGAGCAGCAGCGGAATGACAATGGAGGAGGAGACGAGATGGGATTCGGGGAGGAATGATTTGAAAATAAAACAGGAGGATTCTCAAATATTATAATTATATTTGTGACATATTATGTGAAAAGCAATCACTTGTTTTCCTTTATTAAATTGTTTTTGTGAATTTAAAGGCTCTCATACAACTGCTTATATTGGTCATCATCATGACCATGGCAAGTTGTAACCCTGATATTGAAGAGCCTGTTGTTGAACCTCCCGATACAGAAAAACCTGGTGATGAAGATCCCGATGAAGAATCCGGCGAGTTAGCAGCGGTATCAACCATTCGTTTTACAAGTACCAAGGATGCACAGTTGCTTATCATAAACACCAAAGGAAATTGGAGTATTACAACTGATGTGGACTGGATTCAATGTACCCAAACATCAGGTAAAGGAAAAATAGGTATTCTGGTTGGTGTCCCTTCTAATCCTGATTTTCAGCGCAAGGGGAATCTACGTATAACAACCAGTTCAAAACAACACGACATTACCATCAGTCAGGCCGGTGCATCTCAAATTACTATTACTGTCGGGGAGGTGACTTTTAAAATGGTGCTGGTGGAAGCTGGAAGCTTTATTCAATCGGCTTACGGCAGTAGTTATTATACGCACACTGTGCAACTGGATAGCTTCTATATTGCTGATGTTGAAGTGTCAAATGCTTTGTGCAAAGCTGTGACCGGGGTGTTGCCCTACGACACGATGACAACCTCAGCCAAAGATAATCCGATATATATTGCTTCTTCATTGCCGGTTAGCCATATTTCATACCACGATATTGTAACGAATTTTCTTCCTGCATTAAAAGAAAAAACACAATTTGATTTCAGGTTGCCAACAGAAGCAGAATGGGAAATGGCTGCCCGTGGTGGTAATTATTCAAAGCAATACATATATGCAGGGAGTAATCAAATCGATGAGGTTGCTTGGACAGACTCAAATTCCGGATCAAAGAAACATGCCGTTGGAACGCTGAAACCGAATGAATTGGGATTGTACGACATGAGTGGCAATTTAAGTGAGTGGTGTAGTGACTGGTATGGTGACTATCCAAATGAAGCGGTTAAGAATCCGCAAGGTCCGGCTACGGGCGAACTGCGGATGATAAGGGGTGGAAATTATTATAGTAGTGCCCTGTTTAGTGACAATGTGGAATGCCGTACCGATTACCGGGGGTATCTGATACCTTCCTGTTATGAAGTTGCCTGGCCGGGTACCGAATACGAACGGGTTAATTACAGATGTGAAACAGTGGGATTCAGACTGGCCTTGTCTGTTCCCAAAAACTGATGATATGAAGCAAGTTATAATGACAATAGCTTTTTTTCTACTATTGATGCCGGTTCATTCACAAACCGTCATCCGGATGCGCATGCCACAGCAATCTGAACAGGCACTTGAAGTGGTGACATTATTTTCTGAAGCATTGCCGGTTGGTATTCCGGTTGTGTTGGGAGTCATTGGCTTTGATATTACTGGTGGAACTACTCCTTATTTATTGGAATGGTTGAGAAATGATACGGTTGTGGCAACGGGTGAAGTTGCTGTAGTCACTCCAAAAGTCGGGAGTACTTATATGTTGCGGGTGAGTGACAAGGCGGGTTGTTTTATGGAACAAGCGCTACAACTTGATACCAGATCGAAGGTTAAAGCTAATTACCTGGAGGATATTGTGAAAGTTTCTCCAACAGTGATTTCAAATGAACTGATTGTCAGAGTGAACAGCTACTTCCCACTTGATGCAAGAATACGTGTGTTTGATACAAATGGCAAGTTGTGTTTCGACCAGCGTTTGCAGGGTGATTTTACAACCGCAATCAACTGGGATAATGGAATTTATTATGTTGTAATCAGTGCCGGGGAATTGCATCAGGTAACAAAGGTTATTGTCAGTAAATAGCATCGCTATGCGTAAAACCAACCTCCATATTCTTTTTCTGTTGCTGACTGTTTCGGTCGGCAGTGTTCTTGCTGCAGATATTCCGGTACATGTCCGGCAGATGGCAGCTTCTTTCTTTGCTGCCGATAAAGTTGTTGCATCTCCATCCGGTCAAAGTCAAAAAATAAAGGCTGAAACTAATCAGATTGAAGCGGTTTACAGTTCACATGATACGGTAAGCAATCCGGTATATGTGTTACAGCAGCAGGGGAAAGGTTTTGTGGTTATTGCAGCTAATGATAACGAAAGTCGTATTGTTGGGTACACCCATAATCAAACTTCACTGGCTGAAGATCTCCCTGTTAATTTTAAAGCATTGTTACAGATGTACGAAAAAGGAGTTCTGATGCAAGCTCAGCCTGTTCGTGATGTTTCAACAACCGAGCCGGTTGTTGCACCAATGCTGGATGTTGCAGGGATTCATCTGGATCAGTTTAGTCATGAGGAAGTTGGAGGTTGTCCAACAGGTTGTGTGGCGACTGCGCTTGCTCAGATTATGGCTTACCACAAACATCCACAACAGGGTGTTGGCTCTCATTGTTATACAAATTCCGGTTACGGCGAACAATGTGCTGATTTTGGAAATACCATTTATAATTGGGAACAACCAACAACCGAAGATTATTTGAAATTATCGAAACATGTGGGAGTAGCAGCTGAAATGAAATACTGTGGTGATCCTTATGGTAGTGTTCCCGGAACTCATAGTTATATGAGTAATTTTAGCCGTTTTTTCAATTATCATGTAAATTATATAACGACTGAAACCCCAAACGAAACAGATTATGTATATATGGAGCTCAAACAGGGGCGACCAATATACATTGTGTTACCAGGAGATCCGGGACATGCGTTGGTGATTGACGGTTATGATTCCAATGGTTTTATGCATTTGAATTTTGGATGGGGAGGTCATGAAAATGGTTACTTTGAGTTAAATACGAGTTCTACAATAGAGGTAGGATACACGTTTGGTACTAATTTAATAGATGTTGTATTTATTTCTCCAAAACCTTTTGAAATTGATGAAGCTGATTCTCTCCGAATGACACAAATCAACTCTCAATTGAATAAGTGGGATGTGAATATCTCAATCACAACCTGGAAAGGGGTGGAAGTTGTGGCTGGCAGGGTAGTGGAACTTGACTTAACAGGGTCAAACGGCATCCATCAACAAATACCCGAAGAAATAGGACAACTTGACCATTTGTTTTCATTGAGTATGACAGGTAATATGAAGGGTACTGTTCCGGCATCTATTTTTGGATTAAGTAAACTTCGATCGCTTGTAATAAATAGCTATACTGATACCCTGAATACTCCTTTTCCACAAACTATTGGTCAGATGAATAACCTTGAAGAGTTAGAACTGATGCGATGTATGAGCGGAAATTTACCAGAAGAGTTGGGTAATCTGAAGAAACTAAAGGAGTTGAAAATGAGGGCAAATAATCTGACAGGTACTATTCCCGAAAGTTTGACAAGTTTACCTTCATTATATATGTTAGATCTATCAGGAAATCAACTGGAAGGAAGTATTCCTGAAAGTATTTCAAACTTAAAAGAGCTTACAAGTCTGAGATTGTCAAACAATAAACTACAGGGAATTATTCCCGAGTCTATTGGTAACCTTAAAAAATTGTATGTACTTTCTTTGTCTTCAAATCAATTAGAGGGAAATCTGCCGCAAACTCTTAGCAACCTGACCAATCTAACTGAATTGAGTGTATCAAACAATTTACTTTCCGGCGATTTGAATCCGATATTCGATAGTCTGATAAATCTCAAAATGCTGGAACTGAACAATAATTTGTTTCGTACGCTCCCGGATAATATAGGGAATTTGTCAAGTCTGACCACTTTAATGCTTGACCACAATGAGCTAATCGGGTTGCCCGAATCAATAGGGCAGTTATCTGGCTTGAAAATAATTGGACTTACATACAATGCTTTACGTGACTTACCAACATCTTTCTCCAGACTTGGGTTGTTGAGCGAAGTAGATCTGGCAGGGAATCAACTGACGAATGTACCGTATTCTCTGTTGAATTTTACAAACCTGAACAGGCTGGATTTAAGTTATAACCAACTGACATTTATTCCTGAAGTGCTGAAGGTAATAACTCCTTCGGAATTATATCTTAATAATAACCAGATGAGTGGTCCTATTCCACTTGAATTACTTTGCCGTAAATTTATTGGCTTCACTCTGAAAGGTAATCGCTTTGTCTATGCAGATATCCCCCGTTCCGACAGCATCCTGAATCCGGTATGGGAACAACAGCCGATACCCCTGCTGGCTGATACATTCGGACTCATGCCGGGAGATACACTGCGCTTACATGCGTCAAAGGTTATTTCTCGAACCAGTCCGCACGATATTTACAGTTGGTATGCGTATGATGCTTCTGACCCATCTTCCCGTGCCTTGTTGGTTATGACCGATTCGGTACTGAAGCTGGAAGGTACACCTGAACAGTTTAATAAAAGATTTTACTGTGTGATTACCAATGAAAATCCCCCTGAATATAATTATAACAATGGCTTGATGTTACCCTGCCTCAGTTCATTAACTACAGACACTTTCCAATTGAAAAGCTGGACAGAACAAGAGTACCTTGATGATCTGTATCAAACGAAAGTAATGAATTCAGAATCAATCCGGGGAAACGACATAAGCAATCGTTTTGTTACACTGATATCTCCCTGGAAAGTAAGGGGACAGCAGAAATGGCAGGGTTCTCTCGATCAGCAAAACTGGTTTGATATATCGCCGGAAATGAGTCAGGCTGAACTGAAAAATAACCTGGAATCGGTGCAGGATAATGAGTTGGTGCTTTTCCCCAAAACAACTGCATATTACCGGAATGCTTTACTGGAATCGAACTGTCACCCACGCTACAGCGATACAATCAAAGTGGTACCGTTTGGTAAAGTTATTAATGACACAACTGTCAATCTGAGTGGAGATTTTAAGACAATTGATTTAGACAGTCTTGAAATTTCTCTACCGAAGGATTTACTTGATGGTGAGGTAAGAATGACCGTAATAGAATCTGATCAATTCCCGGTAATGCCCGATGATGTCATTCGGCATAGTCTCATTTATGATGTGCACATCGATCAGGCTTCTAAATTTGAAAAGCCACTGATTATAAAGTTTAAAAATCTGGATAAAGCAAGTTATGACCCGATTAAACTGGAGAATTACCGACCTGCTTATTTAGATGAAACATTGCAACAGTGGGTGTTTTTTGAAGATGTTAGTATCGATAGCAGGGATACAACGCTGACATTCATGACCGATCACCTGACCAAGTTAGCCTGGTTTGAATTTGCATATGCAGGTTATACTCATCGGCTTACCAACAATCGGGTGAATGTGTTCTATAACAATGATGCCGATTACATGAATACAATTAATATTCTGTACAGCCCGAAAGCAGCTAAAGACCCTAATCCATGGTACGACACCAATATTGACCCTAATAGTGGTGGTACACCTTATATGGTGCAGGATATTGCTTATTATGCAAAACAAGTAATTGATGCCTTTGTTGAAAAAGGACTTGAGCATCCTTCTCTGCGATTTAATGTTTTTCTTAAATCATTAGGCAATGCAGCTGGCATGACTGATGCGAGGACATACCTGGCGGGAAGAGGACATATTTACATTGATCCTGCTTTAGCAACCAACATGAAAGAAGACATCAAAGGGAAGCGGGAGTATCTGAAATCGGTAATTGCCCACGAATATATGCATTTTACCCAGGATTATTACATGACGGTTCTGTTGTCAAATTATTTCTGGATGGAAGCTACAGCTCCGCTTACCGATAGAATAGTCTGGCCTAAAACTGAAGATCTGGAAACGCCCGAGCCCGAGCAGTTGCTATCGGAAGCACTGGAAACCAAACTCAATGAAAATTCGATATTCGACATATTATCGAAACCCTGGTATAATTCGATGAATATCCCTGTCGTATCAAAACTGGCCGGTTCAGGACAAACAGCCGATATGAATCTGGCTAGTTTGTTCCTGCATTATATGCGAACCTACCGACCCGGCAAAAAGCTCGATCCGGTGGAATTGCTGAAACAAACTCCCTACACCGGCACCTGGGTGGGTTACCTGGATGATTTTATTAAACAAAATCTGGCTGACGGAGATGCTGATGTGAACATAGGAACGGAATATGACCGTTATGTGAGATTCTTGTACGAAGGCAGTATGACTGGTTTCAATGTGTTTAATAAGGATGAAGATCCGGATGCCGACCCCTTGAAACACCTGAGAGCAAATTATAAATCGTTCATTAATAAATATGTCCGGTTCAAGGATAATAAAACTCAGATTAAGGACAAAGTAAACTTTTCCTTTGGAAATTTATCTTCTAAAATGGTACAGATATATAACAATAATAGTTATCAGAAAATGCTGATTAAATACTACCGTAAATCGAAACCAGAAAATGTTGCTGTGTATTCCGGAAGATATAATAGCGATACTAAAATGATGGAATGGACGGATGTCAGTAAAAAGGATACGATTACGATACTGGCAGGTTTATATGACCCCATAAAACCCAACCAAAATGATTACATGTCTTACCTCTTATTTGTCAATAAAAATACCGGAGATATATTAAATACTTCCATTGCAGATGAAATAGAATATTATCTACTCCCTGATTTAAAGTACTTTGACGGGATAAACTTTGTACGAAAAGGTACTGCCACCGAGGCAAAGATACATACTATTGAAGAGTCAGGCGACCTGCAAATATTATTTGGAGGAGTAGAACCATCTACTTTTAGCCCGAGTGTGTACCGCATTTTTGCAGATGACTTCAAATCAACCATGACTTTCAGTCAGGTAGTAACCGACTCAACCATGATTGTTAATGCCAGTTCAGAAATTATCAATCAGCATATGGTTTATAATTTTATCAAAGGCACCCTGGATGTGACACATTCGATGCGTTTAAGCAATGGCGCCTATCGTTTCGAGGAAGATTTTACCGGAAGTTTTACCAACGTTATATTAAAATCCAATGGTCATAACAAATGGTCATCCAATCGTTACTTGTATGGTACAAATAACAGTAATGAGACCCGTTCCTGCATCAAAAATTTAGAGTATAAATTGATAACCATCCGGCCTTATTTAGATGGTAGCGGATTTCCTCAAGAAGAAGTAGTAGAACGTAAGACTTATGTGTCGACAACCTATCCTTCAGAAGATATTGTTGTGTATCTGACGTGTTATTGAAATTGTAGAGACGTTGCATGACAAAATGTAGAGACGTTGCATGCAACGTCTCTACATTTATAAAAATCGAAATTACAAAAAATCGAAATTAAAAATTACAACCGTTTCACCCTGATATTCCTGAATTTCACCTTCGATCCATGTCCCAGGAAAGCAATATGTCCTGATTTGTTAAACAATCCCGGATGATCTTTTTTGTCTAACGTTCCGTTTTTGGTTGCTTCTTGCAGGTTGCCTTCGAGTATAACAGTTCCATTCAGGGTGATTTTGATGTTGTCGCCATTGGCAATAACTTCCTGATAATTCCATTCGCCGTTAGGTTTCAGGTAACCACGTTTAGCCGGAATGATGCCATATACCGAACCATGATACTGATATTCTTTCAGTTTACTGTAAATTGGCGCGTCGTTGTCGAGGATTTGTAACTCCATTCCCACGTATGCTGCATCACCTTCCATTGGGGTACGAATACCCAATCCGTTGTTTGCACCGGGAGTTAACTGGAACTCAAACCGGAAAACGAAATTATCAAATTGATCTTTGGTGTACAGATTGCCACCGAAACTTCTGCTCGGATACAATATAATGTTACAATCTTCAGTGATATAGTCGGTTGTGTTACCTGTCCACTTATGCATGCTGGTACCGTCGAACAGAATTTCAAATCCTTCTTTGGCTTCTTCTGCAGATAGTTTAAATGGTTCGGGTCGTTCAATTTCACGGATGTAGATGTCGCGGTAAGCAACCCTGCTCCCATGCGCTTGTAATTCAATTTGTTCAAACGGGAATATAGGCTGATTTCTGTCCCAATAGTTTTCGATGATGACATTGTCGGTTACCAACTCGCCGTTGAGATAAACCGTAACACGTTCGCCTATCATTTTGATATAGAATGTATTCCAGCTTCCTAATTTCAAATCAGCAACTTTCAGCGGTTTGCTTAGGTTGACTTTGTTGTTGTACAAACCACCTGATCCTACCTGAGCGCCCACTTTTACGCGGGCAGTATCCCAAATTTGTACCTGAGGGGTACCACGCAGGTAAATACCGGCGTCAGGTTCGGCTCCCGGATAGAGTTTCCAGTCGACATACATTTCAAAGTCACCGTATTGTTTTTCTGTACACAGGTTATTTCCTTTACCGGTGAAAATTAGTTCACCTTGCGTAGGAATCCAACTTGCTGCAGCTTCTAAATCAGCTTTTTCCTGTGCTTGTTTTAATTTTTTAGGAGTCATTTTTGCTCTGGTCAGTGGGTTGCCAACCAGTCCTTTCCAACCTTCCAGACTTTTCCCATCAAAAAGTGAAACATAGCCGCCTGATTTAGAATTTTCATTCAGATACTTTTGAATGGCATCGCGTTGATAGCCGGCATCGGGGTTGTCCACTTCTTTCATTACTTTTTGTAAAATTTTTGTTGTAGAGGCGCCTGCCATCTCAGGTCTGTCAAGCACAATACTAATGATGGCCTGACACGCAGCTTCTTTCAATTCTGTTTTCTCAAGATAAGTAGCAACATAATGCAATCCCTGGAATGTACCGGCTTTGCCTAATATACCAATGATGTTTTTCTGCTGCTGTATGTCTTGTGTAAAAGGCATTACGGTACGCAGGAATACAGTTTGCACCTCTCCTGTTTTGCCGGAAGATGCAATTAATTTGAGGATGGCGTTAACAGCTTCTTTAGCATTGGCAGCAGGGGGATTAGCTTCCAAAATATCCAATAACAGATAGATGGTCTCGAAATCAGATGAAGTGATAAGTGCATTAAATGCAGCCTCCTTGTCATCTCCTGTGCTTTGTTTGTATGTGTTGGCAATCATGTCAAATGAAGCTTTGGAACCTGTTTTGATTAATAAAGGATAGTACAACCGTTTTAATGAAGATGTTTCCATTTGTTTGTTGATGATTTCCATTTGTTTCTCTACAGAAAGTTCGGACAACACCTGATTAATTGCTTCCTGTATAGGTGAAAGGTAGGGTTGCTTCGGCTTCTCCATCAGGCTGAAGAGTTGACTGAGATTCTTTTCAGTCACCACATTTTTCAGGATTTGTGCACTTTTCTGTTGAACGTTAGGACTGCCTTTTTCCATTTCATTTATAACAAAAGTGGCATATTGTATGGCTTTCCTATTGCTCAATACATTTAGGGCAACCAGTTTTCCCTCTTCACTGGCCTGATCATATGCCGACATCACACCTGAGCTGATTTCAGCTTTCGAAGATAAAAGTGTGTTTTCAATGAGTTTGAGGGTTTGAGGATCATCTGTTTTCAATAATTCCAATATGGCTTTTGTCGCCTCTATGCCTCCGATGTTGGATGCTGCACGAATGGCTGCGGTGCGGAGGTCCGGATTTTCGTTGTTAAAATAGGATAATACGAGTGGAAGTTGTTTTTTCTGTTTTGTATTACCGAGCCAATACAATATAACTTCCTGCGTAGCTATTGCTTTCCTGGATATATTTTTAACGATACTGTTTGTGGTTTTCTCATCAGGAGTCTTATATAAACTTAAAGCATGACTGACATACGCTTTGTCTTTATCACTGACAGCTTTTTTTACCAATGTGGCTTTATTTACGTCAGAAATCTGCATCAAAATATTCAATGCAGCAATTCTTGCTTCATAATTGTTGTTTTTAGTTGCATTGGACAAGAGTTTTTGAGCTGCTTTTTGAGCCGAACTATTATCTTCTCTGTCAGTCACCCTTTCAATCAGGTTGATATAAGCATCCAACGCGCCTGATTTTTCATACTGATATTTGTTGGCTGCTGCTTTTTCCTCCAGGGCTTTCAATGAAAAATCGGTTCCACATTTGCTGATAGCGGTCAGGATGATTTTATCACTTTTTTCGGATGTTGATTTATTTAGTTTCTCCAGTAAAACGGTTTCCGCATCCGGATTAAAAGTTTGTCCTACGGCATTGATGATTGATAGTTCAGTCTCAGTTGTTGCTTTTTGCATGGCTTCTAATAAAGCCTTTTTAGCCTCAGGTGTGTCCATGGCAACCAATGCCTGAGCTGCCGGGTTTACCAATTCAGCATCAGTCAGGTAACTGACTAATTTATCTATACTTTCTGCTTCTCCGACTAATTCGAGCTGACGGATGATGAAGGCTTTATGGACTTTGTTTTGGGTCATATCCAACGCTTTCAGATAAGCTTTGGCTGTCATTTTCCGCAATGCTGCATCCGTTGTAGAGAAATGTGTCCAACCGCTCAGTGCAAATTCTACTGTGGCATTTTTCCCCACCTCGGGTGGATTGAGCATGCCAACTAATTGCAGCAGTCCTTCTTCGCCGGTAGAAACCAATTCAGCAATGACCTGATTGTATTTTTGGGTGTTAGAAGCAGGCAACTGACTCAGTGCATCGGCTATTACGGTTGCGGTAGTTCTGTTTTTTGGCAGTTGCGCCATTGATGGATGGAGCATCAGCAGACTAAACAGGCTTAACAATATTATTATACGTTTCATTTCTTGTATTTAAGAATTTAAAAATTTAAGAGTTTAAAGAGTTTTTTGTGGACATCCACATAATTGTGGTAGTTCTTCAGCCTCACCTTCTATGCTCCCCCTTTATGGGGTTAGGGGGCTTATATACTCCACGGTGCCCGCATGGGTTGATCCAATAAGCGGTTGGCTTCCGGGTCATTGAAGAATTCTTGTGTCACCGGGTTGAAATACAGGGTGCGATTCAGACGCAACGCGATTACACCCAGGTTTACAATGGTAGAAGAACGATGTCCGTTCATTTCATTCAACGCGAACTTCTGACGGGTTTTGATACATGTCAGGAAATCGGTATTTTGATCGGCCGGTTCGGGATAATCGGCTAACTTGCGTTGCCAGTCGGGAATGTCGCAAACAAAGTTCTTGTAAACATTTCCTTTGGGACCAGCTATGTAAGGCGTGTTGGGCTCACCGTAGTCTTCTCCCCACAGCACAATCTGACATCCGTCTTCGTAAGTATAGGTAATTGAATTCCAAACCCCGACTGCATCCGGATGTTGTTGAGGTGCATCCACCTCTATTTTCACCGGACTTGTATAATCTTTATCTAATATGTATTGTACCGGGTCGATGTAGTGCTGCCCCATATCGCCAAGTCCGCCTCCATCATAATCCCAGTAGCCACGGAAAGTAGTTGCCGTACGGTGGGCATTATAAGGTTTGAAAGGTGCCGGTCCGAGCCATAGGTTGTAGTCCAGTTCTTTGGGTATGGGTTGTGGAGCCAGGTCTGTTTTCCCTATCCAGAAGAACTTCCAGTTGAAACCGGTATGTTTACTGATGGTGACCTTCAACGGCCAACCCAGTAATCCGCTTTGAACCAGTTTTTTTAACGGTTTTACCGGAGTGCCCAGTCCGTAGAAAGGGTCTTTAAACCGGAACCAGGTGTTCAGTCGGAACACGCGTCCATATTGCTGCATGGCCTCCACGACTCTCTTTCCTTCGCCGATGGTGCGGGTCATGGGTTTTTCGCAAAATATATCCTTACCGGCTTTGGCAGCCTCCACAGCCATGAGTCCGTGCCAGTGAGGAGGTGTCGCGATGTGAACGATATCTACATTTTTATCGAGTAACAAATCCCTGAAATCGTGGTACTGACTTACATTTTCCTTTAACCTGTCGGTTGCTTCTTTCAAATGATTTTTGTTAACATCGCAAATGGCCACTACACGGGTACCGTCATATTTGAAATGCGATTTACCCATGCTGCCCACGCCGATAACCCCTTTGGTCAGCTGGTCGCTCGGTGCAATATATCCCCGTCCGAGGACATGGCGCGGAACAACGCTGAAGAGCGCTAAGCTTCCGGCGGTTTTGAGGAAAGTTCTTCTGTTTGTTTTCATGTGTGTGTGTTTGATTGCCAAAGATAAAATAAATGTAGCAGTTTGACAAACAAGAAAATCGGTATAGCTCTATAACTGCTTTTTTACAAAAAAGTATTTTTACATGAAGTAAAAATTTTTTTATCTCTGAAAATTTTATTGTATCTTTGTTTCATAGTATGTCTTTTCTGTTTTTTTTGTAATTAAAAGTAGCTGAATATTAGTGAATCTATGATAAAAATACTATTATTATTTGACTACTCCAGCAATTTCTCTCGAAGATTATTAGAAGGGTTAATTAAGTATTCTAAAGAACACGGGCCATGGATGTTTTATCGGCTACCTGAATATTATAAGACATTGTATGGGAAAGAAGGTATTGTTCGTTGGGTGAAAGAATGGAATGCCGATGCTATTGTTGCTCAATGGGGAAATGAAGGAGTCAATCTCTTGAAAAACCTCAAAATCCCTATTATACTTCAGAACTACGAGAAAAGGAGTGATTACTTTTCCAATCTTACCGGCGACTATAAAGCTGCCGGAAAAATGGCTGCTAATTTTTTTGCTCAGAAAGGATTTCGAAAATTTGCATTTTATGGAAATAAAGGAGTGATTTGGTCGCTCGAAAGAGCCGAAGGTTACCGGCGTGAAGTTGAGAAGATAGGTGGTGATTATTATTATTTCGAAACTGAAAATTTGAGCGGAGAACAGTGGAGTAAAAGTCATATTCATTTAGACGATTGGCTTTTATCTTTGCCGAAGCCAATAGCCCTGTTTGCCTGTGATGATTATTTCGCTTTACAGGTGTCGGAAATATGTAAAATAAATAATATCAGGATCCCCGATGAAATATCACTTTTAGGTGTGGATAATGATGAACTGATTTGTAACTTATCTGATCCACCTATCTCGTCAATTGTACTTGAACTTGAAAAGGGTGGTTATGAAACAGGAAGACTGATTGATAAATTAGTAAAAAAAGAAAAGGTAGGTCAGTTCAATATAGTCATAAATCCCGTCAGAGTAGAAACCAGACATTCCACCGAAAAATATGATATCTCGAGTAAATATATTCTGGAAGTAGTCAAATATATTGAGGAGAATTTTGCATCGGATATTTCTATCGACAAATTGTGTCATTTAGTGCCTCTTTCGAGAAGAAATCTAGAAGTGAAATTTAAAAATGATCTTGGCACTTCTATCTACCAGTTCATATTGAATTGCCGGATCGAACACCTGGCTTATCTGTTGCTCACAACAGACCGATCCTTGTTTGATCTTGCCTATGAAGTTGGATTTAAAGATTGTAAGAACGTTTCAAGGGTATTTAAAAAATTTAAAAACATTTCACCAAATGAATATCGCAAGCAATATAAGGTTGATAATCAAATGTGACGTTTTTTGAAAGTACTTTTACGCTTTTAAGGGAAATTTGATTTAATATATTTAATAATTTTGACATTTAATATTATGATGAAATTTATTAAACGTATTTGAATGGACAATAATCAACCTCAGGTAATCAATAAACGTACTTATTTTTTTTCAATCGCGATTTTAGCTACCCTGTTTTTTATCTTTGGATTGGTTTCCTGGGTTAACACGATTTTAATTCCGTATTTTAAGTTGACCTGCGAACTTACCATCGTACAATCTTACTTGGTTACTTTTGCTTTTTTCATAGCCTATTTGGTGATGGCTATTCCATCTTCATTTTTATTGAATAAGGTGGGGTACAAACGTGGTATCATGTTCGGATTGTGGTTTATGGCACTGGGGGCCTTGTTGTTTGTCCCGGCTGCTTATTGGCGTACCTACGAAATATTCCTGATAGGCTTGTTCATGCTGGGTATAGGACTGGCTATTTTGCAATCTGCTGCCAATCCTTATGTGACGATCATCGGTCCGCGTGAGAGTGCAGCCAAACGGTTAAGTATAGTGGGTACAGGAAACAAACTGGCCGGTATCATAGCCAATTTGGTTTTTGCTGCCGTTGTTATAAAGGAATCGGACAAGGTGCTGATGCAGCAAATCAAGGAAGGCGTGTTTTCGGGAGCAGAACTTGAGACGGCATTGGATACCCTCATTCGCGGTGTGATGACACCTTACCTGATATTGGGTATTTTCTTATTTATTTTTGGAATTATTGTCAGATATTCAATCTTGCCTGAACTGGATGCGAAAGACGTTAATAAAAGTACTTCAGGTAAAGTTGATATTCGTACTTCTATTTTTCAATATCCCTGGTTAATATTAGGTGCTCTGGCTATTTTTTTCCATGTGGGTTCTCAAATGATTTCTTTGGCAACAATCATTGATTATGCCGGAACAATGGGACTCACGCTGGAAGGTGATGCCAAAAACTTCCCGTCCTTTACCATGTTCTTTACTTTTCTGGGGTATTTAACTGGTATCGTGATGATTCCCAAATACCTGAATCAAAAGAATGCCTTGTTGATATGTTCTTTGCTGGGATTACTGTTTTCTTTGCTAACCATCTTCACAACGGGTAAAGTTAATATACTGGGTATGGAAACAGATATTTCCATCTGGTTCTTAGTACTAATGGGATATTCAAATGCGTTGGTTTATGCCGGTATCTGGCCATTAGCCATCCGTGATTTAGGTAAATATACCAACCTTGGGTCTTCATTCCTGGTGATGGGACTTTGCGGTAGTGCCATCCTTCCTCTTATATTCAGTTATGTGGTTGATTTAAACAGTGCTCTGCCTCTGTTTGATGCATACAAAGTTGCCTATTGGGTACTGGTTCCCTGCTTCCTGTATTTGATATTCTTTGCCACGGTTGGATATAAGATTGAGCATTGGCGGAAAAACAAAGCGTAACTGTTTAATATTTAATCAATAATTACCATATAAGTCATATAAGAGTAGGTTTAACAGTATCATAAGACAATAGCTTATATGCAGCTTATATGACTTATATGGTGAAAAGAAAAATATAATGAAAAAACTGATAATAAAAAACGGAAGAATTCTGACTCCTTTCAGGGATATAGGAATCGGATCGGTTGTAATACAGGATGGTATCATTACGGCTGTGGTAACCGGTGATGTAAATATTGAAGGTGCCGAAATAATAGACGCCTGTGGCAACTATGTTTCCCCCGGATTTATCGATTTGCACACGCATGGAGCCGGTAACCATGATTTTATGGATGCCACCATGGAAGCGTATCTGGGAGCTGCTGAAATGCATGCCAAACATGGAACAACTTACTTGCTTCCTACCACCCTTACCAGTACAAACGAAGGGTTGTACGATACCTTTAAACTTTTCAGGAAAGCGCAAAAAGAAAATAAAAAGGGCGCTATTTTGGGTGGATTGCACCTCGAAGGTCCTTATTTTGCTTTTAATCAAAAAGGTGCGCAGGACCCACGTTATTTACGTGATCCTGACCCGAAGGAATACATGGAAATTTTAGAAAAGGGTGGTGATATCATCAAGCGTTGGAGTTTGGCTCCTGAATTACCTGCGGCACTGGAGTTTGCAACGGAGTTGACCAAACGGGGTATCATGCTTTCGATGGCGCATACGGATGCTACTTTCGAGGAAACAATAGTAGCCTACGAGTATGGTTTCCGCCATATCACGCATTTCTATTCCTGCACGGCCAGTATTACCCGTCGCAACGCGTTCCGTTACGCTGGTATCGTGGAAGCAGGCTATTATCACGATGGTATCGTGCTGGAAGTGATATCAGATGGTATCCATGTTCCACAGTCGCTGATGAAGTTGTTGTACAAGGTAAAAGGTCCACATAACCTGATGCTGTGTACCGATTCGATGCGTGCAGCGGGTATGGGCGATGGCGACAGCATCCTGGGTAGCCTGAAAGACGGTCAGCGTGTGCTGGTGGAAGATGGCGTAGCCAAGTTACCCGACCGCACAGCTTTTGCCGGTAGTGTGGCCACGGCCGACCGGTGTGTGCGCACTTTCCGGGATTTGGCAGAGATACCTTTGGTAGAAGCAGTGAGTATGATGACTGCTAATCCGGCACGCGTACTGGGTATAGACGACCACAAAGGATCACTTATGGCAGGGAAAGATGCTGATGTCGTGGTGTTTGATGATGATATCAATATTAAACATACAATTATTCAAGGAAATGTTATATTCTGAAATTAAAACAAGTGCAACGAAAACTTTTATAAAAGATAGATTGCAAGTTAAGGCTTACGCCACAAGAGACGAAATGGGGAAAGCTGTATCAAAAGAAGTTGCAAGTAAAATCCAGGAGATTTTAAATGTAAAAGATGAAGTCAATATGATTTTTGCCTCAGCTCCTTCTCAGGAAGAATTTATTAAATATCTAATTAATAATCCGTCCATTAAATGGAATAAAATTAATGCTTTCCATATGGATGAATACATTGGTTTAGAAAAAGATGCTCCACAAGGTTTTGGAAATAATTTAAAAAAAATGTTTTTTAATAAAGTACCTTTTAAGAGTGTACATTATATTAATGGTCATATTTCAGATGTTGAAGCCGAATGCAGTAGATATACTCAACTGTTGAAAGAAAATCCTGTAGATATTGTATGTCTTGGCATTGGAGAAACTGGTCATCTAGCCTTTAATGATCCACATGTTGCTGATTTTAATGACCCAAAATGGGTTAAAATTGTAAATTTGGAACTAGTTAGTCGTCAACAACAAGTAAATGAAGGTTGTTTTTCACGTTTACATATGGTTCCTAATATGGCAATAACACTTACTATTCCTGCATTGATGAGTGCTCCTTGGGTGTTTTGTATATCACCTTCAACCAATAAGGCACAAGCTGTATACCGGACGTTGAATAATCATATCAATGAAAAATGTCCGGCTACCATTTTAAGAATTAAAGAAAATGCAAAACTATATCTTGATACAGACAGTGCATCTTTATTGAATGTATAGTAAATTAGCTAAGTACATGACAAAAATTTAAAAATATCTATATTCGATTGATAATGAGCATTTAGGAGTACTGTAGCGATAAAAGTTAGACCATATTTGAAAAAACTTTTCGCCATTCTTCCATTGTTGAGCA
>Ga0265294_10000657_pt1 | contig 46311 bp, 50 predicted proteins | sample MunlanPumphouse3_FD_192504 | JGI IMG/M metagenome (GOLD analysis project Ga0265294, IMG submission 192504) | Groundwater microbial communities from a municipal landfill in Southern Ontario, Canada - Pumphouse #3 | ecosystem: Environmental > Aquatic > Deep subsurface > Groundwater | place...
TTACCTGAACCTACATCGCCCTGGAGTAAACGGTTCATGCTGAGCGAGGCTTCCATATCACGAATAATTTCATTGCATACCTGCCGTTGAGCGTCGGTAAGTTTATAGGGCAGTCCGCAGGTAACCCGGGCTACCAGGTCATTTTTCGGATGGTGCGCAATCGAGACCCGTTCATTCCTCTGAGTTAATCTTTCTTTCCAAAGGCTTAACCTGAATAAGAGTAATTCTTCGAAAGCCAATCTTCTGCGGGCCATTAGATAAGCTCCTCCGGAGCGGGGAAAATGTATGTTTTGGAAAGCAAATTGTATCTCGCATAGATCGTAACGTTTTCGTACCTCCGCATCCAAAATGTCTGGATAGGATGGCAGATAATTATTTAAGACGTAAATTATTATTTTACGCATGGTTTTCTGATTCAAACCTTCAGTCAGAGAATATACGGGAGCTACAGGGAAATCAGCTTCTTGACCATCAATTATATCGAATTCAGATACATGGAATTCGTTGACACCATAAACATTCTTCACCTTGCCGCTAATGAACAATTCCTGGCCGCTTTTAAGTTGTCGGGAAAGATAAGGCTGATTAAACCAGACCGCTGTAATAATTCCCGAGTCATCCTCAATTCCTGCTTTAAATATATGGAAACCCTGTCTGGTGCGATTATACCTGGTTGCAGCAACTCTTCCGCGAATACTGACAACCACTCCTTCAGACAGGGTTGCTATCTTTTCTGCTTTGTTGCGATTAAAGTAGGTGCGCGGCACATTCCACAGCAAATCAAACACGCTCTGTATCTCCAGTCGGTGCAACAGTTTACTGCGCTGGGGGCCTACACCTTTTACAAATTGTATCCCTTCCGATAATCTATCCATTTTTCCTCCCGATTAGGGGTATACAACCAATCTTTATTCCACTGATAACAAATAGCTATAGTGAGGCTGGCCACCATAGTGCATTTCCACTTCGCTGTCAGGATACTTGCCCATTATCTTGCCCTTCAGTTGCATAGCATCGTTTTCATCAATGTCATTTCCATAAAAAAGGGTTAATAGTTCTTGTTTCTGAGCCTGCATTTTCTCAAGTAAATCCAGAACCACATTCTCGACCACCGACCCTCGTATACTTATGTAATCATTTATAAGACCTATGATGTCCCCTGCCTTTATCTCCAGTCCATTGACAGCCGAATCCCTGACAGCATGAGTCACTTCAGCGTATGCAATATTCTTGATTTCCTGGTTCATGGCCGCCACGATCTGCTCCAGTTCCCCTTCATCATTATAAGCTATCAGAGCACTTATAGCCTGCATCACCGACCTGGTAGGGACAATCTCCACCTTTTTATCACACAGATGTTGGACCTGTTTTGCTGCCATTATTACATTGCCATTGTTGGGAAGAATGATAACTTCAGGAGCATTTATCTGCAGGCAGGCATTCAATAAATCCTCAGTGCTGGGATTCATGGTCTGACCGCCTTCCACCACCTCATCAACACCTAGACTCTGCAGCATCTTTTTGATTCCGTCTCCCACTGCAACCGCTACGAGACCTATCTTCCCGGGCTGCTGTGTTTTAAGCTCTTCCCAAAGATGACGCTGTTCATGCACCTCTTCCAACATATTATTTATCTTAATGTCACTTAAGCTGCCAAATTGCAAACATGTCTCCAGTACCTTGCCAGGGTGATTGGAATGAATATGAACCTTCACCAGGTCGTCATCACCCACCACCAGCATGGAGTCCCCCAGGGGGCCGAGGTGATCTTTAATATCTGCGGAATCAAGTAATTCTCCTTTAATCAGTACCTCGGTGCAATAATTGAAGGCCAGTTCAAGAATCTCCTTTTCTCTTCTATCCTGGTGCGGGGCAGACATTTTCTCTTTGTAGCCATTCAGGGCTATGTCTCTTTCCTGAGCCAAACCGTCAATAAAGCCTTCCAGGAAATATAGAAGCCCCCGCCCGCCAGCATCAACAACCCCGGCTTCTTTAAGTATGGGGAGCATGGTCGGGGTTTTTTCCAAGGTCTTATGACCCTGCTCTACACCAGCCAACAATGAGCCCAATACATCATTGCCTGCTTGGGCCTCGTCTTCGCAGGTTCGGGCAATCTCACGAATAACCGTTAAAATCGTACCTTCCACAGGTTTCATGACCGCCTTGTAAGCTGTATCAGAACCGGCCCGGAGAGCCTGAGCCAACACCACCGAGTTAGCTTCCGCTTTACCTTCCATTACTTTGGCTATACCGCGGAATATTTGTGACATAATTACTCCCGAATTGCCTCGAGCACCCATAAGCGAACCTAAAGAAATAGCCCTGGCTACCCTGCCCAGAGTCTCCTGGCTGTTCTTTTCCCCTTCTTTGGCGGCCGCCAGCAGGGTTAAATACATATTGGTGCCTGTATCCCCATCAGGCACCGGAAATACATTTAGCAAATCAACCTGGTCACGATTATGCTCCAACCTTATACACCCGGCCTTTACGCTCCTGGCCAGGTCATTGCCGTTTATACTATTCAAGCTCAAACTGATTATCCTCCCAACTATATATCTCTAAGTACCTTAACTCCCCTAACGTTTACATTAACACTCGCTACCGGAAGCTCGGCATTATTTTCCAAAACATAGGTCACCTTCTGCATTACATTAGATGCTACTTCAGTTATTCTGATGCCATAACCCACGATAACATAGACATCGATTATCAATCCCTTATCACTGCTGCTTACCTGTACCCCTTTACGTATGGAGTCTATGCGCAGGATATTGCTAATTCCGCTTTGAATATTCTGGGGCACCATGCCCACCAGGCCATAACAATCCAGGGTTGCTAATCCAGCTAAAGTCTCCACCAATTCACGGGTTACGGTAATATCACCCATTTCATTACTCCTAATTTTATACATTCCCTTACCTCCTATCTAACATAATAATAATTCTACAACTTATTATTTATTCCTTCTTCTTGCCCTTTCCAGTGGTATTTGTTAAAATGTTTAAGTGCATCTGTTATAGAGAGGGGGCAAAATAGTGGCAAAATGTGAAATTTGCGGAAAAGGCGTGACTTTTGGTAAGAAGTACAGCCATTCCCATATAAGAACCAATCGTCAATGGAAACCTAATGTACAACGAGTCAAGGTTTTAATTGGTGAGAAAACACCCACCCAAATGTACGTTTGTACTCGTTGCTTGCGTTCAGGTAAAGTTCAGAGAGCTCTATAACTATGGATTAGTTACGTCAGCCTTAGATTTTAGTCTAAGGCTTTTTGTTTTGAGTCCTCAATTTCTTGGCTGGTAAATAGGTAACGTTCCTGGCAGAAGTTACACACCACCTCAATATCCTCGCTTCCTTGAGTTTCCCCCTGTTCCTCATCAGGGAGGCCGCTCAATACCCGCAATAACCTTTCCCGGCTACAGTTACAGGAAAACGCCAAATCCTGCTCACCTAATATCATATATTCTGTTCCCTGCATAATAAGCGGAACAATATCTTCCAGTTTTTCGTGAATATCAAGCAAGTTGCTTATGCTCCCCAGTTTGAGAATGTTTTCCTCGATCATCTGCAATATATCATCACTCGCTGCAGGCAAAGCCTGGACAAATAAGCCTCCCGCAGCTTGAGTGCTCAAATCAGGTCTAACCAGAACCCCTAATGATATCAACGAAGGTATCTGTTCCGAGGCCATAAAATAATGGGCTATATCTTCGGCAATTTCACCGCTGACAAGCGGAACTCGCCCTGCAAAGGGTTGTTTCAAGCCCAAATCTTTACTCACTTCCAAATATCCATCCTTGCCCACCAGTTCTCCCACTGCCAGCTTACCAGGAATAGTCGATGGCAGGTCCGCATAAGGATTGGAAATAAGTCCGCGCACCCTGCCCTGTGAATCGGCGGTTGCCAGCACTGTTCCAGCTGGACCGCTGCCATTAATTCTTAAGGTCAATATGTCTTCATTTCCCTTAAGGTCGCTCGCCATCATAACCGCAGCTGTCAATACTCTGCCCAGAGCTGCTGATGCAGTGGCAGAAGTTCCATGACGCTGATGGGCCTCTTCCACCAGGGAAGTAGTCCGGGCCAGAAGCAATCTTATATTTTTGCCTTGATCAACAATTTTTATTAAATAGTCTCCTTGCTTCATTGTGTTTGATCCTTCCATTAATTATTACAGTAATTATACCCCAAATTCCTCTATTGCATAGGCTAATCGGCAATCATTCTGTTCCATAAACAAAAAGTTGGAAAATATAATGCATTTGTTTCTGCAGACTGGTGGGAAAGCGCTCAACAACTATCCGTATCCATTAAAAAACGAGGCTGTCCCTTGCAATAGACGAACAGCCTCGTTTTTTATTAATTTATTTATCAACTTTTAGCTGCTGCAACTTTTCCTTGAGTCCTGTGGCAACTACCGCAGGCACCATACTACTAACCTCCCCGCCCAGCAGGGCAGCTTCTTTGACCCCGCTGGAACTCACACACATGTAATTACTATCAGCGGTAATAAAAATAGTATTCGCTTCGGGAAGCAACTTTTTGTTCATCATCGCCATTGTGGATTCATATTCATAATCGCTAAACGATCTCAATCCTCTAATGATAACATTGACCTGTTTCTTCTTGAGGTAGTCAACCAGCAGACCTCGGAAACATTCCACTTCGATGTTATTAAGGTGCCGGGTCGCCTCCTTAATCAAATGTACCCTCTCTTCGGGAGTAAATAAAGCCTGCTTGTAAACATTGTGAACCACGGCTACAATAATTTTATCAAACATAGGACTGGTTCGTTCGAGTATATCCACGTGCCCATTAGTCACCGGGTCAAAACTACCGGGATAAACAGCAATCTTCAAGAGTTGATTCTCCTTTCATGCGGGGAAATTATTACTGCTAGAGCTACAGTCAATACAACCAAAAAGACTAAACATTAATTAAGCTGTACTTAAATTAAGCGAAATACTCTTTAGTATTTTAGCACGGAAATTGATTTATACAAGCCATAAATTTTCAGGGATACATCGTTTTCCTATAAGCAGAATAAAAGTTGACCTAAAAAAAGAGGATTCCCTATACAATAAGGAATCCTCTTTATACCGACTTCTTAGTTCATCGACTGCCATAATACCTCAGCCACATCGAATACCTTGGTGTTTTCTTCTGCTTCCGCAGCTTTAACACCATCGGCTATCATAGTTAAGCAGAAGGGGCAGTTGGTAACAATCATCTGGGGCTCGGGCACCAGAAGTTGATCGGTTCTGGTGTCATTAATGCGTTTGTAGCCTTCGAAGGCTTCTTCTTCCAGCCACATCCGGCCACCGCCAGCACCACAGCAGAACCCGAAATTACGGGACTTTTCAATCTCAATAATGTTGCCGCCCGCTGACTTCAAGACCGAACGGGGTTGATCATAAATACTATTGTGTCTGCCCAGGAAACAGGAATCATGATAGGTCATCTTAGCTCCCAGAGATTTACTGGGTTTTAGTTTGCCTTCCGCAATAAGTTTGGCGAGTATTTCGGTATAATGATATACTTCAAACTTACCGCCCATTTGCGGATACTCATTCTTCAGTGTGTTGTACCCATGAGGACACACAACAATAATCTTTTTGACCCCGTAATTATTAAAGGATTCTAAGTTCTGGTTAGCCAAAGTCTGATAGAGATACTCGTTGCCAAGTCTTCTCGCCGAATCACCGCAACAGTACTCTTCTGTACCCAGATAACCAAAGCTGACCCCAGCTTTATCCAATAGTTTAACCAGAGCTTCCCCAACTCTCTTATAACGATCATCGAAGGAAACCGCACATCCAGCATAGAGTAAATATTCAAACTCCTTGCCATCCTCAGGCAGCAGATTGACCATTTCTCTAACGCCTCTCTCTTCCAGCCATCCGGCCCGTCCAGCCCAACCTACACCCCAGGGATTATAGTTGCGTTCCATGTTGGTAAACGCAGCCTGTGCTTCACCCGGCATGTCACCCTGCCACATAACCAAATTTCTGCGCATTTCAGTAATCTTAGGAATATGTTCGATATACATCGGACAGTGTTCCATACAGGCGCGGCAATTGGTACAATCCCAGATAACTTCTGAGGTAACAATATCATAGAGTAGACTCTGCTCCATGGGATTAACTGCTTCCACAGCTTCATCTGTCATGGCCATTTCTTCACTATGCTCTTCATTACCTTTGGCAGCCAGGAGATAGGGTGCTTTTTCATCCAAGTGCTTTTTCATATGTTGGATTAATGTAATTTTAGGGTTAAGAGCCTTGCCGGTATTAAATGCCGGGCAGTTTTCCTGACACCTTCCGCAGCGAATACAGGCGTCCAGATCCAGCAAATCCTTCCAGCCGAAATCTTCTATATTCTCTGCACCAAAGGTTTCCGCTTCTTCAATGTTATAAACCATACGGTTGGCAGAAGGTTCAAGATCACGGAAAACATAGTTGAACATACCAGCAACAATATGCCACAGCTTACTAAATGGTACTAAAGCAATAAACAGGAAGGCTATGGCCATGTGGAACCACCACAGTAAGCGATGCCACATGAGAAGGGTGTCCACCGATAAACCAGCCATAAGGCTGGCAAACATCCAACCGAAGGGAGATGCAATCTTCTCATAAGGCACTTGTTCCATGAAAGGGGTTTGTTGAATTTGGGCTGCTATTCTAGCACCTTCAATAACAAAACCGGTAAACAAAATAACAAATATCAGCAGTAGTATCCAGCCATCGGATGATTTGGTATCATTGAGGCGGTCTGGCTTTTGCACGTAGCGGATGTATGCCAACACAATCATTCCTATTAACGCCAAGAAACCGGTCACGTCAACGATCCAAGACATTCCTATATAAATGGTACCTTCCAGATGAGGCCAACCGATCCAATAATGAGCCGCATCAAGACCAGCCGCCGTGGCTAGAAGCGCAAATCCCCAAAATAGGAAAAAGTGCATCCAACCGGGTAGAGGTTTTCTTATTACTCTAGCCTGGGCTAAAGTATTAACTAAGAAAGATTTGGTACGATCCCAAATCCTATCGTTTCTATGTAGTTCACCTTTGGCCAGCATCCATATCTGAATCCTTTTCCAAATGCCGAATAGAATAACTCCAATGGGAATAAACATGATTAAATATATAAGCCATTCGTAGGGAACGTTAGCCCCAACCTCACGCATCGGGACATCATAAAAACCTCTAATTGGGTGCGATCCGAAAATCATCTATCTAATTCCCTCCTTTTACAACAAGCAAGGATATACTGGATATGCGTAAGCGCATATCCAGTAACACCATTAGTAGCTTCCTAATTCTCTATTTCTTTAATTCGGTAACCAGAATCGGGATGACTTTAAACAGATCTGCAACTACACCAAAGTCTGATACTCCAAAGATAGGAGCTTCAGTGTCCGTGTTGACGGCGGCAATGAATTTTGAGGAAGACATCCCAGCCAGATGCTGGATAGCTCCTGAAATACCACATGCAACATAAAGGTTGGGGAGAACAACTTTTCCAGTTTGACCTACCTGGAGTTCATGTCCCAGCCAACCGGAGTCAATCGATGCACGAGAGCCACCTACGGCTGCTCCCAATAAATCAGCCAGCTCCTCAACCAATTTAATACCATCCGGTCCTTTACATCCGCGTCCACCAGATACTACCACAGCAGCTTCGGCAAGGTCTGGCCTTGCTGATACAGTGGGGATAAAGTCCTTGGCTACCTGATATACATCGGCAGCAGTTGCAGCTACAGCAGCTTTAACAACAGCTCCTGCTCCAGCGGCTTCTCCAACTTCCCATACGCCGGGGCGAATGGTGGCCAGAACGGGACTGCCGGCAACTTCAACCTTGGCTAAAGCTTTACCAGCATAAATAGCTCTGGTAAATACGCCCTTGCCCGCAGAAATCTCTGCAGCAACAGCATCAGTAGCCAGACCTGCATCCAATTTTTGAGCTAACCTGGAAGCCATATCTCTGCCATTAAAGGAATGAGCAAATAATAGTGCATTGGGGCTGAATTCCTTTATCATTGCAACTATTTGGGCTACATAAGCTCCTGTGTTGTAAGCTGCAAAAATATCATCGTCAGCAACATATACCTTATCAGCTCCATACTTTGCTAATTCAGGAGCCAGTGCCTCTACGCCTTTGCCAAATACGACGGCAGATACTTCATCGCCACCCTTTTTAAGCTCAGACAACATTTCAAATGTAACTTTACGGATATTACCATCCTTTTGTTCAACAAAAACCCATGTTCCTGCCATGAATTACCCTCCTTTTTCTACATAAATAAGAATTTATGTGATTATTTTACCTCTACTTTAACGGTATTCTTCATCCATTCTGCCAACTTGACTGCGCATACATCAGCATCGTCTTCTATCTTGATACCTGCAGTTTTGGCAGCAGGCAGTGCAAATTCGATGATATTGGTTTTGTTCTCAACTGCAACTGCATCAACAGTTGCAACGGGTTTCTTTTTGGCTTGCATAATACCCTTCATGGAAGGATAACGGGGTTCATTCCAGCTTACCTGACTGGAAATTACAGCAGGAAGAGCCACTTCAGTTACAGCTGTTCCTCCATCGGCTTCGCAGGTACAGGTAGCTTTATCACCAGCTATTTCTATCGCGGTAATTACGTTAACATGCGGTAAACCAAGAATTTCTGCAACGCGAGTAGGAACTTGTGAAGAACCATCATCAGCAGCAACATGGCCAGCCAGTATTATATTAGGATTCTCAGCCTTAATTGCTTCAGCAAGAGCAACCGCACGTGCATATTCATCGGCACCAGCATCCTGTTTTACCAATATGCCTCTGTCAGCACCCATAGCCAGGGCGGTACGGATTGCATCCATGCCCTTATCGGTACCTGCAGTCAGAACCACTACTTCTTTAGCAATTTTCTTTTCCTTTAATTGAATTCCGCCCTCTACCGCAACCTCATCATAAGGATTGATGATAAGGTTTATACCAGCATCGGAGATTTTGCCGTCCTTCAATTCAATTTTGGCTTCTGTGTCAAATGTTTGCTTAACACACACTAGAACCTTCAAGTTCATTCCTCCTTTTCATCTAATGCTTTTCTGCTATACGAAATTAGAATTACCGGTATACTATGTCTCTCAACCATCACCCCCAAGATATTTATATGTATTTACTTTTTGCCTACGGCAAATTTACCGCCAATTTTGAATAGAATTTACGTTCATAGAAAAAATTTAAGACCAATGATATACTTTCTATATTGAAGTCTAATTTCCTGCTTTTAAGTAACAATAGGCAAAATTTTTATCAATTCTTTATGAGTCTCCTATTAAAACGCATTTAAGGCCAGATTCACCGCTTCGGCGGTCTTGTCGATATCCTTAACAGTATGTGCCCCGGATATAAAACAAACTTCAAACTGAGAAGGTGGAAAATATATACCCGACTCCAACATACGCCGGAAGAACAGCGCATATTTGTCCGTGTCGCAACTTAGAACGGTTTCATAATCGTATACTTCTCGTTCGGTAAAGAACAAGGAAAACAGTGATCCGTTTCTGTTGATGGAATATTTAATATCATGTGCATCGAAAATTAATTGTATTTTGTCTGATAATTGATAAGCCATTTGCTGGATACGTTCATAAAAGCCACCGTCCTGCAATTTTTTCAAAGTAGCAGTCCCGGCGGCCATTGCCAGAGGATTGCCCGACAGAGTGCCTGCCTGGTATACGTCTCCTTCGGGGGCAACCCGATCCATGATTTCTCTTCGGCCGCCATAAGCTCCTACCGGTAAACCCCCACCTATAATCTTGCCCAGCGTTGTCAGGTCAGGTTTAATCCCGAGCTGGGTTTGCACCCCACCATAACATACCCTGAATCCAGTTATAACCTCGTCAAAGATTAACAGACTTCCATACATCCTGGTTATGTCTCGCAGTCCCTCCAGAAAACCGGGCTTGGGATTTATAAGACCCATATTAGCGGCGACTGGTTCCACAACAACCGCAGCAATATCGGGGCCTGCCTGCATAAAGGCCTTTTTTACAGATTCAAGGTCGTTATACCTGCAGACCAGAGTTTCATCAATAAAGGTCTTGGGCACACCAGCACTGGTTGGGATGCCTGTGGTAAGCATACCTGACCCGGCCTTGATTAAAAAGGTATCTGCATGTCCATGATAACAGCCCTCAAATTTGATAATCTTGTCACGTCCAGTATAGGCTCGCGCCAGACGCACCGCACTCATCGCAGCTTCGGTCCCCGAGTTGACCAATCGCACCCTATCTATGGATGGAAAGGCTTCGCATATTAACTGGGTCAACTCGATTTCTCTGGCACAGCAGGCCCCAAAACTGGTGCCCTCCTGGGCGGCCGCGCATATTGCCTGGACTACTTCTGGATGACTATGCCCCAAAATGAGCGGCCCCCACGAGCACACATAGTCAATGAATTGGTTGTCATCTTCATCATAAATTTTAGACCCCCGGCCTTTCTTAATCATCAGCGGGGTCATCCCCACCGACTTAAAGGCTCTGACGGGGCTGTTAACTCCGCCTGGCATATATTTCCTGGCTTTATTAAACAATTGTTCTGATTGTCTGGTATCCATGCTGGGATTCCTCCCCTATTATTTATTCCCTTAACTGGTCTTCTAGAATACTTAAATATATTTCATGCTGGCTTTTTTGAATTCCTTAAGGCTCCTAATAACTATGTACTCACTCAAACCCGTTTGCTGGGCTGCAGCGTCGACAATTTTCATAAGCTGTTCCTCACTCTGGGCATGAATCATAGAAAACAAGTTATATGGAAATGAATCAGGAACCTGTCGCAAATAACAGTGACTAATTGATTTGTATCCAGCCATTATTCGACCTGCTTCATCAGCACTCTCTAATCCAGCCTTCCAGGCGACCATAGCATTGGAGCCGTATCCGGCCTGCTGATGGCGAAGCACAACTCCCCATCTTCTCATGATGCCTTTTTGCCCCCATAATTGTATCCGCTCAACTATCTCCTGTTCAGAAATACCCAGTTCCTCGGCAAGTTTCTGAAAGGGACGTGTTTTTAGAGGGAGGTCTCCCTGTATTAAGGCTATAATACCCCTGTCTATTGCATCATACATCATTAGAACTCCCCATATCGAAAGATACTTTTATTTTATAAACCTTCTGGGCCGGCATATTGATTATTTTTAGGCCTAATAAGGTTTCCAGTTCGCTCAGTTTTGCTTCCAACTCCTCAAGGGAGGGCATTGTTAACGTAAACCACATATTATATTCATGATCCCTTAGATAATTATGAGTAACCCCTGGCAGCTGATTTATTATCTCCGCTGCCTCTTCAATTTGTACCTCCGGAACGGTCACGGCACACAGGGTAGAATAAAAGCCCAAACTACGGGAGTCCATGATGCCCCCGATTCTCCTGATCACACCACTGGCCTTCATCGCCGCAATTCTGGTCAGGAGTTCTTCCTCACTGATGTTCAGTCGATTAGACATTTCCTGAAAGGGCTGTACAGCCAGCGGAAAATCATTTTGTAATATGTCTAGAATTTTTCTATCCACATTCTCCCCGACACGCACCTAAACATCCCCCCTGGGGTGGTATAAACACCAGCTATCTTCCGCCATATAATCACCATTATAATAATTCGCTCGGGCTCTGCAACCCCCACAGCGGGTCTTATAATCACATATCCCGCACTTACCCTTATAATCCATAGTGCGCAGCTTTTGTAAAATCTCATTGTCCCGCCAGATACTATCAAAGGACTTTTCCCTAACATTGCCGAGTGGCATGTCCAGGTAGGCACAGGGCTGAACATTTCCGGTCGGACTGATAATACAGTAGCTAATCCCTGCCAGGCACCCTTTAGAAAATCTGAGGGGTATGCCTTTTTTATCGGCTACCCTGATGAACTGGGGAGCACAGGTAGGCTTTATTTCAATTGACACCGTCTTCTGTTTTTCCATCACTCGAGCTATGGTTTTCTCATATTCAACTACTCGTAAAGCCTCATCCTCAATATTTATAGCCCTCCCGGTGGGCACCAGAAAGAATATGTGATGGGCCATGGCACCGATCTCAACAGCAAAATCTGTTATAGTTTCCAATTCCTCCACATTCCAATCCATAACCGTGGTATGAATCTGAAAAGGCAAACCTGCTGACTTGAGGTTTTCCATGCCTTCAACCGTCAGCTGATAAGCGTTATCCAGTTTGCGGAAAGAATTGTTTTTGACAGGGTCAAGGCTGTCAAGACTAACGCCTGCCGCCATAAAACCGGCTTTTTTCATCCGGCTGGCCACCTCGGGGGTAATAAGGCTCCCGTTGGTTCCCATAACTGCACGCAACCCCTGTCGGGTGGCAAAAGAAGCAAGTTCATAAATATCCGAGCGCATCAAAGGCTCGCCACCGCTGAAAATCATAATCTGGAAACCAGCCTTTTTAATCTCCTCGATTAACTTCCTGGCTTCGGCGGTAGAAAGCTCTTCTTCAGATTTAACGCCAGCATCCCTATAACAATGGTCACAAAACATATTACATTGGTTGGTGGTATTCCAGGAAACCAGCATTTAAAAACCCCCTCATACTTTACTCATCAAGTCTATTGTCTCCAATAAACTATGGCTGGAGTAGCCTGGCCATATCCTTGGCAGCGTAAGTAATGATCATATCAGCACCGGCCCTCTTAATAGCGATCAGTATCTCAGTCATTACCGCCTCTTCATCGATCCATCCCTGGGCAGCGGCGGCTTTAACCATGGCATATTCACCACTCACATTATAGGCAGCGGTCGGATAAGCAAACTTATCCTTCACCGCCTTCAACACATCCAGATAAGCTAAAGCCGGTTTGACCATAACAATATCTGCACCCTCGGCAATATCAAGCTCCACTTCGCGTAAAGCTTCCAAAATGTTGGCCGGATCCATCTGGTAGGTCTTGCGATTGCCAAACTTGGGAGTTGATTCAGCCGCTTCCCGAAAAGGCCCGTAGAAGGCCGAAGAATATTTGGCCGCATAAGACATTATGGGGATGTGGTTATAGCCCTCACCATCCAGTATATTCCTGATGTACCCAACTCTACCATCCATCATATCTGAGGGTGCTACCATATCTGCACCTGCTTCTACATGTGATAAGGCTTCCCAGGCCAACAAATCCAGGCTGGCATCATTATTGACACAACCATCAGCTTCTACAATACCACAATGCCCATGATCCATATACTCACATAAACAAACATCGGTTATAACCAATAAATCTGGACAAGTATCCTTTATAGCCCGGATGGCCTCCTGCACCACCCCATCCTTATCATAGGCTGTGCTGGCCCGATTGTCTTTGTATTCCGGTATCCCAAAAAGCAACACCGCCGGAATACCCCAAGAATTTATTTCATCTATCTCCGCTGCCAGATTATCCACTGATAGTTGGAATACGCCCGGCATCGATTGCACCGGAGTTCTCTTATCTTTTCCGAAAGTCACAAAGAGAGGGTAAATGAAATCTTTTACATTAAGATGGGTTTCGCGGACCATGCTGCGAATGTTTTCATTAGCCCTCAGTCTTCTCATTCTAGTTATTGGAAAACTCATTGGATCACCCCTTAATTCAGAATCCAGCATATTTGAGGTCTTGTACAATTGAGTCCAGTAATGCTTCAATAGTATATTGGGTGGGCATAATATCGACTGTAAATCCATTTTCCTGAGCTGTTCTGGCTGTAATTGGACCGATACAGGCAACCTTTACTTTAGCATTGAAATCCTTGATATTTTCCGACCCTATTATATTAACAAAATTTTTTACGGTGGAGGAACTGGTAAAAGTTATATAATCCACCTCGCCGTCCCTTATATTTTGCAGACGGGATGGATTGACATGGGACGTTGGGGCGGCCTGATAGATGATTACCTCATCAACAACGGCCCCTAACTGCCGCATACTCTCCGGCAGAATCTCACGGGCTCCCCGGGCCCGGGGTAAAAGTATGCGCTCACCGGGTTTTATCAGGTTCTTTAATTCGGCGATGATCCCCTCAGCACGATACTCTGTAGGCATCAAGTCCACTAATAATCCCCGCCGGGTAAGCTGGGCTGCAGTTGCCGGACCTATCGCACAGATTCTGATGCCCCGTAATTGCCGAATATCAATCTCCCTCAAGCGGAGTTCTTTAAAAAATATCTCCACCGCATTAGCACTGGTAAATATTATCCAGGCATAATCATTAAGCTCGGCCAAGGCTTTATAAAGAGCCGTTAAATTATCTTCCTTAACGATTTCTATGGACGGAAACTCAATAGCTTCTCCGCCCTCATCTCTTATAAGCTCCAACAAGCCGCTGGCTTGGGCTCTAGCTCTGGTGACTACAATTTTTGCTCCCCAGAGCGGACCATTTTCCCTCCATTTTAACTCCTGGCGCAAACCCACGGTCTCCCCCACCACAATAATAGCCGGTGGTTTAAAGTTTGCCTGCCGCACTTTTTCAACAATATCTGCCAGGGTGCCGGAGATTACGGCCTGATCCGGAAGTGTCCCCCGGCGAATCAAGGCTACCGGTGTGTCCGGGCTTCTTCCAGCCTCCAGCAGATTACTGACAATAAACTCCAGGTTTTCAACCCCCATCAGAAATACCAGGGTGCCTATCCCAGTGGCTATTTTATCCCATTGAATGGAACTAACCGCCTTGCCTGGTTTTTCGTGGCCGGTAATTACTGCAAAACTGGAGGTTGCATCTCTATGAGTCACCGGAATCCCTGCATAGGCAGGTACGGCTACGGCCGACGTTATACCCGGAACTATTTCAAATCTCAAGCCATGCTGGTGAACAAACTGCGCTTCTTCCCCACCCCGCCCAAATACAAAGGGGTCGCCCCCTTTTAAACGGGCCACGATTTTGCCTTCCCGGGCTTTTTGCACCAGCAGTTTATTAATTTCATCCTGGGGCAGGGCGTGATTGCTGGAAGCTTTACCGACATAAATAAACTCCGCATCTTGAGGTGCATAATCAAGTATATCCTGACCAATCAAGCGATCATAAATAACAACATCTGCAGTTTCCAGCACTTTCTTGCCTTTGATCGTAAATAAACCGGGGTCTCCAGGCCCCGCCCCAATCAGATAAACAATCCCTTGCTTTGGCATCAATTATTCTCCTAAACGCTTTATTTCTTCCAGAATTCTATGTGCCCCCCTGCTTAAAAGGTTCTGGGCCAAGATTCTGCCAATTTCCTCAGCCTGATCCAAAGGCCCCGAAAGACTACCTTTAATCAATTGCTGCCCGTCCATAGAGGCCACCAAGCCTTCTAAATTGAGTACGTCGTCTTTAATGTGAGCCAGGGAAGCGATAGGCACCTGACATCCTCCCTCTAGCTCCCGCAGGAGAGCTCTTTCGGATTGGGTGGCAATATCAGTAGGCAGGTCATTTATAAGCCCCATGATCTTTAGGGTCTCATAATCATCCTCCCGCACCTCGATCGCAATAGCTCCTTGCCCTACTGCAGGCATAATTGCCTCCGTGCTTATCATTTCTGTAATCTGCCCGGTATAGTTCAGGCGTTTTACTCCTGCGTAAGCGAGAATAATCCCATCCAAATCCTGGGTTACCATCTTTTTGATACGGGTTTCCACATTCCCCCGCAGGTCGGTTGTACGAATATCGGGTCGCAACGCTTTTAGTTGTGCTATCCGGCGCAGACTTGAAGTTCCGACTAATCCGTTAGGGGGCAAGGTGGTCAGGGTATACCCTTTATGGGATATTAGGACATCCCGGGGGTTTTCGCGTTTTAAAACCGCTCCCAAAGTAAGACCAGGAGCTAAAAATGAGGGTAAATCCTTCATGCTGTGTACGGCTAGATCGACCTCGCCGGCCAGCAGTGCATTCTCTATTTCTCTGGTGAAAAGCCCTTTATCCCCAATTTTGGATAAAGCCACATCTAATATTTTATCACCCTTGGTTTTAATAATATTTATTACAATATTTAGATCAGGCGCTTTACCTTTAATTTCCCTGGCAACACAATCGGCCTGCCATAGAGCCAGTGCACTACCCCTTGTTCCCAGCCTTAATTGTTTCATAAACATCCTGCTCCTCGCCCGGTAATTGCAAACTAAACAGCTTTTTCACTACTTCAGCATAGAGATGTCCCTGGTTGCTTACGGCCATCTCTTTCAAGTTTATCACTGGATAATGCAGCAATTGATTGATAATGGAATGGGCCAGTGCAGTGATAATCTCTTTTTCGTGGTCAGAAACTTCACCCAACCTGTTAAAGGTTTTTTTAAGTTCATTCTGTTTAATGATTTCCCCATGCTTTTTGAGCGCTGATATGACAGGCACTACGTACAGACTGGCCATCCATTCGTTGAATTCCAGCAATTGATCAGCAATAATATCATTCGCTTTGATGGCCGCTTTGTGCCGGGCAGTAAAGTTTGAATTAATTACACCCTGCAAATCATCAATATCATACAGATAAACTCCTTCAATGGTGTTGAGCACTGGCTCTATGTCTCGAGGTACAGCGATGTCAATCAGTATTATTTTCCGCCCCTGACGAGCCAGCAGGGCTTCACGGCAATTATCTTCCCGAATCACATAATGCCTGGCAGCTGTACAACTGATGACAATATCAGCATTCTTCAATTCTTCCGCCAGTACATCAAATCGTACTGCCCGACCGTTTAAATACTGTGCCATCTCCACCGCTTTTTCATAAGAACGATTGGAAACCATAACCGAATGCACACCATTTAGCAGCAAATACTTGGTGGTTAGGTCGCCTACTTCCCCTGCTCCCACCACCAGGACAGTTTTATCTTGCAAAGAACCCAGTATCTTTTTGGCTAGTTCCACCGCTGCATAACTGACCGAAACAGGATGTTGGTCTATAGCCGTCTCGGTGCGAACCTTTTTACCCACATATAATGCCTTCTGAAACAGGGAATTCAACACTCCATCGGCGGCCTTAAGTTCCTGGGCCTTCTGGTATGCCTCCTTGACCTGCCCCAATACCTGGGTTTCTCCTACTATCATAGAATCTAGTCCGGATGATACTCTAAAAAGATGTTCAATAGCCTCATAACAATCCGGCTGATAAACGTATCTGTCTAATTCCTCAGCTGATAAGCCAGAATAGGATAGCAAAAATGATTTCAAGTAATTCTGACCTGCTTCAATGTCCCGGGCAGTAGCATACAACTCGGTACGATTGCAGGTGTTAAGTATAACCAGACCTTCAATATCTTCATTTTTCAGCTTCGCGTAAGCATGCTCCAACTGAGAAGGAGCAAAAGCAAATTTCTCACGGATATCAACCGGCGCTGTCTGATGATTTATTCCCGTAAGCAAGACATACATTGCGCAATACGCTCCTCTATCTTTTCTTTCCTACCCTCTTTGAGCAGTTCCAAAATATCAGAATAAACTAGAGTCTCAAACAATTTCTGTCTTTCATTTATGTCCAAATGCGACTTTTTAATGTCTTCTCTAAGTCTGCCTAAGATTTCCACCCATTCCCCATACTCAGCCGGGACTATGCTTTCCAACTCCCGCCGCAGTTTAGCAGCCAGCAGAGGACTCTTACCCTCAGTGGAAATGGCTATACATAGTGAATTGCGTCTGAGAATTGAAGGAACATAAAAATCACAGTTGGGCGGGTCGTCAACGGCATTAACCAGAATACCTTTCTGGCGACATAATGTGGTTATAGACTTGTTAACGTTATTGTCACCAGTAGCAATAAAAACGAGAAATATATTATCCAAATCTTGAGGCTGAAAAACTCCCCGCCGCCAGATAATCAAGTTATGGGCTGCCCAGTCATCAATCATGGGAGTAACCTCAGGGCTAACCAGTATTACATCGGCTTCATATTCCAGTAAAGTAGCCACTTTACGTTCAGCTACTTTACCGCCGCCGATTACCAAGCACCTTTTGCTATCCAGATTCAAATAGATCGGGTATAAATGTGACATTTTCGCTCCTTAAATCCCTCACACTAAAAAGGCCTGCCCTCAGACCTATTTCATTTTTCTTTGGAATCCAGTTCGTCGTCGTCCTCTTCTTTAGCTTTTTTGAAGCTTTGCAATGCCTTTCCCAAAGATTCCCCCACTTTAGGCAATTTCCCCGGGCCAAAAATAACCAGCACTATCACCAATACCAGTACCAATTCCCAGGGTCCAATGTTACCGATAAATCCAAACAAAACATTTCCTCCTTCAATGTAAGCCAGCAGAGGCTTGGACGATGTTTATCAAAACCAGACAAATGTTTACTCGCAAATATACCTCTTCACCAAACATTATGACAAAAAGTCCATCCTTTGTAAAGAATGTGCGCTAGACAGTTTCTTCTCTCTATTAACCGTCTATTCCTGCATAGAATCAGTCGTGTCCGAATCTTCAACCTTCTGGCGGGGTTTAGCCCATTTGGCAACTATTACACTAACCTCATATAGAAAATAAACCGGTACTGCCATCATTATTTGACTGATGGGGTCAGGTCCAGGAGTAAGCACCCCAGCCAAAATAACGATAACCAGAATAGCATATTTTCTGTTTTTAGATAACATCTGGGGCTTAATTACCCCTATTTTGGTAAGAAAGAAGGTAAGTACAGGTAGTTCAAAAACAAGACCGAAGGGGATTACAAAAGACATTACGAAGGATACATATTGGTCAACCTTAAACATGGTCTCGAGGTTTTCTCCGGCTATATATACGAAGAAATTAAGCACCAGAGGCAGGATGGCAAAGTAGGCAAATAACACCCCGCCCGCAAAAAGAACAATAGTTATGGGGAATAAAGTAAAAATATATTTTCTCTCGTGCGGATAAAGAGCTGGTTTAAAAAACCTCCACATGGCCCAGGCTACGATCGGGAAAGCAAATATGAAGCCAGCCAGAAAAGACAGCTGCAGTTTGACGAAAAACGCTTCCGTAACCCCCGTTACTATCAATTCCTGATTGATAGCACGTAATGGTAAGGTCACGATTTTCAATAAAAACTCATTATAGGCAAAGCAGATTATTGCAGCAATACCAATTGCTGCCACACTTATAAGAATGGATTTTCTTAATTCACCTAAATGTTCCAGCAAGGTTTGTTTTTCTTCAACTGACATGTCTTTTAATGCCACAAATATTACCTCCCATGCCCTAGTATTCTCTACCGGAAATAAAATCAGCTATTTCATACAAAGAATTTTTCCCCAGCATATCGGGCAGGAAATCTAGTTGCTGTCTGGCCTTTTCTGCAAATCTATTGCTTATATAGTAGGCGTAATCAATCCCATCACTTTCGTTTATCAAATTTACAATCTCTTCAGCCTGGCTTAAACACAAGTCAGGTGATGATAAAAGTCTGCCCAGTTGTTCACGTTGGGATCCACACCTCAAAGCATAAATGGCTGGCAGGGTAATTACTCCTTGTCTAATATCGCTCCCAACTGGTTTTCCAAGAATCTCCTCATCGGCCACAAAATCCAGAATATCATCTGTGATCTGAAAGGCCATGCCCAGGTGGTATCCATATCTTTTAAGAGCCAAAACCTGAGCTTTTGTGGCTGGACTGATCATTGCTCCCAGTTGACAACTGACCGATATCAACAGGGCGGTTTTTCTCTCGATCCGACGCAGATAATCTTTGAGTCCCTGGTGAATATTATAACAGCTGAGCATTTGCTTAATCTCACCTTCGCAAATCCGCATGCTGGTATCGGCCAGAACATCTAATACGTCACTACGCTGGTATGGTGCAACCAGGCATAGCGATCTGGCCAGAATATAATTGCCGGTGTATATGGATAAACGGTTGCCCCATTTACTTTTGACGGTCGGTTGTCCACGCCGTAATTCAGAATTATCTATGACATCGTCATGAACCAAGCTCGCCATGTGAATCAATTCCAGAGCGACAGCCAGGGGAATAGCATGCTGCACGGAATTATTGAATAACTTGGCTGCCAGCAGCGTAAATGCGGGCCGCAGCCTCTTGCCACCCGCTCTAATCAAGTGGGTAGCAGCTTGATCCAGCACTGGTATTTCCGTATCAATGCTGGTGATTAATTCCTGCTCAACCAATTCCAACTCTGTACTTATAGGATTAAAAATCTCTAAATTTGTCATTATATTCCCCTTATCAACCTAAATACTATATAATTATATATTCGAATCCATCTAAAAACCAACTTAAAATGAATCAATCAACATCTGGTCCCTGATACCTACGAAATATATCATGGGGAATCTTCATTACATCCAATACTTTTCCTACCATAAAAAGTATTATTTCATTTATTGATTCGGGTCGATGATAGAAGGCAGGCATAGCTGGGACGATGGCAACACCCATATCCGCCAGCATTAACATGTTGCGTAAATGCACCTTGCTCAGGGGGGTTTCTCGCGGAACTATGATCAATAACCTTTTCTCCTTGAGCATAACATCGGCAGTGCGCTCAATAAGGTTGTTTGACATGCCGTTAGCAACAGCTGCCAAAGTTGACATTGTACAGGGGATAACTACCATGGCATCTGCAACAAATGAGCCGCTGGCTATTCGAGCCCCAATATCAGTATTTTTATAATAATAAAGCTTCCCCGCCGGTAAATGCGCGCGCAACATTTCTTCTGGGGCAGTATCGCTCGGCCAGTCTATTTCCTGCTGCAATACCAGCACGCCTGGTTCACTAACTACCAGATGCACTTCGTGCTCCCTTTTTAGCAGTTGGGCGATAAGCTCCAGACCATATACGACCCCACTGGCACCGGTTAAAGCCACAATATATCTCGACAATAAATCACCTTCTTATGTCCTTTAGTGGTATTTTGGTCCTCCCTGCCAACTGCAGGATTTTAGTCTAGGCAAGTATATCCAGCAGCGTCGTAGTAAAAATGATCAAACCAACATAATGATTAATTTTAAAAGAAGCAAAATTAACTCGCGCTAAATTGCCCGGAGTCACAATAATATGTTCATAGAGCAGCAGCAGGCCCGTGAAAATAATTCCTGCATAATACCAGATCCCCAGATGTAAAACTATCCCATTTAGGATCAAGAAAGCCACCGTAAATAGATGAAACATTGCTGAAAACATTAAGGCCCCACGTTCCCCAAAACGCGCCGGAATAGAATAAAGACCACGGGCACGGTCAAATTTGATATCCTGGCAGGCATACATAGTATCAAAGCCGGCTATCCAACAGGCTACGGCCATCCATAATATTAAGGGCTCCCAGGCAAATTGTCCTGTTATGGCTATCCAGCCCCCAACCGGACCTATTCCTACCGCCATGCCCAAAAGAAGATGACACCACCAGGTAAATCTTTTAGTGTAGGAGTACACCCACAAGATTAAAACAGCTAACGGTGCCAGCTTGACGCATAATAGATTAAGCTGCCCGGCAGCAAAAAACAGTATCACAAAAAAAAGTACCACCAGCAACCAGACTCCAGCAACAGGCAGTTCACCCGCTGCCATAACCCATCCCTCAGTACGGGGGTTAGCTCGATCAATTCTGCGATCAATTAAACGATTCAGGCATAGGGCAGCTGAACGAGCACTTAACATAGCTACTGTAATCCACAGCAACTGCTTTATGGAGGGTATACCCGGTATGGCTAGAAATGCCCCCAAATAAGCAAAAGGCAAACCGAAAAGCGTATGTCCAAAGTCTATCATTGCCAAAAATTTGCGAACTTTAATCAATTCCGTATTCACTCCACCGGGCCGTTACCTTATCAATTATTTCCTGGCTCATTATTATATCATCCGGCCATTCACGCATGTGTCCTTCACTGGCCCATTTCTTGGTAGCATCTATACCCATCTTAGAACCGAAAAGCGGCAAGGGTGCCGAATGATCAAGAACATCGAGCGGACCCTCGACAATCATAGTGTCCCTTTGGGGATCAGCATTATTAAAGACTTTCCACAAAACTTCAGATAAATTCTGAACATTTACATCTTTGTCAACCACTACGATATACTTGGCAAACATCATCTGCCCCATACCCCACAACGCATTCATTATCTTGCGGGCATGGCCCGGATAGGCCTTTTTTATCGATATGAACACACAATTATGGAAGACCCCTTCCATCGGCATATGCATATCCACCACTTCGGCCAACTGCATTTTCAGAAGCGGCAGGAAGATCCGTTCGCTGGCCAGGGCCAGATAACAATCCTCCTGGGGAGGCTTGCCTACGATTGTGGTCGGATAAATAGCATCTTTACGATGGGTTATACATTTGATGTGAAAAACCGGGTATTCGCCGGTTAGCGAATAATAACCCGTATGATCTCCGAATGGTCCTTCTATACGACTTTCCGCAGGATCAATATAGCCTTCTAAAACGATTTCGGCATCAGCGGGAACTTCCATATCGATCGTTTTACATTTTACAAGTTCTACCGGTTTCTTCCTTAAAAAACCGGCAAAAATCAGCTCATCTATCTCTTTGGGCAGAGGCGCTGTAGCAGCATAAGCAATAGCCGGATCTCCTCCTAAAGCAACTGCCACTTCCACCATCGGGGTGCCCATCTCTTTATTCAAACGATAATTCTCGGCTCCATCATGATGAATATGCCAGTGCATCCCGGTGGTATTCTTATCGTAAACCTGCAATCGATACATGCCTACATTCCTTTTTCCGTTGCGAGGATCACGGGTGAAGACTTGAGGGAGGGTGATAAATTTGCCCCCATCATCCGGCCAGCATTTAAGAATTGGCAATTTATCCAGAGATGGCTCCATACATACAACCTCCTGGCAGGAGCCGCTTTTAACCATCTTGGGAAAGAAAGAAGAAAGCTGGGCTAATATCGGTACCATCTTAACTTTACCCAGCAAAGAATCGGGAACATTATCGGCCAATTGCAGCAATCCCGTGATTTCATCGCCAATAGCATCCAGGTCTTCAACTTGCAGACTCCAGGACATGCGCTTGCTGCTGCCATAAGCATTGATCAAAACCGGCATCTCAGAGCCTTTTACATTCTCAAAAAGCAAAGCCGGTCCCTCAGCCTTGCTGACTCTATCCGTAATTTCAGTTATTTCCAGTTCCGGGTCAACCAATGTTTTGATGCGGCACAACTCTCCCCGGTCTTCCAGGACTTTAATGAATTCGTGCAAATCTTTATAGGCCATCTGCGTCACCTCCGGTATTATTGCTTATTTGTTGCATCAGGACCTCCAATTCTCCCTTTTTTAAAACCTCAGCGTCCTGCAGCTGTCGCATTAGTGACTCCGCTTTATATAAATAAGTACGGCCACACTTTTCCTGGTGATAAATATATATTAACTCTACAGCCATACCTAAATTATGTCCAATCTCACTATAAATGTCTGCTGTTTCAGGTTTTAATCCCGCCATTTTACCAGCGGTGAGGAAGGCGTTGGTATATAGAGGAGCTCTAGTTTTGGTCAGCACATCCTCCAGACCGCCATGCAAAGTATGTTTAATTACCAACCCTTCATTGATACTGCATATCATGGTGGCAAATATATTTAGTAATTTGTCAGCATCAGCCTCAAGCAATAATTTTAGGACTCTGCCGAAAATATAATCTCCAATGAGTATCGCAAACTGTAATTCCTGGTTGTGTATTTGCCCTTCCTCGTCGTCTTTAGCAAGTATGTGAATTATATTGGCAAAGTTTATGGTCTTGAAAATATTTGCCATCTGAATGGTCAATTCCCCTTCAATCCCTAAATACCTATAGGCATTAATGACCATGGCGGGGAGCAATTTGTAACCTAAATCCTGGTCCGCTTCGGGAACATAGATAGATATTTCATCCCACCAGGGCAACAGGCTTCTTTGGAATGTATTATTAACTTCTCGCAGATCGTCTTGCATCTCCCTAGTGAAAATAAACTCCATGGATAAGTCCCCCCAGTCAAAAGATAACACAATTATTAATAAGTACCGCTTTTCTATCATTCAACAAAATACAAGTATTTCCTGCCTAATATTATTGTTTACATTTAAATAGTAAATATTTTAACATGCTGCTTGCCTTTATATCATACATTAATAATCATTACAATTAAATTATAATTCATAGCACTACTCCCATTATTTGAGCCTATAAACAACTAGACCTCACTTGCAACTATTTCAAGTAAGGTCTTAGTTATAATTATTAATATTTTTACTCCTACTTCGGTCTACTAAAATAGTATCCCTCCTAAATATTTACCACCATGCGCTCTTCCTGGTTTACTATTAATCCCCTCGTAATTTCCTGTGCATTTACATATTCGGCTCCAAACGCTTCTGCAACAAAATTACATGCGTCCCATGGATTGACCTTTTCCCCACAGGTAAAGACATCTACTGCTGCATATCCCAATTCGGGCCAGGTATGAATCGCAAGGTGAGACTCTGAAATAACAACTACACCACTTACCCCTTGAGGACTAAACTTATGGAAAACCACTTCCCTAACCTCAGCGCCAGCCTCCAAAGCCGCATTTACCATGATATCCTCTACCTTTTGGATATCATTTAACGCTTCAAATCGACATCCGTAAACTTCGGCTAAAACGTGTCGCCCCAAAGCCTGCAATAATGTCAACCCCCTTCAATTCAATTATAATGCCGTTCCCAAACCTCCTTTTTATTATTAGCAGAAAACATACATGTAGAATTTTAGCACAATCATTTTGCATGTCAACAATTCATTAAGAAATATTCACGTGCACGCGTTACCGGCTCGCTTTTTTCAGTCCTTTTTATCCCTGGGACTTGAATTTTCCAGCTCGTAATGATAATTTTAATGTTGGTTTAACATTCAGGTTAGATTAAAAAGCAGGAGGAACTAAGGGATGACAAGCAGGAAGAGGATACTGACCGGTGACAGACCCACTGGCAAGCTGCATCTGGGCCATTATGTAGGCAGTGTGGCCAATAGAGTCAGACTGCAGGAAGAATATGACAGCTATATTATTATTGCCGATGTTCAGGCTTTAACCACCAATTTTGAAAATCCCGAGAACCTCAGTAAGGATACCTGGCAGATTGCTGAGGACTATTTGGCCGCAGGACTAAATCCAGAGATTTCAACCATATTTATTCAAAGTATGATTCCGGAGATCCATGAATTAGCAGCTTATTTTTCTATGTTCACGTCAGTAAATGTATTAAGACATAACCCCACCGTGAAGTCTGAAGCACAGCAGCATGGGTTCAATGATATGACCTATGGTTTTTTAGGCTATCCGGTTAGCCAGGCAGCTGACATCAGTATTTTCAAGGCCCACCTGGTTCCAGTTGGGGAAGACCAGATTCCCCATCTTGAACTGGCTCGCAAAATTGTAAGACGATTCAATGACCTATACCGGCCTGTATTGGTGGAACCAGAGATATTGGTAGGCGAAGTACCCCGGTTGGTTGGACTGGATGGAAAAACCAAAATGAGCAAAAGTCTTAATAATGCCATCTATTTAAGTGATAACTCCCCTGAGATAAAGAAAAAGGTTATGGACGCTGTGACCGATCCAGCCAGAATTCATAAAAACGACCCCGGTCACCCGGAGGTCTGCACAGTCTTCGAGTATCACAAGGTTTTCAATCAGGTGGAGGTCCAACAAATAGAAGAGGATTGTCGGCAAGGAACAATCGGTTGTGTGAACTGCAAGAAAAAGCTGGCCGGATGTATTGATGCCCTGCTCGAGCCCATGCACGAAAGACGCCAAAAATACTCAGCTAATCCCACCCTGATCAAAGATATTTTGCTGGAGGGAACCAAGAAGGCACACCGGGTAGCCAAAGAAACCATGAGCGAAGTAAGAGACGCTATGGGCATAAACTACTTCGGTTAGACACGACACAAGGACGTTTTTGGTTTGTCATCTTACCATAAGGGGATGGTCCTTTTGTTGCAAAGGTAACTTCACCTCTTTCTATTTGTTTAGGTTTGGGTTTTGGTTACCTTATAAACTCGACAAAAGCAGGGGTGAAGCCTTTATTTTTACTTCACTAAGTCCCTATTTTATTAGGGTTTCAAGCATGAACTATTCTCAATAATCAAAGCACTATTTTATTATCCATAAGGGCTAATTTTACTATCTGTTCATGCAACTTCCGAAAGTTGTCCGGGGTTAAAGATTGCTTCCCATCAGATAGGGCTCTGTCAGGCTCAGGGTGCACCTCCACCATTACCCCATCAGCACCTGCCGCAATAGCAGCTTTGGCCACCGGAGTCACTATCTTCCATTTCCCGGTAGCATGACTGGGATCTACTATTATAGGTAAATGGGATAGGACTTTTATTAAAGCTACGGCCCCAATATCAACCGTGTTGCGGGTATAGGTTTCGAAAGTGCGGATGCCGCGTTCACATAGAATTACATTAGGATTCCCGTTATTTAGTATGTATTCGGCGGCCAGGAGCCATTCCTCAATGGTAGCCGCCAAACCCCTTTTTAGAAGGATCGGCTTGTCCAGCCTGCCCACCTCCTCAAGCAGAGCAAAGTTTTGCATACTCCGGCTGCCAATCTGGATTATATCAACTTCTTCACACATATAATCCAGGTCTCTGACATCCATTACCTCGCTTATCAGGGGCAACCCGGTGATATCACGGGCTTCAACCATGATTGCCAGCCCATCTCTGCCCAGACCTTTAAAGGAATAGGGTGAAGTACGGGGCTTAAAAAGGCCGCCCCTTAGTATATGAGCCCCCATCGCTTTAAGTTTAAGAGCAATCTCCAGATAATCCTCCCGGCTTTCAACCGCGCAGGGCCCGGCAATAATCGTACAGTAGCCTTCCCCTATGAACACAGTTCGCTCCCGTCCCGGTATTTCCACCAGAGTGTCCTGGCCACCTGCATCGCGCGCAGCCATTTTAAAAGGTTTCATGTATAATCCTCCACAAATTAAAACCTAAAGAATGTTTGCAATTAGTATAACATGAGCTAAACTTAAAAATACTTAACAATATTGTATAACTTTTGTCACCCATATAATGCGCCTTTTTTTATTGTCTAGCAAGGTTATGTGAATAGGAGAGATAGATGACTGCAAATATCAAAATAGCAGTATGTCAGATGAGGGTCTCCGAACGGAAATCCCTAAACCTCAAGCATGCTGGAGAGATGATTAGGAAAGCTTCTCTCCAAGGAGCCCAAATGGTAATTCTGCCGGAATTTTTCAATTCTCCCTACAATACACGGATTATGGCTGAAAATGCGGAGTGTTTTCCGGGGGAAACCACTGCTTTTTTATCTGAGCAAGCCCGTAGTAATGCGATTTTGTTAGTGGGTGGTTCTATCCCGGAAGTGGATGCGGACGGCAAGCTATACAACACCAGTTATGTGTTTGATGAACAGGGCCTTCTGATTGGCAAACACCGTAAAATGCACCTCTTTGATATTGATATTCCTGGGCAAATTACTTTTAAGGAATCCGAAATCCTCACAGCAGGGGATGGGCTGCAAATAATAAGACATAATGGTTTATCTTGGGCGGTAATAATCTGCTATGATATCAGATTTCCTGAACTGACTCGCATGGCAGCATTGCAGGGTGCACAGATTTTAATCGTACCCGCCGCATTTAATGGGACGACCGGCCCAGCTCATTGGGAGTTATTGATGAGAACCAGAGCGGTTGACAACCAGTTGTTCGTCGCCGCTGCCTCCCCCGCCCCCAATCCGGATGCCAATTATCAGCCCTGGGGACATTCCCTGGTGGTTGACCCCTGGGGGACAGTTATATCCGCCGCTGGAAATGATGAAGAAATACTTGTTTGTAATATTAATTTATCAATATTGGACCGGGTGCGGCGAGAATTGCCCCTTTTGAAGCATAGAAGAACTGACCTCTATGAGTTGAATTATAAGCAATGGACATCCCCGGCTGAATGCACCCATGATTGGCAGGGAACAAAGACCAATGAGCTAGGGTGATTTTGACAGGCTGGGGCTATAAGCACTGATGATTTTGGGGGGACAAAAATCGCCCCCCGAATATACAGGTATTTTCTACAGGCCTGCAACCAGCGGATGGGTTGGCATAGCTTTATTTAAAGGTTTATAAACCCACAAGACCAAAGGATAGGGACAGGAGAGTTTTTGAAAATAGATAGGCAACCAGGCTTTGACTTTAATCTTTAATTAAATCCTTACGTAATTGGACAGCGTCCCTGAGGAAAACATGGTTGATTTCCTCCTGAGACTTGTCGGTGTTCACATGCAGCAATACCCGGATGCAAAGCGGAAGTGCATCGACGACAGCTATCTCCTGGGTACACAGCAGGGGAACCTGCTCCAAACCTATGGATCGGGCAGCTTGAGCCGGAAAGACAGACTTGATATCAGGTGTAACCGTAAATAAGATACTGGCGATGTCCTGCGAATTCAGATCATTTTGTTTAGTAATTTCTTCCAGCAACTCACGGGTGGCCAGTAAAACCTGGCTTGGGTCATCTTCTTTTACAGTAATCGCGCCTCTTATTCCTCTTACCAACATTCTTCCGTCCTCCTTGGCTTCCTTTCTCTTGGGACTTGTCCCAGGCCTATGGAGCCTGCTCGCCCCCTGCCACAGAAAATCCCTTGCTCCTGCAATCTTTAAGGTACAGCACGGTGCCCCAGACCGATTGAAACCTCATCCAGGTGCAGCAAACCAATGCCAAAGAAGATAGCCACACTCACATGGTCATTATATCGAGCCACCCCTATTTTACCACCAACATTAAGCCCCAGAGCCTTGGGCATAATCTGGGTCACAGCTTCACGGGCAGCGCCAGCCACAGCCCCCTCGTCCGGGTGGGTATCCTTAATAACTCCTTCACGTTTGGCGGACACCACTGCCCGCTCAACTATTTTGGCTACTGAGGATATGAATTCTCCCCCATAATCGACGGCCACGGCCTTAATACCATATTCATTCGCTAATTCCTTTTTTATTTGCGTTTCCTCCGTACGAGATGAAGAAAGAGCCATTCTAATGGCAGCCGTAGCTGCAACTTTACTTCCTGCCTCCATAAATATTACCCCCCCTATTCATTTGCCTTATTTTACTATAATCTTGCCCACCATTACTACAGTCTGATTGGCAGTAAATGTCTGCTCCGACTTGGGATAGGCCAGATTTGATGATACTGCTGCAATTTCATACTCGATAGGGAAGTTGTAAGCAGTCGAATCTATCTCTACCGTATCCCCCGCATCTATTTCAATAGTGACCCTTTTGGCTGAAAAATTATACTTTTCCTGACCATTAATTAAAATCTTAGCTCGCGGCAGAGATGAGAATTTACCAACTTCTATGATCACCCGAGCTTGCGGTGATATGGCGTCCTCAGCGCCAGGAGCAGCATTTTCCCGGGTTGAAGTCACGGGCATTTGTATAGTTTGACCTTCCATTCTTTCCCCCCAGCTAAGGTAAAAACGAATGGGGTCGACCGTCATCAAACCCTGCACCGCTACCATGACCATTATAGTCAATACAATTAATCTTATCAGGCCTTTTTCCACCCGATTCATAAAATTTTTCATAATACCATCCCCTCAGGCATATATCTCTCCTCTATCTTATGCCCGGCGGAAAGGCTTTATCCACGGAATATATCTAATTGGGAAATAACCAGAGTAGCTAAGATTAATCTGCCAAGCTGGTTCATTCCCACAAAATGCTAAACCTTTTACATTGGCAAAGCAACAACATAAAAGGTTATTAGCAGAATATTTTGTATTTTGCATCACCGCTGCCCCATGAATATTAACTGTCATTCCTCAGAAAACCAGCGTTTTCTGAGGAGTAGATATCCCCGGCAGGGCCGGTCATGACTACCAGTTTTCCTTGGCATACTCTACGCCCACTAAAAAGGCTTCTTTGTTTCTCTTAATTATGCTTTGTTTTTTACCTTTGAAGATAACCTCAAAATGTTGCAAAGCCTTTTCAGTCGGGACTATATTGGTTTTTTGCAGACAGGCCCCCAGGAGTATCATATTAGCTGCATGGGAGTTGCCCATATCGTCGGCAATCTGATTTACGGGAATTTCAAAAACGGTTAGGTCATCACGTACAATCGGTCTATCCACCAGCGAAGTGTTGATAACCAAGGTCCCATTTGGTTTAATCTTGTCCTCAAACCTATCCAAAGAGGGGCGATTCAAAATAATTGCCATACCAGGATGCTCGGTCAATGGGGAGCTAATCTCATCGTCGGCAATTGTAACCAGGCAGTTGGCGGTTCCTCCCCGCATTTCTGCTCCATAAGAAGGTAACCAGGAAACATTTTTACCTGCCCCCATGGCTGCATAGGTTAGAAATTTACCCATTGACAAAACGCCCTGCCCTCCAAAACCGGCAAACAGTACCTGTTTTTCACTATCCATGCTGCTTATGCCTCCTTGATCTTGAATTCACCCAATGGATAATAGGGAATCATGTTTTCTTCCAGCCATTTAAATGCATCAATTGGACCTAATCCCCAGTTAGTAGGACAAGTAGACAAAACTTCTACCAGTGAAAAGCCCAGACCCTTCATTTGGGTTTGCAAGGCTTTTTTTATCGATTTCTTGGCCTTGATTACATTGGCCGGGTTGTTGACTGCCACCCGGCTAATATAGGCAGACCCCTCATTGGTGGCCAATAATTCTGCCATTCGAATCGGATATCCTGCCTCTTCTTTCTTCCGTCCGTAAGGCGAGGTAGTTGTTACTTGTCCCAATAAGGTCGTGGGAGCCATCTGCCCACCGGTCATACCATATATGGTGTTGTTCACAAAAACCACGGAAATGTTCTCACCGCGTGCTGAAGCGTGCACAATTTCAGCCATCCCTATAGATGCCAGGTCACCATCACCCTGGTAAGTCAGGACGCAGCGATCCGGCAATATCCTCTTGATCCCGGTAGCAATTGCCGGGGCTCGCCCATGGGCTGCTTCCAGCATATCAAAGTTAAAATAATCATACGCCAGGACCGAACAACCAACTGGACAAATGCCGATAGTATTCTCGCGCATATTCATTTCATCAATACATTCTGCGACCAATCTATGTATAATACCATGGGTACACCCAGGACAATAATGAGTTTTGGCAGAAGTAAGGCTCTGCGGTCTCCGGGCTACAATTTTCATTAGAATCCCTCCCTTTCGGCCAGCATAATAATCTGCCCGGCTATTTCCTCAGGACTGGGAATCATACCTATTCTACCGTAGAACTCTACGGGCACTTTACCATTTACAGCCAGTCGGACATCATCGATCATCTGCCCCATGCTTATTTCCACTGCCAGGAACATTTTGGCGCTCTGCGCAGCATTTCTAATCTCCTCTTCAGGAAATGGCCACAGAGTAATCGGCCTGATTAACCCTACTTTATGCCCTTTTTTGCGCACTTCCATAATCGCTTTCTTGACAATACGCGACATAAGTCCAAAAGCAACCACCACTAGATCCGCATCTTCGGTCAAAAAGGCGGCGGCTTTCTGTTCATTGGCTTTTATTAAAGAATATTTTTCGCCTAATACATGATTGCGATGCTCCAAGAATTCCGGGGACAAATGCAGCGTATTCACAACATTAGGGGCTCTGCCTTTACAACCGTTAACAGCCCAGGGTTTATCGATAAAATGGGTAACCTTGGCACGTGGAATCACCGGTTCCATCATCTGCCCCAGGGTTCCTTCAGCCATTATCATTACTGGTATGCGATACTTATCAGCCAAATCAAAAGCATCCATGGCGAAATCCATCATTTCCTGAACGGAAGAGGGCGCCAGCACCATGATATGAAAGTCACCGTGACCTCCACCGCGAGTTGCCTGCCAGTAATCGGACTGGGCTGGCTGTATCCCTCCCAGTCCCGGCCCGCCCCGGGAGATATTAACAATCAAGCAGGGCAGCTCTGCTTCCGAGATAAATGATATTCCTTCAGATTTCAAGCTTATCCCCGGCCCGGAAGAAGCTGTCATAACCCTCGCTCCGGTTGAGGCCCCGCCATAGACCATGTTTATTGCGGCCAGTTCACTTTCGGCCTGTACAAAGGTTCCCCCCAGAAGGGGAAACTTTCTAGCCATATATTCTGCAATCTCGCTGGAGGGAGTGATCGGATAACCAAAAAAAGCAATACATCCTGCGGTAAGCGCTCCTTCAGCCAGTGCTTCATTACCTTTCATCAATACCTTTTCCATACCATCACTCCCTTTCTACCTCGATCACTAAATCGGGACACATGAGAGCACAAATCCCGCATCCCGTACAGCTATCCGGCAGCAGGTCTGTAACCGGATGGTAACCTTGAGCATTGATTCTGTCCATGTCCAACCCCAGCACATCCTTGGGGCAGAAATGGACACATAGTTCGCAGGCCTTGCATTCTTCCACATAAAACCTGACTCTTCCCTTTGCCATACTGCATTCCCCCTTCAGAGCATCCTACAGCCATTCAGGCTTTAAATATAAATTAATTACCTTTAATAATTCTTTATAGTCGGGATAAAGTTCCGTGTAGAATCTTCTTTCTACAGTCAGATACCTAATCGGTATATTCAGGGCTGTACTAAAACCCGCAACCTTTTCGTGCCCGCCCCGAATAACAGCAGTGCTCGTCTCCTGCAGTAAATTAGGATTGCTTACAATACCGGTGAACTTGATATGGGCCGCCCTCTCCAGTTGATCCCTCAATAGAATCACACTTTCCAAATCCTGAGCAAACGGTCGATAAGGATTCAATACCAGTAAAAAATCATAAGTAGGGCGAGCTAGTATGTATTTACTCAAATAACCTAGCACCAAAGATCCAACTTCATCGCCAGCCACATCGATAACCATATTATTTTCCTGCCTGATCAAGCCAATTATTTCAGAAGGTATGGCGGGCACATCTCCGAAGGACAAATCCCCGGCCGGGGCTACCAGCCTGATACCGGCCAGCCTGAGTGCATCATAAAGATCTCTGGAAGCAAAATAGGGGTTAACCAAATCCAAATCTGCCAGAATCACATCTGAAGAAATTGCTGCCATCTGCATGGCATGATTTAGAGCGAGTTCCGATTTGCCACTGCCAAATCCACCCGCGTAAATAGTCATATTTGCCAACTAATTACCCTTTCTTAGCAGATCTTATTGAGTAATAATATTAGATTAAGATAAGACGAAAAGCAATAAATAATTTTATATTAAAAAATGGCTCTTTAAAGCCATTTCAATCTGATAAACAAAATCTACACTGCCAAGAATTTATGCATTTATAAATTGGAGGTAAATTGGGGACGGCTATTTCCAAGTATCAACCTTGCGGAAAATATACTCTTTATATTCTGATAGTTCCAGGCTTATCCTGAACAGCAGTTTCTCCATATCACTTTTGGAAAGCACTAACTCTTCGGGTTCGATAATTTCTACGGTTCTAAATTCTTCCTTCACTATAAATTTTATGGCATCTTCAATGCTATCCGCATAAAAGGTAATCACTACCGGTGCATAAGCCATCTTCTTACCGGTGATATCATCAATTAGAGAATAAATATCCTGGCTCATATCTATGTCTTCGATGCTAATCCCTTGTACCGGCACATTTCTCATCATAGTAACCTTATGCTGTCGGGCATCGTCGGCAAGTTGCTCCAAATTCTTGTTCCCAAAAAGTTTGCCCGATTTAGCTTTACCGACATAATCAAAACGCAGCTTAATTTTTATTGCAGGCAAAATCATCCAACTCCTGTTCCTCAGTCTATATTATCCTGGACTAACTCCTATGACTAAATTATGGCTCCAAATTAAGAGGTTAGGCCGGCTAAACCTGCGGAGATTGAGATTCATTCTCGGCCATTGCTTTCAAAAGCTCAACTTCTTCCTGGCGCAGGAAGCGGTACTGCCCCTTGTCCAAGCCCTCCAGAGTCAGCAATCCTACACCGGTTCGCTTGAGGCTTATTACCGGGTGCCCTACTGCCGCGCACATCCTCTTTACCTGTCTCTTGCGGCCCTCATGGATAGTCATTTCAATCATCGAAGTCCTGTCATCCCGTTCTATCACGTGCACATCCGCTGGGGCAGTAACACCATCTTCCAATTCGACCCCTTCCCGCAGGGTTCTCAGTTCGTCATCCTTAATAAATCCTGTCACCCAGGCCTGGTATTTCTTATCTATTTTATAGCGGGGGTGAATTATAAGATTAGAAAACTGTCCGTCATTGGTCAGCAACAGGATTCCTTCGGTGTCATAATCCAGCCGCCCCACTGGATAAATGCGCTCCTTCACCTCGGCTGCCAATTCCAATACCGTAGATCGACCCTGGGGGTCATAGACGGTACTAATAAAGCCGGCTGGTTTATACAGCAAAATGTAAACAGGGTCTTCCTCAACAACTGAATGCCCATCAAACTCAATACAATCAGATTGAGGATCTACCTTCGTAGCTGCCTCTCTCACCACACAACCGTTAATCCTAACTCTTCCTTGCGTAATTAATACTTCCGCCTGGCGGCGCGAAGCAATCCCAGCATGGGCCAAGTATTTTGCCAGCCTCAATTATAACCTTCCTTTGTACGTTATTCATGTCACCACTTGTGCAACTATTATACTAATTCTTCTCCAAAAAGTATAATATTCCTCCTGTTTCAGCCACATTACGCAAAATATAGGCCGAGGAAAACAAAAAACCTTCAAAATACGATCATTTGGTTCTCTATGATGAAATACTCATTTTAACGCCCATATCTACTGGCCGGCCAAAATAAACAGCTGAGGTTACTAGGGCATCAACCCCGGTCTGGGCAAATGTTTGCACATTGCTTTCATTAATCCCGCCCGCGGCGAGTATGGTGATCCCGGCATCAATCCCCCTGATTATTTCCACCGCCTTTCTTAATTCCAGCGGGGATATTTTGTCAAACTGTACACCATCTGCCCCCGCCTGGCATACTCTGACCGCATCATCGATTGTTTTTACCTCTATAACAACCTTCTTTTCCCGGTTGCGTAATTTTATATCCTTAAGCCTCTCCAGCAGGCCATCCAAGCCTCCTAAAAATTCCAGGTGCTGTTCGAAAATCAGAATGGTTTCCGATAATCCCAGCCTGTGCGGCAGCCCTCCCCCGGCTATAACCGCTTTGGTACTCATTTCTTTGGTACCAGGAAAGACCTTGCGGGTGGCAGTGATTTCAATGTTCGGATTGACTTCTCGGGCTTTCTCCACCATCCTCCTGGTGCGGGTAGCTATCCCTGAAACATGCTCCAAAACATTCAAAGATACTCTCCAGGCCATATGGAGGTCCTCTGCCTTACCCTCCGCTCCTATTATGATGCTTTGTGGTTTGACCGCTGTTCCTGAGGCCAAATATTCCAAAGGGGTAATATTAAGCTTGTGAAATATCTTGAGCACCTCTTCAGTGCCGCATATTACCGCTTCTTCCCGGCAGATATACTCCATCTTCCCTTTTTGCCCGGCCATATTCAAAACCAGCGAGGTCAGGTCTATATAGGGTATATCTTCCTTAATAAATCTTTCAATCGTTGCATCCGCAATAAACATCATAAATTTAGCCTCCTTCAATTCTCGTTTCTAAATCGGACTGTCAGTTTGATAAACGCAATCTTACAATAACAGCATAATACCATAATTTATCCCCATATGTTTTTACATAACGGCAGGATTTAATGCAATAGTCAACGAATAACTATAAAAATATATTTATCTTCGAGTTTGGCTGCCTGTGGTTGCAGCTATGGCAACCAAACCGATTGGGTTCAAGCGGAAACGATTGGGCCTCCCGTTGCGGAAAGAAGATAGGCAGTGGTTACTTATCTCCGTGGCGATTTGTTTTTATACAAATCGTTTTTTTGTACCCGAGTGGGCACAGGTAAAAGAAGCCTATCTGGAAACCGAAAACTTGTTTGCCTGGATGTTGGTGCTTTGAACCAGACATTTGGGCTAGAAAGGATTGGATTATATCATGACAGATGACTTGAGCATTGTTCTTAAACCCATTGGAGTAGTTAGATCCGAAATGATTGATCCCAATGACGTCCCTATTCCCGGACAACCGTCCCGGGTAGAAATTTTTCCGCAATATAGTCAGGCGCTACACCGAATTGAGGAAAACTCACATCTATGGCTCTTGTTGTGGTTTCACAAATCAGATCGCAATTGCCTAGTTACGGTACCCCGCCGGGTAAATCCGAATCTGCCCGAATATGGGGTCTTCGGACTAAGATCACCCAATCGTCCTAATCCCATCGCCTTATCTTTAGTGCGTTTGAATTCAGTGGCAGGCAATATCCTCCAGGTGGGTGGTCTGGACGCAATTGATGGGACACCCGTGCTGGATATAAAATCTTACTACGAGCAAGACATAATATTTTCACCCCAAACGCCTTATATCCGGGCTCATAATCCTGTTATGCGTCGCAATATATTCTTAAAGCAAGCCCTTTCCCACCATCAGGAAGAATGTCCGGATCTATTTATGGCTATTCGTATGGCCCTGGCAGCCGATGAATATATGGGGCATATTAATCGGCCGGATTTAAAACTCACGATAACCGGTTCGGCTTGTCTCGCCGATACCTTACAGGGGTTGAGTCGGGCCAGACTGGCTAACCCTCCACGATTTGCCTTTCAGGAGACAGCTGCACTGCCGGTCAGTGTTTGGACGGATAGCAGACACAGCCTGAAGATAGAAGCGCGCTGCCACCTTAACCAGATAACATTCACCGAGCTTGCCGATGAGGATCTTTTCAGTATTAATTTTAAGGAATTATAGGTTCGAAAGGAGTCGGTCCAGAATCTCCATAAAATAAATGAGGCCTTGCTTAGATACTGTGGGACATAATAATTACCAACTCCAGGCTTGAAGCCTGTCTTCTCTACCGGGCTTGCAGATATACTCGCACAACTGGTATTATTTAATTGATTTTGAGCGAAATATATCTGAATAGAAGCAGGGAGGAAACCATGCATAACAAACCTATAGACAAGGAGAAGATCGAAGCCGCCTTCCGACAAATTCTGGAAGCCCTGGGGGAAGACCCGGAACGGGAAGGATTGGCCCAAACTCCCAAGAGAGTAGCCCGGATGTATGAAGAAATCTTCTCCGGTATGAACAGCGAACCAAAGAATTATCTGGATGTGTCTTTTACCGAATATCATGATGAGCTAATCCTGGTAAAAGATATTCCTATGTATTCTATGTGTGAACATCATTTTCTGCCCTTTTACGGTTGGGCCCACGTTGCCTATATACCCAAAGGCGGTAAGGTAGTAGGAATAAGCAAACTGGCCCGAGTAGTCGAATCCTATGCAAGACGACCGCAGCTGCAAGAACGACTTACTTCCCAAATTGCGGATTGTATCTTTACGGAGTTAAAACCGATGGGGGTAGGAGTGGTAATTCAAGCTGAGCATATGTGTATGACTATGCGGGGAGTCAAGAAACCGGGTTCTTTAACTGTAACATCGGCAGTTAGAGGCATTTTTGAAACCCGCCCTGAGACCCGAGCCGAACTATTCTCACTGATCCAGAGATAATTTATGTCCGGTTTAGCCTGTCGTCTGCCAAACAACTGACCTAAATGAATATCAAAGCATGAGAAAAGTCCGCGATTAAGGCGTATAAAAAGCACGTTAATTGAACGGGCTTTTTGAAATAACACAGAGATCCTGATTCGGTATTAAAAAAAATGACAGGCGGGTGAAGGTGCAGCATTATTACCCGCCTATCAAGAATATTGGAGGAGTTAATAAACAAAAAACATCAATTTACACTTTACCCTGCTGGTTAAACTATTTTGTTGCTTCTTACCCAGATTTTCATCTGTTGAGCTTCCTTGATCAGCTCATCGCGAAGATCAGGATGGGCTATATTGATCAATGCTTCCGCCCTTTGCCAGGTCGATTTGGCTTTGAGCATAGCTATACCATACTCGGTGATTACATAGAAATTTATGCTCCGGGGTACGGTTACTATTGCTCCCGGGGTTAACGTCGGCCGAATTCTTGACTTTAGATTGCCATTCTTATCCTTGTAAGTGGCAGTCAGACATATCAAGCCTTTGCCGCCTTTGGAATCATAAGATCCGGAGATAAAGTCCAGCTGCCCGCCGGTTCCGGAGATATGCCTGATCCCTGACGATTCTGAGGCCACCTGCCCGTACAGGTCAACCTCGATAGCATTATTGATGCCGATAACGTTGTCATTTTGGCTTATTACACAGGGATGATTGGTGTATTCTACCGGATAACTGGCACAGCAGGGATTACCATCCAGGAAGTTGTACAATTTATTGGTGCCCATGGCAAAGGTATATGCCATTTTGCGTTTATCCAGTTGTTTACGGAGGCCAGTAATGCGTCCAGCTTCATACATATCAACGAACGAGTCCACCAGCATCTCAGTGTGTACCCCCAGATCCTTAAGATCAGATTGAGCAATCATGGCACCGACGGCATTGGGCATGGCGCCAATGCCTAATTGCAAACAGGCTCCATCTTCGATCTCTTCCATAACCAGGGCCGCAATCTGCTTATCAATATCGGAAATAGGCAGTTCGGGCAGTTGAATCATGGGTTGGTTATCACCCTCAACGATATAGTCCACCTCGGAAATGTGAATAGATTCCCTATTCCCTCCCAGACAAATGGGCACCGTTTCATTTACTTCAATGATGACTGTTTTAGCGGCATCGCAAACACTGGGGGTAAAAGAATTTGAGGTTCCGAAATTGAAGAAACCATGTTTATCCATAGAGGATACCTTAATCAGAGCCACATCTGTTTCTACATAACCCCGGGCATAGAAGCTGGGACCCTCATGGTAAGTCAAGGGTATATAATTACAGAGATCTTTATCATGCAACTTGCGGCTGGCGCCACTCATATGCCAGTCATTGTAAATAAAATGCTTTCTCTCTGGATCAGCCAGAACCGCTTTCGGCGGGAAGGGGCAAGTAGTAGTCCGAATATTAACATTCTCCAGTTCATCAACCCTTCTGGCCAGGGCCGCATCCAGGTAAGCAGAGGTCATGACAAACTCACCGTAGTGTACCAGGTCACCTGATTTGACTACTTTCATGGCTTCATCAACGGGGGTTAGTTTACGTTGGTATTCTGCACTATAATCAGCCAATTAGATCCCTCCTCATCTAATAACATACCGTTAATTCTATTGCAAAGAACCAATATAACTTGGTGGCCAGATCAATCAAGTTTTGTTTCCGCCACCAGGTCTTTTCTCTCTAGCCTCTAAGCAGATCGCCTGCTATAACAAGTCTCTGCACTTCGCCGGTTCCTTCATAAATCTGGAATATCTTGGCATCCCGATAATACTTCTCAACTGGATAATCTTTGGTATAACCATAGCCGCCAAATACCTGTACAGCTTCGGTAGCACAGAATACTGCGGTGTCACCGGCAAAGGCTTTCGCCAGGGAAGCAGCCTTGCTGAACCGCGGCACGTCCATATCCTGTAAAGAAGATGCTTCCAAATAGAGCAGGCGGGAAGCCTCAATTCTCATAGCCATATCCGCCAGTTTGAATTGAATGGCCTGGAAGCTACAAATAGGTTTGCCGAACTGGGTGCGTAGTTTAGAGTATTCCAATGAAGCATCCAGACTAGCCTGGGCAACACCGGTGGCCATTGCGGCAATACTGGCCCGGGAAATATCCAAAGTCTTCATAATAATATAGAATCCCTTGCCTTCACTGCCCAGCAGGTTTTTGGCCGGAACCCGTACATCCTCAAATATTACTTCCGTAGTGTTGGAGGTTCTAATCCCCAGTTTGTCCTCGGTTTTGCCCACGGTTATACCCGGAGTATCACGATCAATTATGAAAGCACACATACCCTTGGTACCCATTTTCTTGTCCAGGGTTGCCAGGAGGGTATATACTCCAGCGGTTCCACCATTACTGATAAACTGTTTAACTCCGTTAATTACATATTCATCGCCCACCTTTACACATCTGGTGGAAAGGCCACCCGCGTCGGAACCTGCCCCGGGTTCAGTTAAACAGAAGGCTGCCAATTGGCCATCGTTTAACTTGCCATAAAAATCCTTCTTCTGCTCGTGATTGGCGGCAATCAGTACCGGGTCTGCCGCCAACAGGGTGCTGGCTACCATAACAGTACCTATCCCGGCGTCGCCCCAGCATATTTCTTCGGCGACAATGTTTTGCGCTGCATGATCCAGCCCCGGTCCGCCATATTCAGCTGGAACACCTATGGTCATAAGTCCTACTTCATGCATCTTCTTGATGCAATCTTCGGGATAAATATGCTTATTATCCCATTCACTGGCAAAAGGAGCTATTTCATTGGCGGCAAAATCATGAGCCATTTTTTTCATCATTTCTTGTTCTTCACTTAAACGAAAATCCATTATAATTCCTCCCCTTCGTTTATAGTTTAATTGACTGACAATGGGTTTCATAAGAAGGGCTTATATATCTCTGGTCCAGAGTGAAGCCATCGCTGGCCCACCACCAACACAAAGGGAGGCTCCACCTACGGTCTTGCCCTGTTTCTCCAATTCATAATACAGGGATACAATGATCCGTAAGGCGGTGCATCCTACCGGGTGACCGAGACCAATACCGGAGCCATTAACATTAACCTTGCTCAGATCCATTTCGATGCCGAAATCTTCTTTAATCATCCTGCCGACACCCAGGAACTGGGCGGCAAAGGCTTCATTGATCTCCCAGTATTCTACGTCTTCATACTTCATGCCGGCTTCCTTTAGACATTTGGGAATTGCCACTGCCGGACCTAATCCCATAACTTCGGGAGCTACCCCTTCGGCACAGATGTTTATCAGTTTCATCAAGGGTTTTAAACCTAATTCCAGCGCTTTGGCTTTGGACATTACGATTACAGCAGCTGCCGCGTCATTAATACCGGAGGCATTGGCGGCTGTTACGACCCCACCCTTTTTAAAGGCGGACGGCAGCTTGGACATGGCTTCAATGTTGGCATCAGGAATCATATGCTCATCTTTTTCATATAACTTGACGCCTTTTCTGGATTTGAGTTCCACCGGGACTATTTCCCGCTGGAAGGTTCCGTCTTCAGTAGCCCGGGTAGCACGTTGATGGCTTAGAAGTGCCAGTTGATCGCATTCTTCACGAGTAATACCGTATTTTTCCGCAATATTCTCAGCAGTCAGGCCCATGTGCCCGGGAACCAGTTTATCGAATAGTCCGTCATGAATCATGGCATCCTCCACGGAACCGGCGTTCATCCGATAACCCATTCTGGCTTTGGGAAGCATATAGGGGGCATTGGTCATACTCTCTACCCCTATAACCAGACCAATATCGGTTTTGCCCAGTTGAATACGATTAATGGCTATTTCCAGAGCCCGCATCCCGGAGGCACAGTTCTGGTTTACGTTGCAGGCATTGCTGGTAACCGGGAGCCCGAGCGCCATACCGACCTGGCGAGCAGGAAGGGATCCCTGCATATGGGGATATACTTGACCCATTACGATTTCATCAATGGTATCCGCTGCTATTCCTGCTCTCTTGATGGCTTCTTTGCCCACCCCTATGGCCAAATCTAAAGCTTGTACGTCTTTAAGGCTGCCCATAAACCTTGCTATTGGTGTTCTGCAGGCACTAACGATTACAACATCTTGTATTTCTTTCATCATATTGCTGTCCTCCTAAATATATTATTTATTCTGAAATACCGGTTTTCTCTTTTCCAGGAAAGCTCCCATACCTTCTTTCTGATCGAAGGTGGAGGAGCACATACCGAACATATCCGATTCTATACCCATGGCCGTATCCAGGTCGGCCTGCATTCCCTTACCAATTGCATATTTAGCGTATCCCACCGCCAGGGGTGCTTTTTTAGCAATCTTAGCGGCCATCTTCCTAGCTTCTTCCATTAATTGATCAGCAGGATATACATGGTTGACAAGTCCCAAGCGATAAGCTTCATCAGCCTTGATATTATCTGCTGTATAAGTAAGCTCTTTGGCCCTTCCTTCACCTATTAAACGGGGTAGACGCTGGGTGCCGCCGAAGCCGGGGATAACCCCCAGACCCACTTCGGGTTGGGCAAACAAGGCATTGTCTGCCGCCAGCCTAATATCACAAGCCATAGCCAACTCGCACCCGCCCCCCAGGGCAAACCCTTTAATAGCTGCTATAACAGGTTTCTCCATTATTTCCAGCATGCGCATGGTTTTCTCGCCATAGTCGGAGAATTCACGTGCTTCCACACCGGATAAGGGCTGCATGTAGGCGATGTCAGCACCGGCCACGAATGCCTTGTCGCCGCTGCCAGTGATAATCATCACCCTTATAGCCTCATCGGCGCTCACATCTTCTATAGCACTTCTAATCTCGGTTAATGTATCTTTATTCAGGGCATTTAAAGCTTTGGGACGGTTGATATAAAGGATCGCTAAATAATCCTCTTTTTCAAGAATAATGTTTTCGTAGGCCATGATTTTTCCCCCTCTCGTCAGATTGGCCTCTGATTCATTTATCTATCTGATATCAATATTCATAGAAACCCTTTTTGGTTTTCATCCCCAGCCAGCCAGCCCGGACATACTGTTTTAACAGTCCGGAGGGACGGTATTTGGGGTCTCCGGTTTCGTCATACAAGGTATTCATAACGGCCAGAGCAATGTCACCGCCTACCAGATCGCAGAGGGTAAGCGGTCCCATCGGCCATCCAGCCCCAAATTTCATAGCTGTATCAATATCTTCAGCGGTAGCCAGGCCTTCATAAAGGATGGCACAGCCTTCATTGATGGTAGGTACCAGGATACGGTTGACAACAAACCCCGGTCCTTCTTTAACCTTTACTGGTTTCTTGCCGATTTCTATGGAAAGATCAACCACCGTTTGTACGGTTTCGGCGGAGGTTTGCAGGGCAGGAATAACTTCAACCAATTTCATTACATTGGCCGGGTTGAAGAAATGCATGCCTACGACTTTGTCTGGTCTTTTGGTTATGGCTGCTATTTCGGTAATGGAAAGAGATGATGTATTAGTGGCGATTATTACTTCAGGTGCCAGCAAAGCGTCCAGTTTCGTGTAGACATCTTTTTTGACATCCATATTTTCGAAAACACCCTCGACTATGAAATCGACGTCTTTTAGGTCCTCGAATTTATCGGTTCCAAAAATATTTCCCAGTACAGCATCCTTGGTACCGGCAGCGGCTTTGCCTTTCTCTTCAGCCCTAGCCAGATTTTTGCCAATTGCATTTATGGCTCTATCGATAAATTCTTTTTTGATATCATAAAGTACTACCTTCTTGCCCGCAGCTGCCAGAGCCCAAGCGATACCCTGTCCCATTGTTCCTGCACCCAACATCCCAATTTTGTTAATGGCCATTACTGTATACCTCCTCATCCTAAAATTATATCTAAAACAGCACCCAGAAAAATCTTCCCCCCTCTCATTTAATTTAGTATCTAAAACTAATCAAAATAGTAAAATATCCCTCTATATTGATATATAGTCAAAGCAAAGAATATGCCAAATATTCTAAATTAATCCATCCATAGGCGTTAAAAGGCGACACACCTTGGTTTTAGAATGTGCCGCCTCAAAATTGCATTCAACTTTCATCAGACCGAGTACGCCAAAATAGGAGAGTTGAGTGAATATTCGCGTGGTTAAAAAGCAGCTATAATTCCACTCTGGTAGGCTCTTCGTCAAAATAGGAGACCCATGCCTGTTTTCAAAGCATTACCGTTTATTGTAAATCTTAATGGTAAAAGTCGCTGGAATACCGTCTTTTAGTCCACTCTATTATTACCCGCCGTCAACTTAGGTCTGCCAAAATAGAAGAGAAGCTCTGCAATCCCTATTGCATATCTCGGATGCAATTGAGAAAAACGAAATATTCATTCATAATATATATGAAGCCATTGAATGGGTAAAAAATGGAGGCCGAGTATTGCTTGTATCTGAAGTTGATAGGGAGGGGATAGCATGGCATTTTTCAAGGAAACGTTAATAGGTAGAATCGGTATGGAAGAAAAAGACGGCTGCATAACCCATTTGTGGTTTGAAAATGATATAGTCCCCCAAAATTTAGAACAAGGCGAAACACCCCTCATTAAAGAAGCCTTCGAACAACTTGAGCTTTATCTCAACGGGCAGTTAAAAGAATTCTCCGTACCGCTCCAGCCAGAAGGGACGCCCTTCATGCAAAGTGTATGGCAAAGGCTGCTGGAGGTTCCCTATGGTCAAACAGCCAGTTACAGGGATATCGCCACCGCTGTGGGAAATCCCCGGGCAGTGCGCGCCGTAGGGATGGCCAACCGCAGAAACCCCATCCCGATACTTATTCCCTGCCATAGGATTATCGGTTCCCAAGGAGATCTGGTTGGTTATAGCAGTGGTCTGGATTTAAAAAGAAAACTATTAGATCTGGAAACCAAAGGTAATAAGTAAGAATTACTGTGAAATAGCCAAGATACTTATACGCGCTAAGAGAAGGATAGATATTGCAGTTCATTTTTAGCCGTGGGCATCAATTATCTATTAATTTAAGCCCGTCAATACATCTTTTAGTAAGCTTTTGGTAGTGTTTAAGGCCCTCCTTGGACATAAGTATGTTTTTATCGCTCAAATCTTTCATAGTTGTAGCTGGATTTCCCATGGCTACTTTACGCGGCGGCACTACACGACCATTGGGAAGTAAACTCCCGGCCGCCAGTATACTTTCAGGACCTATTTCACATCCCATGGAGACAATAGCGCCCATTCCTATCACGGCATATTCATTAATTATGCAAGGACCATGGACAATAGCGCCGTGACCTATGAGAACGTTGTCGTGGATAATAGCTTCGGTGTTAATGTCAACATGAATAACGCAATTGTCCTGAACATTCGATCCCGAACCTATAATTATCCTCCCGAAGTCGCCTCTTATAACGGCACCAGCTCCCACCAAACACCCTTCCCCCAATACGACATCACCGATAACTACTGCGTCGGGATGCACAAATGTAGATTCTGGTATTGATGGCCTCTTCCCCTCGAATTCATATAGCGGCATCTATAACCCTCCCCCCATTTTTTTACCATACCGTCTATGGTTTTATTAAGATTATACTTAAAATATGGTTGAGTCTTCTCTGGAAATCTTGCTATCATTATAATACATGTAGATTATTTGGATATACCACTTATTAAATGTCTTGCTATTTGCCTGGGGGAGGTTAGCCCAAACATAACCTTTGAAACTCGCTAGTAACCTTCCCGCCAGAGTGTTATTATTGAATCGATATGGTCGTGAAGTAAATAACAAAGGGAACGGAGTTGTTGGCTGTGAAAACAGTGGTTGTGATACAACGGGAACTTCAGGAGAATCTGCGCAACTATAAGACCTTGTTTTTGTTGATGTTTATTTTTGGCGGTATTCTTATGGCGCTCTACACTGAGGTCGGCCCCACAGCCAACTCCCAAAATGTTCTGGACCCCTTTTTCGAACTTTTTGCCGTGCTTTGCCCCATGATTGGCATATTAGCCGCCATGGATGCGGTGGTAGGGGAAAAGGAGAAGGGTACTTTGGAACTGATCCTCTCCAAGCCTTTGCCCCGACGGTCCCTGCTCCTCGGCAAATTCTGGGCTTATGTACTGATGATCGTGCCCCTGTTGGTGGCAGAATTGATCGCTGCCTACTTCTGGGCTCAGTTTTCGGGGATATCCCAGTATCGCTGGCAGCTTCCCATGCCCCCGTTTAGCCAGTGGTTGACCCTGGTAGCCATCGTAAGCTGTGTTTCCCTATTTTTTATAGCTCTGACCACCCTGATTTCTATGTTTGCTCCTACCACGGCTACTTCCGGCTTATGTGCTCTGGTCTTCATGGCCCCGGCTCATCCGTTGGGAGGCGAATTTCTAAGACAGGTTGGCCTGCGGCTGAATATAAGCAGCTTTGAAGGACTGCCCCTCGCAGTCAAGTTCTTCCTCAGCGTTTTCTCCAAGTTTCAGAAATTCGCCCTGACCAGCCCTGGCGATGCTCTAATCTGTTGCCTATCGCTGTTGAGCATGACTATTGTTGTGCTGCTTCTAAGCAGTTGGATCTTTGAGCGGCAAAACGTAGCTTTCAAAAATTAAGGGGGAGCAATTATGAAGGATTTCGCGGTAAGTGTTCAAGATTTAAGCAAACGCTACGGTTCCTTGCAAGCCGTTGATAATGTCAGTTTTCAGGTAAAGCAGGGCACCTCTTTTGGCCTGCTGGGATTAAACGGAGCAGGTAAAACCACCACCTTCAAAATGCTGGTGAGCCTGATTAGACCAGATGGCGGAACCGCTCATGTGGCTGGTTATGACGTGGTGAAAGAACCCAT
>Ga0265294_10000660_pt1 | contig 46252 bp, 40 predicted proteins | sample MunlanPumphouse3_FD_192504 | JGI IMG/M metagenome (GOLD analysis project Ga0265294, IMG submission 192504) | Groundwater microbial communities from a municipal landfill in Southern Ontario, Canada - Pumphouse #3 | ecosystem: Environmental > Aquatic > Deep subsurface > Groundwater | place...
CATATCTAAAATTAAAAAATTAACTGTCAAAAACGACCTATTCAAAACCTACCACATTAATCGAAAATTCGCAAATTTATTTATCTTCTTTCTTAGAATAACCCTCTAAAGCTCTTAAAACTTCAACCGGAAGCATGACCACCACGGTGTTACTTTGATCTGAAGATAAATCATTCACTGATTGCAGTGTCCTTAAGTGTAAAGCCCCTGGAGTTTTAGCTAGCATTTCTGCGGCTTTAGAAATATTTTCTGATGCAGCTAATTCCCCTTCTGAGTTAATGATAACAGCCCTTTTTTCTCTTTCGGCTTCGGCTTGTTTCCCAATCGTCCTTTCTAGGTCGGCTGGAAGACTAACGTCTTTCAGTTCCACATTTTGAACCTTAAGACCCCAAGCATCTGTTTCCTTGTCAACAATCTCTCTTATTCTCTCTGCTATTTTATCTCGGCTTGAAAGCAATTCATCTAAAGTAACTTCCCCAACAATATTCCTCATTGTTGTTTGGGCGTACTGGGAAATAGCATAACGAAAATTTTCAACTTCAATTATTGCTTTTTCTGCCTCACTAACTTTGTAATAAATGACGGCATTAACCCGAACGGAAACATTGTCTCGAGTAATAGCGTTCTGATCAGGAACATCAACTGCCTTAACTCTAATATCTACCTTTTGATATGTTTGAAAAATCGGCCAGACAAGTCTCCATCCTGGCTCCATCATTGAGGTAAATTTTCCCAGAGTAAATTTTACTCCTCTTTCATATTGATTAATTTGTTTTATTGAAAAAACGACGATGATAAATAAAACAATAAGAATTGTTGGCCACATAATGTTTTTTTAATTAAATTAATTTTTAATAATTTAATTATACCACCTTAATTAAAGTTGTCATATCTAAATTTTTGGTGTATTCTAAAAGAACTAATCTGAAGGAAATTCATAAGTAAGAATATTTTTGAAAATTAAATCATATTGGGAGATCGTCTAACGGTAGGACAGAGGCCTTTGAAGCCTTTAATCTAGGTTCGATTCCTAGTCTCCCAGCACTCATGTGGTAGGTTCTAACGACCGAGACACATGATCCTCAGTATATTTACGGCATACCCGCTGAGAGCGGTATTCAGAATATAAAAACACCCACATTGGGTGTTTTTATATTATTTAAAATGTTAAAATACTTTTTATGAAGCCAGTTTATTTAGATTTACATATACATTCTTCAGATAATCCAAATAGTTTAAATGAAAATTATAATTTAGACACTTTGATTAAAAAAATTCGTGAAAAAGCTCAAGGAGATGATTTTCTTATTTCTATTACAGATCACAATACAATAAATGAAAAAGTATATCAAAAAGCGATACAAGACATAAAAGATAACTTAATACTTGGGGTAGAATTACACATACAAACGCATAGAGGAGAAGATTCAAAAGCATATCATTGCCATATATATTTTAATTTTGATAATGACGAGTTAAACATAGAAAAAATAAAAAATATTAATTTTAAGTTAGATAAATTATATACAAACAAGGAGCCTAAGTTGGTAGATGATTCTATTCCTACTATACAAGATATAATAGAAGCTTTTGACGAATATGATTTCATATTATTACCTCATGGAGGACAAACCCATGCAACTTTTGATACTTCAATACCAGAAGGAAAGGAATTTGATAATGCAATACAAAGAAGTATTTATTATAATTTTTTTGATGGTTTTACTTCTAGATCAGATAAAAAAACAGAAGAAACAAAAAGTTATTTTGAAAAAATCGGAGTTAGTGAGTTTGTTAATCTTTTAACTGGAACTGATAGTTATGATCCTTCTGTATATCCTAAACCAAAAAATGAAGAAACATATAAATTTATACCAACTTGGATGTTCGCCACCCCGACATTTAGCGGATTAAGATTGTCTCTATCTGATAACTCTCGTTTAGTATATAGTCAAGAAAAACCTAAGAAATGGAAAGAATCAATAGAAAGTGCAAAATTAAAGAATAATTTTGTTGATATAGATATAAATTTTACTCCTGGCTTAAATGTAATAATTGGAGAATCCTCAAGTGGAAAAACATTGCTTGTTGATTCTTTATATAGAAAATTAACCGATACAAGTTTTATAGATAGTAAGTATAAAAAATATGGTGTTGAAAATATTCAAATAAATTACCCAGAAAATTTAGACCCTCATTTTATTGAACAAAATTTTGTAATAAGTGTAACAAGAGAAGATAAAAAAATTAATGATATAGAAATAATCAAAAAAATTTTACCAGAAAACAATGAAGCTGGAAAAAGAATTTCGAAGGGGTTACAAGATCTTAACAATGATTTAAAAACACTTTTTAATACTGTCGAAAATATAGAGATGTTAGAAGATAAAATTAAAAGAATTCCCGTTATTTCATCCCTTATAACAATAGAAAATATAAAAGATAATATTTTAAAAAATTTTTTAGATACGATTTCAAATCTTAAAAATTCTAATTATGATAAATTTGATTTTGATGATGATATTGAATCACTGGAAGGATTAGATGAAAAATTAACAAAAAATCCCTTTATTAAACATGACAAAAAATTAATAGATAATCTTAAAAGAGAAATTCAAGAGATGCGAGATTATTCCGTTTTGCAACAAAATATACTTAATACAGTAAAAGAGCAAAAAGAAAAAATTGATTTAGATTTAATTGATAAAAATGGAGAATCTCATAAAAAGAAAAAGGATTTTGAATCTTTAATAGATATGATGAGTGAATATTATTCAGATTTGAATACTTTTCATAACGTATTAAAGAAAATTTCTGAATATTCAATTAAGTCTTATTCTGAAAAAGTAATAGTTGAGGGGTATGAATTATCCATTGAAAATTTATTTAAATTAGACAAGAATATTATAAAAGATGAATTAAATAATTTATTACTTAGTGAAAAAAATATTCCTGATTTTAAAGATATAACACCAGAAAAATTATTTAAGGATAATTTTAAAAAGAATAAGAAAGGTGTACAAAAAGGTAGTGATGTTTCTTATAAAACTATTATTGAAAACATAAATAATAGTTTTATAGAACAAAATGAAATTAGATATAAAATACTTACACCTGACAAAAAAGATTTTGATAATTTAAGTCCAGGGCTTAAAACCGCCATAATCTTAGAATTAATATTAAATTATGAAGGAGATAGTGCTCCATTAATTATTGATCAACCAGAAGATAATTTAGCTACCAGTTATATGAATGATGGACTAGTTAAGTCTATTAAAAAAATGAAAAATAAAAAGCAAATAATTTTTGTGTCACACAATGCAACTATTCCAATGGCTGGTGATGCACAAAATATTATATTATGTGAAAATGATGGAGGTAATATAAAAATTAGTTCTAATTTTATGGAAAGCAAAATTAACAATATTGATGTAGTCGATCATATTGCTAGAATCGCAGATGGTGGTAAACCATCTATTAAAAAGAGGTTTAAGAAATATAATTTAAAAAAATATAAATAATATGAATTTAATTTTTAATAAAGATAAAGATGGAAAGATTCTTGTAACTATTGATGGTAAAGATTTTACCACAAAAGATTATATTAGTATGATAAAGGAAATAAAAGAAGGAAAAGATATAAAAGTTTCCTTTGACGGAGATGTTTCATCAGAAGAAAAAGAAAATATCAATTCTATGATTTCAGATATAAATAATATAAAAGAAATAGACAAAATTAAGATAGATGAATCAGATATTGACCCTGAATCAATACCTTTTTAATTTTTTATTCAAAATAAATTTTTTTATCCTTTAGTATTAATTTACTTCTTAAATTACCAAGTAACTCTCTCTTTTCCCATATATTTCTTTCTCTTAGGATATATTTTGCATAATTTCGTATATCTATTTCTTTTACTTTTATTTTCTCTTTGTTTATTTTGCCTAGTATTGATTCTTGGAACTTTAAATGTTCTTCAATCTCTTCTTTTATCTTTTCCTTCATTCCAATTTCATCCAGTGACACCTTGTCCAAAATATTAGCTAGTTGTTCTATTAAATCTTCTTCCTTAATATATCCACAAGGACAATTTTTATCTTTAAATTTAGTACAACCATAATATACATATCTGTGAACATTTCCATTCTGTTGTTTCTTAAATTTCTCATCTGCTGTAATGCCCGATCCACATAAACCACAAGTAAGCATTTTAGTGAAAGCAAATTCTTTGTTCGATGATCTGACTATATTTTCATTTGTAATTTTATCTTGAACCAGATTGTATAGTTCTCTAGTAATAATCGGTTCGTGTACACCTTTATACCATTTATTACTTCCTTTGGGATATTCAAATTCGCCATAATAGAAACTGCTTTTTAAAATTATATAAATATTACTTAGAGTTAATGGTTTACCATTTTTTGTTCTAAATCTAATATCATCACTTAACCATCTGAATAGTTTTCTTCCTGACCAACCATCAAGTGCAACTTTTTCAAACATTTGTTTAATTACAGGAGCTCTAAATTCATCCACTATGACTTCACACTTTTTCTTTCTATCTGGGTGATTTAAATATCCAGTTGGTGCAACTGATGGCCATAACCCCATCTCTACTCTTGCTCTTAATCCTCGCTTCACATTTATCATTTTATTATCATTCTCGAGTTTTGCTTGCGATCCTAATATCATCAGCAAGAATTTTTCATTTGGATTATTAGTAAACTTCTGGCTAAATGTTCTTATTTCAACCAATAGTGTCTTATCCATCAGATCAACCACTGACCCTAGATCTCCTGCATTTCTTGCTAATCTATCTGGGGCCCAAGTGAGGATACCATTGAACTTTCCTTGTCTTATTTCACTGATCATTTCGTTGTAGACAGGTCTTTGGCCAACCTCCTTAGAAGAGTGCGATTCTCTCTTAATTTCCACTATATTTAGCCCCTCACGCTCCGCCAAGACCTTCATTTCCTTGATCTGGGAATCTATTGATAATGCTTGTCTATCTTCTTGTTCTGTTGATTTACGAGCATATAGACAGTATTTGATTTGTTCTTTTTCCATACCTAAGGAATGACGCAAAAGTATATATAAGTCTAGAGTGTTTAAAATGCTTCGCAAATACTCAAAAATATTGTAAACTAAGGTAAGTTATCCAATTTAGACTGGAAACTTTAATTAATTTTTTTATAAATAAATGGCTAAAGATTATTCACAATTAAGCAAAGAAGAACTTATTAAGGTTGTAGAAAAACTTGAATCACGTAAAAAATACGGTCTAATTTGGGATGAAGAAAAAGTCAAAGAACAATTTGAAAAAGACGCACAGAACGCTCTCCCTGTTTTAAAAGAAACTAAAACTAAAGAAATAATAGACAAAGACATTTCTAAGCCCCGTAACTTTTTTATTGAGGGAGATAATTATCATGCTCTTTCAGTATTAAATTTCACCCATCAGGAGAAAATAGATGTTATCTATATTGATCCACCTTACAACACAGGACAAAAAGATTTTTGTTATAACGATAAATACATAGAAAGTGATGATGAGTATTTCCACAGTAAATGGCTTTCCTTTATGTCTAAGAGATTGAGATTGGCAAAAAGCCTCCTCAAAGAAGATGGTGTTATTTTTATCTCAATAGATGATAATGAAGCAGCTCAATTAAGATTACTCTGTGACGAGGTTTTTGGAGGAGAAAATATTTTAGATACATTTTATATTCAAGTTAGGTATGCTGGTAAATCTTTAAATGAGAAGGATAATTTTCAAAAATTGATTGAGCAGGTGCTTGTGTACTCCAAAAACAAAAAAATATTTTCACCTAATAAACCATCTGCGGAGTATGATTTAAATAAATTTAATTTTGAAATTATTGAAAAAAACAAAGGAACAGAAATTAAATTAGGAAATAAAAAAGTTGTTATATTTAAACCTGGTGATTATAAAATCATAGAGCATGAAAATGGTTCAATTAATTTATTAAAAGGAACATGGGCAAGTGGAAGTGTTCTTAAGGGAAATACTTCTGGTAAATTTTTTCATGATCATATCGAAGGAAGAAAGTCTATTGATGGTATTAATATGTTATATAAAGTATACGGTATTGGAGAAGATGGCTTAGGGTATAGATATTTTACTGGTCCCAAAAAAGAAAATACAACTAAGGGTATTTTTTATTCAGGGGTTCCACTTGAAAGAAGAAAAGATATTGAAGAAGGAAATGGCTCTTTTAAAGAAAGCCCTATTGTGAATTTTTATGATTTTAGTGCCGATTTTGGAAATATTCGTCATGAAGGTGGAGTTGATTTTAGGTCAGGTAAAAAACCTACTAGACTCTTGAAGCAATTAATAAATATTCATAAAAATAAAAATGCTATCGTTCTAGATTTTTTTGCCGGTTCTGGATCAACAGGACAAGCAGTACTTGATTTGAACAATGAAGATGGAGGAAATAGATCTTTTATCCTTTGTACTAATAATGAAGGAAATATTGCCACAGAAATTTGTTATCCCAGAATAAAGAATGTTATAAAGGGTTATAAAAATATACAAGGAACAGGTGGATTTTTGAAATATTTTAAAACAGCATTTATAAAAAATAGTTTAGCAAAAGATGATATCAAGATTCGTTTAGCAAACGAGTGCACAGAAATGTTATGTTTAAGAGAAAACATATTTGGAGAATTTAAAAAAACATCAAGCTATAAAATTTTTAAACAAAATGACAAAATTCTTGCTATCTATTATTCAATGGAAAGAGATACTCTTAAGGATTTAAAAAATGAACTTAGTAAATTAGAGGGATCAAAAATTTTATACTGCTTTACTTTAGATCCACTTGGATTAAGTAAAAGTGATTTTGTTGGTTGGAATGATGTAATACTTGAGCCAATACCACAAAAAATATTAGATGTATATAAACAAATATATGAGTATTAATCTTAAACAATATCAAGAAAATGCGGTAAATCAATTGATTGATACAACAATTAAGCTTCTTGGATATGATGGTCCAGGTGAAGTTTGTGTATTTCAAGCTCCAACAGGAAGTGGAAAGACCGTGATGGTTGCTAAATTTATTGAAGGACTTATTAAAGAGATCCCAGATGAAGAGCTTTGTTTCGTTTGGATGACAATAGGTAAAGGAGATCTGCACCTTCAAAGTAAACATAGTTTAGATAAAATTTTTGGTGGTACCCCCCGCGTTTCTCTTGTTGAAGAAGAATTTTCTGGTGGTCGTGAACGTATAGTTCAAAATGAAATAGTAGTGGCCAATTGGGAAAAACTTCGCAATAAAGATCGTTCTGGAGAGTGGAAAAATCTTTTAATGAAAGATGGAGAAAAACTTAATTTTAGAGATGTGCTTGAAAAGACAAAAGAACAAAGAAAAATTATTCTTATAATAGATGAGAGCCACATAAATGCAGATACCGCTCGTGCTAATGAATTACGAGATTTGATAGGGGCTGATATTGTAATTGAAATGAGTGCTACTCCTCGTCGCCCACAGCAAGAACTTGGTTTTGCTAGAGATTTAGCTATAGGTGGAGCTGGATATATTGTTGTTGACCCTAAGGACGTGATCGAAGAAGGGATGATAAAAAAAGAGCTGATCATCAATGAAGGGATTGGGAAAATTACTTCATCAGAAAGTGATTCTCAGCAAGTTGTTCTTGAGGCAGCTTATAAAAAACGCATAGAACTTAAAAAGGCTTTTGAGAAAGAAGATTCACTCATAAATCCTCTTGTTCTTATACAAATACCTACAGCTGAAGCAGGTGAAGCTAAAATAGAAGCGGTTAAAAAGTTCTTATTTGAAAAAAATATTACAGAAAAAAATGGTAAACTTGCTATTTGGCTTGCTGAACAAAAATCAGAAACAGTAGATTGGATTGCTGATCCAGATAATGAAATTCAATTTTTAATTTTTAAACAAGCCATTGATACTGGTTGGGATTGTCCAAGAGCTCACATATTAGTTAAGTTTAGAGAAACTACAAGTGTGGTTTTTGAAATTCAAACAGTTGGGCGTATTTTGCGTATGCCAGAACAAAAGCATTATGCAACAGAAATATTAAACAAAGGATACATTTATACCAACCTTAGATCAATTGAAGTTAAAAAAGAAGAATATAATCCGAACATAATAAAACACTTAAAGGCAGATTTAATTGATACATACAAACCTATTAAATTAAAATCTTACTATAAGTCTCGAGTTGATTATGGAGATGTAACTTCAAGCTTTGCTAATGTATTTGCCGATGTTGCAAATAAAGATTTTGCAATTAAAGGTACTAAAGCTACTGAAAATATAAAACGAGTGGAATCTACTGGAATCAATCTTGATATTAAAAAATATCAACAAGAACTAATTGCAGATACTGCTATTGATGCTAAAAGCCTTGATGATTTAAGCGTAATCAGCCCTGAAGCTATGGTAAAACTTAGTGTTGCTGCTGATGAATTACAAGTATTTTTTGAACAATTTATTAAATCTAATCTTGGATCTTTTAGAAATGTAAAACGTTCTATTCCAAGTGTGAAATCTGCTATTTATCAATGGTTCAGAAAATATCTTAATTCGGAAAAGTGGCCTGAAGAAATACTACTTATTCAAAGGGTTTTTTTGCATGCTAAAAATCAAATTATATTTAAACGTATTCTTGAAAAATCTATTGAAGAATATCGTATAGTTAAAGAAGCAGAGGTTAGAGAAAAAGTTGAAGAAAGTGAACAATGGAATGATTTTGAGCTTCCTGTTGAACAATTTTATAATGAACATACTGATGAAAAAACTAGTTTAAAAAAATATGCTTATGAACCATGTTATCTAAATTGTGATAGATCAAATCCAGAAAGAGATTTTGAGATATTCTTAAACTCGAATGACTCAAAGATTTTATGGTGGTGGAAAAATGGAGAAAATAAGATTGAATATTTTGGTATTAAATATGAATATGAGGGACTGATTTTCACATTTTACCCAGACTATTTAGTTCAGTTTAAAGATGGTCGCCTAGGTATTTTTGAAACAAAAGATATAGGAGATCGTGACGGTAAAACTTATACAAAAATGAAAGCAGAAACTCTCCAAAAATATATTACTGATTCAAAAAATAAAAAACTTTTTGGAGGTATAGCAATAAAAAAAGGATCTAGTTGGCTAATAAATCAAGAAAAAAAATATGATTGGGGTATGGTCGAACGTGGAGATTGGAGTGAATGGAAAACTATTGAACTATGATTTTACCCGATTATCCAATTTCAAAAACTGAACAGGACAAACTAAGGAGGTCACCCTTAGCTAAGAAAATTTCCGACACGATTAATACTTTTGAAGATAAGGATAGTTTTGTAATCGGGATTGAGGGGGTTTGGGGTGCTGGAAAAACATCTTTTGTTAATCTTATTCTGGACGATATCGACACAGACAAGGTATCTTTTTTTGTATTTAACCCTTGGAATTTTTCAGACGAGACCTCTCTTCTAAGGGATTTTTTTGTACAGCTTTCTCAGTCAGTTGAAACTTTAGTTGGAAAGAAGTTCGGAAAGCGTATGAGGAGATATGCGGCGAGAATAGCTGATATAGATTTGGGTGTGTCGCTTTACGGTGTTTCTATTAATCCTCTAAGATGGCTTGGTTTCTTTGCAGAAGATGCTTCACTGGAAGGTCTGCGTAGGGACTTGGATAAAGAACTATCTAAAGTTAATAAAAAAATTGTTGTTGTTATAGATGATATAGATCGTCTTGACCGGAAAGAGACCAAGCTCATTTTTAAATTGGTCAAGTTAACAGCAAATTTTCAGAACACAATTTTTGTCCTCTCCTATGACCGAGAGCAGGTTGAAAAAAGAATTACTGATAAGGACGCAGGTATTATTGGAGGAGATTATTTGAGAAAAATTGTGCAAGTGTCATTTACACTCCCACTACCTGATCAACAGGATTTGAGAGGAATTCTTTTTTCAGAATTAGATAAGTCAATCAATCAATTTTACCCAGATAAACCGATTTTAGATGGTAAACATGAGGAAGATCGATGGTCTGAACTTTTATATCACGGGTTTGGAGATCTTTTTACATCGGTTCGAGACATTAAGCGATATATAAGCTCTTTACGTCTTGATTGGTCTATTATTGGCACGTCCGACGTAAACAAAATTGATTTCTTAGGTATTGAAGCTATAAGAGTATTTGCTCCACTTTTTTATAATGCTATCTCGGCAAACGAAGAGATTTTTATTAAATCTCACAAAATGAAAAATATTTTTACAGATGAAAATAAAGCAGTTGAGGCTAGACGTACACGACTCAAGACGCTCCTTGATGATTTTACGTCCCCAAAGGATCGTGAAGCTATTGAGGAGATATGCGGTCATCTATTTCCACAGGTTGGTTCACATGGCTCTTATTCTGAAGACACGCAAGAAAAGGAACTGATGATTTGTCATCCAAACAGGTTTAGATTTTATTTCCAGTTAGGAATTCCAACTGGTGAAGTATCTGAGGGGCGTGTTCAGGAGGTCATTGACGCTGCTGAGAATGTAGAGAGTTTAAAGATTGCTATATTGCAAGCGAAAGAAGATAAAAATATTCGCAGGATACTGCGTCGCCTTTTAGTTCTTAGAGAAAATCTTGGTAATAAAAAAATTAAAAACATTCTATTAACCCTATGGGAACTAGAAGATAATATCAAAGAACATCGAGAAGAGATGTTTGATTACGACGATGTAGATACTCAGATTATGCGTTTTGGATATCATGCTTTTATTACTATTCCAGAAAACGAACGAGATCAATTTATAATCGATCTATTTAAAGCTAGCACAAGGGTATATCACCCAATTCATTTGTTGACAGCGATGCTTGAATCAAAGAGATCTAACGAGGTCAAATTGACGGACGCAACAATCGAAGAACTGAAGAATATTATAGTCACTAAGATTCAGATAATTGCAAGTGATGGGTCTCTAAAGAACGAAGAGGAGCTTTTAGTGATACTATATCGATGGAAAGATTGGGAGTCACCAGAAGTTGTCTCAAATTTTATAAAGGAAATGATTTCTACTCGTAACGGCCTACTACATTTCTTACAGAAGTGCATAGGGCGTGTACTTTCCTCAAATGGTAATTACAATATAATCAATTTAAAATCAATTGAGGGACTCTATTCTTTAGACGAGGTGACCCAATTAGTTAATGCAATACCAAAAGAAGAGATTGATGTAATGGATGTAAAGTATCAAGAAGCAATTAGTCTTTATAAAAACCCAAAAGAAAGATGAGTAATGTTGATATATCAATAAAAAACCTAAGGGCTCTTACAGATGAACACCAAAAAATGGGGGCAAAGATTATGTGTGCCGATTCAGGAAAAATATTCACTTTAGATTTACTAGCAATATCGGTTCTTAATAGATCATTATGTCTTCTTGCTGGGTTTTGTGATCTTATAGAAAAGAAAAATTTTATTGCAGCTGCTCCTCTTTTGAGACTCCAGCTGGATAATTTATTAAGATTTCATGGTGCGTGGCTAGTAAAAAATCCGCACACTTTCTCAGAAGAAGTGCTCAAGGGTTCTCATATCCGGAAACTAAAAGATAAGGATGGTAATTTTATGACGGATCAATATTTGGTTGATAAAATTGCCAAAGAATATCCATTAATGAAAAATGTATATAAAAACACTTCAGGGTATATCCACCTTTCAGATAAACATATTTTTAATAGTCTTGGACAATTAAAGAATGATGGGACTTTTCATATGAAAGTTAGTGCTTCAGATAATTTTATAAAAGAGAGTGATTATATTGAAGCAATTAGGGCATTTTTTGAAATAACTGGAGTGCTCTTTAGATATATGGAAGGATGGGCGCAAACAAAAGATGGTAAGTTTACTAAATAAGATTTATTTCTAGATATTAAGTATTAGTAGGTGGTTGTTGATAACTCGCTACACAAATATCTAATACTAAGCTAAGATGGCAAAACCTCTTAAAATGAGGTATAATTTCATTACAAGTTAATAAGAAACAAGTAGCCTAAACCAACGAGAATTTGTTGGCATGGTGAAAAATCCACAACAGTATAAAGAACCTATCATTAGGGTTACTGTTGTGGTCGTATCTGGAAACGGATACGGAGGGCCTCGGCTCTCACCTAGTGGTAGGCTTTTTGTTTACCTCCTAGGTTTTATTACTAAAATAAAAAATAATAAAACATGAAATATCAAGAAATTTGGGATAAGACATTGAGTTCAGACGAAAAAGTAGAATATGAATTTTCTATTGGTAAGAAATATTTGAAGTTGGGATTTATTGTTACTACAATATGGAGTATTCCACTTCTATTTTTAGCAGGGTTGGGAATTTTAACTTTTCTTATTGGTCTCTTTGTTTACTGTTTCTATCTTAAGAAAGCAAATGCTTTTGCTTTTACAAATAAGAGGGTCTTAATTCATAGGGGTTGGTTATCAACCAGAATAACCAGTATTGATTATCAAAAAATAACAGACGTTCATATTAATGAACCTTTCTTTGATCGTGTCTTTACTAAAACTGGGAATATGGCTATCAATACCGCAGGATCTAATAATCTAGAAATTGTTTTGCAACATATTGAAGCACCATATGAGATGAAAAAGAAACTCGATGCTTTAAAAGACAGATAACATAAATTATTTATCAAAGTAATTCTTTGGTAAATATTTAGCATAGTTTGTTTGATTTGCTTCATCAAATGCTATCATTCGATCATTTAATTCTTCGTTGTACCAATCTTCAAATTCCTTCTTAATTTTCTCGTCCATATCATCAGCATAGAAATAGGTTCCAGTATTTTTCCAAGCTTTAAGAATGGTAAACAATTCTAGTTTACTAAGACTAACAGGATATTGTTCAATATCTCCCTCTTTATAAAGAAGTATATTAAGAGGTTTCTTCATATAGTCTACATGTTTGGTATCAAGAATTCTATATACCGCTTTTTGATCTCCACTTAAAACCCATTTATGGAAGTGACTTTCCGCCGCATCAATAATTTCATCTTTGTAATTAACCTTAGCTTCCATAAATGCTTTAAGAAAATCAGCGTCATTATTCCTCCAGTCGTAAAAAGTACTTCTATGAATATTTAGAAGTTTACATGCTTTTGTTACAGTTGCTCCTTTTTCAATTAATTCAATAAATTTTTTACGTTCTTCTGGAAGTTTCATAAACTATATCTCTATTACCTTAATGTTGTATCGTTTTTCAAATCTATCAATTATTGTTTTACAATAATCTAAATCTATCTCACACCCATAGCAGATTCGACCAGTCTCTTGGCACGATAAAAGAGTACTACCTGATCCAAGGAAGCCATCAAACACAACTTCATCAACCCTTGTGCTATTTAAGATTAAATCTTTCATTAAGGCATGAGGTTTAGTTGTGCAATGATATTTACTTTTGTTTGGTCTTGGGTAGAAAAGTACTGACTTATCTTTTGCTCTCACGAAAGCGTGTCTTTTATACCAACCATATGCTATCAATTCATGTTGAGGAAGATAATCCATTCTACCTATAACTGCTTGGTTCTTTATCCATATCAACAACTGCGTAAATTTAATACCCACATTAAGCATCGCTTGTCTTAAAGCAAATATCATCTTGTCGCAATTAAAAATATAGATTGAATTCTTGTTGGTTAAGTAAGGAAGAATATTTCTCAACCATTCTTCGTTGAACTTTATATATTCTCCCTCATCTGTAATGTCATCATTCTCTATATCTTTCTGAACTTTAATTGAAGCAATATCTGCTTTAGATTCGACGTAAGAAATTCCATAAGGAATATCACAGATAACTGCACTAACTTTTGTTCCACCTGAAAAAAGTTTTTCTATCGTTTCTATTGATCTTGAATCACCATTTATAAGTTTGTGATTTCCTAGTTTCCATATTCTTGTTTTAGTTAAGTTTAACTGCTTTGTTTCCTGTGAAGTGTTCATAGCGTCTAATGATTAAATCTACAAATATAGGATCTATTTCGACCATAAACATCTTGCGTTTGAGTTGTTCAGCACAAATAAGTTCACCACCACTACCACCAAACAAAGACAGAATATTATCTCCAATCTTAGTGCATCTCTTTATTGGCTTATCATGCAATGTTACTGGCTTCTCAGTAGGATGTTCATAAACATTACCTGATAATCTATTTACTGCCCAAACATCAATCATGTCATAGAATTCATCTATAACCTTATGACCATTTGTAATCTCTTTATTAAGAACCTCGTTAAAATTCTTGTACTGATCATTGATGTAAGGTTTACCACGAACACCATACGTTACAGGCTCATATATTTTTGAGAATGCTACTTGTGGTGTTGGGTTAGCTACTCCTTTAAGCCATATACAAGTTCGCTTAAATACTATTCCAAGTTCTTTATATAACTTAACCATCATTGGAGCATATTTCTGATCACTGTAATAGAAACAATGAACGTTTTCATTTGAAACAGACAAAGCATTTTCCATCGTCTTTTTTATGAATGCTTCATACTCTTTGTCAGACATGTGATCATCTACTGACCCCCCATAACTTTTAGTTCCTCCGACCCCCGAATTATATGATAGCCAATTCGTGTTATATAGAGGATCACAATAAATCAAATTTATCTTCTCATCACCAACTAGTTTTTTAACAATTTCTGGATCTTGAGAATCTCCACAACATAATTTGTGTTTACCAAGTAAATAAATATCCCCAATCTTACTCTTCGGCTCTTTTATTTTCTCCAACTCCTTAGCAACAGAGAAGTCATCTTCTTCTGAGTCGATAATATCTCCATAGATTTCTAGTAAATCATCTGGTTCAAAACCGACGTCTAATAAAAAGTTTTCATCAAAAACTTCAAGCATGGAGCTATCCCAATCTCCACTTATAGCATTTAATCTAAGACAAAGAGCTTTCTCTTTTTCTAGATCTGGAATGTCTAATTCTATACAAGGAACTTCTTTATATTTTAATTCCTTGCAGACTTTCCATCTCATTTCTCCACCGATGATTATATTTTTTCGTGAAGGAGATGAATTAATGATAATAGGGTCTACCAGAGAATGCTCTTGGATAGACTTTTTTAATTGAGTTAAATCCTCCTTAGAATACTTACGAGGATTGTACCCATTAGAAACGAGTTCGCATGTACGAACATATGTTATTTTCAACATATACTTTTGAGGCCTATATATAAAAATATATAGTGCAAATTAAAAAACTTATAATGAGTGTAGTTCGTTTAATTTACTTCCCACAAAAGTACGTACACCACCTTTGATGTTCCGATTATATAATGGGGTATGAAGCAACACAATAGATTTTTAGTGTTTTTAAAAAATTCTATTTTGCTTATGATGTAAATATTGTAAATGATTTAAAAATCATAAAAATATGGAATTTTAAAATATGATAGTAAAATAAGGATATTGTATTAAAAAACAGAGTGTCAATAATGTCAATAGTGTAAATGACCCTTTAAAAATAGGGTTTTTTGATTACCATACCAGAAAACACTTAAATAATTTGTAAATATTCAAATTCTTCTAAAAGTGTCGGTTTTGTCGGTTTTTAACTTTCTTATTTTTTTCTTTAAATTCCTCTCTTATCTCTTTTGTTTTTTCTTTCGCCCACCTCTCATTTCTTTTACTCTTATTTCTTTCGTATGACTTTCTTATGCAATTATATCTATTTGGATCTATTAGGTGAGGGTTTTCTTTTCTTAAGAAAATATATTCATATGGTCTTCCTTGTCCATCTAAAATAATTCTTGCTTTAAGTGTTCCTTCTCGTATTTGTTTCTTTGCAGTTTGATGGGAAATACCGAAGTCACTTTTTAATCGCCACATCTTATAAGAACTATCTCTATCTGTACAAACATGAGCAGGTATAACTCCAGTATCTACTGCTTTCTTACACAGCAAACAAGTAATCCCATACCAATTATACCAACCATTTGTTTCATCTATGCTTCTTCCACAGACATTACAAGAATGGTTACTCTCTATAGGAAATCCATTTGGTTCTTTCTTTAACCGTCTTTTCTTTTTTGAATCTTCAATTGAAAATTTCCAAAGAAGTTCAAATAATCCCGTTAACCTTTCGGCTCCATCTAAAGCTTCTTCATCGGTTAGCTCCTGACCTTTTTCTTTAGCTGTTTTCTTTATTTCTTCAGCCAATTTATTAAGTGATTCACTCATATAATTTTAAATTAACTTATATACAAGATACCGACAGATATCTTATCTATATTGTCTCTTTTGTATCTCTTTTAGGGAATAACGGTTTTGCACTATGAAAAATATCAACTATTTGCTAATCTGTGGAAATAATGGAATCAGGATCAATTTTTGGTAAAAATATGGGAGTGTGGTTTCTAGAAATGTTTGGAAAAGGAATGGAACAAGCCTATGTTTTTGTATTTGAAATAATAAAAAGAGTTTTAACAGACCATTGGCATTTGGTCTTACTTTGGTTGCTCATAATATTTTTCTTTAATTTTGGCGAATATATATTTACAGGAAAATGGAAATCATTAGGAAGCTTTACTTATAATGTATTAAAGTACTCAATTCTATTAGCTATAGCTTTTGTATTTGGAGCAGGAATATTCGCTAAAGATTGGTTTGAAATAGTTATTGCTGTTATTGGCCTTATTTGTTATATCGTTGTTGGAAAAATCTTTAAAAGATAGCACAGACCGAGACGCCTACTTACAAGAGTAGAAGGTGTGCTAGAATATCCTTATAAGGTCTTGTCTCATATATTTGAGACCATGACAGTCAGCAATCTTGGATTGTGAGAGTATATTTCTCGCATATCCTTTGCATCCATTGGCTTTTTAGCAGGTTCTAACCTTTCTTTTATCTCACGAACCTCCAAAGCCATTGATTTTATTGGGAATAGCAATTTATCCCAAGAAATAAAGAGTTTTTTGTCTTTAAGTATGAGGTCCGAACCTAGTGTGGCAAAAATCTCTTTCTTTGCTTCAAGTGTGTTTGGATTTTCAATATCTGCAAAAACAGCTGATGCTTTTTCTGCAAAGTTGAAACCTCGTTCGGCTACTTCAAGCCAATTATCAATTCTTTTGTCTGTATCTTTGAGAAGTTCTTGAAACTTTGATTTTTCTGACAGCAATGCTTCTTTTCTATTTCTGAACTCATCCTCATCAATTTCTCCATTTGCACGCATATCAATCAAATTATCAATCTTTCTCACACTCGCATCATAACTTCGCCTTTGTGAGCCGTATATCTTCTCTCTGTCCTCAATTTCTTTTGAGTTCTGTTCTTTCAAGCGTGATAAAGCCCACTCTTTGAAATCTGTTGGTATTTCAATCTTTTCAAGTTCTTCCGCAATTTGTTTTTCAAGCTCTTTTTCTTCAATACTTTTTTGAGAACAGTTCTCATCCTTTCTTTTAGTGCAGTGATAGTAAGTATAGTGATGAACATTTCCATTTTTCTGTCGCTTCACCTTTTCTTCGGCAGTAATCATCGCTCCACACTCTCCGCATTTCATAGGACCTCGGTATACAATCTCGTGTCTCTTTTGTCGTGGGGTGCTTTTTCTACCAAGAAGAACTTGTATTCGTTCATACTCGTCTCGTGTAATCATCGGCTTGTGGCTTCCTTGATGAAAGTTTCCACTTTTGAGAGGATACTCAAACTCTCCGTAATAAAATGGTCGTATAAATAGGTTATATAATCCGCTTCTACTCAATTTCTTTCCGTTCGGTCCTTTGAACCCCCACTCCTTGTTCACTATATTGAGTATTTGAGGGACCGTATATTCTCCAGTGAGCATCAAGTCAAACATTTTTCTGACAATATCAAAACGCTCTGGGTCTGGTCGTTTCATTTTCTTTCCACGCTCTGCAAACTTGTCATCCAAGTATCCAAGAGGTGCAGGACAAGGGTAAAAGCCCATCTTGATACTCTGCATCAATCCACGCTTCACGTCTCGTCCTTTCTTCGCACTTTCATATTGTGATTGAGAAAGAGCCATCTGAAGCATCCAGATGCCTTCTGGTGTGTTTTCAAAATGATAGGTGGCGAGCTTGAGGTCCTCAATAACACCTGTTCGTATCATATAAGTTATTTCTCCAGCATCTTTTTCATTACGAGATAATCGGTCTGGATGCCAAGCGATGAGCCCCGTTCTTTGTCCTTTTCGTATTGTCTCAAGCATCTTTGCAAAGTTCGGACGATTGAACGGCTTGAAAGCACTCGCTTTATCTTCTATAAACTCAATATCAAGATTGGCAAAAACTTCTGAAAGTTTATCTTTCTGTGCAGGAATAGAGAGAGCTTGTCGTTCTTCTCCTTCAGATGACTTTCGCACATAGGCGAAGTATTTGATTTTACTTTTGTCTGTTGTCATATAAAAAACCCGAAAGGGACGCTCTGGTTGACCCAGCATAGACAATCACAAGGATTGGGAATGGCTGGCAGAACGCCCCTCTCGGGTTCCATTCTCCAATAAAAAAACCTTGTGCAAAATATCTAACTGGGTCAACAAGAACATTATACATTATTTTTTGTTATCTATGAAGCGAGCAAACCTCTTATCAAGACGGACCGCCATTTCAATCCATCCTCTATTACATTGCTCGCTCAATCTCATATAGCGTTTGTATTTTCTCGTAGGTTTTCCACGATAGTGAGTTCGCTTCACGGCTTTCCACGCTTCTTCAACATCTGGCTCTGATACGAAACTACGATACAATCCGCTTCGGTTTCTGCTCTCGTAGGTAAGGTTGTAGCAATGGCGACAAGCAAAGTAATCTCCGTCTTTGTAGAGCGTTGATACTCGTCTCCCACAATAAACGCCGTTCTTATACCACGGACAAGTGAACCAATATCTCACACCACCATATCTGCAAGGTGTTGTGGTAAGAGGGATTTTGTAATCAAAGTCCTTTTTCTCCCCTGTGTCTCGGTCCGTCTGGGTGTAGTGGATACGGAGATATTTGTCATCGTGCATTGTTGATACTTCAATACCGACACTACTTTTATGTTCACCCCACATACCGCTTCGGGTCCAAGTCATTGTGCCAGAGTTCCATCCGCAGAAGTAATTGTGCTTCTTGAGAAAACTGGTTGATATTTTCTTTGTGTCGTCTGCTGTGCTTTTACTCATAAAGTGCCGAAATCATTTGAGATTGATACTGTTATTTTTCTGATAAAACCGACCTTTTGTGTTTGTATTGTTGGATATTTTCATTTTTTTGAATATCCGATATTTTCCGATATTTTTACGAAACGAACCCATTATCTTTTGCGTTTGAAATATCAATATCTAACGCAATCGGGGGTGGGACCTTTTCACCATTTCTTTTTGCTTGCATACGCTCCAGCTCGTGCAGTGCCTTGTATACGCCACGCTCAAGCATCGTTTCGTAGCGGAAGAAGCGGTCTGCATCCGATTTCAATCCGACAGTGCCATCAAAACTACTCGTGAAGATAACATCGTCTTTTTCAAAAGAGAGTGCTCGTTTCAAACGCCAGATATTTGATGCAATTTTATCTACCAGCAAGAGTTCAATTTCTGTTGCTGGAGAAAGTTCTGCACGCAAACGCTTTTCAAGTGCAAGCAATTCGTCTTCGTCTTCACCCTCAAAAAGTATTTGTTTTGAGAGTATGCCGTGTTTGAGTGCATTGTATTTGCTCACGGCTTTTCCTTCGTCTGTCTTCACTCCGCCTTTCTTGCCGTTTTCTCGGTTGGCATCAATTTGTTTTTGTGATGTGTTTTCCATAGTGTTAGAAATCTATTTCTTCGCTGATAATGTCTTCGCTTTCTTCTTTGGTGTTTTTCACCCCACTCTCCATTTCACTATTTCTTTTCTCTGGAGAAAGTTGATACAGAGAGGATGGGAATATCATTATTTTTCTTTTGTCATTCGGGTCCTGTTCTTGGATAATAAGTCCAGCTGTTTCAAGCATTGGAAGTATCTGTTGGCGTAGCTGATGACTATCCAGCATCCTTCCATAAACCGCAAAATGCTTATCAAGGACCTCTTGTCGTGATAACCCGAGCTTTCCTGTAATACTCTCAATAGCTTCGCTCCTGTCGTCATTTTTCGCTTCCCACGCTGGCAAGATAACCTCTTTGTATAGGTTGTATATATAGGGCGGTAAGTTGAGTTCTTGGCTCACTGCAATCTTGTCCCAGAGCTTGAACGCTTCATTGATGTCATCCTCGTTTGCTGTGATTGTGGACCCATTTCTTTCTCTCCACCACACATTGAGAATTGCGAAGGATTTGATAAGTGAAAGCAATCGCTTGATGTCTCGCTGATGGCGTGGCTTGAGAGTTTTATTTTTCTTCAAGAACCTTTCTTCAATCGTCTCGTGAGATGCAATGTTTATCTCTTTGATTTTCTCCAGCTTGATTGCACGGATACGCTCTTTGAGTAGCATCCTGTCTGGGTTTTCTTCAAGCCAGCTTTTGAAGTCATCGCTGTTTGCTTCCTTGCGGATTGTTGCACTGATACCTTGCTGGATTTTATCTTGATTGACCTCTGGAGAGAGAAGTAAAAATCGTGTTGCTTCCTGTTCATCAATGCGAAGTCCAGCAGTGCAAAAGATAACTGACGGATACCCTCGCAAAAGTATGTTCTTTGTCTTGGTTCCGTTCTTTTGTGTCTTGTCTGTGATTTTGATAGCAATCTCTTTTTTGTCGTGAGAGAGTAGCGGTCGCAATCGTGCAAGAAGTTCATTGTGTGGCTGGTCCAAGAAAATAAGTATCTTGTGTGAAAGGTCTACCAAGTAGCTGTTCTTTTCTTTGTCGTATTGACCGACATCGTGAAAGAAGGCGGTGGGTGAACAGTATGCAATTTCCATCACATCATCTTCAGGGAATAGCCGAGCAATCTCGGTTGGGATATAACTTTTTCCAGTTGATGAGGGTGCGTTGTAGCTGATATTGAATTGTGCATTTTCAGTATAGGCAGAAAGTTCACATAAGAAGGTTGCGAGTTTATTTTCCGCATCGTATTTGATAGTAAGTCCAAGTGTATCCAAGAGTGCTTCTGAACTGATTTGAGAAAACTGTGATGTATCAATTCTCTCTGGATAGGGTTTTGCATATTTTGAAAATAAGTCCTCCACGGACCCTCCGATTTTTGCAAAGTAATCAGTGATGTCTCCAGCTTCTCCCACTTCTTCGGGGAGTGTAATGATATGTGTTTCGTATCCACCATTTTCCACTATTTTTGCTACACGCTCGGACCCTTTTCTTCCAGCTTCATCATTATCAAAACAAATATACACTTTTGTATCTTTGGGGATTTTGCTGACCCATTCTTCTTTGAAAGTCATCGCTCCGTGAGTTGAGGTAATAGCATTTACACCCTTTGATACCAGAAGTAATCTATCCAGTTCTCCTTCACATATAACGAGTTCATCATTTTCGTAAGTGAAAGACCTCCAGTCAAACACTTGAGCTTCTGCTCCTTTGGGATAGGTGATTTTGTCATTGCCAAAACTCGGGTCCTGTCTCAATTTGAAAAATGAATAATTGCCGTAAATATCTTTGACGGGAATTGTAATCCACGGCTTGCGGTAGAATTGTCCGTATCCGAGCTTATATTCGTTTATAACTGCATCAGAAAGCCCACGCTTGTGCAGATACTCTCTGATGTGGGGTGGAAGTGCCAGATGACATTTCTCCACCAGTTCTGCATTGAAAGTATTTGTTTTCTTTGTCTTGGGACCCGTGTCTCCAAGATGTTTTGCGAGTGTAAAAAGATTTCCTTTTTCTCCGCATTTTTTGCAATCGTATTGTCCTGTCTCGGTGCTGAAATAGAGATGAGCTTCATCGCCCTTGCTGTCTCTGTCGCAGTCATTGAAAAGACATTTTGTGATAAGTTCTTTTCCGCTTTCACGAAAGGGTATGCCTTTCTCTGATAAGTATTCTTTGATTGTAATGTTTGATAGGTTCATATAGATTTCTTTTAGTTGGTAATTGCTGATGGGACTGCTTCATCTGCTTTTTTCTTTGCTTCGTGCTTCAAAACAATCTCCATCAAGCGGATGAGCCGTATGCCTTTTGTGAGAGCTTCGGTAGTGCTGATTTCAACACCAAAATGCTTTTTATAAAGCACTTGAAACTCTTTGATATGTTCATCCGCTAGTTGCATAGCTACTCTGAATAAAGTTTATTTTTGAGAGCTTTGAGATGGTCAAAGAACGACCTTGCTTTGACTTCCAAGCGGTCCGAAAAGTATCTGTCTGCAACATCCTCAATTCCATCTTCTTTCTTGAAGATGAAAAGAGCTTTGCGAGGGTCCGCTTTGTCTACTGATAAAAGCTCAAAATCCGCACATAGTAATGCGGTTGAAACGCCGAGGTCGTATGTTGTGAAAACAACAGACGGGTCATCAAGTGGGATGTATCGCCACTCCTCGTTTGAAGATGACTTTTTGTTTTTATTATTTGCCATATAGATTGGGTAATAATTGTTTGTAATGTGAGAGCGTTCCTGCTCTCAATCAAATAGGGTGAAAAATCACTGACAAAAAAAGAGCCCCAGTTTTTGCTGGGGTTTTCAATCTCTTTTTACTATCGGTGTTTTCGGTGTTTACACGGACTATTCGTCTGTATCGTATTGAGTAGTCATTTTCTCATCAAGATAATCTCCGATGCCATATTTGTCTCTCTCTGGTTCTTGAGATGGTGGTATCAAACCGATTTTGATTTTATATGTTTTTGATTGAGAAAAATCATCAAACGGGTCTGTGTCGTTTTTGAAAATAGTTTTCAATCTGTCTGACAGAACTCGTTTTTGGTTTTTTATTGTATCTGGGACGGGACTTTTGATGATTGGTGTCTCGCCATTATTTTTTGAAAGTTCAAGCAAGAACTTCCAAGCTGTATTTGGTTTTCCGTTTTTATCATTGCAAAAGCCAAGCCCCTCATAGTCTGCAGTTGCTGTCTTTTTATCGGCTGTTATATAAACATTATTTTCATCAATAAACCTTATCTGAACCTTACTCCAAGCAGTTGCAGAAAACTTCGGTAAAGCAATTTTCTTTTTGCCTTTCACGATAGTTGCGTCATCAACATTTTTGATGTTTAGGTCTGGCATCTTTGAGATTTCAATCTTCATTGTCTTATCAATCACTCTCTTGTCTCCATTCTCTTTTTGTATTCTTTTTTGGGAGATAAGAGTTGTGATTTCTTCAATCCTTTTTTCTTCATTTGTCATCTCCTTATCTTCTTCTGATAAGTTTAGGATTTTTGTTATATCACTATGAACCTTATACAAAGTTGGTCTAATTGCATCCCAAGAAAGTTTCGGACCCAATCTAATATCCATAATATCTCCGTTGCCGTTCCACTCAATTTCTGCACTATAAAGGTCCGTATTGAAAGGTCTGTATAGAGAAATGTCGTAGTGTTCAAGATTGAGTTTTTCTAACATCTTTTCAATTTTGTCTGACAAGAATAAATAGGCATCGTTTAGGTCTGCTGTTGGCTTTTTGGGGTTCTGACAAAAAATCTCAATCGTGTCCATATAGAGCTGATGAGTATCTCTAATCTTTTTTATCAGTTCTTTATTTTGTTTTAGTTTTTCACTGTCCTGTATTTTTTCAATTTCTTCTTGCTCAATTTCACTAACTGGCGGAGCAGAAATCTCTCCAAGTTCTTCTTGTGAAAACACCTCATACTCTCCATCACCAATTTCTTGTATATGGAGTTTATCGTATTTCAAATACTTTCCAATTTTTTCGGCAAGTTTTGCTGACTTGCTTTCGTCTGCATCAAAGTTGAGAGGGTGAAGTAGTGCTGAAATAATCATTGAAATAGTTTTGTGTGCTTCTGGGTCCTTTTTTCGTAATGTTTGCAATACATCTTCAAAGGTATAAAAAGGAGTTTCATCAAAGAAATCTTCAAAATACCCAATCACATTTTTTTGAGTGTATACTGGGTTTTCTTTTACTATTGGCTCGGAGATTTTTCGTATACTCCAATTTGATAGAGCTTTCGTGAACTCATTTGCGACAAGTTCAATCACTTTTTCGCTGTAATCGCTCGCATTTACATCTGGGAGTTTTGGCTCCACAATTTTTGGGTCTATCAGTGGAGTAGTTTCTTCTTTTTCTTCTTCAAAATCACGAGAGACGATTTTTGCTGTCCTATCTGTAGCTCTTATCTCAAGATTTTCATAGGTAAGAACCGCATTTAGTTTTTCAATGAAAGCATCTCTGAAAGATGGTTCTGTAAAATTGAGAGGGTGGCAGAACTCCTCAAGTATGTGGAATAATCCTTCCTCCGTTTCTACTCTTGAAAAGGCATCAAGAGTTATTCTCCATTTTGCATAAAGAGATTTATCTGTTGTGATGTTTGCATCTGTAAAAACATTTACTATCTCGTTTGTAGTAAAGTGCTCGGCAATCGTTCTCGCTATTCTTTCTTTTATTTTTACTCCCAGTTTCATAGTAATAGTAATGTTTATCTACAGGACCAATTTTGCTTCAAAAGGCAAAATACTGTAAGATAATGGTATCAAAAGGTAAGTAGAAAATCAATCAATTTTTATGTCAAACGACAACAATAAAAAGCCCCCAGAGGTAGCAAATACGGAGGTCCCAGAACTCCTGACTTTGCAAGAAGCGTGTGATTTGTTGAAGGTCCATCCGAACACGCTCCGCCAGTGGGACAACAATGGCACACTTCCAGCCATCCGCATCGGTGCGAAACGAGTGCGAAGATACCGAAAGGAAGACATTATCAATTATCTGAAGTCCCACTCGTAAGGACAAACTAACAAAGATTACAATTACTATGAAAAATGATTATCAAAAAGTAGAGCAAGCAAAAGGAAGACCGCTTTTGCAATGGGTTGGTAAAAAACCTCTTGAGAGTGTGCAATTTTTTCCAGCACAAGAAACTGAAGTATATGGAGACAAAGAAGCAAAAGATTTCAATAAACTATTTTGGGGCGATAACTTGCAAGTTCTTTCACATCTCTTGAAAGAATATCGTGGCAAGATTGATTTGATATACATTGACCCTCCGTTTGATAGCAAAGCGGATTATGTCAAAAAAGTAAAAATACGAGGAGAGAAAGTTTCTGGTGTTGACCAAAACCTTTTTGAAGAAAAGCAGTATTCTGATATTTGGGAGAAAGATGAGTTTTTACAATTTATGTATGAGAGATTGCTTTTGATGAAAGAGCTTTTATCTGAAAGTGGAACTTTTTATCTGCATTGTGATTGGCACAAATCTCATTTGTTGAGGAATATACTTGATGAGGTGTTCGGAGAAACAAACTTTTTGAATGAAATCATTTGGGAATATCAGGGTTCTTGGGTTGAACCAGATAATAAGTTTCCTTCTAGGCATCAAAACATATATGTGTATGCAAAAAATAAAGGGCAACATACATTTTTTAGGTTGTATGAAGAAGATAAAGAAACAGCAATCAATTTCAAAAGATGGCAAGAGTATGTTGTAGATAACAAAATCTTTGGTAAATCTTATCCAAAAACAGATAGTAGGTTCAATGCTTATATTGATAGATTTGTAGAAGAAAATGGAAGAAAGCCGAAAGATGATGATGTTATCTTGGAGTTCAAGGGCTCTGTCGTTGGAAGTGTTTGGTATATAAAAGTAGCCGACCCAAAAAGCGAAGAAAATACAAAATATCCCACTCAAAAACCAGAGGCATTACTTGAGCGTATTATCAAAGCATCAACAAACGAAGGAGATATTGTTGCAGATGTGTTTGTTGGCTCGGGAACTACTTGTGCTGTTGCTCAAAAAATGGGAAGAAAATGGATTGGGTGCGACATCAATAAAGGTGCTATACAAACAACAACAAAGCGTCTCAATCAGATAGTTGTGGACCAGCAAAAAGATAAAATAAAAAACTTCAAAGGTTCTTTTGGTTTCAAAGTTTTGAATGTAAATGACTATGATGTTTTCAAAAATGAAGTTCTTGCAAAAGAAATTGTGATGGAGATGTATGGGGTTGAACCAATAAAGAGGAGTTATTTTGATGGTGTGCTTGGCAAAGATTTGGTAAAGATAATGCCGATGAACCGAGTGCTCAATAAAATGGATGTAAGAAGTATTTTGAAAAATATCCAAGATGGTATTGGCAATTTTACTGTAAAAACTTCTTCAAAAGCCAAAGATGCTGTTTATGAAGAAAAGGTCCGAGTTATATGTTCTGGAACTGAATACGATGTCCCTCATTTTCTAAAGAAAGAAAATAAAACTGGTGTCGTGATTGAAGTGAACGATATTCTTGGAGATACAAAAGAGCTGGTGTTCAAAGAATATCCAGAGAGCAAAATAAATATAAAAGAAAAAAACAAGAAACTTGAAGTTGAAATAAAAGAGTTTTATTCTCCACTTTTGATGAGAAAACTTGAGATTGAAAACTCAAAGATAATAAATAAAAAAGAGAAGGCAAAAGTTGAAGATTTCAAGCAGATTATTGATAGTGTGGCGATTGATGTTGATTACAATGGCAAACTGTTCAATGCAGAAGTGATGGATTTGCCAGACAAGAAAGAAACTATCAAAGCGAAGTATTCGTGGGAGTATACGAAGAAAGGCAAATACACTGTCGCCATCAAGGTCGTGGATGTGCTCGGTGAAGAATACTTTGAGACATTTGAAATAAACGCATAATCGTATGGATAGTTTATTTCTACAAAACATCCAAAAACAGGTTGCTCTATGGCGTGAAGAAGGATACAAGGGTATCCATAAAGAAACCGAAAACATACTTGCTCACATCAAGCGAGTGTCTTTTTTGCACGGACCACAGATTGAAGCTCTTGAGACATACATTTTTTTGAAGGAGGTTATCGGCAACAAACCATCAGTGGAAGTGTTCAAACAATCTTTTGATAATGAACTTGAGCTTATTCGTGCTCTTGGTATTTCTGATAAAGAAGCATTTGAGCTCGCATACGATAAGAAGAAAGACGAAAAGATACAAGCAATCCTTGATGACAAGTTCGGGACCTCTGACTATGCAAACCAAGTGTATGCACTGACGATGGGTTCGGGAAAAACAATCTTGATGGCAGTGATGATGCTTTATGATTTTGTGCTTTCTTACTACCACAAGGAAGATGAACGATTTGCAAAGAACGCACTCGTATTTGCTCCCGATACAACAATCATTGAGAGCTTGAAAGAAATCAAAACTTTTGATTATTCTCGGGTCCTTCCAAAAGAATATGAGAACATTATTTTGAATATAAAATATCACTATCTTGAGAGCACTGATACCGCACTCGCCCCAGTTGGCAATTACAATGTTATCGTTTCAAACTCACAGAAGATTATTTTGAAGACAAAGAGTGATGAAAATAAAAGCAGTTCTGCTCGGCTCTTTGGTGATAAAAATGAACTCGGCAAGAGAGAGGTTGAGAATATGCGTTTGCAAGCAATCAGACAGCTCGGCTCACTCCAGATATTTGTGGATGAAGCTCATCACTCATACGGCAAAACCCTTGAAGGAACTCTGAAGAAAACACGACAGACGATTGATTATCTTCACAAACACACACCTCTTATTTCTGTAGTAAACCTCACAGGAACTCCGTATGTAAACAATAAGATGATTTCTGATGTGGTGTATCACTTCGGACTGAAGCAAGGTATTGAGAAAGGAATACTCAAGAAGGTAAAGATTTTTGACTATGGTGTTGTGCGGTCCCAGAAGTTTATTGAAGAAGTGATTGATGTCTTTGTCTCTGAATACGGCACAAAACGGCTTGAAGGACGATTGCCGAAGATTGCTTTTTACGCTTCAAGTATCAGTGATTTGCAAAATGATTTGAAGCCAAAGATGGAGCGTATTCTTTCGGAGCGTGGTATTTCTCCAGATACAATTCTTGAATACCATACTGAAGCAGAAGAAAACAAAGATGATTTCAGAGCTCTTGATACCGCAGATAGTAAGAAACAATTTGTCTTGCTTGTAGGTAAAGGGACTGAAGGATGGAATTGTCGCTCACTTGTTTCTGTAGCACTCTATAAGAAGCCAAAGAGCACAATTCTCGTGCTTCAATCTACTACACGATGTCTTCGCTCTATTGGAGACAATTCTACACGAGCAAGTATCTTTCTTTCAAAAGAAACCGCTACAATTTTGGATAAAGAGCTTCGCAATAACTTTGCATCAAGTATCAGTGAATTGAACGCACAGGACCAAAAAATGGTTGAACATACTTTGGAAGTTGAAAAGCGAAAGACAATCAAAGTAAAAAAAGTCCTCAAAGAGATTTTGGCAGTGCAAGAAGCAAACGCCGAAAGCATAAAGATTGATTGGAAGAAGTGGAAGCCAGAACAGTATCAATCTTTTGTGAGTGAAGGAAGTATTGCTCTTGAAGACGGAGAAGCTGTATACAAAGAAGCTCGTGCAGTCCGAAAGCTGGATGATAAAAGTGATTACACTTTCTATGAGGTTGCTGAAATAATCAATCGCTATACGCATCTCCCTTGTCTCACTATTGAAAGCATTATCACTGGAAGCGGTAAGAAGCGTGATGTATTTGTTGAGATGATAAACGAGAACTTTGCTCTCGTGCCTTTTGTAATACAAGAAATCTTGAAAAGTGCATACAAGTATGAAGAAAAAACAGAAATCATTGAAGAAGAAATTGAACTAACAAAACTCTTTCCGTTCAAAATCAATGTCCAGCAAGGCAGAAATACTCTCGTGGTATACAAGGAAGCCGAAGCAGAAGAAGGACGAAGGGGTCGTCTTGGTTTTCATATAAACCCATACGCTTTTGATAGTGGAGATGAAAAGGACCTTTTCCGATACCTCCGAGATGTGCTTGATAAAAATGAGATGATAACTGATGTCTACTTTACTGGTGCTCGTGTATGTGCGGACCCAAGCAGGACTGACTTCTATTTTGAATACTGGAGCCCAGAACAAAAACGAGTTGCCCGATACTTTCCAGATTTTCTCATTGAGACAACAAAACGCTTTTTCGTGGTGGAAGCAAAAGGAAGCGATGAGAAATCAGAATACGAGACAAACAAAAAGTCATACAAAGGCAAGATTGAAAACCTTACAAACGAGATTTTGGCAAAAGAGATTGGCTTCAATGAGTTCCAGAGCGTAAACAAGAACTTTGAGTATCACATCATCTTTGATGCTTCACTCCAGCGAGAACAGCTCCGATTGCTTGAAGAACTCAAGAAAAGGTAATGGTCCACATCACTCCCGAAACTGTCGCTAGTTTCAAAAAGATGTTCAAAGAGCAATATGGGGTTGAGTATTCTGATAGTGAAGCGTGGGAAGCTACTCACAATCTGCTCGGAGCTTTTGATTGGCTACTCAAACAAGATATGAAGCAAAACCCACATCTCTATAAGAAAACAAATAGTGATAAGCAAGGTGGGGTAAAAAAATATGAGTGATTATTTATCAATATATACAGATGGGTCTTCTGCTCCAAAACCAAGAAAAGGTGGGATTGGTATGCGTTTTATATTTCCAGATGGTGAAATAAAAGATTTTACACCCTATGGATATAAAGGTGCGACAAATAATATGATGGAACTACAAGCTCCGATTTTGGCACTAAAGGAAGTGGTAAAAATGGAAGATTTGAAGGGTGCAGGATGTATTGTTATATATACTGACTCCCAATATGTTGTTAGCCATTACAAGACAGCGATGTTTACTTGGTCAAAGACAAAATGGTTGAAAGCAAACGGTGAACCAGTTGCAAATACTGAACAATGGAAGGAGTTGCTTCGTTTAATGAAAAGAATAGGACAAACATTTCGTGTGTATGTTGATTTTGAAAAAGTAAAAGGTCATTCTGGAGATGAACACAATGAAGCTGTTGATAAAATGGCAAAACAATCAAGAAAAGGAACATTGAGAAGTGAGCTGTCTATCGTAAATGTCCGTAGAAAAACAACAGATAAAAAAACACTTCGTGGAAGCGTCATTGGTGAAGGTCAAAGATTGAGGATAAAGATTGTTAGTTCCGAGTGGGTAAAATCTCATAAAGAATATAAGTATAGATTTGAAGTGTTGTCAAAGAAAAGTAAATACTTTGGCAATATAGATTTTGTTTGGCATAAAGACAATATGAGAGCTGGGCATATTTTTGATGTTGTTTTGATGAAAGGGTTGGAGTATTGTCGTATAAAGAAAATAATAAAAGAGATAAAATAAAACTATGGATGAAGAACTAGAAATTGAAAAAGGTCCAGATGAAGAAATCAAACAGTTGATGGACGATTATGATATTGATGAGGATACTGCAGAAAAAGCACAAGAACTGATTGATGAAGTACTTGAAGAAGACGAAGCTATTGAGCTTGCAGATGAGCTTTAGTTGCTACAGAAAGCAGGACAGCGATAGTAAAACTCGCTTTCTCCTTGTAGCAAAAGGGTTCTAACTTCGTCTAAGAGGTCCAGCCAGCTTGAGCAGAGTTATCCCGCACGAGATGCGTCGAAACTACTCAAGATCTATTCAGTCATAACATACCTGCTGAGAGCAGTATCCAGAACTAAAAAACACCCTAACCGGTGTTTTTTAGTTCTGGATACTTATCTTTCAGATAAGCTTGAAATGTGCTATATTGATCTTAATATGGATGAATTTTTATCTAGTCTTTTACCTGGAAATTATTGGATCACAAAGTCCATGGAATTTTCTAAAACCAACAGTAGCGGTACTTTATGGTATCTAAAAAAATGGTTTGTTTATTACTATTTCATTTTCTTTAAGAAAACAATCCACGAAGATGATTACATACAGATAGCGGATAATTTTGATAAATTCATAGCATCTCTAGACCCACTTGTTCAAGATAAAGCTAAGGAATTTTTTTACGAGGTAGATATAAAGACAAATTTTACAAGAATGAATGCTTTTTGTGATACTAGTGGAACAATTTTTTCATCAGCTCGAGAAGAAGCTCAATCCATAACAGAGGCTAAAAAATTCTATTTTATGTACATTATGGGTATAGGAGGGCAAAGTGGTTATAAAAAGGAAATATTGGAACTTATACAAGCTGGTACCTCATATACTGAGATAAAAAAGATCATGGTTGAAAAAATGGAGAATGAAGGAGTACAACCCAGTGATATAAAAATTCAGTTTACAGATTTTCCAGCCGCTATTCGTAATGAAAGACAAATATTTTTTTATTATGGATTATTTCATGGAAGTGATAAAAAAGATCTCTCCGGTTTTTATACAATGACTAGAATAGGTAGATCAATAATTTCTGCAACATTCTATGAATTAGTAATTATATGGGAACATCAAAAATTAAAGATGATATCTCAAAATCCTGATACAAAAATTGAACTTGGCAATCATAAAGTTGATTCAACTTTAAACTATTCTGCTTTTAGTGTTCACTATCACCCCTACTTAGCATTATTAAAAATTCTTGCAAGTTTACAAATAGTCAGTAAAGAAATTTATCAAAATTATATTGCTAGATTAAAAAATTACCATGATCTAAATATACTTTCTGAAGATATTAAAATTAATCCAGCAATAATAGAAAATATAAAAACAAAAATTACATCTTTTAACAGAAAAGGAGATCTTGCAACAGAAGATTTTCATAAAGAATTCAAAAAATATGTATTAGGAATAAGTAATTTACCATTAGATAATGGCACAAACTTATTTTCTTTTCTTTCTGAAGATGGATTAAAAGTTGAAAATAATATTAAACTTAATTTTATAATTAAATGTTATGATTTAATAATTAATTATCTTGATTCAAAAAACTTAGATACTTATAAAAGTTTTGAGAAAAGTCTACGAGAATATTACCTTGCACAAGTTAATAAAACCTCGTTTGAATATGATCCCGAAATAACATACGAATGGCATAAATACATAATATCCCCAGAAACAACAATAATTTTAAGTGTTGCTTATGTTTATTGTGCAATTAAAAATAATAAATACGACTTTAATCTAAGCGAAACAGAAATTAAGACTAGTTATAGAGAATTAAAAAATATTTTGGAAATTGCAGGTATAGGTAAGCAAAGTGATTTTGTTGAAAATATACAAAGAATTCAATCAGAATTATCTGATGGGCTATTAACAATAAGTTATGATACGGAGGAGGAAGAGATACCTACTGTCTTTGATGAACTCATTGATGAGAGTAAACTTGCTGAAATTTCAAAACGTACTAGTGCTTTTAATATTAACAGGAAAAGAAGTCCTGAAGTTATAAATGCTGTTAGGAGTTATTATAGAAAAAACTTTGAAATCCCACCAAATAATCTTATTCAATGTGATGCATGTAATGAGGAAACTTTTATGACAAAGGGGCAATATGCTTATTTAGAGTTTCATCACTTTATTCCTTTTTCTACTGATAATGGTCCAGATCACTATTTAAATTTAGTTGGAATCTGTCCAACTTGTCATCGAAAGTTTCATCACGCAACTAAAGATACCAGAAAAGCTTTATATGAGAGCTTATCAATGAATAATAATATGAAGAAAACTCTAGATTTTCGTATAAATAAACTCTATGAAGAAAATGTATTAGATCCATTAAACATTGAATTTCTTAAAAAAGAAAATATTATCTCAAAAGAGAAATATGAAGAATATATGGATCAAGAAGTTGTCGCTAACTAATTATTTTGATTTTTAAATCCTTTGGTTTTGTTTCTATAGTAGTCTTTATGTAAGCTGGATTTATTTCATATCCTATACAATTTCTTCCAGTTTTATATGACGCAAAAAGAGTAGATCCAGACCCTAAAAATGGGTCTAAAATTGTGTCACCTTTTTTAGTAAAGAGATTAATGCCTCTTTCGGCTAATGCGACAGGATAAAAAGCTGGGTGTGGATGTTTTGATAAAATTGATCCAGCGTTTTTTACTATATGCCAAGAATTAATATTTTTTAAATCATTATTTTTATAATCATTATAGATATAGTATTTGTTTAGTGTAAGTTTTCCCTTAGATGCGATAATAATATATTCAAACCGATCAGTAAGTTTATTTTTTTGAGTTGGGACACCACTAGACTTGTGCCAAATATACATTTTAAAGTTTTTAAACCCAATTTTTTTAAGTTGTTCGTAAAAATCAATATGTATAGGATAATACTGATTTTGAACAGTTCTTGAATTTATATTTATTGCGATTACTCCATCTTTATCCAAAACCCTAAAACATTCTTTCCAAACCTTATTTAAATCCTCAAGGTATTTATTATAAGTTTGTTTATATCCTATTTGATCTTTGATTTCATAATCTTTTAAATCCCAATATGGAGGTGAAGTAAAAACCAATTTAATAGAATGGTCTTTTAAATTAGACATTTTTAAACAAGATTTATTATATATGATATAGTTCTCCTTCATGGATTTTTTTAAAGTTATTACTGATACATAATAATGTATGTTTTTTGTCTTTAATAGACGAAAGCCTGATTCTTTTTAGTAATTCTTCTGGAGTTATGACCTCATGTCCTATCGTGTTAGCTTTTCCATCATCGATTATTTTCAACCAAACAGTTCCAGGATCTTTACCCAATGAATTGTAATTTTTTGCGCGCTTTCCCCATTCCACATCTTTCCATATGTGTTTTTCCCTTATGGGATCTTTATTGAAAAAGTAAGTTTTCCCTAAATAAGCTCCAATTATGATATAGATCTCTTTTGTTGGAGTGTTTTTATCTAAAGAAAATGGATATATCCAAGATATTCTAAAAGCATGTTTGAAATATTTATTGATTAAAGGCTCAAATTTGAATATATCTGAAGATTTCATAGTAAACCAAAACAAAGAATCCTCTGAAAATTTATAGTTCAGTTCTTTTGGGTTTATAAATTTTTTTGAATTAGTTAAATCAACAAAAGTAGACCCTATTATTTTTTTATTTTCTTTTATATTTTTCATCTTTGACATCATCAATTCTTTTCTGAGATACTTTGCAATAATCTAAGTCAAGATCTATACCAATAAAGTTTCTTTTTAATTCTTTGCTTACCTTTGCAGTTGTCCCACTTCCCAAAAATATATCCACAACCATATCTCCTTTATTTGAAGAAGCTTTAATTATTCGCTCAATTAATTTTTCTGGAAATTGGCAAGGGTGAATAGTTTTTTCATTACTTACATTTACAACCCTATCAATATACATAAAGTTATCACTTAAGTCAGATATATTTCTTTCATTGTCTTTTTTGATTTGCTCAACAAAAAACTTTATTTCTTCTGGCTTTAAATCTTTACTTTTAAATTCCCAGACATCTGTTGGGTTTTTACCCTTAGGATTTACTCTTGGATCATTTTGCCATTTTGCAGGAACACGTATGTCATCTAGATTAAATTTATAATTATCTTTGTCTTTTACAAACCATAATATATTTTCATATCTTCCTGATAATCTATTTTTTGTATTAATTCCACCTTCAAAATGCCAGATTATCCAATTCTTTAAATAAAAACCGGCTTCTTTAAAAATATTATAATAAAGTGCTCCCAATGGGATTATTTCATTATTAAGAGGTGTTTGTGCAACATTCCAAAATACTGAACCATCTTTTGCTAACTTGTCATAGAGTAAATGCACTGTTTTAGTATGATATTCTATATATTCTGCAAATGATTTATCTATTTCATATTTTTTCCCTACAAAATAACCAGGACTTGTAATCATTAAATCAATAGAATTTTTTTCAAAATCAGCAAGAGCTGAATTTGTATCACTATTGATTATGTAATCTTTTTTACCTTTTATATATTTTTTTGTTATTAAAGTTTTCATTTTTTAATTTGTGTCCCAACTATATGTATATAACTTCATATATTATATATCATTTTATTGAAATTGCGTAATATTCTTATATTTTAATAGTATTTTACTCTTTAAACAGCCTAATAATTCTCTTTTCTCAATATCTTGTCCCTCCCTTAATATGTATTTTGCGTAATTTCTTATATCAATATCTTTAACTTCTATTTCTCTTTTTATGCCCAATATTGAACTTTGAAACTTTTTAAATCTTTCAACCTCAATTTTTATCTTTTCTTTTATTCCAATTTCATTAATATCTATTTTCCCAATTAAATCTTCAAATTGTTTTATTAGTTCTTTCTCTTCAATATAGCCACACTTACAATTTTTATCTCTTACTTTTGTACATCCATAATAAACATAACGATGAACATTGCCATTCTTTTGTTTCTTAAATTTTTCGTCAGCAGTGATTCCAGATCCACATAAACCACAAGCCATTAATCTAGTGAAAGCGAATTCCTTTGTCTCGGATCTTATGAACTGACTTTTAATTTGTTTTTGAACGTCATTAAATAATTCTTTGGAAATTATAGGTTCATGTTTTCCTTGATACCAATTACCACTTTTAATTGGATACTCGAAAGCTCCATAATAAAAAGGGTTCTGTAATATTAAATAAATATTTCCCAAAGTAAGTCCTTTGTTGCCCTTAGGAGTTTTAAAATTGAGTTCAAACTTAAGCCAGTTATAAATCTTTCTTCCACTCCAATATTCGTACGCAACTTTTTCAAACATCTTCTTTACTATTGGTGCACGTTCTGGGTCAATGATTACTTCACACTTCTTATCAACCCTCTTTTGATTAAGATACCCTAAAACTGCTGGACCAGGTCTTAACCCCATTTCACATCTCGTTCGTAGTCCTCGTTTAACATTTACACTTTTATTATCATTCTCAAGTTTTGCTTGAGAACATAGAATCATTAATAAAAACTTTTCACTCGGTGTATTTATAAATGATTGCCCATATGTTCGTATTTGTAGTAATAATTTTTGATCCATTAAATCTACCAACGAACCAAGGTCACCAGCATTTCTACTTAGTCTATCTGGTGCCCAAGTTAGTATTCCACTAAATCTACCTCGTCTAATATCTTCTAATATTTCTTTAAATACTGGTCGTTGTCCTGAATCTTTAGCTGAATGTGATTCACGACGAATATCTACTATTTCTAAGTTTTCCTTTTCAGCTAGTTGCAACATTTCTTTAACCTGAGATTCGATAGACAATATTTGTCTTTCCTCAGATTCAGTACTTTTTCTGGCATATAGGACATATTTAATCTTTGTATCCATATATTAATTAATGACAGAAAAAGAGCTTTCTGCTAAGCCTTGAAGTGTTGGCAACTTGTTGGTAACTTCCTCTGTAATTTTAAGGGTCTGCGATACAATGGGCTTTGAATAATAGGGTCGAAGTGTTATTATTTAATTACAAGTTAATAATAAGTAAGTAGCCTAAACCTTTGGCAACAAAGGCATGGTGAAAAGTCCAGTTAGACATAAAGAACCCATCATATGGGGTGTCTAACTGGCTATATCTGGAAACGGATATAAGGGACTTCGGTCTCTACCTATGTGGTGGGCTTTTTGTTTACCCACTGCATAATTATTAATTAGAAATATAAAATAATTATGATATCTAAAAAATTAGTTTGCACACAGTGTGGTCATGTTGGCGATTCAAAAAGTAAGATCAAAGGTAGTGGTTTGATTGAATTAGTTCTTTGGTTATTTATGATTCTTCCAGGTGTTATTTATTCAATTTGGAGAAGATCATCACCCGATAATATTTGTTCTGTTTGTGGCAACAAAAGTTTAATTCCTATTGATTCACCTAGGGCTAAAAAAATAATGGAAGAAACTATGACAACAGAAGAAGCTGAAAAAAGTATTCAGACTGAAAAAGACAATTTAGAGAAAGCAATAAAAAAGGATAATAAGACTAGAATTATTGTTATTGCAGTTGTTATAGTATTTTTTGCTTTAATAATTATTTTTTCCCTTTAAGTTTATCCTTTCCAACCCACTTATCCAACATCTCTCTCGCTTTCTTAATTGCTCTTTCTTTATCTTTTTGGTTTACAATATGAACCTTATTTGATGCCTCTTGTTCAGCTCTCATTATTCTTTCTCTTTCTTCTACAAACTTTTCATATAACAAGAGGTCATGTGGATCAATTTCAATTCGATATGGCTTTCTAAAATCTGGATGTCTTCTGTCCAACCAATACTTAGTTAAAATAGGATCTTTGTTTTGTATACCATTAAGTATATTACTAACAGCAAAATCATTAACCACACCCGTACCTAATGATATTGATTCACTTACTCTTTTCCTAAAACTAGTGTCTTCTTTCATCCAACGATAAAAAGTATTTCTTGATATACCAACTTTTTCACAAGCGAATTGAACCAAGGGAGTTCTTTCAAGCTCTTCTAAAATTTTATCTACAATCTTATTCGTCTTTTTCATAGTGTTCTATGATGGCAGTTTTCCCTGTAAGCTTTTCATATCGACGTATGATTAGATCACAAAACTGTGATTCTAATTCACACCCATAAACTCTACGCCCTAGGGATTCTGCCGCTACAATAGTACTTCCTGAGCCTAGAAAGCTATCTAAAATGATATCATTAGGTTTAGAGCAACGTTTAATAGCTTTTTCGTGTAATTGTGGAGGTTTGGATGTTGCATGTGAATAGTCCTTTGCAGATAGACGTTTAACCGTCCATATATCATTTACTTCATCAAATAGATTATTACCAGTAGTGATCTCTTTATTAAGAACTTCATTTAGATTATTAATCTCTGAAAGATGAGGTTTACCTCTAACCCCGTAAACGGCTGGTTCATATGCCTTGTTAAAAGCTACACCTGGCACAGGGTTCTGATTGTTCTTTAACCATAGACATACTCTCTTATTTTCTATTCCGAGTGATCTATATATTTCCTGTACTACACCAATGTATACTTGGTCACAGTAATAGAAGATATGTAAATCTTTGTGAGATACACTAAGTGCACACTCTATACTATCTTTCAAAAACTTTTTATATTCTTCAAAATTACGAGAATCATTTACATGACCACCATAATTAGATTTTCCACCTATACCTCCATCATAATTAATATTTAGATTGTATACGGGGTCCGAATATATCATTGATGCTTTTTCATTTCCGAATAATCTTTTAAGAGTTTCTGGGTTTGTCGCATCTCCGCAGATTATTTTGCTCTTTCCTAAATAGATTATGTCTCCCAGTTTTGTTTTAGGTTTCTTAATCTTCTTTAATTCTTCTTCCTCGTCAAACTCTTCTTCCTTAACTTCTTTATCCTGGTCAAAGATTTTAGCTAATTCAATATCATTAAATCCTGCAAACTCCAATGTTCCAATATCAAACGATTTAAGCAAATCAAAAGACCAGTCGCCGCCTAATTTATTCGAAGCAATTAAATATTCTTTTGCTTCTTCATCAGTTAACTTACGGTTTGGAATTCTGCAATCAATAATTTCTTCACCTCGACCAAGTAGTTGAAGAGCTTTGATACGCTGATGACCAGCAAGTATCTTGCCATCTATATCTATGGCAGGTATCTCAACAAGATTATACTTCTTGAGGCTTCTTTTAAGGTCTGACATTTGTTTGTCAGATATATTTCGAGGATTAACCTCTTGAGGGATAAGGTCATTAACCCTCTTTTGGACATTTGTCCATACTAGTTTTTTCATATTATTATTTCAATGAAAATTAATTAATAATGTTTTGCTTATTGTCATCGAAATTTTAACAATAAATATGAAAAGGATTTTTCTTTATTAAATATGATTACAATTAAGAGCTTGATTTATAAAGGTTTTTATTAAATAACTTAAATTATTAATATTGAAAAAGGACTGACACGGATGTGTGCCGTTAGACAAATCAATTTTTATTGCCACAAAATCAAATAAAAAGTAATATATGTGTATGCAAATACTTAACCTAAAGATTAATAATTTTAGAGGAATAAAAGAGTTTCAACAGTCTTTCGATGATTCTAAACTAATTTGCTTTGTTGGTAGAGGTGATTCTTGTAAAACAACTATTTTACAAGCTATATATTTTGTTTTATATCCACAAAGATGGCTTAATGTAGAAGATAGTGATTTTTACAATTTAAATATTGAGGAAACTATAAAAATTGAAGTAACAATTGGAAAATTTAAACCAGATTTATTTAAGGAAATTTGTAGAGACGATAATTATGGTGGTTTTCTTCATAAATGGGACTCTAAAACAAAAACATCAAAAGAAATCTGGGATGAAGAGAATGAGGATAATCAAGAGGAATGTTGTTTAAAAGTTTTATTTTCAGTAGATAAAAGTCTTGAACCTAAATGGGATGTGTTGTCATCAAACAGTGCAGATACCAGACCCATTCATACCAGCGATAGATCAAAATTTAATGCCTCTTTAATTGAGGATTATCAGGATAGACATTTTACTTTAAGTAAGGGTTCTCCTTTGCTTAATTTATATAAAAATATATCAAGTTCTTTTAAAGACGAAGGTGCCCTACAACAAGTTGTCAGAGATATTCAAAAAAATATAGATGATAAGAAAGAACAAATATTTGATGGTGATTTTATTAAATTTTGTTCAACATTAAAAAATGGTCTAGAGAAGTATAATGTAAATATTGATGGTGAAATTAGCCCAAGTTTGATAGCTAATAGTTTCCATAATAATAATACAAATTTTATTCTACAAGATAAGGTTGGACCATTATATTCAAAAGGTAAAGGAACGAAAAGATTAACCTCAATTGCTATTCAGTCTCAGCTAGCAAACAACATTACTTTGGTAGATGAAATAGAACAAGGCCTTGAACCAGATAGAGTTAAATCACTTATCAATACACTTAAGGAAGATATTATAGAGGCTGACACTAATATAGGACAAATCTTTATAACAACACATTCGAGAGATGTGATTGTGGAATGTGATAGTTCGGATATTTTTATTATCAGAAATATAGACGGAGTTATAAGTTGTACCAACCCAAAGGCAAACCAACAGGGGGCATTAAGGAAGAATCCTGAGGTTATTTTTTCTAAAAAAATAATTATTTGCGAGGGAGCAACAGAAGTTGGAATTGTCAGATCTTTAGAAAAATATACATATACAAAATTTGGACACAAATTAAGTTATTTAGGTGTAGGGGTTGCGGATGGTAGTGGTAGTAAACAGTTCGAATATACTCAGAATTATTTAGATTTAGGATATAAAGTATGTTTATTTTGTGATTCTGATAGAAAAGAAGATCAAAATGTAAAAAAAGAATTAATATCAAAAGGTGCAACAATTTGTAATTGGTCAGATGGTTTGTGTATAGAAACTGCTATTATTAAAAATTTACCATGGGATGAAGTAATAAAGGTTGTTGAATTGGCAAAAAATTATACAGATAATGAAAGTATTTATGATTCAATAAATAATGATTACTCAAAAAAACCACTGAGTATTGAAATAAATGATTGGACAGACGAAGAAGAACTTAGAAATAACATAGCAGACAAGATGCATAAAAATGCTTGGTTTAAAAACATATCGAAAGGTGAAGATTTAGGAGATTTAATTTTTAAAATATTTGATTCATTAGATGAAAAAAATGAAATAAAAACTTGTCTAAATAATATAATTGAATGGTATAAAAAATAATATGGACTATGCTTTATTTACATCTAAACCTAAAGCATTATTAGAAGCACCAGCCGGATATGGTAAGACTTATTCTATTGTAGAATGTTTAAAATTTTGTGAAGGTAAACAACTTATATTAACCCACACACATGCAGGAGTAGCTTCTTTGAAGAAAAAAATAAAAACATCAAAAATAGAAACGGGTAAATTCCACGTAGAAACTATTGATAGTTTTTCATTACGATTTTATAAATCATACATGGGTGAAAAAAGGCAACATATTCTTTTGTCTGAAGAAGTTTGGAAAAAAGAAGGTAAAAAATATTAAACTTTCCGTATCTAAATTAATAAAGAAATCAAATATAATAAAAAAAATTTTAACAAATACTTATAGTGGTGTTTTTGTTGATGAATATCAAGATTGTTCAAAATCTGCAAATGAATTAATTGAAGTCCTATCTGATATATTACCCACTAGAATTTTTGGTGATTGGCTTCAAGCTATATTTAGCTTTAACGCAGATGATCCTTTAGTTCTATATAAAGATATACATAAAGATTTTAAAGATAACAAATTTGAGTTATTAATACCTCATAGATGGAAAAATAATAATGTAAAACTAGGAGAAGATCTTAAAAATATGAGAGGAAATTTACTTTCAAGTAAAAAAATAAATTTGAATGACTATGCAGAAATAAATATAATATCCGACGATCAAACACTAAAAAAACTTTGTTTTTCGCTTTTAAGCAATAAAGATATTGGGTCAATATTAATAATAAATCCTCATAAAAATAACTGTAGACAAATTGCAAAAAATCTTTGTTATAAATACAATGTTCTTGAATCTATAGACGATAAGGATTTTTACAAAATAACAAAAAAGCTTGATGTTTTAAAGCACAGCAATAATTTTCAAGTAGATTTGTTTAAATTTCTAGAATTAATTTTTACAAAAACTTCTATTGAAAAATATTACAAAAATAATAATTTCATTAATAAAAGAAAAGATGAAGACAAAAAAATATCTTCTACCATTAAAGAAAAAGTTTCTTATCTTGTATTTGATTTTTCGCTTCAAAAACTAAGAAATTTATTTGAATATTTAGAAAATACTGCTGATTTTTCAATAGTAGATAATAGGATTGAATTATTTAAAAGTATTTGTTCGTCTTTAACTGAAGCAGAAAATAAATGTATCTCGGTATATGATGCAATGAAATTATCAAGAGATAAAATAAGACACACTGGTAGACATATAAATAATAGGGCCATAGACACAACCCTTTTAACAAAAGGTTTGGAATTTGATGTAGTAATAATGGTTAATGCTGATGACATTGGAACTGGTTTTGGACAATATGACATAAAAAAATGGTATGTTGCGGCTTCTAGGGCAAAAAAAATTCTTTATGTTCATACTAAATCGTTATCATTAGATTTTTCTGCTTTTGAAATTTAAATTTCGATTTTAGATATATGGAAAAAAATCTCAAAGATAGACAAAAATATATTGACCGTTATGACAAAATAACTGTTGAAAAATGCAGATGGGCAGAAAAATGTATTACTGCTGATTTTGTAAAAAAGCATATTGAAGGAGAGAAAAGTGAAAATGAATTAACCCGAGCATCTGTCGCTTTTAATAAACTACATCTCTACTTTGTTATGGGAGAAATGTATTCAAAGAAAAAAGAAACAATAGATAAATGGATGAAAGAAGATGAAGATCATGATAAATACCTTGAAAATGCAGAAGCTCCAAAGAATATAAAGTGTTGGACTTGTAGTAAAGACATGTTTGTTAGTAGTAAACATTTAGAAACTCATTTAGGTAAACCTGACCGAGTCCTTTTTATGTATGACTGTACTTTGGATCATACCCCAAGAAGAGCTTTCTATAATAACGGTGAAGAATGGCATTATGAAAAACCTAAATGCATAAAATGCAATTCTGAAGTTAAAGTGATTGATAATGATACTGAAGAAATGTGGATATCAACCAGTACTTGTTCTAATTGTGGTCATATAGAAACTAGCGAGATTAAAAAGAGAACAGAAAAAGAAATCATTGATCCTGATTATGGAAAAGATAGAGCTAGATTCTGTAATGAGCAAGATGGAGAGAAATATGTTGAATGGATGAGAACTGCAAATGAATTAACTAAGATTGTAGAGAAACATAAAGAAAGAGAAAATAATAAAGAACTTTATGATGCTGTAAGTAAAATAAAAAGACTAAAGATTATTGAATTAGAACAATTGCTTGCACCTATTCTGGGAAAAGCATATTTCACCAGACTTCAATTCAAAGATCCTGAAATTACAAGAGATGTAATAGTTCCATTTACTGTTCATGATATAAAACAAGGGAGAGAAGAAAGATCATCTTGTTTAGACATTCAAAAACTGATAAAACAGACCCTAGAAGGCACGAATTGGAGACTTATGAGTGAAGGTGTACACTATCGTTTAGGAATGCTTGAGGGTCGTTTTAGAGCATACGAAAAAGAAGAGGATCTAGTAAAACTTTTAAGTTCAAACTAATATATAAGATATGGCTACACTTTTAGAAAAAATCGATGTAATTGATAAAAAAATAAATAAGAATATTAATATTCTTGCAAAAAATCAAAGGGGTCTTGCTTCTCAAGACATTTTGTCAGATTTACGTCATCTAATTGAACACACAGCAGTTTTAATTCATAAAGGACAAGATACTGAAATTGGTATTAATACTATAGATGAAGGTCTAGATTATATTAAATTATTTCCAGGTAAATACAGTTTTTTATATAAATTTCATCAAAGGTTAAATTTAGCACTTTCTCATTATGGACCAAACGAAAGTGATGCAGAGATGTTGATGTTAGGATATATGCGTGACTTGTTTCTCGTAAAGAAATTTTATAAGACACAATATAACAAAAATATTTTACAAGAACTAAAAAACTATCCATTAAATCTAGATCCGGGTTTATTTGATTATTATACGGCTATTATTGATAAGATAAATAATGCTGAATATGAAAAAGAAGTAGTTCAGGCTGATTTTTATATTGATAGAGTAAAACCACTAATTATTGATAACGAACTTTATTACGAAATAACATTTCATCCTGCAATAAATAATTTTGCTAAATTTAACAAAACAGTTGCATATACAAAGAAAAATATAACAACGAATTATGCACTTAAACTAACACTTGTAAGAACAAAAATAAACGTATTTGATAGCAAATCACGTGTTTTTATAATTATAGATTCCGAAATTTCTATTCGTCCATGTGAAATACAACACTTAGGAATGATTTTTGATCGTAAATTTATTTTTAATAGCAGAAACAAAGAATATCAAAACCTGATGAGTGCATTAAATATTAGTCATCTAACATTATTAGAAACAATATTGTTAGATGATCCAAGATTCGAAAAATTTAAAGAATATCTAATCAAAGATGCAAAATCAGTAAAAATTCTACCAGTTATTGAAAAATGCCGAGAAATAATTATTAAAAATTTGCGTGGCTCTAATATTCTTAGATATCTTTTAACTAATCTAAATAATGTTTCATTAAAAAATCAATTGAGTATAGAAAAATGTAAACTACTTTCAGATATGTATTTTAAAAAAGGGTGTAACGTATTTGATGAAATGCCATTTTGTTCATCTTTAATTTATCACAACCCAACAAAAAGTTCTTTAATTGAATGTATTGATCCAAAAGATAGGTCTCATGAATTTTTTGCAAGACATATTAATCACAACATAAGAACAAATAAAATACTTTATACGCCCGTTGATGAAGTTGATAAGATTTATGATGTTGAAAAAGAAATAAAAACTTTTAATTCAAAGATTTGGAGTGGTCATAAGCCAGACCGCGAATTAGCAACATTCTCAAAATACATATACAACCATGGAACAGAAAAAGATTGTTATGAAATATTTAATAAAATTTTGAACCTTACAAAAACTGGTATAAAAAATTATAAAACACTGATTGATCTATGGATTGATCAACATCCTATTGATTCTGAACCCAAAAAACAAATACTAAGAGATTTATTCGCAAATTCTCTCGTTGCTCTCATATATGGATCGGCTGGTACAGGAAAAACTAGAATGATTGAACATATTAATAACGTTTTTCCAAATGATAAAAAAACATTTTTATCTAACACTAATTCTTCTGTTAATAATTTAAAAACTAGAATTGGCGAAAATGATAAATATACCTTTTCAACAATTTTTTCATATACTAACAACATAGATCAATACGATAACTCAGAAATACTTTTTATAGATGAATGTAGTACTGTAAGTAATGAAGATATCCTTAAGGTTTTAAAATTTAATAAATTTAAAAAACTTGTTTTAGTTGGAGATATCTATCAGATTGAATCAATAGATTTTGGAAATTGGTTTTATCTTTGTAAAAATCTACTTCCCAATCATTGTATGTTTGAACTTGACGATACTCATAGAACAAATAAAGAGGATTTAAAATTATATTGGTCCGCTGTTCGTAACTCTGAAAGTAATATGTGTGAAATTGCTTCTCGAGGTCATTTTACAGAACCAATTAATCAATTTATAAAAAAATATGAGGATACTGAAGACCAAATTGTTTTATGTTTAAATTATGATGGATTGTATGGAATTAATAATTTAAATAAATTATTGCAAGAGAAAAACCCAAACAAAGCAATGGATTGGGGTGTCCATAGTTACAAAATTGGAGACCCTGTTATTTTTACTGAATCATCCAAATTTTCACCAGTTTTATATAATAATTTGAAAGGTCGTATTGCTAAAATCGATATTGATGGAAACGAAATATCTTTTGAAGTAATTATCAATTATTCACCAAATCCATTCGAAGCACAACAATGTGGAGTTGAACTTTTGAAAAACCTCCCAGATGGAAAATCAAGAATTAGATTCTCTGTTATTAGATTAGATAATGTTGATGAGGACAATGATGATTCTGATAAATTGGTTCCATTTCAAATATCATATGCTACCTCAATTCACAAAGCCCAGGGTCTCGAATATAAAGTTGTAAAACTTGTTTTTGTTGATGAAGTACAAGATATGGTCACCCATAGTATATTTTATACAGCAATAACAAGAGCCAAGGAAAAACTAGAAATATATTGGTCTCCTGAAACAGCAAATAAAGTTTATGAGAAAATAAAGACTAATTTAAACAAGAAAGACGCGAGTATTTTTAAGGGTAAATTTAAATTATAATAAATCATATAGGACTGTAACTTTTGTCACTTTTTGAGTCGCTCTTGATACGTCGTTTTGATATAATAAAAGTAGCTAAAATAGCATTACAGGGTAAGGAACTGAAAAGTTCTAACTCGAGATGCTCAGCAAAAAAGAGTGTAGCGATTTTTTGATGGGAGAAGCGAGTGAACTGCTTCACTCGCATCTAGGAATCGAAGACCCTGAGCTTGTGATTTTAAATGTTAATTTAAAATCACGCGAAGGGTGTACAGAATCTGTAAGATTCGATAAGCGTACTCGCGGTCCTAGTCTCCCAGCAAATAAAAAAACCACTTTCGTGGCTTTTTTATTTGCTGTGTCTCCTGAACAAAATCCGAACTTTTTTCCAACAAAATCCTGATTCAGAATTCTAAAAAAAGGACTCGGCAGGGCGAAACAATTTTTCTGGGGTTTTGGATTCGCCCCTCCT
>Ga0265294_10000661_pt1 | contig 46243 bp, 50 predicted proteins | sample MunlanPumphouse3_FD_192504 | JGI IMG/M metagenome (GOLD analysis project Ga0265294, IMG submission 192504) | Groundwater microbial communities from a municipal landfill in Southern Ontario, Canada - Pumphouse #3 | ecosystem: Environmental > Aquatic > Deep subsurface > Groundwater | place...
AGATTTGCGTTCTGCCGACCGCCAGAATAGCCATTCATCTTTGCCCGTGAGATTGCTAACAAGTATTCACTTTTGTGAAACATAGCGATACTTGGATCGTACCATTCCTGCCCTGACTGGCTGCGAAGATTTGCAATGATCCCGTCCGTAATAGCGTCCAGATACATATCGTACAGTAGGTCCGGGAGCGATGTTGCATTCCTAGAGGGCATAAGGGCAGCCGTCACTGCAAGAGTTGTGTCTTCTCCTGCGTGGACGGGGAACATAAGCGTATTGGAGCTGGATAGGGTGAAATAATCCCGACCGGGGACAAGAGCCATGCCGCCATCAGATACGACTGAAACAACGGCCACAAGGTCTGCTCCCCCGGGGAGATCCATATCCACCTCGGTCATATTGGCAAATACAGTGACCGGATCAAGCGGCTCCACCCATGCCTGAGTTCGTGAACAAAAATCCCGAATCACGGATTTGGCCGCCCGGATATACACAAAATCAGGAGCCTTCCCCATGCCAGCCCTGGCATACTCTGCAAAATCACTCCACGAATAGGCCATTATGCGTTACACCGCCTGCTGCTGAGGTCTGCTGCCACGTGGCTCGTTGGCAGTCTCTGCTTGCTGCTTGGAAGACAGCCCTTGCATGAACGCACTGAACCTGCCCAATGCCCGTGTATTGTTGGCCGCGTAGTCAGCATCTTTGAGGTATGCCATGTAAAGGATGTAGTTCTTGAGACCGTTGGCGTACACGTCGTCGACAGAGATGGTGGAGTCCACCGTGGCGCAGTCCGTAGGGGCTGACGAATAGATCAACTCCAGCTCTGCCGTTGCCAGTGCAGGGGGATAAACATAAAAGTGCTTGGGGTCCGTGGGCTCATATCCGTAGTGCTCGATGTTAATAGAACCGTCCATGGCGTGCCAGCCTGGAAGCATGTCATCCAGAGTATGCATATCAATAAGCCGGACAACCTGTTTGTTCGATTCCTCGGCCATGTTGCGAGTAACTTTGATAAACACAATACCGTCGTCAGGAAGCGTCTGCTTTGTTCCTGCAACGCAAGTGACAGTGGTACTGGTGATTGACGTCTCGGGTTTGAGTTTGACAATCTCCCTCTGCCCGTCATTTAGCCAGCCAAGCAATTCATCAGAGGTCCACCGTGTGCTGGGGAGATCCTGCAGAACGATTTTTGCTTTATCAATAATATTCGCGGCTGTAATTGTTGCCATACTTTACCCCATTACAAAAAAAGCCGGGCCGCTTGGACCCGGCTTTTCGCGGTTTATCTGTCAATGGCCTGAGATGGCAGAGCATATAAATTCTCAAAAGTGGCCGTAGCCCCTGCCCCGGATAATGCTGTGGTTCCCAGGGTGAATGTTGCCGTGGAGTTTGTGGCAATAAGCAGCCCGGCAAAGGGACATTCCCCTTCATCAACAGAAGGATAGAGGGCCAATGCCGCAGATGCTGCAGGGGTCCCACAGAATACATCCACAGTACCGGACGCATTGATAACAAAGACGTGGCGGCAATAGGTGCTCACCGCCTGGGCCTCAATGTCGTCAGCGTTACCCATGGCAGAAATGTCATGGGTTGCGTTACCGCCAGAGTACAGCCGGTTATCAATAACATAGGTGAATGCCGTAGCTACAATCACATCAGCCGTAGAAGCTGCAGCGCCCGAAGCGGTCATGCAGTGGGTGTCCAGAGTATCGGCAGTATAGGTCCACAACGTCCGATCTCCCTCACTCGGTGCGGCAAGCTCTTCCACCGACGCAGCCATAGCGTCAGCACAGAGCATAAGAACACAGAAAAGCATCGCAAACGTAAGCATATATCTTTTCATTATAACTCCTTCATGACTTGGTTTTAACATTCTTCTATTCAGCATCCATCCGCGATACAGGAAAGCGTTCGCGTTCTTCCGTAACAACCTGATCTTTGTCGTTCATGTAAAAATCCGTCTGCACGGCATTACGCAGAACACAATAGTACGCCCAGGGGATCGAAACACGTTTTCCCCTGTGGATGTCAATACTCTTGCCCTTGACAGTGATCGTGACATCATCCTTGCCACCGGGGCCGTCCTGGGCATGGATAATCACATCAACCCTGGCAGGGTGTGCGGGTTTCTTCTCCTTTTGCTCGGGTGGATTGGTCTCTGGATCGTTCTCGACAGGAACAACAAGATCACCATCAAGGGTTCCAGGTTCAACCACGGCGTCGGGAGTGACTGGTTTAGTTTTACTCATATAACAGAGCCTCCAAAGAGTCCGGCACCCGCCAATCAACACGGACAGGTGCCGGAGTTAATTTTCTAATCGGTACAGGCAACCTCACCACGACAAAACCAGAGGTCCTGGAGAATACATGCAGTCGTCCAGGTCTTCCATGCGATATGCCCGCGCTGGGCCATGGGGTCACTATCACTGGGCTTGGGATTCACAACCATAACATCCACGGGAGAAATAGCCTTCATCTTCCCGTCGTTATTCTTACCTGCGTAGCCCTTGAGGGCCACAGTACCCAGGGCATCGGCCCCAATGATCAAAACGGGATAAACATCAGCCTTGATGCCCGAAGTAGACAGCATCAAACCCTTGGCACCACCGGCGTCTTCCCACGGTTCACAGATATCAGTAGTCAGATACCGGACATCTTCCACTGCCCCGATTTCGTTGGGATACGGTGCAATCTGCCCATAATCTTTGGCCGGGATAAACCCTTCCATTTCCCGGATATCGGTTTCCATGTCCGTATGCACAACGCCGATAAACGAGGCATCCACAGCCTTGGTCCCGTAAGCCGCCGTAGATCGCAGCATCCGGGTGATCTTTTTCCCACGGTTTCGCTTGATTGTCCGGGTCATCTTGCGCTGCATGGACAGGGAGTATTTGGTATTCACCTCTTCACGGGTATCCCCGTTTGCAAATTCAACATTGGTCCCGGCCTTAAATTTACCGAAACGGATACGTTCCAGCATCTCAGCCGCCTGCTGACCCAGACGCTCGGTCTGGATTTTCAGGACAGGGTCTTCGTGGGTATCGATGATAACATCCGTAAGCACCTCGCGGTCACCAATCTGGGAAACAGACGCGGTTACATCGGTCTTTGTCGGTTTGGACGCCGAGGGGGTAACACCTTCGGTCAATGCCTTGGGTGTAGGATCAAGAGGGTTATACCGTCTAAATATAGCGTTCTGCCCTGTGCCACGAGGGACAGTTGTCGTCTGACAGAAAGGCTCAAAAACAACATAGGGCGCGCCCACTTCCAAGAAATCTTTAACAACATACGCTTCAGTACGGGGAGAAATATCTCCAAAATTAGTAATACCTGTAGCCATAACGCTAACTCCTATACATTCCCGCCATCCAGTTTAAGCAACTGCGAGAAGGTGCCGTCAAAGTCGTCCGGTGCCTGACTGGTTTTTGGCAGGGACGCCCCCCTGTTGGGGATCGCTCCTGCCGCTGCAGCCTTGGCCGCACGAGACTGGCCACCTTGTGGTTGCTTGGCCGATGGCGCTTGAGATTGAGAATCGTAGGCATGCAGGAGCTGATTAACCTCATGGGTGGAGCCAGACTTCTTGACTTCCATCCAATGGGTTGCCTCCTCAAAGGGCAGGGAACGCATCCACGTATCCAGCCCCTTGAAGTAACTCCCGTATGCCGCTTCTTTTCCGGTGACAGGTTTAAGAATCCCGTCGTCGCCAACCGTTGCGATTTCCGCCAGAGTCTTCTGGGACTCCAATATCTTCTCGGAATGAGAACGGATGGCTGTTTTTGTCTGTCCCTGCTGCAATGCCTGGATAGAAGCGTTCATGCGCGACTCAAGAGCGATGCTCTGAGCCTTGATTGCGGCCACTTCAGGGCCGTAATCGGCAACCAATGCACGCAGGCTTGAGCCAACAGCCCCACCATCTTCGATCATACGGGCATATGCAGGATAGGACTTCTGGAACGCATGCACATCATCCTTGATCTCGTCGGGTATAACCGCGATAGATGGCGACTGTTCCGGGGCCACGGGTGTGGGCGGAACCGGCGCTGACTGCCGTGGTTGGGATGACATGGCGTCAATACGTTCCTGGAGCGTGCGTACCTGTTCCTGGGTTTTGTTTAACCGACCCTTCATGGAATCGTACCCGTGGGCACGTTTGCGTAGGTCTTCCAGGTCATCGTCTTCTTCCGGGGCCGCATCAGCGGGCGGAATATCGTCGGAACCTGGTTGGGAAACGTCTGCTGATTTCTCGGGCGGTAAGGATGCATCCGTATCATTTCCTACAGTCTCCTCAGAAGCTGCGGCATCCACTTTGGGCGTCGAGGGCTGAGGTTCATCAACTGCAGGTGTTACCGGTTCCTTGATTTCGGGCGTTTCATTAGACGCGTCCATAAGGCTGCTAAATACGTCGCTAAACTCGTCCTGCTGCTCGTCTTTGATCTCGTCGGGCATGTATGGGACTCCTCTGTCGGGCGGGCAACGCCGGGGCCGACGATAAGATGAATAATGATATTAAACTCTCCGGGGGCCGGAACGTCCGGGCCGGTTATTTTGTAATGCGTTTTTTTATACTGTTCAGATTGCGAACGGCTCCCTGAAGACGATGAATGCATGTATCTTCTTCGGCGATTACCAGTTCTGCCGACAAGCCCTCGATCTCTGCATCCAGAAAACTAAGCCACCGATTTGTGGACTCAGCATTCCGAAACTCACGAAGACGTGCTAGTGATGTTGTTTGTCTGTCTGTCATACCTGCTGCCCACGCTCTGCCTGCGCCACCTGTTGGACGGATTGCCCAAGCATCTGGGGCAATATCTCTTCGGGCTGAAGGCCCCGGGCGCGCATTTCGTTCATGATCTCTGTTACCTGGGCCTTGGCCACCTCAGCAGCCTGTCGGGCCATCTGCTTTTGCTGATCGGCCTCAAACTCTGCTTTAGGTTTGACCATCTCGGCATCAACTTCTATGGATTTGAACAGTTCGCGCAGTAATTTGTCGTCATCCACCCGTGGAGCAAACCGTGGCGACTCCGTAACCTGCATGGCCTGCAGCAGTTTCTGACTGCGCACTTCACGGGCCATAAGAGCCGTGGACCCTCTAGCCTCGACTTCATAGTCACCCATAATTTCCGGGTCTTTGGAAAAATTCATGTTCCAGTGATAGATCGACCCCAGAAAAGGCGAGGTGATGTTATCGTCATAATCTTTAACCAAGTCTTTGAGATTCACGCCTTCCGCGCCCATGAGCATGGACATGCCAGCGGCAGTGTCACCACCAGCACCCCGAGGCGTCGAACCCTGGAGGAATTTAGGAGCCGATACCTCGTCCCCAAATTCCTGGAAAAATTTTGCCATAGCCAGACCACCAGATATATCCGCCGGGACATTCCACTGGACAATGGCCTTGCGCATGTCCTCGGCACTCTCAAAGGCAAAAACTTTGCTCCCATGGATGTCGGTGACATCTTCACCTGAAGCCAGTGCCGCCATATTAACGCCAAACATGGGGCCTGAGATGGAATAGCTGTCCACCGTCTTACGCACGGCAGCGTTAAAGCCGCCCGCAGGATCGCGCATATCAGCGGGGACACCTTCGCCCCAAATAGAAGTCTCGTCTTTGTCGTAGTGCCAGAAATAGAAATATGATTTAACCCCGTCCACGGGATTGAGAACGCACTTTATAACCTCGTCACCCAGGAGCCATGCATTGGCGTAATACTCGTCCACGCTATTCTCGGGCAGATCAACGCCCGCCCGGATCAGATCCTCAGCAGAGATATACCCCCAGCGTTCCATAACCCGATACCGGTTATCCAGGGAGCAGGGTGTATCGTCTGCTCCTATGGACCGTAGCTGCTGCTCGTAGTTATGCATCTGGGCGTCGCCCTGCTTATGGATCAGCATGTATGCCCGGATACGCTCGACATCGAAGCACTGTTCTTTGGTACACCTGGCAAGAAGATCACTCGACGACATGAGGTGTTCATGCCAAAAATACCGGCAGTCCTTGACCTCCACAGCGTCGGGCTCTGGATAGATATTCCAGATAGGGACAAATTCGTAATAGGGCCGCAATTCTCCAGGGACATCTCGCAGGGAGTACGCAGGCTGGCCCGTGTCCGGATCTATCTCTGTGCCCCGCACCCACGCCTGCCGGGTTTCCCTAAACACCAGAGGACCCTTGAAAATACCCGTCCCGTATATCAGGCCAGATTTGAGAACTTTTTTAACTTCCTGCCTATACCCACTGCGCTGAGGTGTTTCGGCCAACTGGTCTTCAATAACTTTGGCCATACGATCAGCTTTCTGCTGGCAGGCTTCGCGCACAAAGGTCTGCAGCTCCACAGGACCGGGTTCCCGCCCTGCCTGCTGGGTAAATGCCTGAATAAACTCGGCGGTCTGTTCGTCGGAGAGATGGGGATCAGGGGTTGGTTTAATACCCCAGTTTTTTTCACCATTGGCAGGGAAAAGCAGATCCATGAGCCGGGCAAGGAGCACCTTGACTTTTTTCTTGGTCAGCCGGATATTTAACTGCGATCCACCCGCTGCAACAATTCTTGCCAGTGTCTTGTCGTCATATTTACCCTTGTACAGGGTCAGATCGTCCAGCCATACCTGTTCCCGCGCTGAACGCTTGGACACGGCTACAGAAAACTCCGCAGCTAATGTCTTGCCAAGATTTTGTACGGGAGCGTCATCATTCATAACCAGCTTCCAGTTGCTTGATATATTCGCCAAGGTTTATGGCTGACTGCTTGTCCAGGGTAATGCTTTTATCGGCGTGTCTAACGATGTTTATCGGGGGTTGTGCAGGAAGTGTCCTTGTCGTCGATGGTGTCATCGCGCAGCTCGCCAGGAAAATGATCAGCAAACCACTCCCCAGGATCTTCGTGCAATTTGTCAGAATCTCGCTGCCGCACAACCGCACCAATCTTCTTTGCAATGACCTGGGCCAGCTGGTATCCAAGAAGGAGGATTTCAAGAATCTTTTCCCCCATCAGGACTGTTCAGCCACGTCGGCTACATCGGGAAGATCAGGAACATTCAGGGCAAGACGCATAGCCTTAACCACGGGCAGGACCAGGGCATCGTCAATTTTAGTATTGGAATCAGCCACCGTGTCTTCAATAAGATCGAAAAGGCGGTCGCCGTATTTTGCAAAATTTTCCTGGGAAACAATCTGACCAACAACCAGGGACACAATCTGTTCAATAATCGGCATTAGTTCATTCATGGGTACACTCCGTGTTGTCATACAGCATATTTGCCACCCGCCACGCCCGGTCAGGGGCGTCCTCGCGGGCGTATTTACTATCCAGACATTCCAGGCGCACAGCCTGCCAGTCATCGTCCTTCACAGCCGCAATCATCTTTCCAAAACTCAGGAACTTGTCCCGACCCAACTGGAACATCATGTTGATCAGCCCGTGCTGGCGCTGTTCAGACCAGTGGTCCAAGCATCGGATACCGAAGACACATTCCAGGTCGTGGATAGCGATCTCAATATCCCTGCGCAGAAGAACACCCGCAGTTTCCACGGATATTTCGCTTATGGACATCTCAGGATCCAGAAGCCGGTGCCCCACGCCGATAGTCGGAAACCCCTTGGTGCAGAGATATGTCCGCAGCCGCAGGCCTTCATCATCCACGAGCATGGTTTCAATATCTGTCCAGTTCATGACAGCAGCCTCATGATAAGAGTTGCGATAATGCCGCCAGTGCCAATAGACGAGAGAGCCGCCGTCACACCCACGGCAATCCAAATCCGGCGCTCCACGGCACGCATGCGTGCATCTATATCGGCAACATTGCTGATCGGTGCCTTGTGCTTTATTTCCTCTTCCAGCTTGGCAATCCGCGCCTCCCTTGACATACATCTCTCGCTGACCTGCCCCATATAGCCCGTCAGACTGGCGTCTATACGGGTGGTCTTGTCCCGAATATCGTTAATCACTTTCCACAGTCGGGATTCAACAGGCAGGCAGGTTTCATCTGACACGTCATAAACTCCAGGAATCGCACAAAGGGTTCAAGGGTACATCAGTAAGTTGAACCATATCACGCAAACCGGTAATAATAGAAGCGGCGTCAATGCCTTGTTTTGTCTTTTTTTGTCCTTTTTTTATCCAGGGCACAAAAAAAGCCCCGCGAGTGCGGAGCTTGGGAGGGGGTGGTAGGGGGTAGATTTTACCGGAGAACAGGGGGCCGTTCGCCGTCAAACCAATCCCAGATGGGACGGATGATGAAAAAAGCGGGGAGGGACCAGGCGGTATACCAGGAGACCGCCTGACGGAGAACCCCGGCATAGGGTTCCGGGAGAAACGAGACAATGACAATGGCGGGAATCCACAACACCAGCATGAGCATGGGGATGTCCACGATAATCAGCCTGAGCATGTGAATCATACGAGACCTCCTTTTTCCCTCACCTGTATCACCCGGAATGGTCGGATGCAACGCCTGACGTCACACACCTGTCTTCCTGCCACTCCAGGAGCAGCCGGGAGGTGGAGATATAGGCGTTGTTCTCCATGGACACGGGCAACCCCTCTTCCCGGATCAGCCGGGCGGCCTCGTTTTTTGAGCGATGCAAAAAACAGGAGATGTCACGCAGGCCACGGATAACAAAGGGGATAGGGGTGGGAATATCTCCGGTCATAGACGGCTATTTCTCCTCGGGCTCATGAGTCAGGCCATTACGAGCCCACTGAAGCACAAAGCCTAAATGTCCCCACAAGCTGTCGTTAATCTTCTCAATGCAGATATCCTCACCAATCTCTTCGTCGTAGTTCGCAGAATCAACGCATGAGCTTGTCTCGTATTGCATAAAACCGGAAAGCATCTCCGCCTTAACAAATGTTGTTTTTTCGCCAATGCGAAAAGTTGAAACCTTGCCACGAAAATCCATCAACACGGGGAGAGTAATAGATGTCGGATCGTCGCCTATACAGAAAAACTGAGACCTAAACTCTTCTTTAGGGAGCCAATGACGTAACCCCGACAAATGCACGATCAGAAAACCCAAGTCGCCCGGATTTTCGTTTACAGGGATTGCCCACCCTCGATATCTGTTATACTCACCCCGGGTCATAGGCCTTGCCTGAACACTCTTCACACCAACATAGTTTTTCATTTCTGACACGACATTCTCCTCATGTTTGTTAGAAGGTTTTCGCATAAGCCAGCTGATACGCCTGCACATAGCGCCCACCTGGTCCGGAAGATCCTGGTCAGAAACATCGTGCAACCCAGTTGCCATACGGATCAGCCCAAGGGTTGTCTCTAGGTCGTCAAGACGTTCCGCCGCCTCGCGCAGACACATGGCGGGAACATCGTCGGGAGACTTGATCTCCATAGCCAGGGTACGCAATGCACAGGAGATGGTTGCCGTAGGGGTTCGTGGGTTAGGCATTATTCGTCTCCCCAATCACCGGTTAGAGATTGGCCTGTCTCAATAACCAATCCGACCGTATCGCAGTGCGGACATTTAATATTTTTAAGTAAGACCACATCAGGACGTGCGCATATCCACCGACTCAGACATTTCAGGCACACAACCTCGGATATCTTATGCGGCATTACACTCTCTATGGGCGTAGCCATCACTCACACCCCAGCGACACCGCTGAATGCGTCGCGTTCACCTCAGCCAATCTGGCCATGATCTTACGCCCGGCCTCGGAGTCGCATTCCTTAATCACTTGCAGCACGACCAACTGGAAGTCTTCAATCTTTTTCATACTCAAATACCGTTCACGCATCTGGAAATAAAATTCCAACTGCTTGCGCAATTCGCCCAGCATGGTGGTATAGACCCCGATAAGGTTTGCACCACCGCCCGTAAGCCGGTTCAACTTGGATTTGGCCTCATACGCCTCTTTATCCTCGCCGTGGATAACCAGTTCCACAAGATCCATGGTCCGCCTAGCCTGGGCCACCAGGACACCAAGATCGGCCACTTCGGAGATTTCCACGGCGTGGCGAATAAGCACATCGGTACGTTCAAGAGCCAACGACTTATTTAGTTGGGATTCAATCTTTTGCTTATGCCGGGAGATGGTGGACTCACCGACTCCGAAGGTATCCGCGCACTCTTTCTGGGAAACACCGGACTTTAAAAGCTCCAAAAGTTTTACATCATCAATTTTCATAATCTTAGTACCCCGAGTGAGCGTCAGCCCCGCGACTCGTCCGATGTACACCCCGGGTTGTTGACGTAGAAGTAAGATCCATCCCAGCCAACGCACACGCCAAAGCCGTAATGGCCGGGCTGCGATCAGCTCCAATGTCATCAATGTCCGCAGGCAGACCCGACAGGGCCGAGGGGATTATCCTGTGATCACCAAAAAAAAGGGTCTTGGTCCCGGCAACCCGGGCACGGATCATGGACAGGTATCCGGCAAATCCACGTTCCTCCAATTGCGGAGGGGGTGAAACAGCAATGCGGTGCTGACGCGACAAAAGACGCGACCTGTTGAATTTCGACAGATCAGAAACGGAATACCCGGGCATGGCAAACCAGCGCAGGGCCATATCCATTTCCAGGGCATGGGCCATGGCCTTAAATACCGTGGGGCAGTCCATGAGCGGTTCACCCAGAACATCAAGACCCTCGTCCAGAACCCGGACAACAGGCTTATCAAAGACCCGATGCTTTCCCGCAGCCTCACCCAGAACACAAAAGCACCCTGGCCCACCATGACTCGGCCAACCAACACCGGCGACAATGCGTGAGTACACATTTTTCCCGTCGCTGAACCGGGGCTCGTCAGTCCCCGAGTTAAATACAGGCTTGATCATATCCACCCCTTTTTCTTATACTCAGCCACCCGGGCCGCAGCCAGTTCTTCACCCTCAGCTCTAGATCTACGCCGCTTAAACTGCCTGGAATTTCTGCGACAGTCATGATCAATCATACCGTACCGTCGTTGAGACTTTTTTGCTGATGGCATTTTCCACCCCTCAACGGCTATTTGCAAAGACGCGACACTCGACGACTTAGAATCTCAAAATATTCGCCCATAGCCTTGCATTGCATCCGGAGATCTTGCCGATCTACCTCTTCGAGACGGCTGTACTTTTCTGACAGCATAAACTTTTTCAATGATTCTATACGCATATGCAACTCTGAAAATTCAACATGCAACCTAGCTCTATAATCACTCACACCAAACCTCCTTTACGAAAGATCACTTTCACCAAAACACGATCCGATCATTGCCGCCCTTGCCAGCACTGCGTAGTTCCATGAGTGCCGGTAATGATCCGGGCCTAGTTTGACATAGGTATACCGCTTACTCCCATCCTCTTTCTCTTCCAGCTTCTTAGCTACGTTGTGGCAGTGCAGGGCAAAATCGCGCACTGCGTCGCCTTCGCGGGGCAACCCTACCAGAGCATCGGCTATCAGCTGATGCGAGGCATCCAAAGACTCGGTTCTGTTGGACGAGACCTGCCCCTTGGCCTCATTCCATGCCGCACCGTCCAGGGCATGCTCGTTATAATAATTCACATACACCTTGCCCGGGTGCCGGTCGGCAAAGGCCCGGGCATTACGGCGTTCAGGCATGGCATCGCAGACGCAGCGCAAAACACCGAAATTATCAACGAGCCGGTCCAGGTCGTCCCAGTTTTGGTATTCACCGATGTGGACCAGGCGGTCCGGGTGCAGCTTGCCAATGGTCACATGCAGCCCCTTTCCCTGGTCCACGCCCATGTAGCAGGGGCCGCTATCCGTGGATGCGTTCCCGGCAGTCCCGCAGAGTTTGAGGATTTCTTCCATGGACAGCCGGTTTTCAGCCTCAATGTACGCCAGACCCAGCTTGTAATTCCAGACAGCCGCGCGGTTGGTAGATGTCCGAAAGGCGTGCAAGATTTCACCAGGAGTGACATACTGCGAGAAAAGCTGGGAATACTGATACCCCCGGTACTCAGTGACCGAGGGCTTCTTGGCCACCCATACACCGTCAGCAGGATTAAGGGCACTATCCCGGCAATGGGAGCACAGCAGTTCAACCCGCCCGTCAGAATACTCAGCGATACACCCGATATCATCATCAGTCACCGAGTCTTCCAGACAGGTAAACTTGCCGCACTTGGGACAGCGCAGAAGCCAGTGACGCTGGTCTGTCTGCTGAAACAGCTTGTCGATACCAAAATCGGGGATGGTAGGGTTGCTAAGATAATGCTCCCACTTGTACTCAGAATGCCCCATGCGCTCCCGAGCCACAGCTTCAATGCCTTTGGGAAATAAATCGAACTCATCGTACATGATGAAATCCACGGGATCAGAGCGCAGACCCTCCGTTGATTTCGTACCCCGGAAAATAAAGTTTTTCCCACGGATACGCTTCAGACCTACGGAATCCGTATCCTGGATAAATTTACCAATGCTGTCGGGATTTGCTTCGATGAACGGCGCAACACGGGAGCGCGAGAAATCGCCTGAGCCCGTCTTGGAAGGAAAGAGATACATGAGCCCCACAAAGGGCATGAACAACCCGCAATAGAACATGCGGAGGAATGCGCGGGTGGTGTTGCCCAGCTGGGCAGCCTTTTTTTCCACCTGAAAGGGATGGACGTCGGAATAGGGCAGTTCCATGAACTCATGCTTTTTGAACGAGAACGTGCCCCTGTCCAACTGGATCTTTTCCTGAAGTGCCCAGTCACCCACCCCGCCCGGTGCTTCAGCGAGGATATTCACCTCAGACTGAACGGAGGTAAGAAAATCCGAGAAAAGTGTGTTTACCGTTTTCTTCTTTGCCACAATTGCCTGCCCCGTTGCTGCTTTAGATACGTCGCCTCTACCTATGCGAGTGATTGTATCGGTAATCTTTACCCCTTGCAACGAGTACGGAACCTGTTTTCTGGCAGAAACAGGAATAAATATTCACAACCTGTCTAAATATCTTGGTTTTGTGGAATTTTAAAAAATATATTTTTTTGGAATCTAGCGGAATCGGCCTTTGATCCCAGAAAAAATGACTGATTTGTGACAGCGAATAGGGATATATAAAAGGGACCTCGACCGATCCAAAAAAAGGGGGTGGGGGGGGGTGGGGGCCGGGGGGGGCTTTGATCCATCAGCCCCAGCCCCGCGCCCGATTCTTCATCCTTTGGCCGATCTCGTCACCGTTTGCCTGCTCACCCCAAAATCTCTGCCAATGGCCGCAGCGGATTTCCCGGCCTGGAGCAAAACCTTGATCTCGGCCCGCTGATCATCCGTCAGAGCCACTGGCCTACCAAACTTCTTTCCACGCCGGATGGCCGCGTCAATTCCTTCGCGCTGTCGTTCCCTGATTGTCATCCGCTCGAACTCTGCGAACGCGCCCAGGATGTGAAACAGCAGGCGATCCATGGGCGCGGCCTCGGAATCCGGGGAGAATGTCAGCCGTTCCTTGATAAATTCCACGGTCACACCCCGGGCCACCAGGTCGTTGACGATATTTTGGAGATCCTGGAGCGACCTTGCCGCCCTGTCGATGGACCAGACCACCAGCTTATCACCAGACCTGAGGTATTCCAGACACGCCTTGAGCTGTGGCCGGTTCGTCGATTTTCCCGACGCCTTGTCCTCGTAAATCCTGTCGGCCTCGATGCCGTCCAACTGGCGATCCGTCTTCTGGTCCACACTGGACACCCTGACATATCCCACGATTTGTCCTTTCATCTGTCCTCCTTAGATATGGTTCAAAATCTCTAGGCGTTTTTTACCATAGCGACCAAAACCACGCAAGGGCTTTTTGGACGGCACAACCACGGCACCAAGAGTGCCCGTCCAAATACTGTACCTTTTGAACCCCTCCCGATCAATTTCCCGGCCCCAGGAGATTGATAGCACCCTGGACGCAAAAAACCGGACCCGAGCCCCTGCCCAGATCCGGCCAATCCCTCACGCCCCAATCCCTCCAATCCCTGTAAACTTCCTCTCCTCACCACGGATAATTCCAACAACCCCGCACATCCTCCCGCCCCCTCCCGTTTTTACTGTGCCCAGGAGTCAGAAGGCCAAAGAGTTGGTGCCTCCCGTTTTTTTCGTCCATTCATCCAATGAGCACCCCTGACTTTCAGGGATCATCTCTTTTGCACCTGGATGTTCCGTTGTCTGGGTCTCCTGCTCCATAGATGCCCGGATCTGCTCGTATTTCATCAGTCCGCCTGGTCCTTTTTTGCGCAGGCTCCCGAGACTGAGGAGATTTCGCGCCCAAAACGAATTTTTCCGCGCCCATCTGAGCGTTGGCTTGATTTCGGCTTCCAAATCATAGCCATCCAACCGGGTCAGCTGGTCCAGAGCCTCCGCACCGGCAAGGATGGCACTCTCTCCGAGCGATTTTGTGGCCGACGGCATCCGTTTTTTGCTGTCAGCGATATAGGCCTCAGACAGCACCCAAAAATCTGACCCAATATATCTCTTCTTCTTAGTATTAGTATTTATATATATTGGGTCTGAGCGCCCAGTGGGCAGGGATTCAGCGTATTCCTTTGTTTTAATAGGATAACCCTGGGCGTCCAGTGGGCAGAGAGGAGCGCCGGATAATGCAGCCTGGGCGGTCGGTGGGCGTCTGGTGGGCAGAGGTTGTGCATAATTACTTGCTATTGTTGGAGAACTCTGGGCGTCTGGTGGGCGTCCTGTGGGCAAAACCTGTATTGTCTGGGGCTTGCGAGGATTGCCTGATACGATGATAAACCCCCGCTGAGACAGAGACTCAATAGCCGTCCTGACTTGCCGTAGAGGAGTACCGCAAACTGCAGCAATGCGCGGCCTGGAAACCGCATGCGCCACGCCATCGGCTCCAGCATCACAGAGTAGCCAAACGTACACTTGCAGCACCGCAGGCTCACCCAGGAGCTTGGACAACGATTGTCTGATCATCTCCATCTCCTCCCCGCCTCCATCGGCTTTGTCGTCCTGACCGTCACGACGCTGGGCGTCCGTCCTCTGCCTGAGTTTATGTCAATGTACCCTTCGCGGTTGAGTCGCCGGAGGATCGACTGTGCCGCGCCCGTGCCGATCTCCATTTCCTTGGCCAGCCCCCGCATCGGCAGCTGTATCTCACGACCACCCTGGGACTCTGCCTTGGCTGCCATCCAAACCAACGCCCGCAGGTCTGCCGGTCGATCCAAGATCATGTCGTCCCTGCTAATTGCTAGTGTAATCACTCTCACGCCTCCTATCATATGTTGTCGTCAATAAAACGGTACATATTACCTATCTTTTTTTTTTGCAAGGAGAACGTGGTATCATGACGAAACCCTTTACCTGCCTACATTCCGGGCGTATTGCACGTCATTGAAAATAATTTCAAAAAGGGGTTGACATTACCTAATTTGTGCGTATTTTTAAATCAAGCACAATGGGTGCGAGGTTGCCAGCTCACCGAGTAGCTGGGAGAGGTCAGGAGGGTAGCAGATGATAAAAAACGTACACCGCCATCGGGGTCCCGAGAGCGGTGTTTTTTTGTCACCAACCACCAACACCAAAGGAGATAAAATGGCAAAGCACAGAATCGTAACCCTGGCAGAAGAGACAATATCCTGGTCATCCAAGTCCGGTATCAGCCTGTCGGTTATCATCCGCCTCTCTCGCGCAGAAAGAGATTATTTTGAAAACGGCGAATGGGAGGAAGTTGGCGGGAGCCTCGGAATTGGCTTTACCCCGGTAATTGACGGCAACGAGGCTGGGATTGCCGGTACAATCCGCAGTAACAACCACCCCGTCATCAAGCACGCACTTGGAAAGATCGGGATTGCAGACGAAAATTACGAACGTATCATGGATGCCAAGGCACGTATTGAATCTCACCCAGCATGGCAGGCAAAGGTTGCCGCACGGAAGGCAGGGGTGAAGCTGGACGCAGAATATGAGGCCCATGTACGACGCGTTGAAAACATGATGACTTGTAACGGCACATCAAACTAAGGAAGGCAAAATGAGAGGATATTTAGTGATGGAAGGTGGAATTATTGAAATAGTTAGCCGCCTAGTTGTGGACGGCATCCCCTATGACAACATTGGATACCCCATGGAGCGAACCAACGAAATCAGAGAACTTGTTGGATGGCCAGACAGCCAGGTACGGGTGTGGTTGTCCGGGCCTAATGAATACCTGTTCCGTGATCGTTAGGACCCAGCCCCCGGCCACGGCGCAAAACTGGCCGATAACCAAAAACCCTTAACCCCAGGAGATATCATGGAAGATTTTGAAAAAACAATAATTATAGATAGCATTTTTGGCGAAGTGGAAGTCGAGTATATACCTGCACATATTCCAAGCGAGGATGAATCGATATTCACGTTGATAAATCCTCATTTGCAGTCTCATTATTTAGCCCAAATAATCGGCGAAGGCCGCTGGAACGGGTGGAACACGACCGGCGAAACCCGTGGGACTGCGCTGATAAATTTAATGAAAATGATAGGTGAAAGATACGGGATGTCTTTAGAGTCGCAAATATAGCACCCCCGCCCCGGTCATGGCGCTAAACTGGCCGTAACCTCAAAAAGCAGGAGCTACCAAATGAAACAGTACACCTTACCCTGCATCGGCGCACGCCCCATGCGCTTCACTGGTGACCATATTGCCAGCTCCACCAGCAAGCGCACCGAAGGCCCCTGTTCTTCACGCTGGTACGACCTGGACCTGTACCAAACGTCTTCCGAATCAGGAGACTATTACGTCCTGGCGATCAACTACGAGACAAACTGGCAGGGAGAGGAAGGCATCTATACCGCCGAGGTATGCGAAACCGCCGACCATGTCGCCGAGCGTCTCCAAGAGATCCGCCCAGACCAGAACGTCACCGGATACCCGCTGGGCAAACAGTATGAAGAAAAGCAAAAACGGCTAATCAAAGCCATGGAAACCGCCCTGGGCAATGCGATTTCCGACCTACTAACAACCCTGCCCGAGGAGATATAGCTATGATCATGACAGAGACCGACGCAAAGGAACACATATGCCCCCTAGGTAACAGCGGACAGATGTGCGCAGGAGCAGCCTGCATGGCCTGGCGCTGGGCCACAGAAAAGGCCCTAATCTCCGGCATGGACGGGAACCCCGAGCGCTTGATTGATCGCCCCGCATACCTCCGCCAGCCGTGCGAAGGGTGCCACGGGACTGGATTTGTAGACTGCGAGGCATGTCCAGAGTGTGGCGGAGACGGCGAGGGAGCCAGGGGAGGACGGCTGGGCTATTGCGGCCTCGCTGGTCGCCCTGAGCTAAACATGTAATCCATCCACAACCAAAGAATCCCCGCCCTGGCATATTACCAGGACGGGGATTTTAATTTGCAATGACCGCACATATTTCACGGGTCCAGCAACTCCGCCCGCGCACGCTCCCGCACACACTGCACAACATGATCAGCTATCATATCCAGATCATCCAACCGCCGCTCCGGTCGTAAATCAAACCCAGCGTAATCATCCAGGGCTGTCTCGCTCTCATGCCCAGCATCCGGCCCAGGTTCCCAGCCCGGCCACGGGTCCAGGCGTACCAGCAGCCCGGACATACTCTTTATCATCTCCGCCTCATCAGGGAAACGTAGGTCGTCGATCACTACATTCACAGGATGGTTATACAGACATCCGCATGCGTCAAGACACCTCCGCATACCCTTTACCCAGTGTCCAGGGTCTTGCTTGCGCATATAGTCAGTACCATACCATTGCAGCACCTCGCGCACGCTCATCCCTCGGCGTGGCAGCGCATGGTGCTCGATGATCATGGCTTTTCCCGACCGAGAATAGCATAGCTCCACAGGGAAGCCAAACTCTTCCGCTGCATCTGCTTTTAGCAGAGCGCCAAAAGACACGAGCGCGCACGATAACGGACCTAATCTCTGATAGATCCGCCGCGCCAGGCAGGTTTTCCCCGTCCCAATCTTCCCGCTTATTCCGATGACAACCATCTGTTTACCTCATTCTCATTACATCCCCGCCCCGCTTGAGCCGCCCGGCATTTTCCAGCCAGGCATGCACCCGCTTTGCCCACGGGCAGGTATCCATTTGGGACAACTCCAGACGTTCTCTCTCGCCCGTCTTAAAACTCCGATGCTCCCATGCAACAGGACCCAGACACCACCGGTATCCATCGTCCCGGCACGGGAGCCGGTCGTAACTATCGCATGGCTTTGACATTAGCTAAACCCACCGTCTGGTATATTCTCAAACCGCAAAAACCGCCTCAAAAACTGCAATGGAACCGTACCGCAGGCATTACTCCGTCCTTTAGCCACGTCCAAATCCACATCAACCACATCCCGCGCCTCCGCTGCCTGCATGCCGCTCAAAAAAAGTACGATGTCGGCATCCTGTTCCACTGCCCCCGACTCACGCAACTGTGAGAGCATGGGCTTTTTTGTCTTCTCCGCATCCCGTCTTAGCTGCGCCAGCAGCAGCACGGGCACGTCCAGCTCCAGGGCCAGCTCTTTAATCGTCCGAGATGCTTCAGCCACCTCCTGCTCGCGGCTCCAGCCCCGGGCGTCGGGCCGGATCAGCTGCAAATAGTCGATGATCAAGAACTTAAGACCAATCTCCCGTTTCCAGCGCCGCGCCTGAGACCTGATACCCGTCGGCGTGATACTGGGCTGGTCATACATCCTAAACGGCAGCTTCTCCATTTTTGCATTAAACGCCTTAATCCGCGCCAACTCATCGCCCACAAATTTACCAGTCCTGAACCGCTGAGCATCAACACTGCACGACGCAGCAGATAGCCGAGCCATCAACTGATATCCGGGCATCTCCAGAGAGATCATCCCCGTGGGGTTGCCCGTAACCAGAGCATACATTCCCAGATTGAGCGCGATAGCCGTTTTCCCGCAACCAGGACGAGCAGCCAGAATATTAACCTCCCCGGGAAACAGCCCGCCCGTGAGCAGATCCAACTTCCTGAACTGAGTAGCAATACCCCCGCCGCCCTGCTCCTGTATCCGGTCCAGATAACTGTCAAACCGTGCGCATATCTGTTCCGGCCTCTGCCCCCCTTCGTCCAGACGTGGGTCCAGAGACTCGTCCGCCGCCTCCTGTGCCAGCTTTACCGACACATCTAAAGGCTGGGTCATATTCCTGGCGGCAGTGCCCATTTCCTGGGCTTTGGCGATCAACCTACGCCTGGTGCTGCACTCAGAGACCATGGCACCGTAATCGCCAGCCCTGGACGCAATAGGGCAGGATTCTGCCAGCTGGCATAGATACGTCGCATCAATGGGCGTACCCATCCGCGCCAGCTGGTCCAGGACTGTAACCAGGTCAATGGGCCTGCCCGCCCCGGACAGCTCCAGCATTGCGTGCCAGACAGTCCCGTGTTCAGGCCGGTAAAAATCACTGGGGCTGACACGCACGTCATCCAGCACCCCGTTATCTCTAAACACTGCGCCCAGCAGCCCGATCTCTGCGTCGGGATTGTTGGGCGGCATGCCTCCCTGACCGGCCGGTTGGTTATTAGTCGGCTGAGACATCGGCATCGGTCACCGCCTCTGGTTCCCCAGCATCCACCAATCCCAGCATCACCGCCTCGCGTACCAGGTCATCAAAAACGACATCCACAAGCGTTGACGCCAGCTTTAGCCCGTCAAGCATCAGCGCCCGCATCTGGGGATGGGGCCGACCCGTGGTACCCAGGGCACGCAGAGCAAAGATATGACGCCATTCACGCAGATTGGCAGTAAGCACTAGCTCTGTAGCCGTAGCCAGGGGTAAAAATTCCCTGGCCCGTTCAGGAGCAGAACCCATTTCGCGCATTTTTTTGTACATCTTTTCTGATTCGGTCATATGCCATGTCCAAGCCCGCTGCTCACCTTTAGACCATTCATCCCACCACACTGGACGGATAAACCGAACACCCTGCTTGCCGAAATCGCAATACCTGGTTGACTGCTCTGTGATAGAGGCATGCCGATGCCGACATATCTCCCTGGAGACCCCGATATTGGTTACCATCCGCAGCGATAGCGTCACATGCTCCAGGATGGAATAATGCTGGGCAACCACCCGCCCACGCACAAATTTCTGTTCAGATCCGGGGCACGCTTTGTCATGAGACGCATACGATGTCCGCCCAGCCTCTTCGATGCGCTGCAGGGGGATAGGAGGACACCACTCGGTAAATATTCTCTGATTTATCACTTCCATTATATTCCGCTCCGTGTTATAGATTGTTCAACCCCATCAGCAGTGCCCGTCTTCCGGCCCTGGGCCAGCCGAAGAAGCATTGCCATCTGCGCGGACATCCGTGTCGTAATGGCAAAGGTCCCATTACGGATACCACGGTAATACCTCGCCCCTACACCCAACTCCTGGGCCACGGCAGAGTGAGTGCCGTAAATATCCAGGAGCGCCGAAAAAATATCGTCATTGACTTTCATGCCCTCAATCATAGGTAATATTTACCGGGCATGCAATGGGTGAAATTACCGGGTACGCATAAACACCCGCACACGGTAAAGGGTAGAGTTTATATGTACCCGATAACACGAGGAGGTCGCATGGAAAAATATAGGATCGAGAGTATTTTTATCGAACCGATAGAAGAATTGAGAGTGCAGAAGGAAATATCCATGCAACAGGTTGCACAGACAGCATGGCCGAATCTAGCAGATGCCAACCGGCGCTATCGGTTTTTGGTCAACAGATCATCGCCCACAGGACGCCCTTTGCGCCTGACTCTAAATGATTGTCTTGGATTGGCGCGGGCGGTCATGGAAGATCCGTCGCACGTAGTCTGGGAAGCTACAATGCGTCTGGCTTCCGAAGTCTCTCACGGCAGCAACCAGCATCCCCAGCAGTAACCGCCCCCGCAGCAAAAGACCGTCGGTCCGCCTCGTCCGACAGTTTGCCGGCCACGTCCTTGAGACGCATCGCAAGGACGTGGCAAAGATACCCTGCGTCTTTATCTTCGCTTAGGTCCCCCAACCGATCCAACCCCGCAGAAATACTGAAAATCTCTGATATCAACATAATCACACCTTTATGTTTAGGATGCCATACATAAAGATAGGTATAGACCCTTTGCCCATCCATCGCAAGACGCGCACCCTCCCCATCATTAAAACGCTAATCATGGTAGGGTTTTACCCCCTACGCCCCTCTATTTGCTAAAATATAAATAGGTAATCTTTACCTTTTCTCTTGACGGAAACGGTAATAATTACCTATTATCCGTTTGTCTAACCGCAGGGACAGTCTGGACCGAAGGGGCACGCCCCCTTACGCACGCATCCCCCGGAATGGATAGAGAATATCGTAGTACATTTTTTTTGGTGTTTTACCCGCTCCGGCTCCGAGAGACCCTGGGCGAAAACGCAGCGGAAGGCAGGGCCATTGGCGTGGCCCCACCCACTCCGTAGTCGCCAGTAGCCCCTGGTAATAGGTATCGGGCCAGGCCAGTCGTGTGCCTGCACCCTCCTGAGTTTCCTTTTGGCGGCTGTCTAGGCAGCCGCCATGGGGAAACGTGGATACGTGCGGGGAAATTTCAACCAGAAGGAGACGAGGAATGGGATCAGGAGGTCGTGTATGTCACCATCAACTATAGGATTCATCATGGGCATAATGCTTGGCGGTTTCCTGGGGGTAGTCATGATGCTTTGTATTGCGGCCCTCTGTCAGAAAAATCCACCTGAATGCAACATCTCATGGCCTGAGTACACGCATTCCAACCCTGAACAATCGAGGCGATAGCTGTGAGCAAAGAAGACGAAACGAGACCCTTCTATTATGGCCGGTATCTCGTCTATAAAGACGGGAGAATGAAAAACACCCAGGGAGTGTTTTTAAAACCCCGTGTCTTACGCTTCCGGTCCGAAGCAGTGTACTCACTCCAGTACAAAAAAAAGCGCCAGCGTCTCAAAGTCGTCACTATCGTCCGCGCAGTCTGGGGAGGCAAAGGATCTCCGGGACCGTTCGATGAAGAGTGGGTGTATAAGGTCCTGGAAGATTCGTTCAAAACCTCCGACAAACGGATTCCCGGAATAATACCGCAAACCTCCGCCTCGTCATACTATGACGAGCCCTCATGGAATAGCCTCGAAACCCCCCCAGGATGTGATGGGCCGTGGGACCCCATATTTTGTCCCCTGGAACAGCACATGGGAGAACCATCGAGGATACAATCATGAGCGCATCATTTTCCCAGGAAAAACGGCGCAAGGTCGCAGCCCTGGACCTGGTGGCCTCCATGTGCGCCAACTACCGCATAACCGAAGGCATCCCCCATGACCAAAAAACCGCCCGGTCCCTGGACAGGATCGAGGCCAGAATCCCGGAGATCCTGGACCAGACCGTAGGTGTGCATACTCTGGAAATAATGGGCGAAAGCCGGAGAAATGCCTACGCCAAAACCAGGCTGCGTATTCGCAGGGCCATAGACATGCACTGGCCCGAAGAAAGTTTTGATTTCACAGCATACCTGGCCATGGTCATGGATGTTGTAAACACCGTCTATTTCCAGATCCCCAGAGAGCATAAAAAGCACCGCAACCAATGGCGGCTTCTGGATGCCTCCATAAGTTCCCTATACCAGAAGCAGGACCCGGACTGGACAAACCCGTACCAGGAGAAATCGGCACTGGCAGGGGACGATGTTATCCGGGCTATCAACAATGAACTACCGGCCCAGAGGGCAGTATGCAGGATCGTGAAGAGGAGAAGCCATGCAGCATGAGTTAAAAATATACCCATCATTATTCCGAGCGATAGCAGATGGCCGTAAAAACTTTGAGATCATGTCAAACGATAATCGAGAGTTCCAGGCGGGAGATACTGTAATCCTTAATGAATGCCTGCCGTCAGGTTTATCTACATTTCGCAAGGAGATACGAAGAATTACTTACGTTACCAACTACAACCAGCAACCCGGATGGGTAGTCTTTGGGATGGAAAGGATAGAGCACAACAAAAAGGAGTAATGCGGCATGGGTACGGATTCAAAAATATTAAAAGTAAACATGAATGACCTGCGAAGACTGGCAGGCAGGTACTACAAAAACACTGTAGCCGTCCTGGAAGATCACAGGTCCGCTCTGCCAGAAGAGTTTCTCCAGGACATCGAAACACCTCTTTCAGACCTCAACAACGTCCTTGTCTCTCTATACCGTACCTTCGACAATGATACCACGGACTTTAACTCATTATACCTAGAAGTAGCGGACGATCTGCCACTATTTGAAGCAGAGGAATAAACCATGAAACACGTAATGATCGACCTAGAAACCCTGTCCACAGATCCCGACGCCGCATTTATCAGCATTGGTGCCTGCCAGTTCGACCCCGACGAGGGCAAGATATACAAGCTTAACTTTTATACGCTGATCAATTGGAAGTCGGCCATGAAAGGCAGGTCCGTGAGTGCGTCCACACTGCAATGGTGGCTCAAACAGGACCGGGAGGCCATTAAGGGCATTATGGATTCAGGATCGTCGCCAGGTCTCAAACAGGCTCTCATGTGGCTTAGCGACTGGTTTCCAACAGGGTCCATGGTCTGGTCCAACGGGGCAAACTTTGACCTTCCCATACTGGAACATGCGTACACGCAATACGAAATCGAACAGTACATCCCCTGGAAATATCACGACACCAGAGACGTGCGTACCATCTGCGCCCTGGTGGAGGGGATGATTGACAGGAAGGACTACCCCTTCAAAGGAACCCCCCATAATGCTCTGGACGATGCCATCCACCAGGCCGAATACGTTTGCGACATGTGGCGGACCATTAGAAGATCCCTCCGCCATTCCCTGGGACAGGGGCGCAACCAACAAAGTATATAAACACCGTTCGTACAACGTAAACAAAAAACCCTTGCTATTAATGACTTCGTATGGGTATCGGTATAGAAACACATACGAAGGAGTATACCATGGGTACAATAATCGCAATTATCAACAACAAGGGCGGTGTCGGCAAGTCCACGGTTGCCGTGAATCTTGCCGCCGCCCTGGGCTCCAACACCCGGCAGATTTTGCTTGGTGACATGGACGCACAATGTGACGCCACGGACAACGCAGGTCTGACAGGTGTCGAGATAGATCGCACCCTCTGTGGATATCTAAAAAAACGGCTTGCAGGTGATCATCCAGGCCCGGATGAGTTTGCTACATACATCCACCCAACCGGCGAACGCGGTGTATCCATATTCCCCAACCATGCCGAGAGTGCCTGGCTGGAATCAGATCTGTATGCCGCCAGCCCCAAGAGCCTGTATATGCTCAGGGACGGGTTCCGCGAATACGCCACAAAAAACTACGACTACACCATCTTAGACACCCCGCCCAACATGGGCATCTATGTCACCATGGCCCTCATCGTGGCCGATTTTGTCATCGTCCCCGTAGAAGGAGGGTCCCTTCGTTCAGTCAAGGGCCTATCCAGGGCCATCCAGACCATTGAAGAAATCCGACAGAACGCCAACACAAATCTGCGTTTCTTGCGTATTCTTATGAACCGGGTTGACATGCGAACATCCATTGCCCGGGCAGTTCAGGACCATCTGTCGTCCAGGTACGGAGAAGATAAAATATTCAAAACAGTTATCCCCCAAAACACAGCAATGCAGCAGGCCGAAGCGGTTAAGAAATCTATCCTCAGATATAATGGCGCAGGAAAGGGATCGCAGAGGTTCCGAGCACTGGCAAAAGAAGTCTTGGCACTTACAAGCACGGAGTAAGCAATGTCAGGTCTGCTAAAACTACTGGGAAAAGAGATTGATGCATCCGCAGGCAAATCGTCTGAAAATGCCGCTGAAATTGTCCGTAAAATGGAGTCAAAAACAGAGGGACCAGACCCATACCCGACCCATACCAGACCCATACCCGACCTATACCAGACCCCTACGGACCAGACCCCCCTTAAAAAAAACGCGGGAGCCCACGTCCTGCAAGGGTTGCCGGGAGGGACCAGACCCATACCCGACCTATACCCGACCCATACCAGACCCGGACCAGACCAGACCAGACCTATACCAGACCCGGACCAGACCAGACCTATACCCGACCCGGACCAGACCTATACCATACCCATACCAGACCCCCTAGCAATAAACAAAGAAGAGGTCGATGCTATAGGCGTCAACAAGCGCCGGTTCTTAGAGCTTTGCATCCGGTTTCTCTACGAGCAACCGGAACACACCGTATCAACAAAATCATTGGCTGAAGAACTGGAACTATCTATAAACACGGTAAAAAAATATATCAGAACCATGGGAGACACGGGATACTTTGGAAGAAAAACCATCCGAAACGGAACCGCACAAGGGTTGAGAATCACCTGGGTAAAACCGTCGATTCTCGCATGGCTGGCACCGGACAAGACCTATACCAGACCCGACCCGGACCAGACCCATACCAGACCCATACCAGACCTATACCAGACCCCCCCATTGGGACCAGACCCATACCAGACCCCCCATCATTATAAAAGAAAGATAGATAGAATCTATCTACTCTTTCGCGCGCGCGCGCGAGAGGAATATCCAAACCTGGTCAAATACGGTTTTGGGGAAAAACAGATCAGGCAGGTATACGAAGAACGCATCCAGGAGAATATCCCCACCGACGACATGCTAGAGGAACTGGAATACCTGGAGGCATGGGCCGGGAAAAAAGAGGTGATGGACGAAAAAGCAAAACCCCTTTCCTGGCTGTATTCATCTTTTCGCAAGGGAGTATTCAGACCGGACGGTTTCCTGACAGCCCGGGAAAAATATCTTCAGGTCCTGAAAAAGCGAAAAGAGCACAGGGCTAAGATGGAAAAACAGATCAGGGAAATGGAGGCCGAAGAATGGTTCGACGGCCTGGACGAAGCAACCAGGGAGAAGATCATCCGGGGGCAGGTAGGAACAGACAAAAAGAGGTGGATAGAACAATGCTATGGGAAGAAAGAAAGATGGGAATGCTAGAAAAACTCGGAAAAGCGGCAACCAAACTCGAACAGGCAGCGGCACTCATACGGGAAGCTATAAGCAACGCATCTCCGTCGGTCCCAGACAGGTTTGGCGAAAGGAAAAGGAGAGGAAGAAGAATGGCAAATGACACAGAAAGAAATTACAGATGCGTAATCTGTGGGGAGAAAACACCGTGGATGTTTCGGCAAAAATCAATCTGCGATGCATGTGATACCAGAATCGACAAGCTGGTTGCCATCCACGCTGGACCACATGCATCGTCTCACGAATTGGCTAATTTCAAAGAAAAGATGTTAGATCTCTGTATTGAATTTGCCGAGAGCAGAGACATCGACGGGCTCTCGTATTCACAGACGCTTCACAGTCTCAAAGAAAAAGGCGGGGACTTTGGAGATATTTCAAAAGGTATGGGCAGGCATATGTTTTTCAAAGAGTTCAGACGAGGTATTGATCGTACTGCCATTGAAAAGTGCATAGAATTCATGGACACGAACAGTGGAATGGTTGTTTTTCGCGAATACCAAAAAACAACGAAAGAACCATAAAACTAAACTTTAAAGGAAAAAAACATGACGAGACTAGAGGACTATCGCACATACAGGCCCCTTCCTCCTTCCACGGAACCCAGGATGTTGCCCGAAGACTCAAAAATAGCCAATGAGATTCTTGCCGACATGGATGCTCTACGCAAAATGGAGGCATGGGCTCCCTTTCCCCCTTTCTCGGATGGATTCCTAAACGAGACGAATCCCGAGGCTAAAGATGATCACAAAGATTAACGGCGTGCGCATCCCGGCCCACGATCCGGTCCACCACCTCACAGGCGCAGCCTTGGAGCAGCGTGTCGATATCCTGGCACGCACTGTCGAAGAGGCACGGCTACGGGTTGCCCGTGATTATATGCGCCGCATACAGAACGCATACCCCGACAGCATACCCAAGGCACCCTGGACTTCACAGGCCAGATACGACGAGCCCGTCTTTTACCCGGTGTATAAAATCAGAGCGCCAGAGGATTAGGCTGTGACGGCCTCCCTACGGGCTTTATTTCCACCCTTTGGGGTAAGAGGTCGTCCGGGATGCCAAAAGCCGTCAGTGCCTCCCTCTGGTGGTCAGGGAGCCTATCCACGCAAGAGATCAGAACCTTACCGGGGTAACTCTTGTGACAATTACCCAGAACCCCGCAAAGGTCGATCAGGCCGATACAGTGATCAGCCAGCCAGTGACGCAACCGGGTTTCACGCGGGAGATCCGCCAGGTTCATCTCAAACCCGGGGATGGTAATCTGCTTTTCTGCCCGCTTGGGGATCTTTTGCATAAAAACCTCCGTTTGTTATACAGATATTTATATTCTGTCAATTCATGACGGAAGTCAAGCGGGGTGGGGATAGAGGAGAGATATTATGGGAAAAAACGAAAATAACGAAGGAGTAAAGAAAAAGAAGGAGGAGGAATCTGCGACGGAAGTTACTCATAGCAATTTGGTTAATCTGGCTGTTAAATGGCTTGGCAACAACGGATGGAAGGTTGCTCTTGGCGAACTGCGAAGCATCTCAATGGAAGAACCTGACGCGTTGGGCCTAAACTCGTCCACATCGTGTTTAATAGAGTGCAAAACCTCAAGGGCTGATTTTTTCGCGGATAAGAAAAAACTTTTTCGCATAAACCCAGAAATGGGGGTTGGTACATATCGGTACATGATGCTTCCAAGCGGAATCATAGATGTGGCCGAACTACCGACAGCGTGGGGTCTGCTCGTGGTCAAGGGGAGCCGTGTTTATAAGGTAAAAGAGGCACACGCGTTTGATAACTCTTTGGCTGCGCTTGCTGAGCGTGCTTGGCTATCGTCCTTGCTGCGTAGGGTGATAGACGAGGCCCCTGAGATACTATCAGATTGTGTCGATGTCGGTAAAATAAACAGAAAAATTATGGCAAAAAAAATGGAACTAAAAAACGAAGAGGCAAGGATTACGCGCCTCGAAAGGCGTTTGGCATATCGTCGCAAACAGTTAGATACGCAGCTTTGAAATAAATAAAAGCCGCCGCCCCCATTTCCGGAGACGGCGCTTTTTATTACCGCTTTTTCTCGCCTGCCCGGTACACATTTTTGTACCAGGTCACGGCCTGTTCCATCCTCTTTTTGTCTGCCGGAGACATCTGCCTTTTGTACTGGCTGAAGTATTTCCGGCTCATGCCAGGGGCCGTCCTCCTGGGGTCAGCCATGCGGATGGACTGCCGCTTGCTCCGTTCCGTCCCCCCCAGTTCTTTATACCGCCTTAGATACTTCTCGGCACCCCGCAAATCCCCATAGCGTAAGGATTGCTTATACCAGTACAGGGCGTTGCCCCTGCTCGTGGGCACCGTGCGCCCCGTCTCGATATTGTTCCGGCGCATCCATTTATACATATCCGAACGCACATCCCAATAGGCATTTTCTCCGGGGTCCGTGGTGTAGGTCAGCAGGGATTCAACGTCCTGTGCTACCTGTCCCCACGTACTGCCTCCGCGCTTGGGTTTTCCAGAAATCCAACCGGTAACTTTATCCAGGGAAAACGTCCGGGCTATATGTTCCATTTTATCCCTGATTGCACGAGGACGAGTAATGTCCGGGTACAGTTGTGTGCCCGCAAGCACCTCCCCCGTAGTCCGGACAAAGGGTCTGGCGGACAAGACGGCTTTGTTAAAAGGAGCCTTGAGCATCTCCTCGCCCAGGTCCTGGACATCCATTTTGCCAGAGTACAACTGTCGCAGGGTTGCCACCGGGTTTTCCAGACCGAACCAGGACAGTGCGTCGGACAATGCCCCCTGAAACCTGATAGTCCGGATAGACCCATCGTCTCTGCGACCAAGAATAATATGTATCTGATTCCGCCCTGATCTGTTCAGCTTGTCGTCCTCGTCGGGAAAGAACATGCTATTCCATAACTGTACTGCCCCATACAGGATAAACGCCTTCAGAGCCAGTTTCCCGCCGCCCTTGGCGATCTTCCATCCGGCAATCTTGCCAACATTTCCTTCTCTGCCTTCCATCTTCAGATTGCGCATCATTCGGGCATACCTGGGCATGTTGATTTCCATCCATGAATAGAAGGGAATCAAATGCCGACGGATAAAAATACCGGCCTGGGTCAGGTTGCCATAATCACCGATAAGTTCCCGCGCCAGTGTCGCTGCCTTGCGGTCAATGTCCGTGATAGCGTCGATATGGGCAGGAATAGACGCACCATATATCCCCGTCTCACCGTTATGAAGCCGCTCTTTAAAGTACCTGTACGCAGCCAGCCTTAGAATGTTTTCTCTCCAGGTGGTATAATCCTTGGTCGTTCGCCATATTTTAGATACCGCGTTCCTGGTAGGTTGCCATACCTTGGAGACCAGGGCGTCAGGTGGCTGCACCTGCAGGAGATCACCCAGCAACCTGTCTTCCGACATCCGGGCGGTAATGTCAGGAACCTCCTGAATGGTCAGCCCGGACCCGACAACATCACGGGTCACCGCATCTTCCATCTCTCTGCGCACCTGGGCCGGGAGATCGCTTTTGCGCATCCAGGCATAAAGATCCTTGGCCGCAGACCCAACACCCTTTAAAATCCTGGGATCGTAGGCCATGGCAATATCAGCATCACCCGAGGTGTTATTCAGGTTATACTTGAGCACCCGGAACGGATTAAGAAGGGTCCACTGTTTCCACATATTCATAATGCGCCGATCAAGCTTACCCATGGACGAGGAGTCAGTATCCGTAGCCTCATCCAACTGCGCCGCCAGTTCCTGGGGGATCACCCATAATTCCTTCTGCCCCCGTACCCACATCTCCGTAATATCACCTTTACCGATCTCAACCTTTCCGCCTTCCATCACCGCCTGCATGATCTTTTCGGAAATGGTCGGGGCTTTGAACATGGGAGATTTTACCGCCGGAGACCAGGCCACCATGCCCGAAGGTATCCGGTCACGAAATGTCTGATACGCTTTACCCAATGTAGCCTTGATACGAGCCTCCCGGTCATGCACGGCCTTGAGGATCATCCGGGCATTCATAGACCCCTCCATATCCCCACGCTGTGCCAGATAGGCCAGATACGACCAGAGCATAGGATGGCGTACCTGCACCGTGATGCCTGCCTCGACCATATCAGCTTCTGTCTGGTCGTGCTTGGCATCGGCCAATGCCTCAAGCACCCCCTCAAATTCAGGAGGCGCAAACAGTTCGCCCTTTTCCGCAGCCTTGGTCAGACCACCAAAGCCCATAGCCATCTTCTGCCGGTACTGGTTCAGAGGATCTGCCTTGGTGTTGATCTGGTCGGGCATAATGTTTGCTTCAGCATAAAACTCAGCCAGGTTCGTATCCTTGGCCATTTTCTTCAGGGTAGCGATAACATCCGCACTCTTGCGCAGCAGCTTTAATGCCTCTGCCCGCATTACATCCGCCTTTCCCTGAGCCAGCACTTCATACTCGGCCTGCAGGTAATCGGTATTATAATCCAAAGCCGAACCATTACGCGCAGACTTCCACCCCTTCCAGTGTATGCGGGAATCAGAAGACCCCGTACCGGCATATTGGTCAGCGGTCATGTAATCCATAACCTGGTGATGAAAATACCGGGGGTCCTTGAGGATCTCTTTGGACAGGATCTTATGCTTGACCAGATCCTTACGCAGGGAACCCATAGTCTGTTCCCGCATAAAAAGGGCATCCTTGACCTTCTGGCTTGCAGCCTCTTTAAAATGCTCCAGGTCTTCCTGCATTTCCTCAAGAGAGTTATAGCCCCAGGAAAGGCCGTCTTCGTCCCGCAACCCGCTCTCAACATCCTTGATCTGATCCGGGAGAATGATATTCATGGTAAAGACTTCATACTCGTCCTTACTCAGACCACCCAACACCTCGCGCAACCGGTCAGCCGCCCACTGCTGGCTGGCAGTAGGAATAGCCTCGGCCTCACGGAGGATAGATATCGCATCACCAAACCGCCGGGGAGACAAATGAATAAAATGCCGACTCGCCAGATGCTTGGCCGTGGTCAGCCCCTTTTTAATCCCCTCCATCCACGACAGGGGCTTGATACCCCGGGCAGCATCCAGACGTTCCTGGACCTCGGGGAACAGGGAGGTGGTACGGGTTTGCGAGGTGGCGGAGTCGGTCTTCTTTTTGGCGCGGGAATAGAACACGTCGGATATCTCGGTATCAGCCCCGTCAAAGATGACGTAATTGTACGTGCCTTCGCCTGCACCTCTGCTGGAACCGTCGAGGTATTTGATACCCTTAATGCCAATAGATCCAAGATACTCACTGGCCGCCTTCTCTGAGCCGGTCGCCTTTGCCACCTCTCTATAAAACTCCATGCCGGACAGGTCGCCCCGTGGGTCAAGCTGGATTTTCCCGCGTCTTCTTCCACCCGGTTGCGATTGAACAGACCTGGTTGCAGGGCGTGTAAATATGTCTTGCGGAACCTCTTGCAGTTTTTCGTCCACGTTCCCGGATTGATCGTTTAGTGGCTTATCCCAATCAAGCATTTCATCGTCTTCAGGGATTTCTACTTTGTAAAGCTGGCCGACCTGACTCAACACTCCAAAATCAACCCCAGCGCGAGACTCAAGGTCATTAAGAAAACTCGCAGGCCGACTGTAAACATTAAGGTTTGAAAAATAATGGTCTCTGCCTTTCACTCTGTCGATGGCGTCAAGAATATCCGAACCGTTATCAATATTTTTAACAATCTCCGCAAGTATCGTCTCGTCAGCATCCGGCCTTGAGTGTGATCCATCCCACTTCTTTAGTAAGTCCAGTTTCTCACGTAGCTTAGGACGACCATTCTCATAAAGGGCTTCCATTTCCTGGTTAAATCCTTCGTGTGCAGCCTCTCTTTCAGCACTCAGTTCTTCCAGTCGTTTCCGAATAGCCTTGGAATACGCCTCGGTATTTTCTTTAATATCACCAATCGTTAATCTTGTCGGTGCCAGTTTACTTCTATACCACTCGGCAACCGCCTTCTTTCCAGCAAAATATAGCCCCCAGGCTATCTTGTCATTGAATTTGCTGTTATCGACACCTGGTTTCAACCCGCCTTCCCCGGTTCCACGGTGTTTTGTGTCAAATTTCTCAATCCCACGATGAGGAGTTCCATGATAGACAGCCTGGTACTTCGGCAACCCCTCCAGATACTCAATCTCCCCCTTCCTGGTAACCGCCTTCCCAACCTGCCCCAGCAGATCGCGTACCTCGGCCTCGGAAAACTCCATCTCCACGCCAAGGTGTTCACCTACCGCCCGCAAAAACCGGCGGATGGCTGCAACCCATTTATCATAAAACCGGGTTTCTTTACCGTGGTTGGCAAGCCATTCCTCGGTAATCCCGAGACGGCCTTCATCCGTATGGATATCAAACAACCCTTCATACTGACCGCCATTGCGGGCCATGGCCGCGATGGTATGCTGATTGGCCATCCACACCTGACGCAGTACCCGGTCCACATCCATGGCGGATTTCCTGGCCTTGCCACCCATGGCCTTTACACGGGCCCGCAGCTTTGCCAGCCCTGCATGGGTCAGCTCATGGCCCAGGACAACGTCGGTCAGCTGGTCCAGACCCTGGAGATTATTAGAGACAATATAGATGACACCCTCATAAAACACACCCGGGGATGCCATGGCGTCATTCTTTTCCATGTGCCGCCATACGGCTTCAGGCAGGCCGTAAATCCCTTTGACCGTCCTTATGACAACATCGCTAGCCAAAAGCGGCCGCACCAGATCAATGTGGTCCTCGGCCTCGGTCACGGTGACGCCATTGTCCTGACCGGGATTGTATTCGCCATCACCGTTCAGGTATTTGGGTGCTTCGGGTGCAGCTTCTGTTTCCCCTTCATCACCGGCCACCTTCTTTTTCTCGGCATTGGCCACCAGTTCCTGTTCCACCTGGTTCAGCCGGTCCTTCTTCTCCTTGAGTTCGTCTTCTTTAGGAAAGGGCTTTCCTGCATGTTCCTCAAGTTCTGGAAGGGCATCTTTGGATATCTGCAAATCATGGGCATACGTGTCTGCCGTTTCAGCAATACCCTTAACAGACCGGCCCACGCCCCGGAACATATTGACCATTCCCGGATACATCTTCCCCTGGGGATCAAGGCCGAACATCTCCGTGTCGTAAATATTATATTTCCCGATGGGAGACTCAAAATAAAGATACGCCTGCATGCCAGGGTCCTTACCCCAGGGCTCTTTTTCCACGGAGACGCTGATATCCACACGCCGACCATGGACGATGGCCGTACCTACTGCTGTTTCCTCGATCTCTTTGAACCCACCGGGGACAACAGCGTTCACCATATCAGCCAGTTTTCTCATGGACAGCTTGGGAAGGAGAAAACGTTCACCCCCCAGCTCGATGTCAAAGCCCGAGGCACCCAGAACAGACTCCACATACTCAGATGCCTTAACCTTGGATTTGAATACCTGACCGTCGATTTCAATAGAGAAACGCTGTTTGTTCTTTTTGGCGTCAGCACTGCGATCAGCTATGGCCTCCAGGATATCAGATACCCTAGACCTCCGGTGACCGCCCGTATCCTTTTCCATGTCCGCTTTCAGGTTGGACAACGCATCTTCGGAAATGGAACCGCGAACCAGGTCACGCATTCTTTCGGCATCAATAAGCCCCGAATCACCCCGATAGACATCCACCCCATCAATGGTAACATGGCGATTCTGCTCGTCCTTGTCTTCGCGCTCCAGGGCAGCGGCCACATCCTTTCCGGCTTCACTAAATGCTTCAATCCTGCCGGGAAGGTCTTTGATATTACTCTTGGCCTTTTTTACCTCGTCTTCGATACCCCACAGACGACGACGGTAGGACCGTTTGGCGCGGTCCAGCCTATCAATCTCCGCAGACAGTTTGATACGTTCCAACTGCAAGGGCTCACCCGAGGCAATGGCTGCGATTTCGGCCATGCCCACAGAATCGGCGTCGTCAAACTCCATATTGAACGCGCCTTCGTAATGCCTGATCCCGTTGATCATCTTCAGTTTGGTGGCGTTCAGCGACCACAGTTTGGCATCCACAGTGGTATCTGTGGTGTATGCCAGAATCTCCACCTCAAAATCATCACCATATTTCTCTAGAAGTTCATTTCCCGTGCGGATGATACGCCCCTCGCGCTGCTCAATATCCGAAGGTTTCCAGGTGACATCCACATGATGGAGCCCCACAAGGCGCTTTTGCATATTGGTCCCTGCACCCATGCGGGCAGTAGATCCAATAAGCACACGCACTATTCCGTCGTTCACATCGTCAAACAATGCCTGCTTCTGGTCGTCAGTATTGGCCTCCTGCACAAAACGGATCTCCTTTGCCGGAACACCGCGATCAATAAGGTTCTGCTTGAGCTGATCGTAGCCATTCCATCCGCCCGCCTGGGCCTGCCGTAATTCTTCCATCTCCGCAGAATCGTACTTGTCCATCCGGTCGTACAACCGACCAAGCGAGGTCTCGTCGCCATCGGCCTCAGCCTTTTCTATCTGCCTGACCAGGGCGTCATAATCCTGGAGACGTTTTTTATCCCCCTTAGATTTGATTACCGAGCGATCCAGAAAAACAACCTGTGTTCCCTTGTCCTCGTTCCATTTTTTATACACCCGGGCGATTTCTCCAGCAGCAACGTCCAGCTTACCACCCTTTTCGTCTGTAGTCCGGGGGTCCGCACCCGCAGCCCTGGCATCCAGGGACACCTTCCGTGCCTTGTCCATGAGCCGCAACCGGGCACTATTACGTTCCTTGATATCCGTAATGCCCGGCAGACCATTAAACCCGTCTATAATCTCGGTAATGATCGTCTTCTGGGCAGGCGTAGGATGGACGTTTATAGCCTTTCGACCGCCTCCCTTGACCTTGGGAATAGGATAGTCCTCACCCTTATCCTTGAGATACCATTTCTGGATGTCCTCGTTGGAAACGCAGTCAGCAAAGGAGTAATACATATCCATAAGCGACCGCATGTTGGACCAGTCCCGGCCCAGGCGGTCAACTTCCTTGAGGCCAGACCCAGATTCCGTGGGCTCAAACTGGGTAGTCACCGTTGCAAACTGTGACCTCCAGGCATCAAAATGTGCCAGCCCCATTTCTTCCAGACTGTCCTGGGCGAGGTAACGCATCAGCCCGTATAGTTCCACAGCAGAATTAGAGATGGGCGTCCCTGTCATGAAGCACAGGGAGCCTTTTTTAGACTCGCGCAGGATACGGATCTTGTTGAACAGGTCATATGCCTTGCCCGAGCCTGCCTTGGGGTTCATGCCCCGGACATTGAGATTAGAATAATAGAACAGGTTTTTAAATTCGTGGGCCTCATCAATGGTCAGATCATCAATGCCCATCTGTTCAAAGGTCAGCAGCCGATCCTTGCCGGATTGTTTTTCCCGAGCCTTGTCCAGACGCGCCTTGATCGTATCCCGGAGCCTTTCAGCCTGCTTGACCGTAACGGGTTTAAACCGCCCGCCTTCATTGTTCTCCTCCGCCTCTTTCTGGGCATCGGCAATGGCCGCTTCAGCATTGGCAAGTTCCTCTTCCAGAAAGCGTTCTTCGGTTGCCGGAGATATCCCGATAAACCCGAAGGACGAATGGGGCACAATAATCAGGTCCCAGTCACCCGTGGCAATGCTGGCAAACAGCCGCCGTCTGCGTCCCTTGTTAAAGTCTTTTTTCCCAGCAGCCAAAACCTTGACCCCGGGATATAGCCGGTACGCATCCTTGGCAAACTGTTCCACCATATGATTGGGAACTACGATCATGGGCTTATTGGACAGCCCCATGCGTTTACGCTCTATGGCCCTGGAGATACCGGTATAGGTCTTACCAGCCCCCACAGCATGATCATACAAAACATTCCGGTCACAGATACCGCGCCAGATAGCATTCAACTGGTGGCGACGCATCTTGATAACCGCATCAGGCACCTTGCCGGGAAGGGTAAGGTGCTGGCCGTCACGCTGCTTGTTGACCATGACATTGTATTTGCGGTTAAAGGCACTTACAAGACGTTCGCGCCGGTCTGCGTCGGCAAAGATCCAGGATTCAAACTCCTGGACAATCTCCGACGCCTTGGCCACAGCCGCCTCTGTCTCGGCCACATTAACCACGGAATGACTCCCAGATTCATCCTTCCAGGAGTCACGGACTTTTATGGTCCGAGAATTGAGCAGCGCGTCCACCAACTTAACGGCGTTCATGCGGTCGGTTTTCCAGAGCTGACCGCCTGGGGTATCCCCTTTTCCATAGACAGCGTAGGTGTTCGTAAGGGGGGCGAAAAGGACCTTGGCAGAATCACCCGTAAGGTGTTCGACAAACCCTGCATAATCTTTGGGATCAATCCAGGCGGCACCCATAATCGGCGTCACCTGGTCAGCGGTCCACGCCTCGGGCTGAATGGCCTCCAGGGCATGGATATTCTTTGTTTCCCCAGCCGACTTGGCAGCCTCCAGTTTACGCACCACGTTACCACCCAGATATTCATCAGATGTTTCCCAGGTCCCGGTCTCGGGGTCCTTGAATATCATCGGTTTTTCCATGTCCGTATGCAGCCGCTTCACGGCCTCGGCCTCGTCTATCCCCAGAAGTGCAGCAATGCGATCCAGATGCACTTTGCCATATTCTGACAGGGAAATAGCCAATGCGTCCTGGTCGTTCTCGGCATGTTCCGGAGGCGCATACACGGGCACAACACGCTGGGTAAAGACATCCGCCTTTTCTGCCCGCTCCTTGGCCATAGGCAGACCTGTCTTTTCCGAGCGGGCCTTATTGATAGGCTTGATATACCTCTTTTCCAGGGAGAGGATCAACGCGCTGTTAGGAAGTTCACGCACCAGGGATGCTGTTTTGGCCCCGTTCAGGCACCCGTGCTTCTCCACATAGGCATCATACAACGTGTTCAGCTTCTTCCGGTTTGCGGCCATGCCCTTTTCGTCAGGCTCTTTGGCCGATTCCAGATTGAGCTGTTCAATGAGGCAGTCACGCATCACAACGGCACGCTTCAGACGGTCATACCCCAGATCACCCAGACGCAGAGATGCTGGCAGATCCGCTTCGGACTGAAAAACCTCACGTATCTTTTTATTCCGGTTCTTCTTTTTACCAACTTTGACAGGTTTGCCATCAGGTCCCATCTCGTCAACAGTCCGGAACCATCTGCCGTTTTTGTCCATGGTCACCTTGTCCGACCATGCCGATTCAGGAGTAATCACCCGGCGGGCCATGATATAGTCACCGGTCCCGGTCTCGCGTTCGTACACCTGGACCATCTCGCCCTGGCTGTTCAGGGTGACAGACCCACGTTCTGCTCCCTGAATGTGGATAGCCAGAGAATCCACCAGACGCGCATACATATCTTCCGTGCGTTTAGCGGTCATGTCTGTGGCATCCATAACATCGGAGGGGAGCACGTCTTTTAATATTCTATTCAGATCACCGACATAATCATCACCGGAGTATTTCACGGTAATATCCGCGCCACGCTGCATACTGCCCGACCTGTCCATGGTTCCCAGAATAGCTGACGGGGTGTCGGCAAAATAACTATTCACGCGCATGGACTCACCGCCCAGGGGATCGGACACCAGAGAGGTATCCACCCACCGAGGACTGGGCATGTCACCATCAGCAATGCGCTTATCAACACCCATCTGCTCAGCCTTGGTATATCGCTGAAGAACCACGATATCCGTCACAACTTCTGTTCCTGCGTTCTTCTTAAACGCGGTTTCAGGAAGACGGACGGCACCAAGAAGGTGGGCCTTGCGGGCAATGGCCTTGCGCACGCTGCCATCGGAGGCATCCAGCATATATCTGGACACCACCATGATCTCCACGCCTCCAGGGGCAAGAGCGTCAAGACCTGCAAGAAAGAATTGGTTATGGATAGTGTAGGGGTTCAGGTCCGGATTAAAGGGAAACCGTAGCCGGTCCTGACCAAAGGGGGGATTACCGATAACAAGATCCACCGACCCCGAAGGGATAGGGAGTTTTTCAAACCCGGTATGAAAAATGGCAGATTGGGGATACAGCTTCTTGGCGATACGGGCCGTAATGGCGTCGTATTCAGCACCCAGGAAATGGACGTTGCCGCTTAATGCATCAGGAACCAGCCCCAGGAAATTGCCCGTACCCACCGAGGGCTCCAGGACAATGCCTGACGTAAAGCCCATACGCTTTACAGCGTCCCACATGGCCCGCACAACATCAGCAGATGTATAATACGCGGCCTTGGTTGAGTTTCTAGCGGCCTTGAGTTCGTCACCTGTGAGAAGTTCTTCGACCTCGTGAACCCTGTCCTCCCAACCATTGGCGATACGGCCCGTGCCAGACACCTGGAAGGCATTTGCCAGACCGCCCCATCCGACATAGCGGGCAAGAATCCGCTGTTCGTCAGGGGTGGCACCTCGATGTTCGGATTCCAGGAGTTTCAGAGTCTTTATGGCCGCAATGTTATCGCGGTACTTAACGGCCTCAGATCCTTCACCCAGGGCCACCTCGTCGGTTATCCTGAAGTTGGCACCGGGAACCTCCGTGGCTTCGATGTCGTCTTTGGCTATTGCTCCGGCTTCAGCAGGACGTACTTCGGGAGAACTATTTCTTCGGCTTCGTGGTTTTGAAATCCCCTTTCCATAAGGTCGCTTATTTCCTTGTGCGCCATCCTTGCCCTTTCCTCCACGGTCGTCTTGAGCGTCTTTGCCTTTTGCAGGCTTTCGTACTCCTTCGGTCTCCACTGCTGCAGGTGCCGCATTGCCACGCCCGCCAGTTCGGCCTTTGTCATCCCGTAAGGGCTTCCCATATTTCTGAACGCCTGTTCCGCTGACTGTATGGTCATCCTCGTCCCCCTTGGCCTGTTTCACCAGGTCATTGGTCACAAATTTCTTAAAATACGCCCGCCCATTGGGCCCTTTGAGCATCTTCCTCGCCATGCTCACGTACTCGGCCATGTCCTTGCCCGCAGCCACAATATGACCAAAAGCCTGCTGGAGCAGGGGCTTTATCTGCTCATAAACCCCGGCATCAACATTGTCACCCTCTTTCACCACCTTTACCGACAACCCCACCGATCCGGCCAGAATATCATTCACCTGGCTCATGAGATCCGCAGCGGCCTTCAGATGGTCCTTGGCCGATGCAACCTTTTCTCCCGGTTCGGAAATATGGTTCTCCAGAGTATTGTCCGGGGGGGACATTTTTTTGTCCGCCTTTTGTCCGCCCCCGGTGTCCGGTGTGTTATTCAATGATAACGGCACGTTGTCTTGATCTTGTCCCCCCGGTGTCCTCCCCTCATTGTCCGGGGCGGACACTTTTTTGTCCGCCTTCTCTTCTGCCTCCTGCCGGTCCCATTCAGCCAGCATATCCTCGGCTGTGGCGTCTGCAGCCGCGACAGTCTCCTTCGTGCTGACTGACGGCTCAGCAACAGCCTCGGTTTCCTGATCATTTCCGCCGAACGCATTGATCTCTTTCTTGGTCAGAAAGCGCAGATCCCCGTTTTCGTACAGAGCCTCGGGGCTGTCAAAGGACGATCCATGGGGCGTCATGCGCACCTTCTGCTGGATAACAATGCCAGCGGGCGTAACCTCACCACGCACGCCGTTCTTGTCGCGCTCAATCCTGTTACCCTTTGCATTCACACCGATAATACCAACGGCAGGGGCTTCATCTTTTTGTGCGGGTTCAGAGGCCGTTTCATCACGCATAACTGGTTTAGCGTGTGGCTCAGGAGTCACTACGGGTTCTTCTTGTGTAACCGGCTTCCCGGGCTTCGCCCCAGGTACAGCCTCTGCCTCCGCAACCGGCTGCACAACCCGTATCCCCCACCCGCCTTTAAGTTTTACCGGCTCGTATGTTTTACCTCCAAGGCTTCTGTCCTGGCTCTTTCCCCTAGCCGCAATCTGTGCGCCGCCCTTGGTATAAAAGTCTCCATTACTCTTTACTTTGACACCAGGATCTTTCTTCTGGGCCTCCATGGGTGCGGTATCCACATCATCGACAACCCCGGCCACATCCACCACGGCAGGGGATGCATGAACAGGATGAGCAACAGGTTCCTGCGCCGAAGGTTCCTGCCCTTGAGATTCCTGCGTCGGAGTAGGCCGCACAAAATCTTCATCCTGAATAGCAAAGTTCGGCGCAGCCCCTGGGGTAATCACCGACCCGCCACCGACAACCAGACGGCCATCATCCAGAACATCCACAATCTGGCCGGTCATTGAACCGGACCGGACAAAGCGGCCAATATCAGGATGCTGGGCCTGGGGTTTCTGCTGTTCCTGGACTGGAGCGTGCGCAGGCAATGCTGAAATACCTTCCTTCTGATAAAACCCATCGGTTAATCCAAGCAGAACCGACCGCATTCCGGCGTCAGTAGTATCCCGACCAATTTTCCCGTAGGGCTTCGTTGCTACCCCGTCGCTGTCAGCAGTAAAGAGGATGCCGTCACGAAACACGAAGCGGGCCTGCCCGTCGTGAGAAATCACATCCCCATTCTTGAACCCAAGAAGAGTTTTCTTATGCGCATCAAACCACTCTTCACTTACCTTCCGTTCTGTATCCATCGCATCTTTTTGCGAATCAGAAAACAGGCTATCGTCTTTTTCTTGGTTGGCCAGCTCAGCACTATTCTTTTCTAAACGAACCCTCTCTCGCTGTTTCGCTTCATCCATAACGCTAGATTCCATGCCACGCCATGGAACACCAGCCTGGTCACGCTTACGGACGACATAAATAACGTCTACGCCGTATTTGCGGCGTAGGGATACAAGGTCTTCACCTTTGAGAGCCCTGTTCATATCCTCGTCAAACGCCGACGCCGACGCATGGGCAGGCGTTTCCTGAACCGGTGCGACCGGCACCATATTTTCAACGTCCGGATCGTTCGCGGCCATATCGTCAAAATTAAAACTACCGGCTATTTCTTCAGGTTCCAGCCCTGAATAGTCCACGGGCTGGACCTCTTCAGGTGCAACCTGTTCAGGCACTGGCTGTTCAGGCGCAACCGTTTCCTGGGACACGGGAACAGGATTGACCACTGCAGGCTGGGCAGGGGCAGGAGGAACAACCGCCTCCTGAACCGGCGCGTCCTCGGGAGTACCAAAGGGCACGGTCTGGATAGGTTCAGCCTGAAGCCCCGATGCAGGACCGGGATTGAATGTTTCCACCGGCCCAGAGGGAGCCGTCTTGGCACCATGAGTGCCACCGGTCCCCAGGAGATCCACCGGACCGCCGGATGTGATATCTTCCAGGACGGCTGGATCGTTACTCGGTCCGGGCTTCGGGGCCTTTGGTGTGGTCAATGCCTTGGCTGCATACAGGCCGCCAGACATAAGGCCACCTTGGCCGATACCCATAAGCAGGGCATCCCCGGCTCCGTCGGTCAACTTAATATCCGGTCGGTATCCGGAATATTTATCCACGGCATTCTGGGATATCTGGGTTCCAAACTCCTCAAACCCTTCGCCCAGAGGTGCCAGTGCAGGGGTTTTTTCCAGAACATCGACCCACATATCGCCAATAAATTTTTTACCAGACTGCTTGGCCGCTTCTTCGCCGCCTTCCTTAAAAGACTTGGTAATCACATTTTTAAACGCTTTACCTACAGCACCAGCACCAAGGGCCGTCTCCCACAATCCTTCAAGGAGGCCGTTACCCGTGGCCACCACGGTACGTTTCCACTCGGGCATATCTGGGGCATTGGCGTCAATCTCCGCTTTTTTTCCAGCCCCGAAGAGTGCTGTTCCCGATGCAATAGTTCCCGCAGTACCCATGGTCCCACCCGACAACATAATCGCCATGGAGGGCTGGAGAGATTGCAAAATACCACCAGCCAGGTTCCGGAATCCGGTCTCGATGTCGCCCTTGGAAAAGGATTCGATAATCCCCTGCTGGTACTTGGGATTGATTTTGGCAATCCGCTTCTGGGATGCCTCTATCTCCTTGCCGTAATATTCGGAGACAGGGTTTGTTTCCACACCCACAGCTTTACCTAGATTGGCCCTGTCGGTTTTAAGAGACGGCATATCCAACTGGTCAGCCAACAGATTCTGAGGGGCAGACGCAATGTCATAAAGATACCCTGGGGTGTCAGCCAGCATTTTGCCAAGCTGCAGACCACCGGATTTGAACTGTTCCGTAAGCTCAGACCCGACACCTTCTTTGGAAGACGGGGCAGGAATAGCCGCAGCATCAACCCGGGGAACCGCCTGCAGCCCATGGCTCAAACCAGTGCCTTCACCTGCCCGGGGATCATCCACAACCGCAGGAGCAACCTGCCCCACCGGCTCCGCCTCCGCCTCCTCCTCCCGTTTCCAGGGCAAAGGCTCCGGAAAATGCTCCGGTTCCTGGGCATACATGCGGTCAAAGGCATCATCATCAAAAGACGAAATGCCAGGACTCTCCGTCCCGGCATCTTGTTGGTACAGGCGATCAAAGGTATCGTCAGACATCAGTCAAACCCCTCCACTGTCAAAAATCTATATGAAATACTCTCTATTTACGGATCACAGGTGCCTGCACCTGAAGCCCCTGCCCCGCGCCCTGCTGCCCCGGCATAAGCGATGGTGCCGACCATGCGGTACGGTCCACGGTCTGGGGCTGGGTCTGCCGCTGAACAAGGTTGTTGTAATAGGTCCGCAGCGCATCCTTGGGTATCGTCTTGCCCGTATATTCCGGATGGTCAGCCAGAAACTCACGCTTGGCCTGAGTATATACAGAACGCTCACGTTCCGCCATCTCAAGGGCGCGCTGACTGTTTCTCGCGCCACCACCCTGCAGAATCTCGTCAGCCCTACGGCTAACCATCTCTGCCTCTTGAAGAACCTCGGCAGAAACAGGCGCATTATTGCCGTCAACATACTGTTTTGTCGTCGTCCCTGTGTTTTCGTCGTAGATACTTTTTTTCGTAAAACCCTTGTGTTGCAGATACGATTCTTGCCAGGTATCCCTGGTGGATGCATAGTTGCTCTTGGAGTAGGGTGATTCAGGCGTCTTGACTTCAGCCTTACCCGGCGTAAATCCCTTGCTGTATAATTGTTCCAGTATATTATTTCCACCACTCACTTTGCCGCCATCCTCGGAATAAACATTATAGGTGGTCTGGCTCATATTTTTATTATTGACCAGCTTGACAACAGAAACTTTTTCACCTGCACCGTTAGTCCACACTTGGGGTTTAAGCAAAGCATTGGCATTCTCGTTTGACGCCTGAGATGTGACTTGTAGATATTGGGCCGTGAACTTTTCTGCGGATATATTTTTGGCAAAACTCATTAAGTCCTGCATTGAGATATACCCGCCAGGCTTAATAACTCCGTCGATGGTAAGCATCTTCTGATACATCTTTGTATTGGGATCGTACTTTACATCATAAGGAAACGGGGAATCATTAACTGTTTGCTGAAAAGCAATGGCAGAAGAGGTAGATCCTGTCCTTGCATACTCGGTCGCAGCATCTCCCAAATCCTTGGTAAGACGAGCGTATAATTCTTGAGCATCGGCAATATTGGCCTGCTTAATAAGATTGGCGGAGGCCACATTTCTCTTCATACTGCCTTGGAACAGTGCCAACGCCGTGTCGTCTTCCAAACTTTTCCCTATTCGGGTTTTGGCATATTGAAGTTGCGCCTGCGGTCCGCCTTGTTTTCCGGCAGCTATATATCCCTTAACATATTCAGCATATTTTTTTCTCACAGTCTCCTTATCTGCCAAAGACTGTTTAGCTGCAGCCGCCTGCATATTTGAAGCCTCAACCTTGTTCTGGTCCATGTTGGCTTGATTCCATACCGCATTGGAAGTCCCGGAAGGCTTTTCGTTAATCCCTTGTGCCCGTAATCCCAGGGCCGTGTCGTACTGCTGCTCCCTGCCCTTGGCCTCTGCGCGGTCCTGGAGTGCCAGCCCCCGATCCTGCTGAGTATTGACAAACTGCTGGGCTCCCTGGGCGGCATTGGCCATGTTGGCCCAATCACTAAAACCCCAATCATTATTTGCATTACTATATCTCATGAGTGCCCCTTATGAAAAAAGATATGTCGCAGCGCCAATGACCGCGCCTATAGCCGCGCCCCACCAGCCAGCGGATGAGCCCGTTGATGCACCGACTGCAGTTGAAGAACCCAAAGTAGCTGCACCGCCCGCAGCTGACGAACTGGCTGCCGTAGTTGTTGCTGCAGTAGCTGTACCCGCTGCCGCCGCACTCCCCGCAGCCGCACTCCCCGCAGCCGCACCGCCCATAGAACCTGCAGCCATGCCCGTTCCAACGGCTGCACCTGTATTGCCCGCAACCAATGCTCCACCAGTTGCAGACATCCCTTCGGTTGCCAAACCTGCAGTAGCAGCTCCGCCTTCTACGGCAAGCCCCCCCGCAAGTGTTCCGGGGGCCATAGAATACGTTGCTCCTGCGGCGGCTTCAACGCCTGATGTACCAGCGGCTTCTGCCGTTGAAAGACCGCCAAGACTGGTCCCTTCTGTCAGTGCTCCGCCCCCTCCGTATCCAAGAGATTCCATACTTGGCATTGCCGCGTTTGCAGCCCCTTCACTATTAAGCATGGTAGGTGTCGCCGTTTCTGTAAACCCCGGAGCTCCTCCCAGCGGTCCAGCTTCTGCAATTTCCAACCCTGCTGATTCGTCTGGGAGCTGTATCGCTTCAGGCTCAAACAACCCCTCCAGCATAGGTGACATGGTATATCCCATAAGCGCACCACCCGCCGAGTTCTGCAGGGTTCCGCCCACGGTTTTCTTGGGTTCTTCAACACTGGGCTCTTCCTTGTCCATGGACGACGCAGTGCTTGCCGCCGCCTGCATCCCACTCATTGCCTTATCAATGGGATTCTTAATCGTATAAAGTCCTCCTACCATATCATTCTCCTAGTTGCTGTACGACAATCCCAGGTTAGTTGCATCTTTCAAGCGGGTATAATTTTCATCTTCCGCTGTTGTTCTGGCCGTTGTCGCTGCGCTGGCAGTGGCCTTGGCCTGATTTGTTGCATTGAGCCGCGACTGATCGGCATACCGACCCGAATTAGGGTTGATCCCCATTCTGGACATATCCCTGTTTGTTGCCGAGGTCTGATTGGCAAATGCACTGGCAACATCAGCCTTGGCCTGGGTCATCCTGTCGCCAATATCAACACCGTTTAGCGCTTGAGATGTATATTCACTCCGGATAGGGGCGTACTCGCTGATCGCCTGCGTAGTATCGGCCATCTTCGTTTTTGCAAGGTCGGTCTGGTAAGGTAGTAACCCTAGAGACGCCTCGTTTGTTGCAAGGTTAAGTGCTGCGTTTGAGGGAGCCACCGCCGTCGCCGCCGCTGCTTCAGCCGCCGCTTGTTCTGTCTGTGCCGGAATCAAACTACGGTTTGCGGCCACCTGTGCGGTTTCATAGGGTTTGTATATATCTTTCCAATAATCGTAATATTCCTCGGCCATCCCCTCTTGGGCTTCATAGATCGTGGCCATCCGAGCGTTGTATGCTTCATCCACAGCATCCGTGCTACCGCCACCACCTTTACACTCAGCCACAGGACCTTCATAAAGATAGCTCTCTTCCTCGTCGATATTCCCCGTGGCAATATCAATCACCACTCTTGTGTATATCTTTCTCATTCACAGACCTCCTTGCGTGTGCAATAACTCAAAACGGCATCCATCGGCTTGTTCGTATATCCATTATACAGCATATTCGGTATTGTTGACGCTGCTATCATCCCTGCCTTCTTCAATGCCCTTAATGCAAGTTTGTTGCTTGACGCTGTAATCCCGATCAGACAGTCCAGAATATAGGCTCCATCCACCTGCATCTGTAGTGTACGCGCAAGACACTCCCTGCCAATAGTAGGAGAAATACCGAACGCTGCCTTGAAAGCGCAGAAGTGTATCCGCGCAGACCTGCCCTCAAAAGTATTCAGCCACCACATTGCCAGAGGGGTTTTGTTTATGGTGTATGCTACAAAAAAATGCGTATCGCGCCGTTTCATTTCTCGGATAAACCCCGCCGAATCAATAACCGACTTGTCATAGAATACAACCGGGAGACACCCCTGGTTGCGCATCATATCAAACAATTCGGCAATTTCGGAGTCCCGCATGGTCGGGATGCCGTCTTGAAAACAATAGGGAAGAATACGTATATCTATCTTGTCCCGGCCAGTCCCGGCCCCATCATGCATAGAGCACAGCGCTATAGCCCCGTCATATTCAAAGCTCTCGGCCTCAATACACGCATCTTCAAAATCATCCCCCCAAAACCGGGGATCGGTCATGTCGTAGACTGCTCGGGTTGTGATTTTCATTGTTACTCCTTTGGGAAGCGGGCTTTTACTGCAAGACAGGCTGTAGTGTATGTATCTATTTG
>Ga0265294_10000663_pt1 | contig 46175 bp, 46 predicted proteins | sample MunlanPumphouse3_FD_192504 | JGI IMG/M metagenome (GOLD analysis project Ga0265294, IMG submission 192504) | Groundwater microbial communities from a municipal landfill in Southern Ontario, Canada - Pumphouse #3 | ecosystem: Environmental > Aquatic > Deep subsurface > Groundwater | place...
CAAATAAGAAATATCATAAAAATCTCTTCCCTTCTGCGTTTTTCTGTTCAACGCTGTTATTAATTTTTGAGATAAAATAATATTAGCTGGGTTTACCAGAATTTTTTTATAAATACCAAATTTATTCAAAAAAACCGGTTCTGGATCAATAATTTTTTTCTTTTTAACAGTATCTATTCTAATTAATATTTTTTCATTAATATGACTACTTAAACCAAAATCATAAAGCATGCTAGGAAATTTGACATAACAATGAAAAGCATCTTTTTCAACAAAACGAAATTCAACATTAAAACCCTTTAAGCTCATGTCTTTAACAGTTAAATCCAATACTTTTTTAAAATCATTAAAAGATAAACCAAAATTATCAAAATCTAAATCTTCAGAAAAACGATAACTTCCATAAATAATTCTTATTGCTGTTCCTCCTATAAAACTAAGATTAACACTGTCTTTTGTTTTGAAAATTGACTCCAGTAATTCATATTGAATATATTCCTTCAATACGCTTTCTGGATGGTTCTGCCAAACTGATTCTGGATAGTACTTTTTTAAATCTTCAAAAATTAACATAATACTTTATCAAAAACTAATTTTTCAAGTTTTTTTGAATTATATTCTTTTAAATAAGCCTTTAATTTTTCCTTATCAATGCCACTTAAAAAATCTTCATTAATCCTTAATTCTTCAAATCCATTATTGTCTATCTTATTTAAATACAAAAAATCTAATAATGCCTTTTCTTTTGAAGCTAAAAGATATTTACTATTCCCTGTTTCAAAAACATCATAACCCCAAAAAAGATTTGGTCTTATGTTCCTATAAATAAAATTTCCAAACGCATTACTAAATTTTCTATTGGCTTTAGTCGTTATACAGGTTACAGAATAAACAATTTCTGGAATAGCTCCATAATAACTTAATGCAGACTCTAAGCTAATATAACTTGGCCCATACAAATGAAAAGATATCTCTTTTGGTGTTAAGTCTTGTTTTCTATTAGAAAAAATATAAAAACCCTTCTTGATTCTTTGTAAATAACCCTTTTTAACCCAGTCCGAAAGTTGATGGTTATAAACCTTTAAACCATTCAAAAGAATATCTTCTCTATTAAAAAAGGGTTTATTAATTTGTTTTTCAAATTCTTGGTATTTCATTAAATTACTATTTTTTGTAATTTACTGAAATGATACCTTTTTATAATAAATTTGTCAATACCCAATATTAAGAGGGGCAACTAATGCCCCTCTTTAAAAACTAAAAATCTATTTTTTTTATTTCCCGTTCTTTCACAAAATACAATGCTCCTTTTCCTACGGTTACTGGTACAGAAGAACTATATCCAAGACCAGTTACTGAAAAAATCTTATCATTTTCAGGATCTTCATCGGTTATTTCTTTTGAATTATATGCTCTAATTTCTCCTCCTTGATTAAAATAAATATTATTATTAATATCTGTTGTAATATATGAACCCATATATACGGCTGATCCATTAGAAGACCAATGTTTAGTCCAATTTATTTCTCCCGTTAAAACATTAATTCCGTATAAATAGAGATGATACCAGGCATAGCTTCCAAGAGGACTATTTTGAATGAATAATTCATCTTCATTGATTCCAATTAAAGAACAGTGCATATCATCAATTGACCAAATAAATTCTGATGAAATATTGTTTTTATCTAAAGCATACAAAACAGAATGTGTTTTCCCTTCTTTGTCTATTCTGGCATTATTTAAATTAAATAAAAGCGTTCCATTTAAAGACATTGCTAATTCATTAACTCTTCCTATTTTGTCTTTGTCTCCTTCATATTCTTCGTCATACAATATTTCTACCACTCTCTCTTCAGTTTTTACAAATCCATTAAATTTAAAAAGAATATTATCTGCAAAAAAATACGCGTTATTGCTTTGATCAATTAAAATCTTTGAAAAAGAATTATAATTATTTTCAAAATTATAAGTATTTCTTTCAATGTTTTCTTCATTATCTTTTATTATGATTAAAGAAGGTGCGTTAGAAAGAAAATACATTCTTTTATTTGAATCAATAATAACATCTTTTTTATATGCTCCACTAACAACCTCTTCCCACTTTAATTTACCAGAAGGACTTAAAGCTGTAAGTTTTTCTTCGCAAAAGAAATAAACCGTACCATCACTACCTAATGATATTTTTTCACTAGAAATACATTGATAATTCCATTTTTTATTTCCATTTTTATCAAAAACATAAACACCTCGTAAACTATCTACTCTTCCAGAAACATAAACATTTTCATTTTCATCGATTATTGGTAAAGAAAATTCATCATTATTGCCTGATTGGTCTTCCCCTTTTATAAAAGTTTCACCTGTCAATGAATCTCCAGTTGGACCAGCAAAATTACTTTTATTTCTCATGCCATAATCAATATAATAAGAAGACTTTACGTGTTCTGCTTTTAAAATGGACTGATTAACAATATTGGAAAGATCAGAATAATTTAATTGTGGATCTTTTACCTTAACAACAAAATAATAATTAGAATCGTAATATAAATCATTTATTAAAACAGAAACGCTATTCTCTTGTTTTTCAATATCTATAATTGTATAATCTTCAATATTTTGTAAATTATTAACATCAATTTCTTTATTCAAAGAATAATATATTTCGTATTCTAAATCTTTTTTATCTGTATCTGGATCTTCTGGATAACTCCAAGTCAAAATAAAAGAATTCTTTTCTTGTCCTTGTGAAATGCTTAAATCTTTTATTGCTTCTGGTGGATAAGAAGGGTTTGTTTTAATGCTTTGCTTCTGCTCTTCAAAATCGTTAATATTATTATTACTGTCAACATATTTTCCTGAATAATACTTTCTTCCAAATACTTTTTCGTCATTAACAATAAGAGCACTTCCCTCTCTTACTTCTGGCTCATCGTCATTTGATTTTTTCCAAGCAACCGCATCAACTTTAAATGCTTGTGCATATGAAATCTTTTCTTCTTCTGTCTTTTCTTCTTCTCCACCATAAACAGGATTGTTTGAAAATAAAGACAAAGAACCCGTAGAATTACTTAGCTTTTGAGAGGTATATTCTCCCACCCTAAAATCTCCTCCACTTTCTCCATAAATATCAATCAAAATATACGAATTTTTATTAACAACTAATCCTTCTGGAAACTTCCAATTATAACTTGGATCATTCCAAGAATGAAGAGTTGCTGCATTAGCATAATATGAAAGATAATAACAATTATCTTCGCTTAAACATAAATTAACATCATTTTCTGTTTGATTAAATATTTCTACATATTCATTATCATCCAAACTTACTTCTGTTATTAAAAGTGAAGATGAAACAGAAACATCTTCAACTACTGCTTCTATTTTACTTTCTGAATTATTCTCTTCAACTCTTCCACTATTTTGTTTTTTGGGAGTTCCCCATAAACCACTAATTTCATCAATGTTTTCCAATGAATATGTATGCCAATCAATACTGTCCCTTTCCATTGTTTTCTTTAAGTCTTTATCTCCAGCAGACCATAAGTCAGTTCCATCAACCAATTGGCAACCTGGATTAAACAATCTTAATGTTTCATTATCATCAGACAAAGCACCTGAATATATTTTATCTGCTAAAATGTTTGGAACAGTTGAATCGTCTGTTCTTTCTAACAAATAATATCCATTAGCAGGAATAATATCTTCTGAAGTAAAAATAACTTTGATTTGATTGTCTTTATCTAATAATTGCCAACCGCTCATATTAACATCTTCTCCTGTAATATTTTTAAGTTCTATCCACTCGTCACTAGAACTTGTTTCAGTTCCCATCCAAGCAACCTCATTAATAATAATCGGTGACAAAAGAGAATTATTTAAATTAGATTGAGAACAATAAATTATTGTTATGCCTCCACCGCCTCCACCACTACTCGTTGTAGTTGTTTTTGTGGTTGTTGTTTTTGTGGTTGTTTTAGTAACTGTTGCCGTTTCTACTTTTTCTTTTTTGCCTTCACTGTTTTCGTGTCTTGGTGTGCCAAATATATCCATATATCCTGAACCGTAATAACTGTACCAAGACAAATCCTTTCCTCTTTCCATGGTTAATCTTTCTTTTGAATTACCAGCAGGCCAGCTAGAATCAGCTGTTACAAAGTCTTCTAAAACACAACTTGAATTAAACAAATAAAGAGATTCATTTGTATTAGATAAAGCTCCTGTATATATTTGATCAGCCATAATAAAAGAAACAGCGCTATCATCTGTTCTTTCAAATAATACAAATCCTTGAGAAGGAACAAATAAATCATCTTCAATTAAAATATTTATTTGCTTCTCTCTATCATATAAAGCCCATCCCTTAAGATTAACCGCTGTAGAAGAAATATTCTTTAGTTCTACCCATTCATCATTAGCACTATTTTTACTTCCCATCCAAGCAACTTCATTTATTAAAATTGTATCCATTTTAGGATTAGAATTACTCAATGGACATTCTTTTTTAATTTCTTCTTTTGGTTTTACTTCTTCTTTAGGTTCTGGTGTTTTTGTTTCCTGCTTAGAATCTTGTATAGTGTTTTGTGCTTTTATTTCTTGAATTGTATTTTCCACTAGTTCTTCTGCTTTCTCCGCATAATTATTAACGCCATTTAACATGTCTTTTGCTTCTTGTTTTGCTTCCTCGTTAGGAGTATTAGATTCTTCAAGATTGATATAATCTACTGTTTCACTTTTTGAAAAGAATCCTCCTATTGTATTGATAACACTATTAACTGTTTTCTTAATAGGATTAATAACGTATTTATCGTACCAAGGAACAGCCTTAAAACCAAAGTCTGGAACATTATCAGGAAAATAAACTCTTATTTCTGGCTCCCCCTCCCACTGATAATACCAAGAAAAATTCTTATTAGTTATTATTCCTTTAAATTCAACAACAAACGGAGGAAGCTTCTCTCCTGGTTTAAGATCATTAATAACACCTGTAGATAAACCATAAGAAGCGCTTGTTTCTGGTGGATCTAGCTCATAAGGAGAATAAATCCTAACAACGATGTTTCCCTTATTATCATCAATTGGCGTATATGCCATTATGTACTGAAAACTTGTGTCTATTTTTGTTTTTCCTGTATCATACTTTACCTTTGTTGCCCCAAAAGCAATTTTAACCTCATGCTTAAATAATTCTTGTTTTAAATAATCAACAGACACTTTAACGCTATCTCTTTCTAGTTTCTCTATTGCCATCTTCATTACATTATCCGATGTCATTATCTGTACAATTTCTGCTAATGATTTTCCAACCTTAAGGGAAACGTCTATTGGAAGATCCTGAAAAAGATAATTCCAAACATCATAATTGATTGCTTGCTTAAGAAAAGAAACTATTGTTTTTTCACGATTATCACTATAGCCGTCCACCTTAAGATCTTTCCATTTATTTAATAATTTATCTGAAAATATTTTTAAAATATTTTTTGCTTGAAACTCAGAAAAAGTTTGAGGATTTTCTTCTTTTGAAAATCCAAAAAGATTAAATTCAGCATGAGCCATAGAAGGTATAGCTAAAAAACTAATTAGTCCTACCACTAATATGGTGCCGAAGAGAAGATTTTTAATTTTCATTTTATTTTATTTTATAGAAACTGAGTTAAGAAAAGAATTGAATTCTTCTAAACACTTTTCTTTGTCTTGACCAACTAAATAGGTTTCAAAACTATATACTTTGTTTTTTTCAAAGGGTATTTGAATAGAGATACTTTCCCCTTGATCATTTAAAGCATATATATGTTTTATTGCTTTTAAATTATTCACCTTTATTCTTTCATAAATAGATTTTTCTGTATTAGCATCTTCAGCATAACCATCAATATTTGCTAAATTATAAACATATTTATAATCAAGACCATCCATAGTATTTATCGAAAAATTAAAGTCTATCCAACACCCCTTATCTGCCATTGGAGACCTGGTTACATCCCCCATGAATGGTTCAAAGTCAAATGTTCGCATTGAGACATTGGCCCAGCTCGTAGTAACAAATTCCCATCCTTGAGGCAAAACAAAACTTAAACCAATATCTTGGTTTTCTAGAATTGTCTTACCGTCCATTTTCCTTTCAATAAAATCTTGAATAGCTATAAAATTAAGGTTTTCTTCTTTTTCTTTTTTAAACTCAATTACCTTAAATATTATAAAGGCTAATATTGCAATTATTAATAATACGGATAAAATTATTTTTATCTTTTTATTCATAAAAATTATCATTATTTAATTATACTTCTTGCTCGAAAACAAGAACCTAAAATAAAAAAAGATCTAAAATGTACAACATAATGAACATTCGATGCTATACTATAAAATCCACTCTAATCTTTTTTAAAATAAAAAATAATGTTCTAGTATTATTATATCTCTTACTAAAATATTTTCAAGGATATATTAATTCTTAATTGATTTTTTACAAACCGATTCATAATTTTTAAGAAAAAAAATCGATTCTTTTTTAAGGTTTTGTTTAACCCAATTCTTTTCTTTTTCGTCAATTAAATCTCCCAAACCATGCAATATTTTATTATCAGGAATAATCTCAATTGTTTTAATACAGTCATTAATATGTTCTAAAAATGTTTTCTCAGAAAATAATTCAACTATTTTTTTATCAATATCCCAGTTATTTTTAGCAAAATAATAAAAATCATAAATATCACGCATTGCTGTTTCTTGTCTTAATGAGATTGCAGATAGCTTACTAGAAAAAAGATATTTTTGATTAGCAACCATCATTGAAATAGAAAGATATTCTTTTAAATCATAATAATCCTTAATATTTGGAATGATGTTTCTAGTTGAAATTTCAATTTTAATATTATGATCCTCTTGTCCATATGATAAAAGTAAAAAAACCGTAGACCTTTTAATTTGTTTATTCTTAACCTCTCCATATTTAAGTAATATTTTTTCTATTTTTTCAAAAATCAATAATTTTGTCGTTTCATCTGTTAAAAATAAGTCAAAATCTAAATCAACTGAAAAACGGCTCAGACCATAAAAGAAATACGCACAAGTTCCTCCTTTAAATCCCAAAAGAGGAGCAATAGAGTTATCAGAATAAATATCTTTTAATATTTGCCCCATTATTAATTGATGCTTTTCTTTATTTAACATTTTCTTTGTAATATTTATTTAATCTTTTAACCATTTGCTTGTTGTTATATATCTTAACCATATTAAAACATTTTTCCCAATCTAAAGAAGAAAGATTGTCAAAATAATATTTAGGTGAAACATATATCATGTCTAAAAAAGCTCTTTCTTTATCAGCAATGCAATAATTGTTAACAAAATTAATTCCTGAAGAATTAAAAAGTATTTCTTTTTTAATTTTTCTAAAATTAAAAATATTTTGATTTATCTTTCTAGTTAAGGTCCATGGTCCAGCCAAGAAAAGCGTATCATAGTGTTGAAATATTAAACCGTTATCCCTTAAAACTGTTTCAAAACTAATATATGATGGAGAATAAAGACTGGTTGCTAATTCTCTAACACCATATTCTTTTCCTTTTGTAAAAACCCCCCTAGCTACTCTGATTAGGGATCCTTGTTTCACATAATAAGATATCTTCGATTTTAAGTTATCCTTGTTTGTTTCTCCTAAAAGTATTGAAATATCGCTAATATTAAAAATGGTTTTAGAAGATTTTAACAGTTTAACGATTAAATTGTTCATATTGTTCAATGGAAGTAAGAATTATTCTTACCTCCATCTTACATTTTAAATAAACATTTGTCAATACACGCTAATTATTGTGTAATTATAACGCTTTACAATAAATATCAAACTTAAACCTCACTAATAACATCAAATCCTTTAAAGCTACCAACAACCGAATATCCAATAATTTTAATCTTTTTGAGAGATATATTTCTTATCTTTTTTGCAGTTTCGTTCATTGTTGCCCCCGAGCCTGTTGCATCGTCAATAATTAAAACATTAACATTAACTATTTGATTAGGATTAACTGCTATTGTTTTTTGAGCATTTATTATTCTATCTTCAAGCTTTCTAAGAGTTTTTTGTGGTATTTTAGTTGAGCTTGGAATTTTTACAGCAATAATTTCAGGCAACTCTAGCTTTAATCCCCTCTTTAAAACCTCTAAAAATTGAATTTTCCTATCAATTGTTGGAGGAATAAAACAAATTAATCCGATATTATATTTTTTAATTATGTTTTTAATGGCTGGTTTTATTAATTTTGCAATACCAGTAATTAATTCTTTGTTCTGAGAAGATTTTCCTAAATATACCAGTTGTCCTAATTTTGTTTTACCAAAATGATCAATATTGTAGAAATCACTAAAAAAAATTTCATCTAAATATACTTCTCTTTTACTAGAAAGAATTAGTTTTTTCCCAGAGATCAATCCATTCTTTTTTAATTTTTGAATCTCTTCTAGTTTTTTAGTCAATAATTCTTTTTCTTTTTCAAAATCAAATTGATTTTTCTGACACCAAATCTTAAATCCACGAATTCCGTTAATCATCTCTCCGCTAGGCGAAACATACATGTAGCTTTCTTCAATAAATTGATTATTTTTATTATAAACAATAACATCTTCTTTATTTTCAATATTAATACTATAAAAAACTCTCGGAGTTGTCCCCTCTCTTTTAATTAATTGCTCATCTAACAATCTTGTTAGGTGCTTATAGGTATTTTTCGTATTAATGTGAAGTTTTTTCTTAAGCTCTGTGGGCCTTATGGGTCCATATAATTTAATCACTTTCAACACTTCTTTTGTTTCGTCGGAAATATTTTTCATAGGCTTATTATACCAGGGTAATATTACCCTGTCAATAGTACCCCTTTGTTACCACCCCATAGATAAAACTCTTTGATTGTATTCAACTAACTCCATCTTATTATTAACAAATAGCCTATTTAAACCACCATAATAATTATTCTCTACTTGAGCACTTGATAATCCATCGTTATATATCCTAATTTCATCTACTATTCCAGCAAATTCACGTCCTTCGTAACAAGCATCGTCAGCAACATAATATGGACTATCAAGATATCCATTTTGTGTTGTTATGGTCAACGTAGCTGTTCCTCCTGCTATTCCATTTAAATACCCCTTAATCACTGTGTTGGTTAAATCTGTTGGATGGTAATGAGAAACAACAGCATGATACCATTTTTAAGAAGTAAATTCTCCTAAAGCAACACTTGTATAAGCAGCACCATAAACAGTAGACCCACTTTGATATATCCCCCACTCCATACAATTATCAGAAAATATCCTTCCGCTTCCAGAAGATGAAGATGGCTTAAACCACAGCTCTAAAGTACTTGGCCCATGAATTGTTCTTATTTTAATATTAGCAAAAGAAATACTATATGATATTCTATTGTCAATTCCATCAAACTCTAAACATTTTCCAGAAACACAATCAGTGGTTATTGTCGCTCCTGTTACTGTTCCATTGTTTTGACTCCAAGAGTCATACGATGTTGATCCAGAAGTTTCGTCCAGTTTCCATTCAGAAACTAAATTCATTAATAATGAATTCTTCAAAGAATTAGCAAAAGCTTTTCCTTTTGCAATGTTGGCGTCGGAAGTAATTGAACTCATTCCAACTAGAATAAAACTGGAAAGGATTCCAACTACAACAATAACAACGAGAATTTCTATTAAAGTAAAAGACTTTTCTTGTTTCATGAATTAATTATAACAAGAAAAATAAAGAGATTCAAGAAAAATATCTTTTACAAACAATCTTTAATTTATTTTTCTATAACGTGTACCACGAGCTTGTCCTATTCTTTCAATTAGTTTTAATTTAACTAAACGCGATAAAGCTTGCTTAATCGTAACCTTAGGTATTCTTTCTTTTAAAAGATTGTATAATTCAGCAACACCAAGCTCTTTACCGTTAAATAACGCGTATACTTGTGATTGTTTTTCTGAAAGAAGCTTTTCTGGATGTTCTTTATCCATAAGCTTGCGAGCTCTCTCTGTTTGCTCAATAAGAATTGATAAAAAATAATTAACCCAAGGAGCAATATCCTCTTTGCTTGTTTTGTGATTTTTTTGTGTTAATCTAAGTGCAAGATAATAATCTGTTTTTGTTTCTTCTATAATTTCATCTAAGGAAACATAAGGAACATATGTATATCCTGCTCTAAGAAGTAATAGATTGGTTAAGGCCCTACTTATTCTGCCATTACCATCTTTAAAAGGATGGATAGCAAGGAATTCAAAAATAAAATTAGCAATCAATAAAATAGGATGTATTTTTCCTTCCTTTAATTGATCATTTGTCCATTCAATAATTGAATACATTTCTGATTTAACTAAATATGGTGGCGTAGGATCAAATAGAACTATTTGCTCTCCTTTTTCATTAAACATAACCACTGTGTTATTAGCTCTCTTGTATTCTCCCTTATGCGTTTTATCTTTTTCAGAAAAATGTAGAATTATTTCATGAAATTGTAATATCCAATTTTCAGATAATTTTATTGTTTTATAATTATCAAAAATTCTACCCATTAAATCAGCATAACCAGCCACTTCTTGTTCATCTCTATCTTTTGGATTCTTAACATTTAATCCTCGTAAGAATTTAGCTATTTCTTCATCGCTCATTTTTGCACCCTCGATACGAGTACTAGATCCTGTAGAAGTAATAATCACCCACAATTTAATACGATTAAGTATTTGGGGACTTAAATTTATTCCTCCTTGCCAAAAACCCTTAAATTGATCGATTTTAGATATTTTATTAAGAATTTCTTGATTTGCCTTTATTCTATTGTTGAATCTATTATTTATCATATATATATTAACTATATACAATAATATACGATAATATACAATAAGTCAAGACTTTAAAAACTACTTCTTTGTTTTAACCTTTGCAACAATGATTTTCCAAACACTATCTAAGAAATCCCCCTCCTGCATAACCAATAATAAAAGCTAGACCAGAAGAAATATATTCTACTCCTTCAATAAATTTAATAATAAATACTATACTTTCATTTTAGCCAGATTAAAAGAAAAGTCAGGTTTCGTTTTTCTCGGGTTAATTAATTGTCTAATTGATGATGTCTATATTTTAATAGAAACATATATAACAACATACGGAAACATATGAAATCACCCGCCTCTTCTTTGTTTTTACCCTTTTCTATTGATAATATTCCAGATACTATAAAAAATAAAAATTATTTGACTACAGTATAATTTTTTACCACAAAATCATATTGATCAATAAATATTCTCTTAAATGGAATAATTGAGTTTATTTCATAAAACACTAAAACTGCTTGACGGTATTCGTTTTCGTCAACACTACGATATGAAAGCGGTGAAAGATCATGTGCTAATAATATAGCATTTGCCATAAGACGACCTGTTCTTTTATTGCCATCATTAAACGGTTGGATATAACTTATTCCAAGCAAAGCTATTAATGCTTTTGCATAAGGAGAAGACATTCGCTGTATTGTCGCCCCAAGAACATCAATTGCATCACTTATTTGATAAATATTATCAAGCGGCTTATATATTGATCCAGTAATACCAACCATCTTTTTTCTTAGACCTGTATCCACGTCTAAATCTTTAATCAAAATAGCATGTAATTCTTCTAGGTTTTTTTGTGTAATAGTCTTGAATTGTTCTGTATTCTCATAAATAAAGTTAAAAGCATCTTTATGATTTAAAATCATTTGCGTTTCTTGTTTTGTCTTACCAGCAGCTTCTTTGTTCTCTAATATCAATTTCTCTGTATCAAGAAGACCATATGTATTACCTTCAATCTTAGAAGACTTCCAAGACAACTCAATAACAAATCTTTCTAATTCCTTTTTTTGAAGTGTTTTTGATAAATCTTTTGCTCTTAACTTATATTTGTCTGTTGCATTTTCTAAGGTTTTTAATTCATCTTCCGTAAAGATATTGTCTGGCACAGAAGAAAACAAGTCAAAATTATATTGACTTGAACCATATCGCTTATCTGGCTCAACAGAACAATATTCATGAGCATCAATTTCAAAAAATATTCTACCAATTATACTCACGCTATAACTTACAGACCTTCCTGAGCCACTTGCAACCAAAGTACCGATACTTGCCATTTCAGACAAAGCTCTTTTTACTGTAACAAGAGATATGTCTTCTCTCAATCTAATTAACTCCTCATAAACAGCTGAAGATTGCATGCTCCCATTTTTAAGAATAATAGAAACTATTTTTTGTTGTTTTTGGCTTAATTTCATTTTCGTATCATTTATATGTTTTAATCGTATCATATTGATACGATTAATGCAACGCTTATTTCTTTGTTTTAACCCTTGCAACAATAATTTTCCAAACACTATCTAAGAAATCCCCTCCTGCATAACCAATAATAAAGGCTAAACCAGAAGAAATATATTCTACTCCTTCAATTACTAATAGAGAACTATCAACAGCAGAAGCAACAAGAACACCCACCACTCCTGACAAAAACATCATTGTAAAGAAATATGGTAAATTAAAAGGAACACTTTTATACGAATACTGATATTTAAGATAACCAATTAATCCCCTAACAAACCCTCCTCCAAAGCCTGCAATTAATAATTGAAACGTAATCATATGTTTATTATTAAATTACTAATTTTCCTTGTAAAATTAAATAAATAATAAGTCTTAAGAGAACGCCCAAAAGCTCTTCTCTGTTCATTTGCGTTAAGGGTTTGTCTACTTCAAAAGGAAGATTAGGGTCTTCGTATTCATTATTACTGGTTTGAGAAGTATAAGTATTGGCTGTTATAGAATAAAAAGCGCCTTGAGAAGAGTTTAAATAAATAGGAATAATTACAATCGAAGACTTATCTTTTCCCATTCCTGTAACTATTATAGCTCCTTTTTTACTTGAGTCTAAAACCAACTCTTTTAATTCATATTTTCCTGAGAAATCTTTGATAATATAAAAAACCTTGAGATCGTTTTGTCCTTTACCATCAAATTCAATTTTAAGGTCACTTCTTGCGCCACTAAACTTTTGCCAATGGCTAGACCAAGGAGTTAAAGTCTGACTTACAGACAAAGAACTCTCTCCTGACAAAGGCAAGAAATTATTAAAAGGAATTAATTGTAAATTAGAAAGATTAGCATCTTTAAAACAATATTTTTGATCTAAAGAGCAATCATTTAAATAAATAGCAATAGACCAATCAGTAAATACATCTTTAACTGTTTTATTTTTCCCTAGCTTATTTAAAGCATAATCAATACTCTCTATTCCCACTTTATTTGTTTTTAATGATTCTGACAAAACCTCTATTCCATAATTTTCAACTAAATAATGAGTAAAAACATTGATTATTCCGTAATCATAAAAATCACTATCCCATTGATCTAATGAGTCGGTTGGTCTTTCCAGAAAACTTTTAATTCTTTGATCTAAATAACTATTTTCTTTTTTATTATACCCTAAATAAGTGATTAAATACTCTGCTCTTGCTTCGTTTAACCATGTATCATCATTAACATCATAAACTCTATCTTTTTGATTAAATTGGATTAAATGAGCAAATTCATGAGCTAAAAATTCATTAAGAAAACTACTCTTTAAATTCTCTGTACTAAGATAAAGCATTTCTCTTTGATTAGACTGAGGAGCAACTATTTTTTCATACTCATCAATATTTCTAAAGTATCCTTTAGCATTTTCTCTCATTGGATAAAACAAAACAGTAATCTTGCTGTCTTTATCTACTCCTGGAATCCACTCTGAACCAAATAAAGAAGTTGTTTTAGGATAAATTACAGATTCAAATTCATTGCCTAAATTAGTTAAGATTTGATTTATCTCATTAACTTCCTGTGCACTTAATTTATTCCACCAAGCATCATCGAAATAAAAGTAGAGCTTTGAAAAAACTTTTTTTAAGCTCGCCGAAACTTTTATTTCTCCATCCAAAGAATAACTTGACTCAACATTAAAATCTACTCTCTGATTTAAATTATCAGCATAAACTCCAGTTAAAGGAAATAAACAGAATAAGAATATTAAAAAATATAATGGTTTCTTCATTTTTGTTCTTTTATTTTATCATATAATAAAAAAAAGGCAAATAAATGCCCCAACACGCTCTTTACTCTTGTTAGTTGTATAACTCGCTATGCCTACCTAATAAAACAAAATAAGCACATTCTTCATTTTTTGATTCTTTAAATATTGCTCGCCAATCTCCTGTTATATTTATACTTCTATGTCCTTTTAACTTCCCCTTTAAAGAATGGTTATTAAGAACTTTATCGTATTTATTTTTTAAAAATATATTTAACTTTTCTTCGAATTTGTTTTGAATTTGTATTGATGCAGAACTGTATTGTTTTTCAAATCTTTTAGTAAAGATTATTTTCATTTTTTTCTATTGAGCCAATTAATAGCTTCTTTTGCATTATCAAACTCAGGAGAAACATCTCCTTCTTCTATATTCTTTTCTGACTCAGAAAGCTCTTTAAGCATATAAGGAGAAGGTTCTTCAAGGCTAATATTTAACTCTTTGTCACGAATAAAATTTCTTAAACAAATATTTAAAACATCACTTAAATTAAGTCCCATTTGTTGGGCAATCCTTTGAGCATCTTCTTTTATTTTTTCTTCAGTTTTGAAATTAATAATACTCATATTTGTTGTATATATATTATATATACACTGTATATTATATCTCTAATATTGTCAAGACTGTTAATATATCTATTTATTAACTAAGCTATTTTTAAGCCCTGCAATTCTTTGATTGTACTCGTCTAAAGTAATTCCTTGATTATTGAATAATCTATTTATTCCAGAATAATACTTTCCTTGTATCTGAGAACTTGAAATTGCCTTATTGTACAAAGAAACATAATCTATATCTCCAGCAAAGAATCCTGCTGGAGAACCAGCAGCAAAAAAAGAACCAGCACTTATTGAAGCATTTGAATTATGTATTGTAATAAAAGAATCATCATAAACTACATTATTTTCTATTACACCGTCTACATAAACATTCAATGTTCCATTATTCCAAGTAAAACCAACAAAGTGCCATTTATTATCAAGAATAGATGTAAAACTCCTGTAATTCTTTCTTGTTGTTAATCCATCTCCAACATTGTCTATTATTACTTCTAATTTAGAATTAGCTAGACCGCATGGTCTTATTGCCCAAGCTCTTTCACTAACGCCTACTCCATAATTAAATTGTGTTAATAATCCCCTGCTGTCTTGTTGAGTAGAACTTCTTATCCATAGAAAAGCTGTCATTGTTGTTTGAAAATCAAAAAGAGAATCATTGTCAGCAATATACACATAATCAGAAGAACCATTAAGCGTATAACAAGAACCTTCGATACAATCACTAATTGGTGTTGGGGTTCCTCCTATTGTTCCATTGTTCTGATTCCACGAATCATTAGCATTATTATTTAGCTTCCATTCAAAAACAATACTAGTTAATAATGAATTTCTTACTGAATTAGCAAATGCTTTTACTTTAGCAATCCTAGCATCATTTGTAATTGAACTCATTCCCACAAGAATAAAACTAGAAAGAATTCCAATTACAACAATAACAACTAATATTTCAATTAAAGTAAAAGACTTTTCTTGTTTCATAAATTGATTATATCAAGAATAATATCTTAAAACAAGAATAAAAAAAGAAGGAGTCCTTTTCAGGACTCCCCTCTTTTCCGATTTGTGCTATCGGGAAACAGTTTTAACAAAATATTATATAATAATTATTTTGATAAATTCTGAGTTGATGTTGGTAATGTTTTTACCAAATAGTCACTTGACCAATCAAGAGTTGCTTCACCGTGTGATTGAGCAGATACGTCTGACCAAGTAAAGCTAGAAGCAGCTCCATTAACTGTAACTAAGTTAACATCAGAGTCTGTACCAGCTACTACTGAATCAACTGCGTAATCAGCTGCCTTTGTTACTGTAATGGTTAAAGTACCGCTACTTGCAACACCATCATCATCGTTAACAACTGTTATGCCAGCTATACCTAATTGCATTCCATTACCCAAACATTCAACTGATCGAATTGTATTAATATCTGTAGTATTTGCGGTAACATCACCAGTATAATCACCATTTGTATATGGTGTACATGTTAAACCATTAACACCAGCAACTGTAAATACAGCAGCACCAGCCTTATTATCAGCGGTTCCTTCTGCTAGGGTCATAGTAAAGCTTGAAGGAATACCATAAGCTTTTTGAATCTTCTGAGCAGAATTATGTCCAACAACTGTATCGGATTTAGTAACATCAACTGTTGTATATTGAGGTACTGTATTTAATCTAGTATCATCTGTACTAACAAGAAGATTAGCATCAGCATCAGTATAACTTAATCCGCCAATAGTAGTTACACCTTTTGCAGCTTTTATAGTTGTAAACTTGCTTGAAGCTCTAAACACTGTTGAATCATTTGGTATTCTAGCATTAATGTATTCACCTGTTTGAATTCCATCAGCATCAGTAACTGTTACTCTTAATTCATAAGTTTTTTCTCCAGAAATTAATTGCTCATTATCTGCTGTGAATAAAATACTACCATCAGCATCAGTAGTAGCAAGAGTTGTTATGCCTCCTGTACCAGCAACTTTAGTATTGCTATTAACTTCCCACAATTCAGCAACTGTTACTGCTGGAGAATTAGCATCAACGCCAGTTTTGTTAACATTGAATTTAATTTCTTTCCAAGCAATTGTTCCTGTTGATCCTGAATTAATAGCAAACTTTGATAAAGTATTTGTACCAGCAATCAATGTAGATGTTGGCAAGCTCACCAAGTTTATTGTTGGAATTGCCTTGTAAACATACATTGCATTTCCAATTGTAGCAGGAACACCTGTTACAGTAGACGTAATTTGTCCACTTGAACCAACTCTTATTTTAGCAGCAGTCAATTTTGTTACTATATTAGCACCAGTATTTCCTGCACCATAACCCACTGAAGCTAAATCAGTTTCAATGTCAAGAACCTTAGATGTGTTAGCACTAACCGGAATCGCAAGACCAGTAAATACTATTTGTGAAGCACCTGATCTTGTTGCCAATACAGATGAACCATCTTTAATCTTAACAGCTGAAACTACAGAAGGATCAGCAATTGTTATAGTAGCTTCAACAATTACATAAGAATCATTAACAGCTTCAAATTTATAAGAAACTGTTTTTACTGAACCTGTATCATCTAATAATTCAATGTTTGGAGTTGAAGCATCTCTAGAAGCAGTAAATGTACCTGAATTCTTAGCAATAACTTGACCATCAGTTACTACATTGTTGTTGCTTCTTATAATAGCTGTGGAACTTAATCCAGTACCAGTAACTAATAATTGACCCTTCATAGAGCTTGTGTCAGTTATATTAGCTGCAGCACCAATATCTCCGTAAAGTTCAATTCTTAAAGTACCGTTCTTTGGTAATGTGTAACTAATTGACCATTCATTTGTAGCTCCTGCAACAGATTTAATCGAAGTTGTTTGTTCGCCATATTTTACATAAAGATTAGTTAAATCATCTTTATCAAAAGCACTTCCTGCATTAACAACTCCAGCAATAGCGATTGAAATTGTGTTTAGATTAATATCTTCTGTGTTGCTTCCAGAAATATCCCAAGAACCTAATTTATAATTAGTTTGAGGAGCTACTGTTGTTTGATTAAGATAAACTGATGTTTTAACAGCTGTCATTGTTCCTTCGCTAACTAGCAAAGAATTACCAACTGTTTGACCAACTTGAGCTGCAGTAGGAACATCAAAAATTGTATATGATACTTTTTTTGATCCATTTGCAGTTCCTTGTAAAAACTTTGCTGTTATTGCGTCTCCTGCAATAATAGCACCTGTTGCATCAATATCATAAATGTCAGCAACTATTTCTACAACAGCGGTTTCTCCTGGTTGAATTTCAAAATTGGTTGAAACTGGATTAGTTGGTCCAGCTTCTGGAAGTGTAATCGTACTTCCTACTTGCTGACCATTAACTAAAATCTTGGCATTTCTTAAACTAGCATTTGCATTAGCTCCAGCAGGAGTATATGTAAAAGCTGGTTTTAAGTTCTCAACCTTAATTGTTTCTCCGTAAGCTTTGAAATCGAATTTTGCTAAAGTAACAGCTGTTCCATTGTTAGGGGTTGTTCCTGATGGAGAATCTATTGCTTTTGTAATAATAAGATTTCCTGCAGCAATTTTAACTGCTCCTGCACTTCCACTAGTTTGATAAGTTACAGTAACATTAACACCATATTCTGCATCTTTAATGTCAATATCAGATACATTTCTTAGTGAAAATTGCATGTTTCTACTAGAACCACCCACAACGTCAGCTATAACCTTAACAATAGCGTTTCCTGTTAATGTCTTGTCAAACACAAATGTTGCAAAATTGTTAGTATCTAAACTTTCAATTTGAGCTACCTGTGTTCCATTAATCAATAATCTAAAGTTTCTAATATCTTTAGAGTCAATTGAATTAATTTGTTTTAAAGATAATCTTGAAAATACAACATTTTTTGAAATACTAAATGTTGATTCCCAAACTGTAACATCATTAGCAGGATTTATTCCATCGGCTAAATTTTCTGCTGGTGTTGGTGTTCCTACTTGAACAGTAGCTAAATTAGCAGAAGCAATACTAAATACATTTCCATTAATTGGAAGTGTTCCGCTTAATGTTGTGCTAGCTGTAATACCAGATACTGCAACACCAACTGTTTGACCATTTGAAGCGTCAACAATATCAGACTTTACTGAAATTGTTTTTGTTGAGTTTGCAGGAATCACAATAACACCACTAGCATTACTAAACGTAACTTTTCCTGAAGAAACTGTACCAGCATCAGTTAATCTGCTTGCTCCATCAAATAAATATACGTTTGCTAATGTTGCATCAGCTGAAACACCAAGTCTTGTCAATTCAACTGCTGTAATTTTAACTTCACTACTTGTTCCATTAGAAACTAAGAAATGCATTAAATCAGCTGTTGCCTGTTTTTGAATCAATGTTCCTGAGGCTGGATTATCAGAAGCTAAAGTAACGCTAAATCCTCCTGATACTGGAGTTGTTGTGCCTGTTGTTGAGTCACATTTTTGACCAGTAATTGGGCTGTATCCTTCAGTTGATGTACAACCTACAGGAAGAGTTACTGAAACTCCTGAATCACACTTTTGTCCAGTAATTGGACTGTATCCTTCAGTTGATGTACAACCTGCAGGAAGTCCAGTTGATGGAGTTGTGCCTGTTCCAGAAGTAAGTAATGCATTAGCTTTTGTTCTTGAACTTACTCCAAAGTATCCAGTTCCTGTGGTTAACCCATAAGGAGCTAATACTTCTGAAGCATATTTATTTTGAAACTTAATAACAGCAGCTTTTGTAGCAGGTCCAAAGTATGTGGTCTCATTTCCAGGAGAACCAGCACCTGTTGTTGCTACTTGAGTAGCTGCGTCAGAATTTAATAATATCTGTAAATATTTTACATCGTTTCCAGTAGAAGTCTGCTTTAAGTTTGTAGTAAATTGGAAACCAGCTGGAATACCAGTGATTGTTCCTGTTCCAGTTGTTGGGGTTGGTGTACTAGATCCACCTAATAGACCTTGAATCAAGGCTACTAGCTCTTCATTAGTACATTCGCTTGGATGTTGTAAATCACAAGCAGCAATAACTGGAGTTACTGCAACTACTAAAGCAAAGAATACACCGGCAACGATACCTAATTTTTTTGTACTCATTGTATAATTTGAATTCGATTATTTCTTTATTATTTGAGAGATTTAATGGTGAGGTGTTTATTAAAAATCTTTGGATAAAGAAATAATCTTTTTTTGCTTTATTTTAATATTATTTTTTATGGCTGCCTGCCGACCTAATTTTATCGACTGCCCTAATTGTCTTGTCACTCTTCTCTAGTATAACCAGAGAAGAATGACGAGTAAGGCAATCGACTTTAATTAAGGAAACCTCTATCAACAATCCTTATCGTGTCTTGAGGTTCAACCTCAAAATTAAAAAATTAATTCTGAAGTTGAACCTGACATATAGGATTGCGTCTAATTATTTGGTTGTATTTGATAAATCATTTCTAGGGCTTCTGAATATTTTTCTTCTGCAAATAAATCTTTTACTTGATTAAATATCTTTAATTGTTCTTCGCTTAAACTTTCTTGTCTTAATTCAATTTCTTTAATTTCGTTTTCAACAAAAAACTTATAAAGCGCCTGATATTCTTTATCTGTGTCCATTATAGCAGCATTTGTCTTTTTTTCAATAGCTGTGATCTGATTAACAATTTGACCTACTAATTCAGCTTTTTGAGGTTCTGGAACACTAGCTAAGTCTTTGGTTGCTTTAGTTAAAGCTTGTTTTGTTTCTTTAATACCAGCAGCTAGTTTATACCCCTGATTTTCGCTTTGTTCTGTAATTCTGTCAAGTTCTCCTAATTTAACTTGAACCTGCTCTAATTGAGCCACTGACTTATCTTGCTGTAAAGAATACTTTATTGTTTCCCCTATTTTCTTAAAAGTATATAATTTTTCACCTGGTAAAGCATTTTGAGCAAAGATAAAAGGAGCAACAAATAATACCATTAAAACAGAGGCAAAAGCAGGAACTAGTTTTGATTGTTTTAAATAATTAAACAAGGAAAATGATTGTTTTTCAAAGTCTTGAGATAAAATGTTTGATTTAGCTAAAACAACCCAATTAGCATCTGGTTTATTGGTTTTAAGTGATTCTAGTTTTTTTATTAAAGTAAATTCATCCATAGTTTGTTATACTGATGACGTAAAAACAGGGTTTTTATTACACTTTATGCTTCTAGTATTTTTTTAAGGTGTTTCATTCCCCTATGTATTATTACTCTAGCATTATTAGGTGACTTACCTAAAGATTTAGCTACTTCAGTAATTGGCTCTCCTTCAACATAATACATAAATACTGCTTGACGATGTTCATCATTTAATTGAGACATTGCATTTTTAATTATTCTCATATCATCAGCAATCATTGCTTTTTTTTCTATGTCCTGGTTCTGATCTTTGACCATATAGGCCATGTTGTCCAGGTTAGTTGGAGCTTTGTCCTTATTCCTATAATGGTCAACCAAAAGATTTCTAGCAGTTTTAAACAAAAAACCAGAAGGATTTTTAATTTCAATGTCTAGGTATATTTGTTTCCATAATTTAGTAAATACTTCTGAGGTAATATCTTTGGCAATATCCTCTGTTCCAACCTTAAAATAAACAAAGCGATAGACTCTGTCTATGTGTTGGTCATATATCTGAGAAAAAAATTGTTCTTTATATTCGTAAGCTTGCATTTATATTGTCTTTATTTTTGTCCACATTTTTGTCCACTTGTCCACATTATGTCCACATTGACCGCTATATTTTACTATTCTGTCCGCATTGGCCATGTTATGTCCGCATTGTGTCCGTGTTCAATTATATTCATTTATTTCATAAAAAGTTGATTTTCCTCCTCCTGTAGAATTTATAATGTTTTTTTCTCTTAATTCTTTTAATTCTCTTCTTACTGATCTAGGGCTTAATTGAGGAAAATATGTATTAATTTCAAAAGGTCTTAATTGTCCTTTGTTTTGAAGAACTTCTAAGAGCTTTAGTTGAATATCTGACAATTTTTCATACTCAATACTCTTATTACTTATTTCAAACTTTTCTGGCTCTTTTTTAGGTTGTTTTTCCACAGCTGGTTTCTTAGAAACTGATTCTTTTTTAATAGATATTTTTTCTTTTAAAAACTCCCCCACTTTAGCATATTCTCTTTCTAAAATTTCAAAGTTCTTTTCATTGATCCAATTTTGTTTTCTAGAAACTTTAAAACAGGTTTCTATAATTTTAATACTAGCCAAAGAATCTTCTTTGTTTTTAGGATTAAAGTCTTTGAGAAATAAAACTGAGAAAAACAAAATATTCAAGGCCTCTTTTCTAATAGCCATCTTAAGAGGTTCTCTTGGCGGAAAAAGGTCAGTAACCTTGTAAACCGCATTTGTCAGCTTAATGATTTCCTCAGCATTCATATGAAGCCATTATATGGAATAATTTCACAAAAGTCAACGAACTAATTATTTGACAAATCGCAATAATTTAATTCTAAAAAAACAAGGAAGATTAATTAATCTTCCTTTATTCTATACCTTCCATTAGGAATAAATATTTCGAATCTTGCTCCTTTTTCTGGCTTACCATTTTCGCAAATAGTAATATCAGTAATAGAAAGTATTTCTTGGATTAAAAACAATCCATGTCTACCAGATGCAGGCGTAAAAAGTTTTGCTTTTTTATGTTCTGGAATTCCTTTACCATTATCTTTCCAAATAATAGTAACTCCTTTTTCGGATATCTCATAAGAAACATTGACTCTTGATGCCTTTGCATGGCGAATCGTATTATCCATAAGATTAAAGAAAACCTTTTCAAGCATTACATCAGCAAAAACAAAAAGGCCAGAACAATTACTTCGAAAAGATGTTTTTCCCTTATCAAGTAAAGATAATAAAACTGAAATATCTTGCCACTTTGGCTGATTAACACCAATACTTTCATAATCTTGTGAAAAAATAATCTGATTACTAATCATATTGGTTATTTCTTTCATTTTATTCAAATATTCTTTCTGAGAATCTGTTATTTCACTATCAAGAAGAAGCTCTGCGTATCCAAGCAATCCCATTAAATAATTATTAATATCATGACAAGTAATGCTCGCCATAATTTTTATCTTTTTGTTAGAAAGAATCAAAGCGTTTTCTAATTTCTTTCTTTGCGTAATATCACTAGCACTACCCTGATAAGCAAAAACTTTATTGTTTTTATCTATTAATGGTGTTGCATTGGTATGATGCCACATATAATTACCATTTATGTCCCTAATCCTGTATTCAATACTTGTTTTTTCTTTGTTTTTTTCATTTAAAAGTTTTTCACATTTTTCAATATCTTCTGAATGAACAAAACACTTAAATGATTTTCCAATTACATTTTCTATTGAATGACCAAGAAGAGTTTCCCAAGCAGAAGAAACAAAAATGATTATTCCCTTTATGTCTATAACATAAATAATATCATGGCTATTTTCAACCAATAACTTGTATTTCTTTGCTTCTACTTGAAAACGTTTTTCTACTTGTTTTTTTAAAAAAATAAACTCTATTTGTCTGGCTATTTCTTCAATTTGCTTTTTAAACTCTTCCCCTCTCAAAAAGTATGCATCAACTCCTCTGTTAATAGCTTCAATAGCTAACTTCTCAGAACTTTTACCAGTAAAAATAATAAATGGGGTTTTAATGTTTCTAGCTCTTATTTTTTGAAAAAGCTCCATACCAGTCATTTTCGGCATATAATAATCAGAAACAATAATGTCAAATTCTTTTTCTTCTAACAATACCATTACCTTGTCTGGGCTTGTTGTCTTAGTTATGTCTATTCTTTTTTCTTTAAGAAAAAGATCACATAATTCTAAGATGCCTGAATCATCATCAACCCAAAGAACTTTAATTTTGTTTTCAAAGATCATAATAACTCCTCAAGGCTAAAACACCTTAGTAAAAAGATTATATAATAAAAAAGTTATTTGTCAAACAACAAAGGTAATGGTACCTAAAACAAAAAATTGGAATCAAATCAATCTTTATTTTTTAGAACATAGTAAGAGTTCTTTCCTTTTCCTTGTCTTTCAATTAATCCAAGAGCTATTAATTTTTCAAAATCAATATAACGAGTGGGCCTTGCTCTTTTTGTAATTTTAGCATAATTACTGTCCTTTATAAAACCATTTTCTTTAATATAATTTAATATTGCTTGATGATGTGATTGTAATTGTTCTTCTGGCCCTATTTTAATCTTATTCAATTCTCCGCCCACGCGCAACAATTCATCAATTATTCCGTCTGTAAAATATTCCAACCATGAAGTAAAGTCTACATTATCTTTAATGTCATAATAATTCCCTATTAGTCCAACATTTTGAAAATATTTAGTCACATTGTTATTATAATAATTTTCAAAACTAAATAAATTAAACGTATTTAACCCCATATTGGATAATAACATTTTTGTAATCAAGCGAGTTGTCCTGCCATTTCCATCAACGAAAGGATGAATAATTACAAATTGCTTATGAAAAATACCCGCCAATATTAATGGATCAACCTTATTTTTATTGTTATTTATATACTCAATCAATTCATCTATTAATTTTAAAACATCTTGGTGGTCTGGTGGAAAATATATTGTTTTTCTATTTATGGGATTATTTACAAATACTGGCTCTTGACGAATCTTTCCTGAATTAAATTTATTAACAAGACCATTTGTTATTATTTTTTGAATCTCTAAAACAAACTTTAAATTAAGAGAAGCTTCGTTTTGATCAAGTCTATTCAAAAACATAAGAGCATTATTGTAGTTAATAATCTCTCTTTCACTGCCACGAACATGCTCTGGAGAGTTTTTTATTAAATGTTTAACATCTGTTAATGGTAATGGATTGCCTTCAATACTTGTAGATGAATAGACTGAGATTTCTCTGGCTTTTCGTTCAAACTCAAAAAGCACAACATTAGGAAAATGTTTACCATTAAGCTCTGTAACAAGCTCTGTTATACGCTTAATGTTTGATAAAAGTGTTGATGTTATTGTATATTTAGGTAAAAACATGTTTGTCTATAGACATATAGTAGACGAATAATAGACGAATGTCAAGCGCTTTTACTTTCCAAAATACACTAATATTACTTTATACTAATCTTTGATAGTTCTTTTTTAATGATTTCTTCTTCTACTTCAAATCCTGGCATATACTCTATTTTTTCTGAATAATCTATATCTTCAAAATAACCAAGTTGTGTCCTGAAGACTTTTTCATTAAACTCTTTGCCAAAAATACTTTCTGCTTTTTCAACAACCTGATTAAAATTAAAATAATCTTTAAAAATAAAATATAAATCTACATAATCTTTCCATTTTGTTCTTCTACCAAGAGCATAGGCCTTTAAAGCAGCGAGAGTTAATAAATCAGCAACTTTAATTCCGTTAAAGTCTTCTTTGAATTCTATCTTAAATGGATAATGTAAAAAAGTAACTTTTGTTCCTTTGGTTATTATTGTATATTCTCCTTTTTCGTCAACAAAAACGTTGTCAATGTTTTCAATCTTATTTTTTATTTTTCTATTATCGAAAACATCAATAGAAGCTAAGTCAAAATCAATAGAGCTACGATGCCCTATTTGTAAAGCAATAGCTGTTCCTCCTATTAAACCAAAATTATCAGAAAAACTACCCAATAAAGAAATTAATTCTTCTTGATTGTCATTCAATACTTCTTGGTGCATGTTCATTAAAATATAAATTAAAATAATTCTTAACCTTTGGTCTATAATTATTTCTTTCTTTTTGCGCTTGGCTTCTAAATATCCTAGCAACCTCATCTATTCCCATAATACTGGCTAATTCTTTAAAATCTTTCCAATTACCGTAATTTAAAACATGCTCAACTATTGATTCTTTTGAAAGGCTTTCAAGGTCTTTAATATACCAAAATAAATATTTACGCTCTTTTATGAATTCCTGTATGGTCATAATAAAATTATACCATAAAAACCAATAAAAAAATAGTCATAAAACCTAGCTTTTTAATAAATCATTCCCTATTCCTATCATTTTCCCTCCTGCATAAATAATAAAAAAGGCAAACATAATCCAAGAAGATAAGTTCAATAGGTCTGACACTGAATTTGCTGGCATCATACTACCTAACTGCTCTTTAATAAGACTACTAGCTAATTCCTGAGGATCTAATGTATTTGTCGTAGAACTACTACTTTCTATTTTTGGTTCTGCAAAAATCTGAGGAAACTCTTTCTGAGCAGTAAAATAATAGTAGGAAGTAGAAATATCCCAAACAATTAAACCTAAACCAAAGAATATCAAGACCCAAGCCAATACACTTTTAAATGTAATAGTCATATTTTAAATATTAATTATATTATCTATATTATATTGTAAAATCTTCTTTTTGACAATTAAATTAAGAAGAATTAATATAAAGATAATATGGCCTACATATTTTTAGATGAAAGTGGACAATTTACTAAACACAACAATGAAGAATATTTTGTTGTTGGAACTTTTATAATCGGTGATCCAAAACGTACTGAAAAAGCATTTAAATCTTGGCACAAAAGGTTTCCTAGAAAAATGAGACACCTTAGTGAAATTAAATGGTCAACTACCTCAATAGATAACAAATTACGAATTAAAACTTTAAAATACATATCAAAACTAGATGTAAGAATTAAATACTCATATCTTTTAAGAAAAAACATACCTAAAGAATATAAATATAAAGGAAAGATAAAAAGTGGCTTACTTTATACAAACGTAATAGGAGAAACTCTTGATATGTACTTACCTATTAACGAAAAAGAGCTTAAAATATTTTGTGACAAAAGACATTTAAAAGGATTAAAAGAATCTGACTTTAAAAGCATTTTAAAAGCAAGATTATTACCTCAACTTCCAAGCAACACAATTATCGAGATAAGAATGATAGATTCTTCTACCAGTGCAAACATACAAATAGCAGATTGGATAGCTGGGGCACTTTTTAAATACTTAGAAAAAAGGGATCAAGGTGATGAATATTTTTCTATTTTAAAAAATAATATATTGGGAGAAGGAAAAGAATTGTTTAAAAAATAAAAAAAGCGCTTTACGCTTTCTTTACTAGAAGCAACGTCTTAGAGGGTAGTTTATCTACGGCTTAAGTCCTAAATATTCTAGGGGAACACCGCAGCGCCCGCTAAGTTATTAATGTATGCTTCTAAAATAAGAATATTATAAATATATATTCCTGTCAAGACCTCATAATCCAACAAAAGATCTAATTATTGAAACTGGAATAATAGAAATAAAACCATTCTTGTCTATTTCTGCTAATCCTATTATTTTATTGTCTAAACTAAGAACAGGACTTCCGCTTATTGGCTGAGTTTCTCTAATGTTTGTATTACCTTCAACGCTCTTTACTATTCCCTCATTAACTGAATCTATTGAAAGAACATACACTCTTTTGCCCATTTCAAGATCTAAATCATAAAAACCTAAAGTAGATAGCTTATCTTTTTCAATCTTAATCAAGGCCAAATTCTGAACTAAATCTCTTTTTAATATCTGACAACTAGCATTTTCTCCATTAATATTACAAGTTATTGGGTTTTTGTTTAAATTACTAGACAAAGTTACTGCTAAACCATCTGCTGTTAAAATTAAACCATAAAAAGATAATGTTCCCTGTTTAATAGTAAATACTGCTTTTTTGGTTTCTTTTATGCTATTAATTAGGGCTGTATTTTCTTCTATGTATATTTTTTCTTGCTGTTGATTAATAATAGTGGGTGAAGCAAAAAAATTATTAATAAAGAAAAAATACAAGGCTAATAATCCTCCAAAAATACCGAGTATAATCATTAAAATTAAATTCAAAAAGTCTTGTTTTTTCATTTTTTAGCTAAAGCTTTCTTAGAATAGGTTTTTACCACTACTTGACCTTTTTCAACGTCAACATTAATTCTCATTCCATCTTTTATTTCCCCTGTTACAACCTTTAGGGCCATTGGATCTAAAATTAACTTTTGAATTAATCTTTTTAAAGGTCTGGCTCCATAATTAGTATCAAACCCTTTTTCAGCTAAATAATTTTTAGCTTTTTCAGTCACTGATATTTTAATATCTTTTTTCTTTAGTCTTTTTTGTACTTTATTTAGCTCTAAATCAACTATTTGCTTAATTTCAGTAGCTCCTAAATAATCAAAAATAACTATTTCATCAATTCTATTAATAAACTCTGGTTTAAACTTTTCTTTTAGGGCGCTTTGTACTTTTTCTTTTAATCCTTGTTTTTGACTTACTTTTCCATCATCAACAAAGCCTAATGGAGCTTCTTTAGCAATAATATCAGAACCAATATTCGAAGTCATGATTAAAATTGCATTCTTAAAAGAAGCCACTCTTCCCTTAGCATCAGTTAATCTTCCATCTTCTAAAACTTGTAATAAAATATTAAATACTTCTGGGTTAGCTTTTTCTATTTCATCTAATAGAATAACACTATATGGTCTTCTTCTTACTTTTTCTGTTAATTGTCCCCCTTCATCATAACCAACATAACCAGGAGGACTACCAATCATTTTAGAAACATCAAACTTTTCCATGTATTCAGACATATCAACCCTAATTAAAGCATTTTCATCGTTAAACAAAAACTCAGCTAAAGCTTTGGCTGTTTCTGTTTTACCTACTCCAGTTGGCCCTAAGAAAAGAAATGATCCTAATGGTCTTGATTCTTCTGAAATACCAGCCCGAGACCTTCTTATTGCATTAGAAACTGCTTTTATTGCTTCTTCTTGATCAACAATTCTTTTAGATAGCATTTCTTCCATGTTTTCTAGCTTCTTTGCTTCTGATTCTAGTAAACTAGTAACTGGGATACCTGTCCAACGAGAAACAACCCTAGCTATTTCCTCTGGTCCTATTTCTTGTTTTAAAATTGGATTTTGTTTTTGTAATCTTACTAATTTATTCTCTTGCTTCCTTAATTTTGAAAATAAATCAGGTAAAAGCCCGTATTTAATTTCAGCTACCTTCTGTAAATCACCATCTTTTAAAAACCTTTCTAATTCATACTTATGCTTATCAATTTCTTCTTTTAGTTGTTTAATATTATTAATTGTTTCTTTTTCTGTTTTCCAGCGCACTGAAAAAGCATTAGCTTTTTCTTTTAATTCAGCTAATTGCCTATTAATTACTTTTTCTCTTTTTACATATTGAGGTGTTCCTGCTTCTTTTTTAATTGCTTCTTTTTCAATTTCTAATTTTTGAATTTCTTTGTTTAAATCCTCTATTTCAGTTGGATTAGATTCAATTTCTAATCTTAAAGCTGAAGAAGCTTCATCCATTAAATCAACTGCTTTATCTGGTAAAAATCTATCAGGAATATATCGAGCTGATAATTCAGCAGCAGCAATTAAAGCTGAATCTTTAATTTTAAGACCATGGTGCATTTCATACTTTTCTTTTATTCCTCTTAATATGGAAATTGTATCTTCAATGCTTGGTTCTGTAACATAAATTGGCTGAAATCTTCTCTCTAGGGCTGGATCTGACTCAATATGCTTTTGATATTCTTTTAGGGTAGTTGCTCCAATTGCTTTAAGTTCTCCTCTGGCTAAAGCTGGCTTTAATAGATTAGAAGCATCAATTGCTCCTTCAGCTGAACCAGCACCAATTAAAGTGTGTAATTCATCAATGAATAATAAATATCTTCCTTCTGCTTTTTTAATTTCTTTTAATAAAGCTTTAATTCTTTCTTCAAATTCTCCCCTATATCTTGTTCCAGCAATTAAAGCCCCTAAATCTAGACTAATCACTTCTTTGTCTTTTAAGGATTCTGGCACTTCTCCTTTAACTATTTTTTGAGCCAATCCTTCAACAATAGCTGTTTTTCCTACTCCTGCTTCTCCAATTAAAACAGGGTTATTTTTGGTTCTACGAGATAATATTTGCATTAATCTTCTGGTTTCGTCTTCTCTTCCTACAATTGGATCTAATTTTCCTTGTTTAGCTAAATTAGTTAAATTACGAGAATAATTCTCAATAATCTTATACTTTGACTCAGGATTAGGGCTAGTCACTCTTTCTCCTCCCCTTAATTGAGTAAATATTTTTAAAGCAGTATCATAATCAAGTTTTGGGGTTGATGTTTGTTCGCCAAAACTCGTTGTTTGTTTTAAATAATTCGCCTTGTCTAATACCTCTTTTGCTAAAGCATCTGTTCCAAGGATAGCCAAAAACAAATGCTCTAAAGAAACAAATTCATCTGTTAGCATTATTGCTTCTTCTTTAGCTCTTTCCAAAACCTTAACCATGTCTTGAGTTAAATAAAATTGACCAGGTAATTGATTTTTAGGTGCTTCAGGCACTTGATTAAGCCCTACTTTTGTTTTTCTTATTAAATCTTCTATATCAATATTTAACCTATTTAAAAGGCTTACAACAATATTTTCTGAATCAGAAATAACAACTAATAACAAATGGAGAGCATCTATTTGTTGATGTCCCATTGATCCAGCAAGATTCTGAGCTTGCATCATTATTTTCTGAGCTTTATTTGTAAAATTTATTCCATCCATATATTTAATCTTATATTAAATTAAAGAGAAAATCAATATTTGAAAAGAAAACCCGTTAATTAACGGGCATTGTTCTTATATGCATTCTCTTTCTCATTTCATACAGCTTTACCATATATCTTTCTTTTTGTTCTTTTGTTGCGCCAATCATTGCATATGGGTCTAGGTCAAAGAGCCAATGAAATTCATTATTTCCAATCCTGGAATAAAAATCTGCTATCCAGATTAAGATTGTTCTGTTCCAAAAAGCTCTTTTTGTTTTTATTAAACAAAAACTAAAACCCATTAACCATTCGCTTATTTCAAAACTTTTAAAGAGCATATTTAATCATACAATAACCAAAAAGATTAATCAATATTTGAATTAACAGCTTCTCTTAATTTTGGAGAATCAAGATATATTGCTGCCATTTTTCCATCCTCTTCAAACGTTACTCTAACACTTACACCTGATTCTTTTTCAAAGTCAGCTTGATAAAAAAGAATTGTTCTGTTTTCTCCCCCATCTAAAATTTGCGGATCTTTTAAGTTGATTAATTCCCCTAAATTATTAAAAAGTATTTGTCTTAAATTATACATCTGCTCTTCTGTTAATTCACTAAGCAATTGATCGGTAAAGCTTTTTGATAGTTTTTGATAATCAGTTTCTTTTAAAGCGCTGAAAAAACTATTTACTTTTTCTTCATTGGTTTGCTCTTCTTCAAAAACAATATTATTTCCTTGTTCAAAAATAGAGATATTTTCATTTTTACTTTTTTCATAAGCAAAACCCAAAAGGCAAAAAGCAATTAAGACAATTAGAAAAATAAGGATTTGTTTGTTTTTCATATATTTATTAAATTATTATTAAAACCAATTAAAAATCTTTGCTAAAAATAAAACATAAATTGAAAGATAAAATGCTCCTTCCCACATATGAATTCTCTTAGAAATACCAGAAATTACAAATAATAATGTTACTAAGGCCATTATTGGAATACCAATGTTAAAAGTTTGATTATCTATTGCTAAAACAGAAAATAATCCAGGTACACTTGTAATCATTAAAGTATTAAAAACATTTGATCCAAAAATATTACCCAAAGCAACTTCTGGTTTTTTTTGACTAGCTGCTTTAACAGAAACTATTAATTCTGGCAAAGAAGTTCCAATAGCTAAAGCAGTAATTGATATTACTCCAGTAGCTACGTTCAGTATTATTGATAGTTCTATTAATGCTTCTATAAGATATTTTGCTCCAAAAATTAACCCCAAAACACCTAAAACAAGAAAAACAATGTCTTTTACTAATATTTTAGGACGTTTAGCTTTTTCGTCATCAGTGTCTTTGCTTAAGATAGTATAAAATAAATAAACAATATAGGTTATAAGCATTAAAATAGACTCTCCAAAAGTAATTTGCTTGTCCCAAACAATGCCAAGAAATAAAACAGTACTTATTGCCAATAAAGGCAAATCTAAATCAATTAAACTTTTATCAACAACTAATTTTTTAGCTGTTATGGCTGAAATACCAATAATAAGAAGAATATTAGCAATATTAGAACCAACTGCATTAGCAACCACTACATCTGTTACTCCTCTAAATACAGCTGCTAAAGAAGAAACAAGTTCAGGAGCAGAAGTCCCAATACCAACAATGGTTACCCCAACAATAAAAGGAGATAAGCCAAAAGCGAGTCCAATTTTTTCTGCACTACTAATTAACCAGTCAGCTCCTTTAACAAGTACGATTAATGAAATTATAAATATGATAATCCAAAGTATAAGCATAATTTGTGCGGAGGAGACAGGACTCGAACCTGCAAGCCCTTACGAGCGCACGCTTTCCAAGCGTGTTCCTTACCATTCGGAGCACCCCTCCTCTTAATCCAAGTATAGTATAAAAAATATAAAAAGAAAAGCCGAATTAACGGCAATATATTATTTTGAAAAAATTTCATAATATGATCTTCTGTCTAGGGATTTCTTTATTCCCAGTTTGCTTAGTAAAAGCTTTGCTTCTTTAACTTTTCTAGCTCTTATTTCAAGGAAATAAAGGTTTTTTTCTTCAAGAATAATCCTGTCAAGAGAAAAAACAATTCCATTAAAGAGAAATATATCTCTTATTTTAACAATAGTTATTTCTTCTTCGAATAAAGATTCTATTTTTTCTACTTCCTCCTCTGAAATTAAAAATTCGAATTTGTTATTTATCTTGAATTCATCGCTTGCAACTGATGATTTATAAGTAAAAATCAAATTATCTTGCTCTCTTCTTATTCTAAGAATTTCTCCTCCAAGCTGTCCAAAACCAATAAAATAATGGTCTTCTTGAATTGAATGAGCAATAAATTCTGCTCCAATTCTTTGAATATCTTCAACTGAAAGAGGGGCATCAAGTAAAACCTTAACTTGTTTTTCCTTTATACACCCTGCTTGGTCTGGCTCAATCAATGGATCATAAGGATTATTAATAACTATATCTGCCACATATTCCTGAAAATCAATGTAATTACTGTGCATTGGTTCAACAGTAGAAATAAAATAACTAAGGATTTCTTTTTGACTCCAGGTTGTTCTTTTTGAGTCTCGCATAATCCGCCTAATAAATCGACCATGGCAATTAGTCTTTACAAAAATAGTAAGATCTGCACATTGGACAAGACTTGGGCTGATAATAAAAAGACCCTCAACTATCACAACCGGACAAGGAATAATGTCTTGATATCCAATTCTTTTTCCTCCTTCTTCAATAAAACTGTAAATAGGCTTAAAGATTGGTTTTCCTCTTTTTAAGTCCTCAATATTCTCCTTAAATAAGGCGATATCAATTGACTGGGGTTGGTCAAAATTAAAATTATTTTCTTCTGAATATTTACGACCAATATAATAATCATCCATTGATATCATTGTTACGCATGAAAATTCCTTTGCCAATTTTTTAGCAAAAGTTGTTTTACCTGAAGCAGATCCTCCAGCAATAAAAACAACAATAGGAAAATCATCAGTCATTAATCTTTTAATCTTTTCTGTCACAACAATTAATCCTTGCTCTACAAAAAAAGTTTTTGCGGGCATAACATCCCCAAAATAAGACCTCTGCATTTTTTCACCTGTTAATGAGCTTAATTTGGTTTAAAATAAATAAACCTATAAAATTATATACCCAAAAAACATTTTGTCAAACAAAAAACTGCCTAAGGCAGTTTCATTCCTGTTAAAGCTTGAATTCTTTCTTCTACTGGCGGATGCGTCATAAATAATTTGGTAAACCAATCGACATGTCCATTTTTTTGTCTAAAAGGAGAAGAAATAAATAAATGGGCATTAGAAGCATTAGCTTTGATTAAAGGACTTTGATCAGATGATATTTTTCTTAATGCACTAGCTAATCCTTCTGGATATCTAGTAATTAATGCTCCTGAAGCATCAGCTAAAAATTCTCTTTGCCTTGAAAGTGATGCTTTAATAATTTGAGCAGCAATTGGAGCAAATATTGCAACCAATATTCCAAGAATAAGAAATAATACATTACCTCCTTTATTATTATCATTTCCTCTAAATCCGGCTCTTAAAAAAATATCTGACATAACAACAATTACTCCAACTAAAACAACAATTACTGCTTGCAAAAGCGTATCTTTATTTTTAATATGAGCTAATTCGTGAGCAATAACTCCTTCTAATTCACTTCTGTCTAATTTTTCTATTATTCCCCTAGTTAAAGCAATAACAGCATGTTTTTCATCTCTTCCTGTGGCAAAAGCATTAGGCTGAAGCTCATCTTCTAAAATATATATTTGAGGCAATGGCATGCCAGTAGCAATGCAAAGATTTTCAACTAACCTATATATTTCAGGATTATCTTTCATTTCAACTAATTTAGCATTAGTAGTTGATAAAATAATCTTATCAGAAAACCAATAAGAAGAAATACTCATTATAATACTTATTAATACAGCTACATAAAGAATAATTGAAGAATCAAAAACATAACTAAAAAACCAACCAATAAGAATAACAATGACGAAAAACATGGTAATTAAAAACCATGTTCTTCTTACGTTTGATTCAGCTTGAGAATATAGCGTAGCCATATTACTTCTTTAAAATACCCAATCTTTTTTGGTCTCTTTCGTTTAATTTTTTACCAAGCTTTTTTCTTGCTTTTTTTCTTTGTTTAATTATAGTTTTCTTAATATTCATCATATCTTTATTTGTTAAAGTCTACCTTTGGAACAACTTTTTCCCCTTCTTCTATTTCAAAGAATTCAGCTAGTTTGAATCCAAACATATTAGCAATAATATTAGTAGGAACTGTTTCTATTTTATTATTCAACTCAATGACATTACCATTATAAAATCTTCTTGCCGCCTGAATTTTGTTTTCTGTATCACTTAATTCTCTTTGTAATTCTAAAAAATTAACCGATGCTTTTAATTCAGGATAATTTTCTGATAAAGCAAATATTGATTTTAATGCTCCAGCTAAAACATTTTCTGCTTCTCCTTTTTCTTTAACTCCTTGAGCATTCATAGCCATGTTTCTTGCTTGAATTACTTTTTCAAATGTTTGTTGCTCATGAGAAGCATATCCTTTGACTGTTTCAACTAAATTAGGAATTAAATCATATCTTCTTTTCAACTGAACATCTATGTCTGACCAAGCTTCTTTAACCCTATTTTTAAGCACAATTAAAGAATTATAGGCTAAAACAACCCATAAAACAATAATTGCCAACAAACCTAATATAATTATTAATAAATCCATATTTTTAATTTTACTTTTTCTTTTTAATTTTGACCTTTACCCTTTTTTCTTCAACTATTTTTTCTTTTTTCTTGTTTTTTTTAAAAAACATTATTGTGTTTAACCATAAATTTTTAAACGAATCCATTCCTACTTCTATCTCTTTTAAGTCCTCTCTTATTCTTTTAGCTAAATCAGAATGATGACTAATTGACTCAAAAATAGAGTCAGTCACAGAAGATATTTTATTGCTTAAAGACTTTCTTTCTTTTGGTCCCTTAGCCTTTTTAATATTTTCTATTGTTTCTTTTACTTTAGATTCAATGACTTTGCTTAATTTAGCGTATTTTTTTACTTCTTCAATAAAAGCAAGGAATAATTGTATTTTCTTTTCTAAATAATCTTCGAATTCTTGTTTTGCTTTTTTGGTTTGATTCTTTATCTTATGAAATAAATAAAAAATATTAATAATTAAAACTATAAAAATACCTACTATTAATAATAATATATTATTTTCCATTAAATTAATTATAGCAAAATAACAATAAAATTCAAGGATCTAAAGAGATCTATAAATATCGTGTTTACCAATAGAAACAAATAAGATATCTCCTCCTTCTTTGTATTTAAAAATAATTCTATACTTAGAATTAATACCAATCGACCAAAGACCATTTAATTTTCCTTTTAAGGGATGCAACCTGAGTGAAGAATGAAAAGGGTTTTCTTTAAATATTTTCTCTTTTTTTATTGCTAAATCAGCAATATTTTTAGGTAATTTTAAAAATTCTTCCTTAAAACCATAAGAATAAACAATATTATTCTTTATCATATAATTCTGCCATAGAATTAGCTTTGATAAATTTACCCTTTTTGTATTCTTTTTCTGCTTTTTCTACTTTTTTCAATAAATCTTCTTCTGAAGTTAATTCGTCATCAATAGAAATTAAATATTTAATATAAGAACTAACAGAATCAAATCCTTTTTTCTTTGTTTTGCTTTTTATCTCTTTTTCAGCTTCAGAAGTTAAAGAAACACTTAATACTTTTCTCATATATTTTATTTAATTATTATGTATTACAATATTATTACAAAAATAAATCCTTGTCAAACAAAAAACAGGGCAATTAAGCCCTGTTCCCGTTAATACATTCCTGGCATGCCTCCTCCCATTTCAGGCTTATCGTCTTTTTCTTCTGGTTTATCAACCACAATACATTCTGTAGTTAAAAGCATTGAAGCAGCAGAAACTGCATTTTCAATACAAGATCTTACTACTTTAGCTGGATCAACAATTCCTGTTTCCATAAAGTCTTCAAATTTATCATTAAAGGCATTGTATCCCTGTGTTAATGGTAGCTTCTTTACTTCTGCAGCAATAACAGCTCCATCTTTACCAGCATTTTGAGCAATTATTCTAATAGGTTCTTCTAGAGTTCTTTCAAGGATACTCACTGCAATTCTTTCTTCACCTTCAATTTTAGATTCTTTAAGTGCTTCTTGACATCTAAGCAAAGCAACTCCTCCCCCTGGAACAATACCCTCTTCAATAGCTGCTCTAGTTGCAGCAAGAGCATCTTCAGTTTTGTGTTTTCTTGCTTTTTGCTCTATTTCAGTAGCTGCCCCAACTTTAATTACTGCTACACCACCAGATAATTTGGCCAATCTTTCTTGAAATTTTTCTTTATCAAAATCAGATTCTTCGTTATTAATTTGTGACCTTAATTGAGTAATCCTTTTGTCAATTTCAACTTTATCCCCTTTTCCTTCAACAATTGTTGTTTTTTCTTTTGTAGAAATTATTTTCCTTGCTCTTCCTAGTTGAGTTAATTCAATATTTTCCATTTTCATTCCTAATTCTTCAGAAATTACTTGTCCGCCTGTTACAATAGCAATATCCTCCATTATCTGCTTTTTCCTATCTCCATAACCAGGAGCCTTAATAGCTAAAACATTGAATACTCCTCTTAATTTATTAACAATTAAAGTAGTTAATGCTTCTCCGTCAACATCTTCAGCAATAACAACAATGTTTTTTTCTCCTGTAGCTACTATTTTTTCTAAAACAGGAACTATTTCTTGAATTGAAGAAATCTTTTTATCAGTAATTAAAATGTATGGATCTTCTAAGGTCGCTTCCATTCTTTCTACATCGCTTACCATGTATGGAGAGATATATCCTTGATCAAATTCAAGGCCTTTAACAATTTCTTTTTCAATGCCTAATGTTTTTGATTCTTCAATGGTAATAACTCCATCTTTACCTACCTCTGTAATTGTTTTAGCAATTAAAGATCCTAACTCTTTATCTTCTGCTGAAATTGTTGCTACTCGAGCATAATCTTCTTCTGAAGATATTGGCTTAGCCATTTTTTTAATTTCTTCAACTACTAATTGAGCTCCTTTTTCTAGTCCCCTTCTAATGGCTAAAGGGTTTGCTCCAGCAGTTACATTTTTTAATCCTTCTTTGATTAATGATTGAGCTAATAAAGTAGCAGTTGTGGTACCGTCTCCAGCAGCATCATTAGCTTTTTCTGCTACTTGTTTTACTATTTCAGCACCAATATTTTCTGCTTTATCTTCTAATTCAATTTCTTTAGCAATACTAACTCCATCATTGGTTATTGTTGGAGAACCAAACTTTTCTCCCAAAACAACATTTCTTCCTTTGGGCCCTAAAGTAACTGTAACTGCATTAGCTAATTTATCTACGCCTGCTTTAAGTTTAGATCTTGCTTCTTCTCCATAAAATATTTGTTTAGCCATATGTTTATTCAATTATTGCCAAAATGTCATCTTGACTGGCAACTAAATATTCTTTATCTTCGACCTTAATTTCTTGAGGACCGTATTTAGTAAAAATTACCTTGTCCCCTTCTTTAACCTCCATTGGAATTACTTTTCCAGAAGAAGTTGTTTTACCAGGACCAACAGCAACAACTGTTCCTTGCTCTGGTTTTTCTCTTCCAGCTGTTTGAGGAAGAAGAATTCCTCCCTTTGTTTTTTCTTCTTCTTTTGCTGGTTCAATAATAATATGATCTGAAATTGGTTTTAATTTCATAAAATTAATAATTAAAAAAATATTAGCAATTGTGACCTTTGACTGCTAATATCATTCTAATCAAGATAAAGTTTTTGTCAATCTCTATTATTTTCCCCTTTAAATTCAAAATATGAAAAAATAAATAAATAAAGAGAAAAAACAATTATTGGAATAAGAACAAAGAAAAATGCATGCTGTGAAAAGAAAATAGAAATTAAAGCAAGAAATCCTGCTGTTTTAAATAATTTACCTCCTAATTTATGCGTTTTATCCCAAACTTTATCAGAAGCTAAAGTCCATGGTGTTTTAATACCAATAAAATAATTTCTTTTTGTTTTTTCTAAAAGAATACCTATATAATAAAACAATATGGCAAAAGCTGGCATTAACACCATATTCATATTAAAAACTTCTCCCATGTTCCATAACAAAGTTAAGACATATACATAAAATAAGAAAACCGTAAACATAAGAACGAACATCTCATAATCATTTTTAAACTTTTCTATGTTCTTTTTTAAAGGATCTATTTTAGGAACAAATAAAAGAAGTAAAGCTAAGAATAATAAAAAACATGGGAAAAAGAATACTCCGAAACTCCTAGACACATAACCATCAACCTGGCCTTGTGTATTCCAATGTGATGCCATTTTTTCTGGCATTAAATAATAAGAATAAAGACCAACAACAAAAGAAAGTATTATTGTTAAATAAATAACTGTTTTTTTATTCATATTTTGTTAAATTATTGTTTAATTCTATTAGTCTTTGATTGTATTCTTCTTTAGATATTTGATTATTTAATAACAACTTATTAAATCCAATAAAATAATTATTTTGTATTTGAGAAACACTCAAGACCTCATTAAACATTCTAAATTCATCTATTTTACCTTGAAAAGGATATGAAGATGTTGAACCATTATATGTGCCGATATAAAGATTACCGTCATCTACTGGTAATGCTGATGTTAATGTTTTTGGATCGTTAGTATAAAGTCCATTTTTATACAGTTTTAATGTTTTGCTTAAATCAACAAAAGTAAACACTAAATAATTCCATTTATTTAAATCAAAAACATTGCTAAAAATGGTAGATGTATATGCTGATCCAGTTGACCATTGATATCTTATACTGGCCTCATTCGTTCCACTGCTATAACACCAAAAAAAACCATTTGAACTTGACTGTCCAGCCTTATTAAACAAAGTGGGATAGGTTTTTGTTCCATTTCCATTATAGGCCCAAAAAGAAATCGTATAATTGCCTGGTAAATCTAAATTATCATCGCTATCTATAATTGTTACGAAATCATCAACTCCGTCAAATTGTAAACATTTACCAGAAACACAATCAGAACCGTCTTTCATTAATACTCCCCCGTTAACTGATCCGTCATTAAAACCAATTGTATCTTTTACATCATTAACTGTTGCAGCAGAATCAGCTGCTGTTGGTCCATCAAACTTCCACTCTGCAATAAGATTCATTGGCAAAGAAGTCAAAAGAGACAAACCAAATGCTTTTCCTCTTGAGATTTCAGCTGCTACATTAGAATCTTCAAACTTAACAATAATAAAACCAGCCAAAAGACCGATTATAACTATTGCTGTTAATGTTTCAATTAATGAAAAAGATTTATTGTTCATAGTTTTAAATATTATACCTTAAAATATTAATTTAGCCAAGTGTTGACTTTATTCTCTTTTCTGTTATCATTTGTTTAATGAGTGCTTTCTTATCTAAAATAATTTCCGGCATTATCGGAACAGCTTTATCCTTGTATTTTATTCCTGGAATTACCTCTGATGGACAAATAAATACTGTAATTATAATAGGAATCGCCATTGGTCTTTTAATGGCTATTATGAGACCAATTCTTAACGCTATTACTTTTCCGTTAAGAATTATTACTTTAAATCTTTTTTCTTTTGTAATAATAATGTTTTTAATTTGGATAGTAGATTGCCTATTTCCAGCAACTATGTTTGAAATACAGAATGTTTCTAGCTTATTCTGGATGTCTTTAATAGTTTTGGGATCTGAATTACTATTATCAATTAACGAAAAATAAAATGAATAATATTACTTTAATAGTTCAATCAGTTATTTCAGTAGCCTTGGTTGTTCTTATTCTTCTTCAACAAAGAGGAACTGCTTTAGGTTCAGCTTTTGGGGGAGGAGGAGAATCTTATAGCACAAGAAGAGGTGCTCAAAAAAATATCTTTTGGGTAACTGTTATTCTCTGTGTAATTTTTCTAGGTCTTTCTTTGTATAACTTAATGAAATAATGTTTTCCCGAAAAAAACACAAAATGCCCAGCATTAAACAGTGGGCCCAATTTTTCAAGGTTTTAAGTTTAAAAGAAAAGGTTCTTTTCTTGTTTTTGCTTGGTGTAACTATATTTTCTTTTTCTTTAGTTTTTTCAAAGTTTGTTGATAATCATACTAATATCTCTCCAGCCCAAGGAGGAGAAATAAAAGAAGGAAAAATAGGTCAACCTCAATTTATTAATCCTCTTTATGCTTATTATTCTCAAATTGATAAAGAAATAACAGAATTAGTTTTTTCTGGATTAATAAACTATGATTCAGAAAGAAATATTGTTCCTGATTTAATTGAAGAATATCAAATAAGTGATGACGGAAAAAATATTGAATTTTCAATTAAAGAAAATGTTAAATGGCATGACAATCAACCATTAACTATTGATGATGTAATCTTTACTTTTAATTTAGTCCAAGACCCTAACTATTTAAGTCCTTTAAGAGCTAATTTTCAAGGAATAGAAATTGAAAAAATGAGTGAATATAAGGCATTAATAAGATTAAAACAAAACTACGCTGGATTTTTTGACAATTTAATTAATTTGAAAATATTACCTCAACACATATGGAAAGATATTACTGCTTCTAAAATAATGAGCAATGATAAATTAAATTTATTATCCCCTATTGGATCTGGAGCATACATGGTTAAAAGTGTTGATCAAGACAAAGATAAATACGTTAAATCAATAGAATTAGAAGTAAATAAAAAATATTATAACGACCAACCATATATTAAAAATATAAAATTTATATTTTTTAATAAAAAAGAAGATTTTATTAATGCTCTTGAAAAAGAAGTAATTGATGCTGGCGCCCTAGATACTGCTGGTGAGTATGATTTAGAAAGCTTTAAAAATTCAAATATAACGCTTATTAAAACTCCTAATTACTTTAGTTTATTTTATAACAACAATAAAAGCCCTCTTAATGATAAAGAAATAAGAAAAGCATTGGGCCTTGCAATAAATAAGCAAGAAGTTCTAGAAAAAGGACTTAATAATCAAGGCCAAATTGTTTCTTCTCCGATAGTTCCCTTTTTTTATGATTTTAATGAACCAGAAACAATAACAGCCGAAGATCCAATAACAATTCTAGAAGAACAAGGATTTGAAGAAAAAGATGGCATAATGACTAAAACAATTAAAAAAACTTCTGGTTTTGAGTTTAAAAAAATATTAAAAATTGGTAATTCTGGAGCTGATGTTACTAAGCTTCAAGAATGTTTAGCTGAAGACCCCGAAGTTTATACTGGCGAAATTACTGGATATTTTGGAAACCAAACCAAAGAAGCAATTATTCTTTTCCAAGAAAAATATAAAGAAGACGTATTGATTCCTAGTGGTTTATCTAAAGGAAATGGAAATGTTGGCCCAAGCACAATTAAAAAATTGAATGAAGTTTGTTTCAAAGTTCCTGATGAAAACATACAGCTTTCTTTTATTATTAAAACCACTGAAAGTCCTTCTTTAATTAAAACAGCGGAAAACATTAAAGAACAATGGGAAAAAATAGGAATAAAAGTAGAAATTAAACAATTAAATTCAACAGAAATTAAAAAAACAATAAGGGATAGAGATTTTGATGTTCTTCTTTTTGGAGAAAAATTAGGAGGTATTCCTGATCCCCTTCCTTTCTGGCACTCATCTCAAATCATTGATCCAGGATTAAATATTTCAATGTATAAAAATGAGCAAGTAGATGGTTTATTGGAAAAAGCAAGAATGTATACAAATTTTAATTCAGTTGATAGAAAAATAGTTTTAGAAGATTTTCAAAATACTTTAATTAAAGATTATCCTGTTACTTTTCTTTATTCTTCTTATGGAGCATATGTAACAAATAAAAAAATAAAAGGTATTACATTAGACAAATTACCTGATTTAGAAAAAAGATTTGTTGATATATATAATTGGTATATAGATGAAAAAAGAACATGGAAATAAAACCAGAAATTAGATATTTAAAAGACATGGGAAATGTTTTTATGGATAACAAAGAATTGATTGACAATCCTCCTCTTTACTATATGTATCGAGGATTAAAAGAAGAGAGTGGATTAAGATATGATATTACGGTTATTCCTCCTAGAATAATAAATAATGAATACACTAAAACAAAAGGACATTATCATTCAACCAATCACGGTGAATTATATATCGTTTTAAAAGGACAAGGTATATTCTTAATGCAAAACGAAAATAATGCTTATTATGTCAAAGCTAAACAAGGTCAAGCAGTAATAATTGAACCAGGTTATGCCCACATAACAATTAACCCTTATAAAGAAACATTAGAAATGGCTAATTGGGTTAGCATTGATTGTAAATCAGACTATAAATCAATACAAGAAAATAAAGGTGCTTATTATTATTATACTCTCAAAGGTTGGGTTAAAAACCAAAATTATAAACAAGTTCCTGAACTCAAAGAAAAGGAACCATTAAACGAGATTCCAAAAGATCTCACGTTTCTAAAATAATAAAAATATGGAAAAAAAAGAATTTACTAAAAGACCGCGGAAATTTATAAGAAAATCTCCCGGCAAAGAAAACCTAAAAATAATAGCTTTAGGTGGCTTAAGCGAAGTAGGCCGAAACATGACTATTTTTGAATATAAAAATCAAATATTAATTGTTGATATTGGATTTCGAATGCCAGAAGAAGACATGCCTGGAATTGACTATATTATTCCTGATATTTCTTACCTCACGCAAAACAATAAATATAAAAATATTGTTGGGGTTTTAATTACTCATGGTCATTATGATCATATTGGAGCAATCCCCTACATTGCTCATAGAATTGGCAACCCGCCAATATTTGCAGCTCCTTTAGCTAAAGGAATTATTACAAAAAGACAAGAAGAATTTCCAGATAGACCCAAGTTGGATTTAAATGAAATTAACGATGGCTCAAAAATAAAATTAGGAGTATTCCAAATTGAATTCTTCAGACAAAATCATAATATTCCTGACAATATGGGCATTTTTATTAAAACACCTGTCGGAAATATTGTTCATACTTCTGATTTCAAATTTGATAATTTTCCAGTTAATGAAAAACCAACTGACTTTAAAAAATTAGCTGAAATAGGAAAAAGAGGTATAACCCTTTTAATGTCTGATTCAACTGGTGCTGAAGAAGAAGGACACTCTTTATCAGAAAAACAAATATTTGAAAATCTTGAAAAAGTATTTAAAGAATCTAAAGGAAGAATAATTCTTGCTACTTTTTCTTCATTGGTTAATAGAGTACAACAAGCAATTACTTTGTCTGAAAAATACAATAGAAAGGTAGGGTTTATTGGACATAGCATGAAAAGCAATGTAGAAATGTCTAAAAAAATGGGATATTTAAAATCTCAAAAAGGAACTCTTCTTAAAAAAGTCGCTGATGCAAATAATTTACCAGACAATCAAGTAACTATTCTTTGCACAGGCGCTCAAGGAGAAGAATCTGCTGGATTAATGAAAATTGCTACCAAAGAACATCCTTCGATTACAATAAAACCAGAAGACACAATTGTATTTTCTTCATCAGTTATTCCTGGAAACGAAAGAACTGTTCAAATGCTTAAAGATGATTTGCTTAGACAAAAAGCTAATGTTTATCATTACAAAATGATGGATATTCATGCTGGAGGACATGCTAAAAAAGAAGAAATAAAAGAAATGATTTCTTTGATGAAGCCTAAGTTTTTTATGCCTATTCATGGACAATTTTCTATGATGTATGCAAACTCTAAACTAGCTGAAGATTGTAATATTAAAGAACAAAACATTATTCTTACTGATAATGGAAAAGTGATAAATTTAAATCCTGAAAAATTTACTATTGAAAAAAGAGAGGTTCCTTCTGATTATATTATGGTTGATGGATTAGGAGTTGGAGATGTTGGAGAGGTAGTATTAAGAGACAGGCAAATGCTTTCTAAAGATGGTATCTTTGTGGTCATTGCTGTAGTTAATAGAAAAACAGGTAAAGTTCAAGACTCACCTGATATTATTTCAAGAGGATTTGTTTATTTAAGAGAATCTAAAAACTTACTTTACGAAACAAGAAAAAAAGTAATTCAAACCATTGAAAAAGCTACTGCTTCTGGCCATGTGGTTAACTGGACATACATAAAAGATAATGTTAAAAATACATTAGGAGATTTTCTTTTTGAAAAAACTCAAAGAAGACCAATGGTGCTACCAGTAATCATTGAAGTTTAATTATATATGAAAATATTTAGTGGTATTAGACCAACAGGAGACATACACTTAGGTAATTACTTAGGAGCTATTAAGCAATGGATAAAACTTCAAGAAAAAGAAGATTGCTTGTTTTGTGTTGTTGATTGGCACGCTATTACTACTCCTTATGATGAAAAAACCCTGCAAGATAAAATCTTTGACTTATCTTGTAGCTATTTAGCTGCTGGACTAGACCCTAAAAAATGCTCTCTTTTCGTTCAATCACAAGTAAAAGAACACTCTGAATTAGCTTGGCTTTTGGGAACAATTATTCCTTTGGGTGAGTTAAAAAGAATGACTCAATTTAAAGATAAATCTCAAAAACATTCTGAACATATTAATGCTGGATTATTAAACTACCCTATTTTAATGGCAGCTGATATATTGTTATACAAAACAGAAGCCGTACCGATTGGTAAAGATCAAATTCAACATTTAGAATTAACCAGAAATGTTGCTGAAAAGTTTAATAAAAAATACGGTAAAGCTTTTATAGTACCAAAACCAATGTTACCAAAACAAGGAGCAATAATAATGTCTTTGACTGATCCTAATAAAAAAATGTCTAAGTCAGACGATGGAAAGGGTTGTATTGGGTTGTTTGAAGGGCCTAAAGAAATTGAAAAGAAAATAATGTCAGCAACAACTGATTCAGAAAATGAAATAAAATATGATCTAGAAAAAAAACCAGGAGTTTCTAATCTTTTAACAATCTATTCCCTCTTTTCTGATAAAACAATAAAACAAATTGAAAAAGAATTTAAAGGCAAGGGCTATGGTAATTTTAAAAAATCATTATCTCAATTATTAATTGAAAAATTAGAACCATTAAGAATTAAAAAACAGGACTTAATGAAAAATCCCGACAAAGTATATTCTATTCTTGAAAAAGGTGCTAATGAAGCCAGAAAAAAAGCTGAGCAAACAATGATTAAAGTTAGAAATAAAATGGGCTTAAAATAGTTTTGTTAGCTCCTCTACTTTTTTTTCCATAATTTCTTTATTTTTAGCTTCAACAATTAACCTAATTAATGGCTCTGTATTAGAAGGTCTCACTAAAAACCACCAATCGGGAAAATCAATTCTTAAGCCATCTATTTCTGTTATTGTCCCCTCTTTATACTTTTCTTTAATTTTTTTTATTTTTTCTTCCTTATTCTCAACTTTAAAATTAATTTCTCCAGAATGAAAATATTTCTTAAGTGGTTTTATTAACTGAGACATTTTTAATTTTTCTGTTTTTAATATTTTCAAAATAGTAAACAAAACAAAATATGGACACTCTGTAAAATAATGATTCTTTGAAAAGAAATGGCCAGAATATTCTCCTCCAAAAACAATATCTTCTTGTTTCATTTTTTCCTTAATAAAGGAATGCCCTACTCTACTGGGAATAGCAGCACCTCCAAGAATTTCTATGATTTCTTTTACAATATTGCTTGAGCGAAGATCATAAAGTATTTTTTCTTTATCTTTAATAACTGAAACTGCCATTAAAGCTAAAATTAAATCACAAGGAATAGTCTCTCCTTTTTCATCTAAAAAGAATATT
>Ga0265294_10000665_pt1 | contig 46170 bp, 46 predicted proteins | sample MunlanPumphouse3_FD_192504 | JGI IMG/M metagenome (GOLD analysis project Ga0265294, IMG submission 192504) | Groundwater microbial communities from a municipal landfill in Southern Ontario, Canada - Pumphouse #3 | ecosystem: Environmental > Aquatic > Deep subsurface > Groundwater | place...
CCGAGGATACAAAAGGAAAAGGAGGTTAAATTGTGTGATGAGAAAATCCGCCTTAACGCTCATACCCATCCTGACTTTACTGATAATAACAATTTCAGCAATGCAACCCAGTTATAATGCCATGGCTAATCCGCATCCATGGCTTGTATATTATGAAGGAGACATATCTCCACCCAGCTACGTTAAATCCCCTGAGATTTCAATAACATATCCTCAGAATAACAGTTTACACATCTCAGAAAGCATTAACTTCACATTTAATATTAACCTGAGCACCAAATCCATGATAGTTCAGGGTTTTACTATTGATTATCCATATTTACATGAAGTATACTACAAAGCAGACTGGATAAAAAACAGCACATATATAGAACCAACTTCAAATGTTAATTTGAACCTAACAAAAATACCTAATGGAAAGCACAGCATTATTGTTTATGCTATAGAATGGAGACCGTTTGATTCTAGATATGATTATGGGAACAATGTGCTTTTTTATAATGGTTATTACATAACTGGATCTTCGACAGTTTTCTTTACTGTAGATACCATTTCTCCAGAGATAAAGATCTATTCTTTGGAAAACAAAACGTATAGTCAATCAGATATTCCATTAAATTTTACAGTTAGCGAAACAGTCTCAGAAATGTACTATGTCTTAGATGGGGAGAAAAAAGTCATAATTAATGAGAACACCACTCTTCCTGAGCTACATATTGGAGCACATAACATAACAGTTTTTGCACGTGATACAGTTGGGAACTTTGGAGCCTCTGAAACTGTTTCGTTCATTATTGTTGAACCTGAACGTTTCCCAGATGTCACTATAGCTGCGGTTTTTACCACCTTAATTGTCGCTGTTATTATTGGATTGCTGATTCACTTCAAAAAGAAGTGAAAAAACATCAATATTTTGTAAGAGCTACAAAAAAGGCTGAGTTACATTGCTCCTTAGTTTATTAAAAGCTAACAATGAATAGGTAAATAACTGTAATGTTAAATTACCAGAACACGAATAAACATATTTGGGTTAAGATTTAGGATGAACAACGAAAGACCAATAATTCTAAAAATCGGCGGTTCAGCCATAACTAACAAAGCAGAAGAGGCAACTCCGAGAACAGAAATTATAAATCAACTTGCAGAGGAAATCAAAAGAGCAGACCTTGATAACTTGATTGTTATTCATGGTGGAGGCAGCTTTGGTCATCCTTCTGCAGCGAAATATAGCATCAAAGAAGGCTAAAGGAAGATCCGACTCAAAAATTTGGATTCGCTGAGACTCACCACATAATGACCGTTCTTAATGGACTCGTCATGGACTCTTTGATTCTACATGAGATACCAGCGATAAGTGTTGCGCCTTCAACATGTTTTATAACTGAAAATGGTAAAGTGAAATTCTTCGATGACACCACAATGAAGGCCATGGCTAAACTAATTTTTACGCCAGTCATGTATGGAGACGTTGTTTTCGACGAGAAACTCGGATTCACTGTTCTTTCAGGTGACCAACTAGTCACTTACTTAGCTCTTAAATATAAAGCGAAAAAAATTGTAGTGGGTGTAGATACAGATGGCCTTTTTGAATCCGACCCCAAAACCAACCCAGAGGCCAAACCATTCAAAAAATTAAATCTTAAAGAACTAAAAGAACTTCAACCTAAACTGGGAAAAGCCCAAGGGACTGACGTTACAGGTGGAATGGCTGGAAAAATTGCAGAATTAATTCCAGCAGTTGAAGCAGGCATACACGTCACCATCACTGGAGCCACCAAAAGATTATCCATCTACAGAGCTCTAACAGATCAAAGTGTGTTAGGCACAGAAATAGAGTAGGCATAAAATGGCAGAAAAAACTGGCGAACGCAAAGGAGACCACATTAGAATATGCTTGGGAGATCAAGCTCAAGCTAAAAAAGTCACCACAGGTTTTGAAGATATACAATTGGTTCATCACGCTTTGCCAGAAATTAATAAAGATAAAATTGAACTGTCAACAGATTTCTTAGGAAAACACTTCCAAGCCCCAATAATTGTAGGCGCAATGACAGGTGGAACCCCTGAAGCAATTGCAATTAACACCGCTATTGCAGAAGCAGTAGAAAAACTCGGATTGGGTATGGGTCTTGGAAGCCAAAGAGCAGCAATTGAGAATCAAAATCTAGAAAAAACATATAGTATTGCACGCGAAAAAGCACCAAACGCTTTTTTGATAGCCAACTTGGGCGGAATCCAACTTGTATATGGTTATGGTCTAAAAGAGGTTAAACGCATCGTAGAAATGATAGATGCAGACGCAGTTGCAATACATTTAAACGCATTGCAAGAGGCGATTCAGCCGGAAGGTCAAACAAAATTCAAAGGTGTATTATCCAAAATCGCTGAAATCGCCAGCGGCATTAAACAACCTGTAATTGTTAAAGAGACAGGAGCAGGAATATCGGCTGAAGATGCAAAATTACTTGAAAACGCAGGAGTCAAAGCCATTGACGTAGGTGGAGTAGGCGGCACAAGTTTTGCCGCTGTCGAGTACCATAGAACCTCAAAAAATACAGGTGATGTACATAACTTTCTAGGAGAAGCATTCTGGGACTGGGGTATACCAACCGCAGTAAGCCTAATTGAAACATCCCAAACAGTAAATTTAGAATTGATAGCATCTGGAGGAATAAGAAGCGGAACAGATATAGCGAAAGCATTAGTATTAAACGCAAGTTTAGCTAGCATATCTCAGCCAATTCTCCAAACTGCAATAAAGGGCAAAGAAGAAACAGAAAAGAGACTTTCCTGTCTAATCGAAGAACTACGCAATGTCATGTTCTTAGTAGGCGCAGAAAAAATAAGTGATTTAACTAACACCCCAGTGGTCATTACAGGAAAAACCGCTGAGTGGTTACAAGCCAGAGGGTTTAATCTTCAAAAATACGCAAAAAGAGGCAGACATGAATTTGGACATTGAAAAATTTCTTGAAGAAACAGCACCCAAAATAGATAAAATTATAGAAAAATATATTCCAAGGAAATTCAGCAAAGAGTCAGTTCTCTTCAAAGTAAATCAGCCTCTATATAGCTACAATTTAGAACCCTTAAACAAGGCAATTGCAGAACCGATTTGGGACATGTTAGATCGGGGAGGCAAGAGATGGCGTCCAGCTATGTTTATGCTAATCTGTGAAGCTCTGGGCAAAGAAAGAGACTATTGTTTAGATTTTTCAATTATTCCTGAAGTAATCCACAATGGAACCCTTATCATAGACGATATAGAAGATTCTTCCGAGTTACGCAGAGGTAAACCATGTACATACAAAATTTTTCAATTAGACATAGCAGTTAACGCTGGAAACGGAATGTATTACCTCCCTCTTCTGCCAATAATGGTAAACAGACAAAGATTACATTTGGAAATACAACGTAACGTTTACGAAATTTATGTACAAGAGATGATTAATCTCAGCATGGGCCAAGCTATGGATATTGCATGGCATAGAGGTATAGCAAATGCTGATTCAGTAAGTGAACAAGATTATTTACAAATGTGCGCATATAAAACAGGTACACTTGCACGCATGTCAGCTAAGCTGGCAGCTGTATTGTCTGGCGCGGATAATCAACTCACGGAAAAACTAGGCAGATTAGCAGAATGCATTGGTGTAGCCTTCCAGATGCAGGATGACGTTTTAGACCTGACAGGTCAAGAGTTCGCCAAGAAGAAAGGTGGAGTTGGACAAGACATCAGTGAAGGCAAACGTTCACTGATGGTAATTTATACACTTCAAAAAGCAAATTTAAGCGACAAAAAAAGATTAATCGAAATATTGAACATGCATACAAATGACCAGAACCTACGGAATGAAGCCATAGCGATTATGCAAAAATATGGTGCTATTGAACAGGTTAAAATTACGGCAGAAAAAATGGTTATCGAAAGCTGGAAAGAAGTAGATAAACTTCTGCCTACACCTGAAGCTAAGGAAAAATTAAAAGCATTCGCTGAATTCTTGATTAAAAGAAAAAAGTAATTTGAGCGTAAATACTTTGACATTAGTAGACGACAGCGAATTAAAAGAACGTATTCGTAAAGCAGCACTTTTAAACGCGGTTGCTCATGACGGAAAGGCACAACCAGGTGCAATAGTAGGCAAGATTTTAGGAGAGAAAGTAGAACTTAGAAGTCGTGTTAAAGAACTTTCAAATGTTATAAGCAAAGTTGTTGAGGAAGTAAATAATTTATCACTTTCAGAACAAAAAGCAATTGTATTAGAAAAGTGGCCTGAAACTCAGAAGAAAAAGGAAACTGAAGAAAAACAACTCAGCGACTTACCTAATGCTGAAAAGTATAAACAAATTGTGACCCGTTTTTCTCCGAACCCAGATTGTGTTTTACACCTTGGTTCAGCACGGGCTATAATATTAAGTCACGAATACGCTCAAATTTACAAAGGCAAATTTATTCTAAGGTTTGAAGATACAGACCCTAAAGTAAAAAAAGCGTCCTTAAAATTCTATGAAAGCATCCGAGAAGACCTCAAATGGTTAGGATGTAAAATCGACGAAGAATATATACAAAGTGACCGCCTTCCAATATACTACAAATACTCAAACAAACTGATTGCAGACGGTAATGCATACGTCTGTGAATGTGTACCTGAAGATTTTCGCAATAAAGTCATTGCTAAAAAACCATGTCCCTGCAGAACCTTGACGTCTACTGAGAACTTGGAACGTTGGGAGAGAATGTTAAATGGTGGCTACCTTGAAGGTCAAGCAGTTGTTCGAATTAAAACTGACCTTGAAAATCCTAATCCCGCTGTTAGGGATTGGCCAGCTCTACGCATAATAGATACTAAAAAATATCCCCATCCACGTGTTGGAAGCAAATACGTTGTTTGGCCACTCTATAACTTGGCTGCGGGTTTAGACGATCACCTTATGGGTATGACACATATCATACGAGGAAAAGAACATTACACCAACATGGTGCGCCAAAAATACATGTATCAACATCTTGGATGGCAGTATCCTGAGGCAATCCATTATGGTAGATTAAAAATTACAGGTGCATTCCTAAGCAAATCAAAAATAGTGCAAGGAATAAAAGAGGGCATTTATAGCGGATATGACGACCCACGTCTAGGTACATTTGCTGCATTACGTAAAAGAGGAATCACACCTGAAGCAATAAAGAAAATGATAATCGAAGTAGGCACAAAATCTAATGACGTCACATTAAGTTGGAAAAATCTTTACTCACATAATCGCAAAATCCTAGATGCAACAAGCAACCGCTATTTCTTCGTACCGACCCCAACCCAAATTACTGTAAAGTCAATACCTAAAACTTTTCATGTAAAATTACCTCTGCACCCTGAAAAACCAGACCGCGGGTATAGAGAATATGAAATAAAACCCATTAACGGAGACACCGTTGAATTATGGATTTCAAATAAAGACGCAGAAACTTTTGAACCGGAAAAAATTATCAGATTAATCGAGCTTTTTAACATCAAAATTAAAAAAGTTACAGCTGAAAACATTACTGCAGAGTTCATAAGCGAATCATATGAAGAAATTAGGAAAATTAAAGCTAAACTTATCCAGTGGGTACCTAAAGGTGCAGAGTATCAATGTCAAATAGTTTTACCAGATGCTTCTCTGGTTGAAGGTTATTGCGAAAATGAATGTAAGAAGTTAAAGCCAAATACAACTCTACAGTTTGAAAGATATGGATTTGTAAATATAAAAGAAGCAAGCAATAAGCTGATAGCTTATTATGCTCATAAGTAAGGGGAATGAAATGCGAAAACTCAATAAATTCATAATTTGGCCAGTATATTTTGACCAAGGTAAAACAAGAAAGGACGGACGCAGAGTTCCTAAGAATCAAGCCGTGATATCTCCAAAAATTGCTGAACTAAAAGAGGCGGCGGATAAACTTGGATTAAAGAACGAGGTTAATTTAGAAGCACATTTTCCCAAGACCCACTGGATTAAGAGCGGTATGTTACTAGTTGAGAAAAGAGATTCTAAAGAAGAAACGATAAGGGAAATTGCAGAGAAATTGATGAAAATTAAAAGTCAACAACTAACAGGAAATAGAAAATAGAAATATTTTAAAAAATTATGCTTTTTCTTTAGCTATCAAAACAGCGTTAACTAAACCGTCATTGCCTGGGCGACTAGTAACTTTAGCTAAACCCAAAGAAGTTTCAATTTCTGCACCCTTAGTTATTACACCCCGACGGTTATAATCAACATTTGCACCGTTACGTACTACACGAACAATTTCTGCTTTCTCTGTTTTTCCACTTTTAGGGTCAGTTACAGAAACAAATTTTTCAGTTAAAACCTTTACTTTCATGTTGCCGCCTAAACAACGTGCACTTTTTCTTTTAGGTGTTCCGAGAACTGTTTCAGCTGGATATCCGCCTGCTTCATACTTCTTTTTAGCACGATAAACGCGTTTTTTCCCGCCTGTGAGTTTTCTTTTGCGTAAACTGCTATGAGTGGACATATTCTACATTTCCTTGATTCGAGTAGTCACTAAAACTATAGATTTGAATATAAACATACCGTTTTAAGTGTCACTTTTTACTTAAAATAAAACCTTTTAATTATTCTTTGTCAGTATCGGAGGGTTTTTCATTATCTTGAGATTGGTCTTCTTTTAGGGCTTCGCCAAAAATTTTTCTCAAATCTCTTTTCAGTGTGGAAGTATCCTGAGTTAGACCAAAGTAATCTGCAAAATAGTCAGTTGTTTTAAGAGCTAAAGAACGGCCGCTTCTTTCCGTTACAATCAAACCCATATCTTTCAACATTTTAACGTGTCCGTAGGCATGTTGACCTCTAACTTGAACTACTCTCTTTTGAGAGATAGGCTGTCGATAAGCAATATATGAGAGGGTTTTTAGAGGACCAGCAGATAATAAGGGCCTATTTACTAGTTTCTTAATCAGAGGTGTAAACTCAGCTTTAACTTGAAGAACATAGCGTTGGTCTTTAAGGGCTAAAATTTCCAGAGCAGTATTTCTCGATTTATATTCTTGAACAAGAGTTTCAGTATAAGCTATGACACGTTTTTTGGAGCGACTGCCTATAACTTGGCAGAGTTCATTTATATCTAAAGGTCGACCTGCAACGTATAACGCAGCTTCAAGCAGCATTAAAATATGTATTTTACGTTCGTTTTCTTGAGGGTGCTCATCTTTAGGAGCTACCTTTTGTTCAGTTGGTTGATTTGAGTTTTTCAACGGTTATTTTCCCCACTGCTATGTAGAGTTCCTCTGTTTCTTCGTTTTGCCAAAGGCTAACTAAGCCGTCTTGTGCAAGGAACAATAGATAAATAAACATTCTAAGCGCTTCTATGCGAGTGGCGCCTTTAGAAAGGCTAGTGAAGTCTATTATTCCTTGTCCGTCAACTTTCTCGCAAAGTATAGCGTATAATTTATCAACTTCAAATTCAAGTTCCGCTATGAATTTGTCAAATTTAGGCAGTAAATCAGTTACCGCGGGTAAAACAGGGTGCTGTTCTACTGCATGAGTAAGGTTAAGTTGTTTTTCACCTTTCAAGACTTCATCTAAAACGTCAAGTAAGTGTTGTATTGTAGTAGAGGTTAATTCATGTCGCAATGGAAGAAACAATGGAGGGGGAACAAAATCTTTTGGGATTTTTGGTGGTGAAGGTGGGGGTTCCTGCAAAGTTAATAAAAGCTTAGATTTCATCAAATATATCAAAGCTGAAGAATCCAAAGCTACTCCTGAAGCACGGAAATCAACCTTTTGCGGAGAATTCTTCTCCATCTCTGTGAGAAAAGAACGCAGCAAGTAAGCTATGTTAACGTTCCAAGGAGTTAGCTTCTCAAGTTTACTTATCTCGAAGAGTATGTTCCATGGTGGACGAAGATAAAATGGTTTTCTCATAGGAGTTGTTGCTGCTGAAGACATCTATACAGCTACCTCCGGGGGAAATTTCGCTGTCACAACATTGGATATCCCATTGCGTTCATAAACACCGTACACCTTTTGTGCTTTGTTAACCATTTCCGGTCGAAGACTAATCACAATAAACTGGGTTTTTTCTGCCTCTTCTAAGAGAGTTTCAGCAAGTTTTGTAGTATGAAACGCATCTAAGTGTGCGTCAACTTCATCGAGAACATAGAAAGACGCGGGTGAAAACTCCTTTAGAGAAAATATGAAAGCCACTGCAGAAATTGAACGTTCACCACCACTTGCACCACTCACAACAATTGATGGTTTGTTTGGGAACTGAACAATCATTTCTATACCACCTGAAAAGGGTTCTTCAGGGGCCTCTAATTTTAGAGTAGCACTTCCTCCACCAGTCATCTTGGAGAAGTAAACTGTAAGACTAGCATTAATTTTTTCAAAAGCATTCATGAAAACTTTGCGTTTTTTAGCTTCAATTTCATCCATAAACGCTACTATAGCTTGTTTTTCACGTTCTAACTCATTTAGGCGAACTGAAAGTTCGCGGTAACGCGATATTTGATCAGAATAGTGTTGAGCCGCAAGTTGGTTGACACCGCCTATTCGCTCCATTTCAAACTGCATCATACGTATTGTTGTTTCTGCGTCTTGAACTTGTCGGGAATTTATTTCCAATGGCTGCTCATAACCGTATTCTTTAAGTTGTGTCTGAAGTTGTTGGAGACGAAGTTGAGAAGTTTCAAGATTGATGCGTAGTTGACTCAATAATCTATCTGCTTGCTCGTACTCAGAGTCAAGCATTCGCAGTTCAGAGTCGATGTTATCGATTTGTGAAGTGAATTTTTTGGATTCCTCACGTGCTGACAATACCGCACTAGAAAGTTCCACGCGCTTCTTTTCCAGCTCTTCAACCTCTTTTTTAATTGCATCTCGCTCAGATATCGCCTCGGATACCTCTTTTTGCAATTTTTCTTGTTGTTGTTCAACTTTTGTGAGCTGTATCTTTGTGTTCTTGTAACCTATTCTCAAAACCTGGTCAAATTGTGATTGATAAGTTGATATTTCCGTTTGAATAGAACCCAAACGCTGACGAAGTGTGTTTGCTTCTTCCCCAAATTTTTCTCTTTGAACCTCTAGCTCCTGAATATGACCTACATCAGTTTTCAATCTTAACTCTGTTATTTCTGAATGTAATTTTTTAAGAGAACTTTGAATAGAGTTACGTTCGTTACGATACATACTCATACGGCCTTTATAAGCCGCTGCTTCACGTTCAAGTTTTCCACCTTGCTTTTGGATATGGTGAATATTTAAATGAGTTCTCTTTACACTTCGTTTGACTCGGACTATTTCTCGATCTAAAGCAGCAATACCTTCAATAAGTCGGGTCATATCGATTTTAGCGCGTTCTAATTCGTCCTCTATTTCTGCAATATCGGTGCCTCTTTGAGTTAAATGAGTTCGAAGGGCTCTTACAGCTTCGTCAAGACTTTTTAGAGCATTTTCACTGGGAATTATAGTAGAAAAGTCGATGGGGGCTCTATAATAACCGCTTTCAAAAGCTCCTGGTTCATAAAGGTCACCACTAACAGTTACAACACGGTAACCCTGATTGGAAAGAGCAAAAGCAGTTTTATCATCTGAGGCAACGAGTGTATCGCCAAAAACGTAGTTTATCGCTAATTCAAAGCCGCCAGCATATTTAACAAAGTTTGAAAGAGGACCTAAAACACCTTCACGTGTAGGAGCGGGTTTATTTTTAAGGTTTATTGCACCTTGAAGCGGAATTATTTTAATTCTGCCCAATTTCATTCGTCTAAGCGTTTCGGTACAGGTAAAAGCTGTATCTGTATCTTTAACAATTAAAGAGTCAAGCCAACCCATCGCAGCTGCATTAACTGCTTTTTTAAAGGATTTATCAATTTTTAATAGGTTACGAAGACGACCGTGTATACCAGCTATAGCACCTACTTCACCCATCTCCTCGATACCACGGAGGGCTTTCTCTTCAGCTGCAATCGTTGCAGCGAGGTCACGTTGGGTAGCAAATTCGATTACAGCATCTTTAGCTGAACTTGCTATTTTTTCAGCTTCAGCAATTTCTTTTTGGACATTCTCTTTCTGCAATTTTTTTCGTTCAATTGTATTTTCAAGGTCTTTGAGTTGAGATTTCTGGTCACGTTGAACCTTTTCTAGTTCAGATAAAGATTTTTCTATTTCGACTTGACTTGAAATAAATTTTTCTTTCCTAACTACAAAACTCTTTATTCTGCCCAAACAAAGACGAAGTGCAGCTTTATCCTGTTTATACTCTGAACGTAAATAGGCTAGCCTTTTGACATGACTCTCTATTTGGGAGTCCAGCGCCTGTATTTTCTTATTATTTCCATCTAAACCTTCCCAAAGCTGAGCAGTCTCTTTAGCTAAAGCTTCATGTTGCGCCTGTTTCTCTTCAAGCTGAATTTTCAGTTTTTCATATTCACTACGAAATGACCTGATTTTCAAGCGGTTTTCTCTAATCTCATTTCTAAGATTCTCATGTTGAGATAGATTATTTTCTCTTACACGTTTCAAACTATCAAAAGTCGCCTGCTCAGAGTTAATTTTTGAATTTAACTCCGTAAGTTTAGATTTGAGTTCACCAATTTTAATCTGAACTTTAAGAATTTCTGAGCCGCCTTGTTCTAAACCTTCACCGCTTAATTTTCGCCAATCACCTTCAATTTCGCGGCGTTTATTTCTACGAAGGTCACGTTGGTCTTTTAATTTGTCAACACGTTCCTTCACCCTTTCAGCTTGCTGCGAATTTTCAGATATTTTTGCTTTTTGTTGAAGGATATCACTTGAAATTTTAATAGCCTGAAACTTTCGTGTTTCATTTTGGATAAAGTTGTATCTAAGAAGCTGATTTCTTTCTCGTTCTAAATCATCAAGGCGTTTCTGAACTTCATCAATTCTACCCATTGCAGTACGTATAGAAATATCTGCAGCACGCAATTTTTCTTCAGCTTCAGTTTTTTCTGAATCGTACTGCGCTATACCAATTAGGTCTTCAAGAATTTTTCTCCGTTCCATTGAAGTTAGGTCTGTTAATCGTGTAATTGTTCCTTGAGGGATAATGTTTTGACTTATTGTGCTTATTGCAGCCATCGATAGTGTCTCAGTCACTTGTGTACGGGACATTCTCCTTCCATTAAGTCGATAGATACTTTGCCCATTTCGGTAAACTTCACGTGAAACCGTAACTGTAGTAGTATCAACAGGCATTAAACCATCTGAGTTATCAAATTGTACGACAACTTTGGCCATTTTCGATTTTTCTTGACCGGCTTTTTCTGAACCATGAAAAATAAGTTTAGCAGAGTTTTCAGCTCTTAACCGTCTTGTGCTTAATTCGCCCAGTGAAAAAAGCAGAGCATCCATTATATTGGTTTTTCCACTCCCATTGGGTCCAGTTATGGCTGTGAACCCCTTATCTAGATTGACCTTAACTGTTTGGGGTCCAAAAGACTTAAAGCCTTTTAACTCGATTTTTTTTATATACGGCATTTAGTCTTTAACCTCATGGAAGCGAAGTATATTCATTTTTAACATGTCGTAAACATATGTATAAAAACTTATACTCATGTTACTACGTTTATACAGTAGGTGTGAAAGACTTAAAAAGTTAAGCATTCAGGAAACTTGGGTTTTTTGTCGAGGCATACCAGTAAGCCATTAACAGATAATTTAACGTATGTAATGCACACAGTTCGACGAATGATTTCTTGGTATCGTCTAACAGTAATGGCTAAAATCAGTTGAATGTGACACTTAATTAAGTAATCTAAAACACTTTAAGAAATGATAGTTCTATAAGTATAAGCACAAAGAATTGCAGGTTACATCAGAAACCAGATTTAAGCAAATTTAAGATACCCAATGTTTTTCAGATTCATGATAAATAAATCAGTTAATAACAAGCAGCTTTCAGAGAATTTTAAAATGTTTAAGCGAACACTAATTCCTTTTGTAAATTATTTAGTCGAACTATTTCAAAAAATAAACCGATAAGTTATTGTTAAAAGAAGTAGACAGTTATCAATCATTTTAAAAGCCCATAAAAGATTATAGTACTGCTTTTGTCTTTATACTCCTGATTACGATTGAATCTACACTCAGAATTAGAGATTCATAAGCTTTTACTTTAATACAAAGCTTAAGCACTATAATCGTATCACAACAGGTTTGGCGTAAAATGGAAATATCCGCCGAGATGAAGCCTTTGCCTAAGCCAAAAACTCACCATGAATTCGCAGGTATACTACTTGATTCGATAGATGAAGCTTTCGCAAGTCTCGGCGAAAACGTGAAAATATCTATTTACTTTCATCTCGAAACAAAATTTAGACTACCTAAAAAAGAAATTCCCAACAGAATTGAAGATTTCTCTGAAGCTCTTGAAAAAATTTTCGGTAGGGCTTCAAAACAACTTGAAATTCTGATAATGATACATCTGAATAAGAAGGTCAAGATTAACTATAAGTGGATTGGACCTAAATGGCTTATTCCAGAGTTAACTTTTGAAGAATACATGAAAATAGTTAAGCGTTCTATCGAAGATTCAGACAAAAATAAAATGCAGAGGCATAATTCTAAATGAACAAAAACCGAAATGAAGTGAATGGAGAATCACTCTCAAAGATATTAAATCTCATTAATAGTCCAGCGGTTGTTATAAGTTCATCAGGTTATGTTTTTGCTTCAAACAAATTATTTGAGAAATATTTAGGAATTAAAACAGAGGAGTTAAGTGGAACAAACCTTTTTGAACAAGGATTTTGGGAAAAAATAGAATCAAGAAGTAAAGAGGACATAAAATTAAGAGAGAATAAAAATGAAGTTTATGAAGTTGGACTAATGAGCAGAAGCGGTAAAGTTACATTATTTGAAGCGAAAACAGAAAAAATGGCCTATGAAGGCCAGATGCTTGAATTAATCGTTTTAAATGAAGCAATAGAAGAACACACACAAAATGAGTTACAAGAAAATTTCGTTAGAAAATATCCAGAAAATAAAGTGAGCGAAGACAGATTCTACAAAATAGCTAGTTCAATCAAAGATGCGTTGATTGTAATAAATCCAGAATCAAAAGTAACTTATTGGAATCCTGCAGCTGAAAAAACATTCGGATACACTATGGATGAAACAATAGGCAAAAAAATTCACGAATTAGTTGTGCCAAAATCAATGCCTAAAGAGGGAAAAAACAGTATTAAAGAAAGCTTGAAAACTTTTAGCGAAACTGGCATCGGATATTTTACAGTTGGAAATGTTGAAGTGGTTGGCCGACGTAAAGATGGAAGTGAATTCCCAGCTGAACTTTCAATTTCACCTGTTAATTTGGATGAACAGTGGAGTGCTATTGGAGTAGTAAAAGATATCAGTAATAGGAAGAAAGCTGAACAAAAATTGAGAGATGCAGAGCAACGTTATCACGCACTATTTAATCAATCACCTTTAGGAATTATTGTTGTAGACCCTGCTGATGCTTCACTTGTTGAATTTAATGAGACAGCACATATACAATTGGGATATTCCTATGAGGAGTTTGAAGCAACCAAGATTTTTGACATTGAAGCCAAAGAGACACCAGAAGAGATAGAAACACATCTAATCGAGATAGTAAAAAGTGGAGAGGCTGAATTTGAAACACAACAAAAAACAAAAGATGGCAAGATTAGAAATGTCATAGTTACCACTCGAGTGTTTAAATCAGCAGGGAAAACATTTCTGTATTGTATTCTGCATGATGTAACTGAAAGTAGGAAACTTCAAGATAAACTTGGAGAATACTCTCAGAAACTGGAGGAACTTGTCCAGAAAAGAACGGATGAACTAAAAAAGACGCAGGCAGAACTAGTTAAATCAGAAAGATTAGCAGCCATCGGTGAATTAGCCGGCATGATTGGGCATGATCTGCGAAATCCATTGTCAGGAATAAAAAACTCCGTGTATTTCATGAAAAAGAGAGGTACCGAATTACAGCCTAATCAAGCACAAGAAATGTTTGAGATAATCGAAAAATGTGTAGACTACTCGAACAGAATTATAAACGACCTTTTGGATTATTCAAGAGAACTAACATTAGATTTAGAAAATATTTCACTTAAAAAAGTGCTGAATGACGCAGTATTAATGGTATCTATTCCTGAAAAAATCAAGGTTGAAAATAAACTCGAAGATACAATAGTTTTAAAAGCTGACCCAAGCAAATTCAAAAGAGTTTTCATAAATCTCATTAAAAACGCTGTAGACGCTATGCCGAGCGGAGGTAAAATTACCGTTGAAAGCAAAGAGTTAAAGAGTTCCGTAGAAATTTCTTTTATAGATACAGGCACGGGTATAAGTGACAATATAATGCCGAAGTTATTTTCACCCTTGTTTACAACTAAAGCCAAAGGTATGGGCTTTGGGTTAGCTATATGTAAACGAATAATTGAAGCACATGGAGGTATAATAAAAGTTAAAACTGAAAAGGGAAAGGGAACAAAATTCACTTTAACAGTTCCAATTGAAAATAGCATTGAAAATGGAGGTGAAAAAGCTTGGATAAGAAACCAAGAATTCTCGTTGTCGACGACGATGAAACTATCAGAACAACTATGAAAGTTATACTTCAAGACGAAGGATACATAGTGGATTTAGCAGCCACAGGTAAGGAAGCAGTTCAAAAAACACAAGAAAACTCGTACAATCTAGCGTTATTAGACATTCGTTTACCGGACATAGAAGGAATAGAATTACTTAAACTGCTAAAGGATAATGTACCTAGAACACGAAAAATTATGGTAACAGGATACCCGTCTATGCAAAACGCGATTACAGCTCTAAACAAAAACGCAGATGCATATTTACTAAAACCGGTAGATGTGGAAAAACTATTGAAAACCGTTAAAGATCAATTGCAGGCACAAAAAGAGGAGCAAAAATTTAGCGAACAAAAAGTCGCCGAATTTATCGAGAGTCGAGTCAAAGAAATGTCGCCAAAAGACAGCTAAACTATTATCAGCCAATACCCTCTTCTATTTTCATAGTATTCTCTTTGAACAAACAATACTCTTAAGGGATACATGAGTTATTCGTAACATTAAAAGCAGTTAATCCAGTTGTTGGAAGAAAGATATAGTAGATACACATACAGTAGGATAGGAAAATATTAGGGATATAAAATGAGTTTTGGGAACTTAAAAGTTTTCACAGGCATTCAAGAGATGCTCATATTAGCGTTAATGTTAATTTCGATTTTGGCTCTTTTCTATTTAGATATTGAATTCACTTACAAAATAGGTATAATAGCAATTGTCTTCGTTATAATTGTGTTATCTACAATGGCAGCTCAATTATTGAGGATACAAAAAGAAAATATAAAATCATGATAATTTTTTGAATTTCACTTTAAATCTACTCTCCCCTATACCAAAACGTCGTTTTAATGATACTTTAAATAGACTTAACGAACGTAACTCTGATTTCGTATAGAACGGAGAATAATAGAATGCTTCAAAAATTAATAACTCATCCAATAAAGTCACAATTACATTTATCTTTAAACATGTCAGGTGTAGATTGCCTATTTTCAGGATTCACCCAAGGCGATTTTGCTGTTCTCTACGGTTCACCAGCAGTTACACCCCTAATGTCTCTACTATGTGTAAGAGCGCAGTTACCTACCCAACTTGGAGGTTTAAGCAGCAACGTTGTATTCATCGACGGAGGAAACACATTCAGAGAAAATAATATCATGCGTTTAGCTCAACTTCATCATCTAAATCCAACAGAAGCATGTCAACGAATAATTGTTTCAAAAGCTTTCACAGCTTACCAGTTAACTTCTTTAATAATGGAAAAACTAGAAGAGACTGTCGAGAAATACAATTCAAAAATAGTCATCATATCAGATATTTCTGGATTATTCTTGGATAGCCAAATTCCAAAAGAAGAAATAAAAGGAATATACAGTCAAATAGTAAGGTATCTTTCAAATTTCGCAAAAAAGAAACAAATAATAATTGTAGCTTCATGCCTGCCATATAGTGAAAATAAAAGAAACAAGGCACTCCAAGAAATAACAATTACAAAAGCTAACACAGTGCTGTCAGTTATTAAAACCCAATATACTAGCGAAATAAACTTGGAGAAACACCCAAGATTAATGTTAGGAACCGCAGAAATGCCATCCGAAAACATGACATTAACAAGTTTTATTAATTAAACAATAGAGAGTAATACCAAATAATCTAAACTCAAACAGATTAATAATATAGGCTTTTGAATAGCATAAAGTTATCTTAAACTAAACATAACAACCTAATCCACATCAATTTATAACCAGGTAAATCTCTATAGAGCAGTGTAAATTGAATTTTTGTAAGCTTAATTTTTTTCTCACTCAATTTAGAAATCTAAAGTGAAACATTACGAGAAGCTAAATAATATATAAGTCAAAAACAGAAAAAATAGCCAATAGCCAATTATGCGTATATTTATAAGATACAATTTTTCTGTTGAAATAAACTTGAGGAAAGTAAAATCATAGATATTATTTTCTATAAATCAACTATAATGTACAATCGACTGTAAAAAAAGAAATTAAAGAGTTAGTAGAAGTTACGGGCTTCTTTACGTTTCTCTGCCTCTTCATAAAAACGTAGAACTTCATCAATTATTTCTACGTTTGAAAGAAGCATACGCCTACAACAATATCGTTTTATCCCGAGGCTGTCAAGAACGTCACCTGCATTTTCACCAGTTTTGATTCGACGAGAAAATTCGTCCCATCGGTCTCCAACCAGTTTGCCGCAGGTGAAGCATCTTACGGGAATAATCACTTTATATTAACCTCCGATTACCTGTAACTCTTCTGTTCCTTTGCACGCGCACCAGATCCACCAACTTTCTTGGTTTCTTTAGTTCTGGAGTCTCCAGCGACCATGGTACGATCATATTCATTAAACACAGTTTTTAAATGAGTGCTCTTGGTCCATTTTAGTATACCATTAGCTATAGCCATACGTGCTGCTTCAGCTTGACCCATGTAACCTCCACCAGCGGTTTTAATATCCATGTCGAGCTGTTGCCATACATCGCCAGCCTGCAGTAGAGGTTCCATAATTTTGGATTTAGCTATGTCTGGTTCATAAATTTCTACTGGAGTTAAGTTTACCCTAATTCTACCTGCGCCTTGTTTTATTATGGCGCGGGCAACTGCGGTTTTACGTTTTCCACTAACAACAAGTACTTTCTTTGCGGGCATAATTATTCCATCCTGTTTCTCCAACCTATTTCCTTTGCCAATTCGGCAAGAGTAAAGTGAGGCCCTTTTAGATTTGCTACCTGGGCATCATCAAAAGAAATCATATTTTTATTTTTATATTCTTCAGGTATACCCATAAACACTTTTAGTCGTTTGTAGGCACTTTTACCTTTGGGTTGTTTGAAGGGTACCATACCACGTACGGTTTTACGTAGATAACGATCAGGTCTTCTATAGTGGAATGGTCCACGTTCAGGCGCACCTACATCTAAGAACTCTTTAGCTTCTGAGATTTTATTTTTCTTTTTTCCTGAGAAAACTGCTTTTTCAGCGTTGAGGATAACTACTTCTTCACCATTAAGCAATAATTTGGCAACTTTACTGCACATACGACCAATAATTTGGTCTTCAGCATTCACCAATGTAACTATGGGTTTAGTTATTTGCATATTTCATTCACCGAATAATTTTTATGTTCGATCCTTTAGGGTTTTTTGTCATTAACTCTTTGATTGTAACATATTTTGCTTTTACGTCATCTAATTTAGCCTTTGCAGCAGTTGAGACGTCAAAAGCAGCAACTGTAATACTGTGATTTAGAGTACCTGCCGCCAAGATTTTACCTGGAACAACAACAACGTCACTCTTTTCAGTGTGCCTGTTAATTTTGCTTAAATTCACAGCTACACGTTGGCTACGTGTTTTGCTTAGGCACTCGGCAACATCTAGCCATATTGGAGCGTTATTTTCTCTACTTTCTTTCCTAAGAAAAGCGATAAGTTCGATTAGTTGAGGGTTTGTTGTTTTAGTTTCTCTCATAGTTGTTCAGCCTTAATTAGTTCTTCAAATTCATTTAGTTGTTTGCCTAACAGTTTATAGGCTTCTTTGAGCACACGCTCGGGCGGAAGTGCACCGGTAGATTCAATATTCATTATGAAAACATTTTTTTCCCACTCAATTTTTAGAGGGGAAGGATTCTTTGGGCAGGCTTCAACACAATCCATACATAGTGTACAATCCAGGAGACTTCTAACAGACAATTTACCGTCTTTTACTGCGAAAACTCTCTTAGAACAGATATCTGCACATTTTGAACAGTTTTCACAGTCCTCTTCGGGAAGAGTAATTTTTGGATAGTATTTGTAAGCACACATTGAAACTGGCTGCCACTTAGCATGAACTTTACCTTTGCCTAGCCGAGCATAAGCTTCAAGTTTCAGCTTCTGGTTTTTAGCTAATTTAACAATTGGGATTGTATCTGATACTGGGATAATTTCCGGATTCTCCGAAACTATTTCACCAGAATATACTGTTCTAGTTGCATCCTTAGCTTCTGCATCCAAAGTTAAAGTTACCCGACATTGTTGACAGCCGAACTCACTTTGACATGGACATTCATCAGGAAGATTATAGGAAGCTAAATCAGTTTTTAATGGAGTAAGTCCGAGTCTATGGGCTATAATCTCATCTTGGAGTATAGAAGAGTTCTCGATCATAACAACTTCTTCAATCGCCATACAAGGAACTTCAGCAAGTGCTAAACGTCGTATAGCATTCATTAACGGTATATCCGCATCTTTGACGATTATGCGGAGGTTTGTATCGTTTTTTTCCAAGACTTCTATTTTCACTTGCTGGAACAACTCCAATAAATCACTAATATATTTGCGCGGTCAATAGAAAATACCAGTGCATTATTTCAATTTTTCTATTAAATATTGGAAGGTGCAGAATTATACTCTTCTGCCTCTTCGGCCTCCAGGCCTTCTTGTACCATCGTGGGGAATAGGCGTGACTTCTTCAATACGTTCAATTCTGAAACCGAATCTTGCTAATGCTCTGATTGCTGCTTGTGCACCAGGTCCAGGGGTTCTGGGACCTGCCCCTCCAGGTGCACGAACTTTAATGTGTACTGCAGTAACACCTTTGTCTCGTGCTATTTCAGCAGCACCTGTTGCCGCACGCATAGCAGCGTAAGGTGAAGATTCCATACGGTCAGCTTTTACAAACATACCACCTGTTGTACGAGCAATCGTTTCTGCGCCTGATATATCGGTTACATGAATCAAAGTATTATTGTATGAACTATAGATATGAACTATCGCCCACTTCTCGTTACGTTTATTGTTTGCACTCAAAATCTGCTTCCTCCACGTCCACCTCTGCGACCGCGACCAGGTTGCCTAATTTCTGGTTGTTTAGCTACAACACTTAAACCAACCCGTAGAGGATGTTCCTGTTGTGCGATAACACTTTCTGGTGAATACATCATTTTAGGTTCCTCATCACGCCTCACTAGATAACCAGGCACAGTTACTCTACGACCATCGATAGTTATGTGACCGTGTGTAATTAGTTGTCTTGCCTGGAAGCAAGTTCGCGCTAAACCTTTACGGAAAACTATAGTTTGCAGTCTTCGCTCTAAAATATCTTCGATAGTCAAGTCCAAAACATTATCTAGTACCGCTGTTTCCTGAAGAACACCCTTCTTTTTAAGTTGAGATAGAAGCTCGTTTTCCATTTTTGCTCGTTCTTCAGTTGTCTTGCTTATTAACGAACGAGCGATACCTCTAGCCTTAGTCAAAGTAGTTTTATGACGCCAAAGCTCATGTTTATTCCTCAATCCATACTGGCCTAGAAGTTTTAGTTCTTCTTGCAGAATGTCTTTACGCCAACGAAAACGTGGCGTATCAAACTTTTTACGTTGCTTTTTTGGATCTCCCAAACTTATTTACCTCCAGCTGGTGCAGCAGGCTTCTGACCGATTGTCTTCTTCTTAACACCCAGAGATTTGCCTGCGCGACCGGTAGTTTTGGTTCTTTGACCACGAACCTTCAAACTGTAAGCATGACGATATCCACGCCAAGATCTAATTTCTTTGGCGCCGTCTATATCAGTTTTAATTTTGAAAATAAGATCAGCGCTTAAAAGATGCATATCTTTTCCAGTATCACTGTCTTTTCGACGGTTAAACATCCAAGCAGGGATGCCATATTTAGCTGGATCTCTTATAACATCCTCTATTTTTGCAACATCTGACTCAGTCAACAAGCCAACACGCAAGTCAGGGTTTACGCCTGCCTTCTTGAGGACTGCGTTTGCGAGACTTGAATTGACCCCTTTAACCTGTGAGACTGCGTAAAAAGTCTTCAGGGTACCTTGAGCGTCTGTACCCATTATACGAACAATATAGCGGTATTCCTGTGACATGCTGAATTTTCATTCCATTTTTTAATTTGAAGCATATACGAAATGAGTCAGTATTTATTTAAACCTTCCTTTCCAAAAACGCTCATAAGCCGTTAACGAAAAATGTCTGTTGACGCATTCCACATCATAGAACTATCAACCACTTTAAGAGGACAAAAGAGCGTCCTTATACTTAAAAACTAACCTCACAGGTATAGCTTAAATATACATTTCAAATGCTCCAAAAACATCATAGTATACATCAAAACAAAAACACAAAAGTTATTGTTTTAAGCAAGAATAAAAAGGAAGTGGCGTTAATTGTTTAAAACAAGTTTAGTCACAAGTATAAAAGCCGATGTCTTTGCCTACACAAACACAGCTGGCAGTTAACCGTTAGCATCTTGAACCCCAATTGTTTTTTTTAGGAACCCTAAGGAAACTGTTCCAATTTTTATACGGTTCAAATATCTTATGAAAATACTTTCACCATTTCAGATGCATAGTATTTAATCCCGAAAGTTTTTAAAAAACTAAAGTTTGAACATTCACCATAGAATATATCCTGTGTATGGGTTAAAACCGTAAGTTAAAAACTGTCTAACATTGTCCAACCCAAAAAAGGGACTCCTAGTTTGTTGTTCTGAAAAATCACAAAAGACCTAATTTCACCTAATTTCATCAATTAAACGAAATTAACTCATAATTTTGGTAAAAAATAAACAAAAAAATTTAGCAACGCTTTATCTTAATAAACAGACAGAATAAAAACAAAAACAGAGAAACTTAGAATGTGTCTATAACTTCTAGTACATTTACAATCGAGTTTATCCATCTCAAATAAGAATTTAATGTTGCTCTCAAAGCTATTGTATCATCGGATTCAACAAGTAAAACAACGAATAACCCATCGTTTTCAAGTTTAACTCGGGCTCTTTTGGTCGGCGGTTTTTCGGTTTCAGGAGTTATTGCATTAAAAAGACTTCGGATTTGTTTTTCGGAAGAAAATTTTATTTTAATAGTAGCTTTTGAATTAATTGACATTTGAGGTACCTAGTGAAAATAACAGTGAACTAATAAGAATTACAATAAAAAGAAATAAGAATAAAAAGTTTAGTCGTTACTTTCTTCGTTTGCCGATTCTGCAGGCGTTGCTTCCGCAGTAGTCATTTGCCTTTCATCTATTGCCGCTTGCGCACTTTTGGCTGCACGTTTTGCAACAGTCCCAAGTTTGGTTACTGGTGTGTATGCTCCGCCCGCAAAAGTAAATTCACATTTACTGCATTTCCAAACGCCTACACTAACGCGTCTAACACGAACAAAGCCGCATTGAGAGCATCTATGGGGCTTCTTTAGTTCAGTAACAACTTTAACGTAACGTTTTCTTACTGTAGAGCCGTAGCGAGTTCCTAGACCGCGAGTTGGACCTACTTTCTTTGTCTTCGGCAACTTTTATTTCACCAGTTGAGTTTCTTGCGCAGTTCTACTGCTTTATCAAGAGCAATCTTTGAGGCTTCTAAAATCTGTTGTGGTGTAAAATAGCTATTGCCGCCCTTTTGGATGGCACATATGTTTCCGGCTTCATTACTGGCAAAAGTTATACGAGAGTCCATAACAGCTTCTTCTTCTAACCATGGATCAACTATCAAGTGATTGTTGATTTTTCCAATGGTAACTGTTATAGGGTGACTCTTCATGGGTAAAGGAGTGTAACCTTGTTTGATTTTTAAGTCACCGTCTTTAATTTCGTAGTTAGGCATCTTTGTATTCATTAATGCAGCCATTGCAGCTATTGCAGAGGCATCAATCAAGTTTCCATCGTGATTTAAGACATATACATCTACGAAAACAACAAAAACTTTCTTGCCACTCTCGATGCACAGTTTCTCAGTGTCAACTGCATGTGACTCTCTTATTCCTCTATCAACTACACGAGCAAGTTCAATACTATTTTCGTCTGGAGGGCCAGGTTCAAAGTTTGGTGAAGCTAAAGGAACAAGTTCTGCGTTTACAGTCATCACACCATCATCTGGAGTATCAGGAAAAGGTTCACCTGTTTCGACCTTTACTCCGACAAGGACCTCAGTTTTTCCTAGCAAAACACGCGCGGATCCTTCTGCTTTTTCGATTATTCCTTGTTCGATTTTAATTTCTCGGGTATCAAGTAAACCTCTATCGTCGAGGCGTTTACCATTTTCGATTAACTGTTCAATTTGCTTCAGTCTTACTTTTGTTACTAATGATGACATTTATTCGTCAACCTCTTTAACAACCATATATTTGGTTTTTAATGCTTCCTTCTGTATCTCATAGATTTTTTTACAGCCTTCCATTGCCATGTTCAAAGCTTTTTCGAACTCATTTGGTTTGAGAATACCATCCATTTGAAGTAAAGTTACGGCGTTTAAACTTGGCATATAAGCAACAGGAACATCAGCTAGACCCAGTTTGTCTTCAGCATCATAGAGGTCAAGAACAACTGTATCATCAACTTTTCCTGCAGCACATGCAACTACCAAATCACGCATTGGAACTCCAGCATCGGCTATTGCAAGCGCAGCTGCAGTTATTGCAGCACATCTTGTACCTCCATCAGCCTGTAATACTTCTACAAAAACATCGACACCCGTGCGTGGGTACAACTCTAGAAACAACGCCGGCTCAAGCGCTTCTTTTATAACTTTAGATAATTCAACTTCTCTCCTTGAAGGCGCAGGTGATTTTCGCTCCTGAACAGAGAAAGGCGCCATGTGGTATCTACACCTCAGAACCATACGGTCAGGTTGTGCCAGATGTTTAGGGTGCATCTCGCGTGGTCCAAAGGCTGCAGCTAAAATTTTGTTTTTACCATGTTCTATGTAGGCTGAGCCGTCAGCGTTTGATAAAACACCCACTTGAAGTTTAAGTGGGCGAAGTTCATCAGCTTTACGTCCATCACCACGGATTCCTTTTTTATCGATTAACTTTTCAGATTTTTCATTCATTGTTGTGTTTCCTCCACTTTAATTGGTTTCTTTTCTTTTAGCAATTGTGTAATGCGATCAGTTAGACCGCTAGTATGAGATTCTTCTTCAATCTTTCTGATAGACTCTATCGCAAGCTCTTCCTCTTCAAGAGTTTTACCAGTGACCAAGATAACGCCATTTAAGCCTAGAATAATTTGACAATTTGTTTCCTGTTTTATCATTGAAATCATTGAACCTTTACGGCCAATTATACGTGGTATCTTAGTGGGCGTCACTCTTAGAATTTGACCGCGTGTAATTTTTCCTAAACCAGGTTCTCCTACAGTAAGCTGTGGATCGTGAGCACGGTCATATGAAGCTATTTTGGCAACAATCAAATCGCCGGCAGTTAATACTGCAGATAACTCGTCATTTTGAGGCTTAAAAGGCCTGCTTAAAACGTCTGAAGCACGTAGGAGTGCAGTGTAGGGGGCATCAATGTCCACTGTCCAACCGTTGAATCCAACTTCGACGATTGTTCCGATAACTATGTCGCCTACCTTTGGCACATAAAAAGCCCGTAATGCAACGACGTTAACTTTTTTATTGTCGCTATCTACAAGTCCAATCCTTGAAGCGTAAATCTTGCCGTTTTCAATATATGTGTTTTCGCCAGGCAGATAGTCGCCTTCAGCGAGCAACTCTCCGGGCGTAACAAGCTGTTTTTTTTCAAAGAATGTTGGCATACAATCACCTAAATTTATTTTTAATTTTATTCCTTAAGAGATTATTTTCGCTTCTCCATTTCCTTTTGTCACGTCACCCAATTTGTTTAATAGTGAGGCATACGTACCAGCAGGCAATTCTAACTCACCGAACCATGAACCGTCACTACGCCATTCTTCGCGTTTAATTACACCGAATATTTTGATTGCACCATATGCTCTTGCAGCGTATTGGGTCGGGATTTTAATCGCGACTGTAATCTGCTCAACTTTTAAAGGCAGAATGGGTCGCAAGAGCTTAACTATATCCTTTGCTTGTTCCTCTACTGGTTTATAGGGATCAATGGAGTAGCGGATTTGATCCATAGCGTTTTCTATCCGTAGAGGAGGGTGCGGTAAGTTTGTTTTTGGGTCGACGGCTTGTCGAGAAATAAAGTCTATTATTTGTCTTTTTTTATCTTCGACCATTTTTCTTCTTTGGTCTGTTGTAAGCTGAAGGGTTCCTTTTTTAAGTATTTCATCAGCAATTTTGAGCATGTCCGTCGTTTTAAAGATTTTTTCCATTGCTTCCTCTGATACTTTGGTTCCTTTGTTTGCATCAGAAAAAATTATTTCTGCGGCTAAAACTTCAGTTAAACCTGAAATTTTGCCGTTTCTGTAGTCTAATGCTTTTTGCGGTTTAATTAGAATTTCAAAATGTTGATTCTCTCTGGTTAAGCGTGCGACGGAGAACTTTTCAGATTCAGTCTTAATCCTTGGAATTCGACGTTCGCTCATTGGGTTGTCACTTGCTTGAACCCAGCTCTTTGATGTAGTCTTCCACTGTATTATCGTTAAGCATTTCTAATTTCTTTGTTGCTGTTGGAATAACCGCAATTTTTATTCTGGGTGGCAGCTGACGTGCTTCAAGCGCTTTTACTAAACATTTCACGGCTAATTTTATTGTGCCATCGAGTGTCAGGTCATCTTTGTATTCTTCTTTCAGAATGTTTAAGACTGTTTCTCTACCTGCACCTAATGCTGTAGCTTTATATCCGCGATAGGTTCCACTGGGGTGTGTTCCAAAAACACGAGGACCTGTTTTATCGACGCCTCCAAAAATTAGGGAAACACCGAAAGGTCGCACGCCTGCGTGTTGTGTGTACATTTGCTGAATATCACATATTTTCTTGGTTACAACTTCTACATCTATTGGTTCATCGTAGGTCAGTTTGTTGCTTTGAGCGTAAATACGTGCTTGATCTATTAGGACTCTGGCATCTGAACTTAAGCCGACTATTGCGGCGCCTATGTGATCATCTACCCTGAAGATTTTCCATGAGTAACCTGCTTCTTCAAGAACTTCGATGTTTTCTTCTGAACCAAGAACTAAACCGTCAGTTGTTTGAATTCCTAATATGGTGGCTCCGCGATTAACTAGTTCCATCGCGTATTCTACTTGAAATAGCCTACCATCAGGCGAGAATACAGTTATTGCACGGTCATATGCTCCTGGAGCTGCAAATACAGACATAATGTATTAACCTCACTTTAAACTATTCACTTTTCACAGACTCATATAATAACTACACTAAAAACCTTTCCTATAAAAGCGAAGAACGTAACCCAGTGGCATTCGTGTTCAGAATAAGCTTTGGATGTTATTAAAGGAGGGTGTTTTTTTAAAAAAAAAAGATCATCAACTATAAAACGAGACATAGTAATTGACAGATTTAATCTCGTGAATCATTAAAATAGTGACCAAAAACTTGAACTTCATAATATCAATTAAAACATCAAATCAAAGATAACTACTGTTATCAGAAAAAATTTTAGCGTATAACTACAAAGTTAAATTGTTATGCAGTAAAACAAAAAAGTTGGTGAAATAGATTATTAAGAATCCTTTTTTTATATTTAATTGATACTAAGTCTATTTTGAGGATTAAATTTGAATGAAGAAGCTGAGGTAACCATACACACGATTGGTTATTCTACACGAACACTTGAAGAGTTCATACAGATACTTCAAACCGTTGGCATTAACTTATTAGTGGATATCCGTGCTGCGCCACATAGCAAATATAATCCCCAATTCAACAAAGAAGCCCTTCCAGAGTATCTAAAACATTACAATATAAAATATTTTAATCTCCCTGAAATCGGGGGATTAAGGCACCCTAAAAAGGATAGCGTGAACCTTGCATTTAAAAGCGGAGGGTTCCGCGGTTACGCTGATTATATGCAAACAAGAGAGTTTACTGATAACTTGTTGAAAATCATTGCGTTAACAAAAAATAACAAAATAATCCTAATGTGTACAGAAGCTTTACCGGGGCGGTGTCATCGAATCTTGATTAGTGATGCACTTACTGCTAGGGGAATAAGGGTTTTACACATATTTAACAAAGATAATATTATAACCCATAGACTAAATGAGGCTGCTCATATAGAAGGTACAAAGGTAACATACCCACTATTCGTTAAAGATGTATCTCAGAGAAAATTGATTAATTTTTAAAGCAATCAATTTTGCTTTTTCATCTTAGCAATGAAGAAACCATTACAATTGTGAATATGGGGATATAATCTTTGACACTGAGTTAAACCACGTAGTCCAGGTACACCAATCTTAGGTGCTATATCGATTAAAGAAAATTCAGAGTGTTCTTTTAAGAATTGTTCTATTACGCCTTCATTTTCTTCCTCAGTTATACTACAAGTCGAATAGGTTAATACACCACCGTTTACTACTTTTCCTGCACAATTATCAATCATCTTTAGCTGGATTTTAACCATATTCTGAATTGAATTAGAACTAAGGCGCCACTTAGCTGAGGGCTGTTTTGCAAATACACCTGTGCTAGTACAAGGGGGGTCTAAAACGACTATGTCTGCTTGTTGATCAATTGGAATAGAGATACGTGTATCAGTTATTATTGGGGTACAAATTTTTGCACCCATACGTCTAGTTTCTTTTTGCCAAGTTTTCATTCTTTTTGACGAGAAATCTAATGAATAGATTGCCCCTTCGTTTTTCATGAGTTGTGCTAAAAAGGTTGTTTTAGCACCTGGTGCAGCACATATATCAAAAACTACATTCTTGGGCGCCGGATTTGCAGCTATTGCTGCAAAACAACTGGCTTTATCCTGTACATAGATGACACCTTCTTTAAGGATGGAAAATGTGTTTAAGGGTTTTTTCGATTCTAGAACCTGATAAGTGCAGTTCAACTGCTTTGTTTTTTCAAGTTTAAAACCTAACGCTTCAAGTTTACTAATGGTTTCGTCTTCTGCAGCCATTAAAGTGTTTACTCTAAGATAGTTAGGTGGAGGAATCAAACTAGCGTGTAAAAATTTTTCAGCTTCATTGGGTCCAAACAATTTAAAACAGTACTCTACAAACCAGGTTGGATTGTATGTTTCCAAACTGATTGCCTCAATTTCATTAACAGACTCCGTTATTGATGATAAAGAACAAGTAAGCAAGAAACCTAAGTATTGTTCAATTTCTCGCAAACTCTGCCAACCTAGAATGGATCGACCTAAATTAGCGATGTTTTCAGCTTCTATCAGATTAATTTTTTTGCAGTTCTTTACTACCCGAGTCTGGTAGACATATAATCTTAAAAAAGATTGGATACCGAGTGGGAAGTCACCGATTTTTTTTGGGTAAATTACAACGTTTACAACTTTGTCTATGAGGTTTTTTCTTCGGGTTGTTTCAACCACTAAACCATAAGCATAACGAATAACTTGAATGTTTTTTATGCCTAACTGTTTAATAGTTCTAATTAAGGCTGAACGTTCGTTAAGCCTACGCATTTCCATCCAACTTAAAGTCTCAATAGACAGGGTCCAAGCTTCCCGTAACAAATCTTTCACACGATTAAATCAAATGTATTGCTGGTAAATAAGGAGTTCAAGATTTAACAGAGAGATATCACATTGAAGTCTATGGTTTTGGTATTTGAATTATTTTTCAACTGCTATATTGATGATTGGTGGAGTGAAAAACTGGAAAACTACAACCCATATAGAATAGCGTAAGATAATGAAAAATACCTCATAACAGTTTCATTGTAATAAAATTAGAAAAAATTATTATTTTTGGTACAATTTTTCCGCCTTAAGCAAGCATATGTTGGATTCATTTCCAAAGTGAAATTAAATCAAATACACAAAAGAAAAAAATCATCAAGGAATTCTGGTTTATACATACTCAATGGATAACCTTTTGGATTCAAAAACAGTATATAAGTTATTAAAGATTTTTTTACGAATAACCCAATAATAATCAATTTTGCGTTAAACAATGAGATTAATAAGTAACTATGTTTTTGAGGAAGCCAATTAAAAAACTTCTTAGCGGTAAGTAAACATTTTAGTCTCAATTCACCAGTAGTGAAATAGGGTAATCAGAATTGGCGCGTACGTTATTGGATTATTGTATTAAAAATAAGATTGAAACTCCTCAAGAACAGGAGAAAAAAATTCAAAAACCGATTTCTGAGCCCTTAACAGAAGCAAAGCAGATAAATGAAACTTCAAAACGTAAAAAAAGACAAGTAAAGACTATTCCTCCAATAGCCCCAGATAACCTACCACCTTCATATTTTGTTTCAGCTTCATATGATGGCCGTCAAAAAAAGGCAGTAATCAAACTTTACGAACCTGAATCTGAGCAGATATACTTCTGGTATGATAATACAGGACATAAACCGTACTGTTTAACTAGCATACCCCAAAAGGAAATGGAAAAATTTGAACACGTTAAAAATCATGAAGGCTTTGATGCCTTTTTAAGTGAAAAAAAATATGACCCTCTAAATGATAAGTTAATTGATGTTACAAAGATTATAGCGAAAGACCCTTTAGCTATAGGTGGAAAACCGTCAGGCACAATTAGAGATATTATACCTGAAGAGTACCCTCGAATTTTCGGGGTTCAAATGAAAGATAATGAAGACAAAATTTGGGAGTCAAAAATCAAATATTATCAATCGTATGTTTATGATAGACAACTACTACCAGGCATGATATACGAGATTATAAACAATAAAATTGTTCCAGTTATTGTAGATTCAGCAACTGAGAATTTAAACAAAATACGGACAATCTTCAAAGACAGCACGGAAGAAGAAAAAGAGTTTGTAGAGATGTGGGCAGAACTCCTTGAGTATCCAGCACCACAATTTCGCAGAGCAGCTATAGACATAGAAGTATATTCACCTATTTCCTCGCGAGTACCTGACGCGCGTGAAGGAGCATATCCAGTAATCGCTTGTTCTGTTTATAGCTCAGATGGAGAAAAAAGAGTGTTAATACTTAAACGCGAAGGGGTAAGTGAAGGAGATTATCAGGCTACAGTAGGCATTGAAGTTGAATACTGCGAAACCGAAGAGGAATTATTGAGAAAAATTTTTGATGTACTCATTGATTATCCGTTCATTCTAACTTTCAACGGCGACGATTTTGACCTTAGGTACCTCGCTCATAGAGCCGCAAATTTGGGTTTTAATAAAAACAACGTGCCAATTGAAGTCGGCAGGAGGGTTTGTCTGCTACGTTATGGGATTCACATCGATCTCTATAAGTTCTTCTTTAATCGTTCAGTTCAGATTTATGCGTATAGTAACCGTTACAAAGATGTAAGCCTTGACGACGTGGGTAACGCACTCATTGGAACACCAAAAATCCAGCTTGACAAGAGTTTCGGTGACCTTTCTTACTCTGAATTAGCTGCTTATTGCTTACGAGACTCTGAAATAACCTACAAGCTAACCAGTTTTGAAAACGATTCAGCTATGAAACTAATCTTGGTACTGGCAAGAATCTCCAGCATGCCGATGGAAGATGTTAGCCGCCAAGGTGTTAGCCGATGGATACGTAATTTTATGCATCGAGAACATCGTAAACGTAATATGTTGATTCCAAACGCAGAAGATATTCTCACTAAGAAGGGCAAAACCAGTACTACTGCAGTAATTAAAGGTAAAAAATACAAAGGCGCTATCGTAGTTGAACCAACTCCAGGAGTTCATTTTAATGTAGCTGTTATGGATTTTCCAAGTCTATATCCATCCATAATAAAAGTCTGGAATTTAGGTTACCAATCTATACGATGTAACCATCCGGAATGTAGAGAAAACACGATTCCAGACACGCAACACTGGGTTTGTAAACAAAAAAGAGCGTTAGAAAGCCTACTTGTTGGAGCATTGAGAGATTTACGTGTTAGATGGTACAAGACCCGCTCTAAAGATAAAACACTTTCACCAGAGCTGAGAAGTTGGTATAGCATCGCCCAAGGAGCGTTAAAAGTTATTTTAAATGCAAGTTATGGAGTATTCGGTGCAGAAAGTTTTGACCTCTACTGCCCACCAGTTGCAGAAGCAACAGCAGCCATTGGCAGATACTCAATTACGCAAATACTAAAACACGCTGAAAAAGTGGGTATAAAAGTTCTATACGGTGACACCGACAGTCTTTTCCTTAAAAATCCGTCTAAAGAACAGATAGATGAAGTTATACGATACACTGAACATGAATTGAACATGGGCATTGATATGGAAAAAGTTTACAGATACGCTGTATTTAGCTCACGCAAAAAAAATTATCTAGGTGTATTAGAAAACGGTACAGTTGATGTTAAGGGTTTAACTGGAAAAAAGAAACATATCCCAGTATTCATTAAAGATGCATTCAATACTATGAAAGAAAGACTTGCTCAGGTCAAGAATCCTGAGGACTTCGAGAAAGCTCGAAAAGACATAGCAACTATAGTAAGAGAGAGGTACACAACTCTAAAACGTAGAGAATGGAAAGATAACAATGAAATCGCATTTCACGTTGTTTTAGGAGATAATTTAGATAAATATACCAAAACTACGCCTCAACACGTAAAAGCAGCGATGATTCTAAGGAAAAATGGAAAAGATCCAAGAGCAGGTGACCTCATCAGCTTTGTTAAGGTAATAAGTAAGGATCACGTGAAACCTGTTGAATTAGCATCAAGAAACGAAGTAGATGTCGACAAATATGTTGCATACTTGCATTCTACTTTTGATCAAGTACTGGATGCGTTGGGTCTTAATTTTGACGAGATTATTGGTTTAACTAGACTTGAAAGTTTTCTTGGCGGGTAGTAAAATCGAATTTAAAAAGATTTTTAGAGGAAAAATCAAGGTTTTGCGGAACTAACGTGATATTTAAAGACACAAAAAATTAGCAATATTCCTAAAATAGTTTGTAATTAAAGATTAATAATTGAGTAATTCACTTTGAGACTTCTGGTTTAATCCAAAGTTTTTTTGAATAGTGGTGCCTATACCAGTATTTTTTCTTTTTAATAATAAGTGTATCTATAGATAGTTACAGCTCAAAACGATAATATAAAAAAGTCTTAGAGCAAAAATTTTAACTCTTGATTTACAACGAATCTACTCAAGTCAATATTTGAATTAAAGCAGCTAACAGAGTAAAGAAAGCCATTATCAAGGCAATAATGAATACCACTTGCCGTTCAGTTAAAGGACGATGGTAAGTTATGATTGTAACCAAACTTTTTCTACTTTCTGAACAAAGTTTCTTGCCATCAAAATTGACAGCCGCCTTCTTATGCACAAAAAAAACTGAAAGCAGAATAATTGAAGAATTGAATATGTAAGGCAGAATGGAAACAAACAGATTGACTTTTTGGTCAGAAATAATTGCAAAAGCTGCTATAGTTATTCCTATTGCGAATGATCCTGCATTCCCAACAAAAATTTTACCTGCCAAATTAAGGTATGTTAAGATTAACCAGAAAAGTAATGGACCAATCATAAGATATGAAGATGGCGAGAAAACAATTAGACCCAAAATCACTATTGTTGGGCAAACAGTTTCTAATCCATTTAAACCACCCAACTGGTTTACTGTGTTAGTAACTATCATAACTATCAATGGAATTATGATAAAAATATAGGCTTCTCCAAACTGTATGGTCCCTATAAATGGAATTGAAATTGAAGTTCTTAACGCCGGATTTTCTAATGCATAATACATTAGCGGTAAAGCAGCGATTAAGGGCATGAAGGCTTTATATCTCCATTTTAAATCCATAAAATCATCAAGTAACCCCATAAAACCACCGAACAGGATACAAACGGCTAAAGTTAAAGATGCAGAAACACCATTCACCATGGTGTCAATACCTAAAGTGAAAACTTTGTCTGAAAAATAAATTATGAAAAGATAAACAGTCGTAGCTATAACGTATAGAACACCTAAACCATTAGGGATTAAGGGACGACCAACTTTGTGCTGGTCTGGAACCTTTGGAAACACTTCATCGCTTCCTAAATGATATGCTTATGGATTTGCAATATTATATGCATCCCAGTCAATCTCGTAGATTGCTACTATCGGGATTAAACCTCTATATGTGTATGGATCTACGTCTATGCCTGCAAAGTAAGCTTCTTTGAAGTATTTTGGTGCTGTTGCAGTATGGTCAGGAGTGATTGTATAGTTTCCTTGTGCAGATATGCGAGTAGCGTACTGTTGTTGAACGAAATTCATCAACATTTCTACAGTGCAGTTTAAGCCACGATTATTCCATTCCCACATACCAGTTTGTGTATTGGTTTGGCCGAAGGCAGTTTCGTCTGTCCAAGCTTCTCCTTCAGTTATGAAGCCATCATCTATGAATCTTTGTTTTTCTTGCCCAGAGATTCTTGCCATCCACACCCATTTTCCTTCATCACCATATCCTGCTGGGAATACTACAAAAGATATTCCCGAGGAGTCAGTTTGATAAACCTGCAGAACTGTGAATACAGCTATGAATTTAACGCGATCTTGCCCATATGAAGACAGCAGGGATAGTGACTGATTCTCATTAGCCATGAAGGCAAATCCGACATTTGCTATCTGAGTACTGTTGACTGTAGTGTTATCAGCTAAACTGGTTACATTTCCAAGATCAGACAACCAGTTTCCATAATCCCACCACATTACACAGACGTCTGTTGAACGAGCATTATTCTGTAGCCAATTAACTGCATCGAGCCATGCACCAACATTTGTATTTAGACTTGGTCCACCCAAAGGAATACTGGACCCACTTATTGCAGTAGGCACATACGCTGAAGATATTGCGCGGGGCATTCCTCCTGTTTGGGGCGAGAAAGCTAAAGAGGATACTAGAAGGATAAAGATGATTATTACTGCTAGACCACTGTATTCTTTACTTACTCTCATCAATTTACGCTTCGATTTAACAAAAGGTTTTGATGAATCCTTTAGCATAATGAAGAAGGGTTTAAGCAAACCCATTATTCCGATACCAGCTATTAGAGCAAACGCTGGGGCAAAGATTACTAGTAGACGCACCATTGAGGAAGCAAAATACAGAGAGGTTACAGCGAAAAGCAACAGGAATATGTTTCTGTTTGTTGGATTACGTAAAGTAAAGTAGAGACCGATTAAGAAGAATAGTATGCATATCCCAAGTTCAGTGTAGAGGTTACCCCATGCGGATATTCTCTGCTCAGCCACTGAATCCACAAGTGGAGAAGCTGCTCTAATGAATGGATTTAATACGGTGATAAATTTACCTGCAAGATCACCAAGCAAACCAGTAGCCCATAAGGCAATAAAACCTACTACAACCAAAACTAAAGCCGCTATGGTCATAGTCAACTTGCTTTTGGCGGATATATTATTCCTCAAAAGCTCTGCAACAACTAATACTATGAATACCGCTACAACTGGCAGAACTGCGCCTGAAATTAAATAGTTAAGTGATAAGTATGGAACCTGCATTCCGATGAACAATGCCAAGCCAAAGGTTATACTATAGTTAATGAGCAACCTTTGACTGTATCTTTTTAGAAGCACCAACACAAAAACAAATAGAACGGCTAATCCAATCACATAGTATGCTGCGCCCCAACCGGATATGAAATACGCTAAAGCCAGTCCGGCAATTACAGAATAAATTAAGGATGTTTTTAGTGAACGATTAGTATCTAATGAACGTAGAAATAGGAAAATGAATAAAACTAAACCAAGGACTCCAGGAACTTCTGTGTCAAAGAAACCTAAAGAGCTTCTCTGCAAAAATGAAGGCGCAAGAGCAAGGAATAATGCTGACAATAAACCCACTGCACGACCACCCATATCTTTACCGACGAGATATAGAATGAAGCATGAAACAGCAGCTATAAACGCTGGTAAGATAGCACAGAAAGTCATTAAATCAAATGTACCAAAAACAGAGATTATACTATAGAGTACAGCTGCAGTCATTGGCAAAGCAGGCAAAGAACTAGACATATCCAAACCCATAGGATACCATTTCTGCATATCAATCCAAGGTTCAGGGTAATATGGTGAAAGCAGACCATTGTCTAACATATGCCTAGTTATGCTCAATTGATAGTAGGGGTCAAACTCGTTAAGATATATCGTACCCTCAGCAAGGTTTTCCCAACGTAAAGGCAAAATACGTACTGTAAACGCAATAAACAGAATCAAAAATAACGCTGCATAAGCTATTATTGTTCCGTGGCTAATCTGCAAATTAAACCTGCTGAAAATTGATGAACCATTGCTGAATCGTTCCTTAATTGTTTCCCCCACTTTAAGCCATCTCTCTTCCTTAGTGTATTTTTGGATTGTACTATTTTACACATTGGGGATTTATTTATTGCTTTCCAAAAGCACAATAAAATAGCCACTGGAGTCGAGGCAGATAACAGCCAACCGCAGGATTATATAATAAAAAAGTTTTTTAGAAAAGAAAAAACGGAATACATGTTCGTTAAAATCTTTTTAATACATATTTTTAAAAGGAGTAATCAACCAGTAAAAAATTCTGAAATCACAGCAGAAAAAGTGAGCATAAAAAACAAATCTAATTGAAAGACAAGGAAAATTAACGTTTAGATGTAGGTTTCACTTCAACATTAAGGGGTAACAAAGATAGCTTCCTACTACATTTTGGGCACTTTCCGCCGCATTCTTGGATAATTTCATCAGGCGGTTTAAGTTCAGGTCCTTCATATAAAACATGATTACAACCATGACAGGTAACACGTTGCGGCAATCCAAATCCCTCATAAGTTACATATTATGGCATATTTAATGATTGCTAAAAAAATTAAGCGTTAAATAGCGTACTCGACACTAAAAAGGTTTTAATTGACAATCCAGTCTGAATGCAAAGCGTGGGTTATAAACAGGTGCATAAATATACACTCATAATTACTGAAAAGCCCGATGCGGCAAAACAGATAGCGACGGCGTTGGATGAACAAGAAAAGCCGAAGAAGAAAATCAGTAAAGGTGTTCCATATTACACTGCATACAGAGAAGGATACATCTTAGTGGTTCCAGCATTAGGTCATCTCTACACTATAAAGAGCAACCAAAAAGGCATAAGGGACTACCCAGTTTTTGATTATAACTGGGCTCCAATACACCATACAAAAAAAGGCGCATATAATAGTTATAATTGGTTAAAGGCAATTTCTGAATTATCAAAAAACGCAGAGTCTTTTGTTGATGGATGCGACTATGATATTGAAGGTAGCATTATTGGATTTACAATATTAAAGTATGCATGCAACGGCAAACATGAAATTGCAAAAAGAATGAAATACTCAACTTTAACAAAAGAGGAGCTTAGAAAAGCCTACAAAAATTTGTTGCCTAAACTAGATTTTAAACTTATTGACGCAGGGTTAACACGTCATGAAATTGATTGGCTCTACGGTGTAAATCTATCTCGGGCACTCACTCAGGCATATGAAGTTAATAGCGGAAAATATTCAACTTTGAGTACGGGAAGAGTACAAGGGCCAACACTAAAATTTCTTGAACAACGAGAAAAAGATATTCAATGTTTTGTTCCTATTCCACGTTGGAAGTTAACTGCAGAAATTAGGATAAATGGAATACAACAAGCAGTTGATTACGAAAAAACAATTGAAGTTTTAACTGAAGCGAAAAAAATTAGAGATGAATGTAAAACCAGAAATGGCAAAATTGACCTTATTACAGTAAAAGAGTCTGTTCACGAACCACCTTTACCTTTTGATTTAAGTTCTATACAAAGTGAAGCATATAAAATCTTTAAGTATACACCAATGAGCACAGCTAACATTCTTCAGAGTCTATACTTGGATGCATTAATTTCTTATCCACGAACAAGTAGTCAAAAATTACCTGAGTCAATCGGTTATATAGATATCCTTAAAAAAATAGGTAAAGCACCAGTTTATGCTAAACACGTCGATGAACTGTTAAATAAAACATTTTTGAAACCTAATGAAGGAAAAAAAATTGACACTGCGCACCCAGCTATATACCCAACAGGAAATTCACCTCAAAAGTTGTTAGACTCAAAGCAAAGAAATCTTTTTGACCTAATTATTAAGCGGTTCTTAGCTACTTTTGGTGACCCCGCGATCAGACAAACCAAAACAGTATGGATTAACCTGAATGGTAAAAAATTCTTTTTTATTACTATAAAGACTCTAGTCGAAGGATGGTTCAGGTTTTATGAACCTTATGTAAAAATGAAGGAGGACACCCTACCAAATGTGTTGGAGGGGCAAACTGTGGATGTAAAAAGAATAGTTTTAAAGAGGTATTTTACTTGCCCTCCTCCGAGGTATAACCCGCGCAGTTTACTTTTGAAAATGGAAAACGAGGGAATAGGAACAAAGGCTACTAGAGCATCAACTATACAGATTCTGAATGAGCGCAAGTACATTAAAGGCTCGAATTTTTTAGAAATAAATGAATTGGGTTTTGTAATAAGTGAAGTACTTGAAAAATATTGCCCAATAATAGTTACTACTGAAATGACAAAAAGACTAGAAGAAAAAATGGATTCAATTCAAGAGGGAAAAAACACAAAACAAAATGTGTTAAATGACGCTATAGATATTCTGAAAACTATTACTACTGAGTTAAAAATGAATGAAACTAAAATAGGTGCACAATTAAACAAAACAGTTAAAGAAGCAAATCTAAGAGAGAAAATAATTTGTTCATGCCGTAATTGCCAAAGTGGAAAACTAATTATTTTACGTTCAAAGAAAACAGGGAAACGTTTTGTTGGCTGTACTAATTTTTTTGAGGGTAAATGCAATATTTCATACCCTCTTCCTCAAAAAGGAACCATAAAACCATTAAAAAATCAATGCAGAATCTGCGGCTCACCCACAGTTTTAGTATATTTTAAAGATAGAAACTCTATGAGGTTGTGTTTAAATTTACATTGCCCACAAAAAGGAAAGAGAAACTGTGAAATGCAAAATTTGTAGCAGAGAAGCAATAGACAGAGATTTTTGTCAACTACATTTAAAAGCATATCAAAACATAAAAGTAACATACCAAAAGTGGAATAAAGCGTTAAGTGTGAATTGGCGCCAATATTTAGAGCATATTCAGAAAAATTCATTAACTGGAGAATGGGCTAAAGAAGTAGTAAAACACTTAATTGAGGAAGATAACAAAAATGTCTGGAAAAATAAAGAAGACATCTGAGAACATGTCATTTTCTCTTAGCCGATGGTTCCGCAGAATATCAACTAATGCACCATCAACAATGGCACTTACATTTGCAGGTATTTCTTATGCAATATTTCTGTTTGGCGGTGGATTGTATACTTTAATTAACAAACCTCTACCAGCTTTCTATGACGGAAGTAAATTTTACTTTCTGTATCCAGGCTTAAGCAGCCAATTTGGCGCAGATACTATAATATCAGTCGCATTATACGCAATCGGGTTTGCGGGTGTGCTAGCTTTGTATCAAAGCACCAAAAACGCAGCTAAACCAAGACAAGCGTATATGTTGCTTGTTGTTGGTGTAGCATTAATTCTTATGGCATACATATTCATTGAAGGCGCAATCTTGGCTAAGATGGGCTAAATATACCCCAATTACTTATAGTATAGTACCTAAAATTACCATGGATTCTTTTTTAATTTCATTTTATACGCTATGAAATTAGTGAATAGATGGATAGGTGGAGTAATCAGAAGAACGGTTACTGCAAGTTCCCAAGTTAAGCCTATCCACCCAAACATAGATAATGAAAAAGCGAAGATTATTGCGCCCACTACAAAATCAATTTGATCAACAACAGGAAGTAAACCGCCTGGTGCAATATTCAATCTTCTTTTGATGAATGCGCCAGTCAGGTCTCCAAGCAGAGCACCTAAAGGAATTAGTAAACTGAAGACTATAGGAAAATTATCAAACCCGAATAGAAAACCTTCAATTAAACCCACACAGAAACCTACACCCCACCCAAAGAAAAAGCCTCGGAAGGTTTTATTATTACCAAAAACACGTTTGCCATCTATAAAGTTCCGACCAAAATCCATGCGTGTTCCGCCACCTGCCAGTACAGGGGTGCCGTTAGCACAATATGCAGGAAAGATGAACTTCAGTGCTTCAATTACTAGGATAGCTATATCCATAATGTTTTAACCATCAATCAGTGGATTTGTGTATCTTTTATTCCGGATTCACATATTTGTATATAGCAGATACATCTTTGCTCAAATTGTTGAACTTTCTCTACAGTAACTTTCAGGGTATTAGGATACTCCGTAGGTTTAATAGAAAGAATATTGTCAGCCCAGAATTTCAGAACTCTAGTAGCCACAGGTCTAACACTCGACAATTGCTCACTGATAACACTTCTCACTTGACTGGTAATCACTAGAGGTATTTTAGTTATTTTTGTCGTTTGCGCCAAAAGTGCTAGTTGCCTGTTCAATTCGCGGTTAGCTTCAAAAGTTATACTTTTACTCTCTGCTGTTTTTACACTATACAAAGATGTAAATGTGTCAATAACCATTAAACCAACATTTGTTATGTATTCTTGAATATTATCGATAAGAAAAGTTTGTTCTTGAAAATTTTTAGGCTTAACCAAAACAATACGGTCAGCTATTGCATCAAAAAAAACGCCTGAAATTTGAGAGAGACGTTTTGCAGAAAAAGTATTATCGCAATCGATAAAAAGCACTTTTTTATTTTCAATGGCACAATTAACAGCTAATTGCATAGCCAGAGTTGTTTTTCCTGTTTCCGGTTCACCGTAAATTAATGTTATAGTCTGTGGTTTGATGCCTCCACCGATACAATCATCGATACATGAGCAACGTGTAGGAATTTGTGCCATAGTTTACACACATCAAACATTATTAACTGGAGATAATAATCAGTTGTGCACTTAAACGTATACTTAGGTTGCCTTATGAAAGAAAAAGTTGCTGTTGCAACAATTCAGGGAAAAGCATATTTCAAAATAGTGAATGCACTAAAAGAACAGAATATAGCCTTCAATAGTATAATTCCAGGAACTACAATACCTCCGAGAATAAAAATTGTCATCACCACTGAACAAGAAAAAGAAAAAGTGAAATTTAGAAAAGTTTTAACATTTAATGGAGAAACCGAACTGGATTGTTTAATTATTGAAGTTAAAAAACTACTTTTGGGTAAAGAAAGCTACGAGAAAATAATTGTAGGGATTGATCCAGGTGGAGCGATAGGATTAGTAGTTATGGCTGAAGGAAAAGTTATAGAGGAGGGCAACTGTTATTGCAACCACGAAGTTGTCAACGTAATTTTAAAGGTAATAAAAACAATTGATTTCTCTGTAACAAACGTCATTGTAAAAATAGGAAATGGTGTACCGGTTTATAAAGAACTGCTTAAAGAACTTGGTAATAAACTGCCACCTCAAGTTGTTCTTGAAGTTGTTAGCGAAGCAGGAACCAGCTACCCAAAAAGAGAGCATACACAAAGCAGAAAAGTCAGACATATATCATCAGCGAAATGTATAGCTGGAAGAACTGGAAAAATAGTTGATAGAAATTGGGTAGTAAAAGACACTGATAAATGAGAAAAGGTAAGGACTAAAACAGCAGTGCTAGAAGGATAACAGACAATAATAGTCAGTTAATGGAAATAGCTTCAAAGTTTGTTGTTGAATTAATTAAGAATTCGTATTCTTTAAAATAAAGAATTTTTTATTGACCCTTTACTTTTTAATTAAGAAATTGAATTGTTGCGGAAACTAATCAGGCAATCTATAGTTGGAAAAACTACAGAAGTCACGAAGAAAAAGGTTAAAGCTGATTACTGAAGAATTCTCTAATTTCATTAGCTAAGATACCGTTCTGGTTGGGCAATGTTTTCATTCCATTAGTTACCCAAGAAGGTAAAAAGCTACGTGAGTAATTGGTTGCGAAACGTAAATCTAAAAACACTATCGCACCTTTATCATCTAACGTACGTATTGGTCTACCAGCCGCTTGGGCAGCCTTTTTCATTGCAGGCAAAATGTAGCCATACTCACGACCTTTATTGGAAAATCGGTTTTCATAGTAGTTAATTTGTGCTTTAACACGTGGAGTCGGTTCAGCATAGGGTACACCTACAATTACAACAGAATTCATCTGGTTACCTGGAAAATCAACACCTTCTGAAGTTCGACCGCCTTGAACTCCGAGAAATACTGCACCACCTTTATCTCCACAAGCCTTGAAATCGTGTACCAGTTTTTCGTTAGCTTTAGAGGTCATGCCACTTTTTTCGTAAAATAAAGGTTTTAATAATTGGCTTTCAAGCCCTTCTGAGAGTAGAGCGTTTAAAACTTGAAATGACGCAGCAAAAATACCTGTGTTTGTGGGAGTACTATTGACTACTTCATTGACACGTTCAATCATGGTCTGGTACATTTGAGAAGTTCTTTTGTCCATTGAAGTAGTTACTCCGAGACAGACAGCTGAGAATACATGTTCCTTTGGAAAGGGGGAGGGAGCAAGAAAATTGACTGTGCTTTCTGGGAGCCGATTTATGCGCGCGTAGGCTTCGAGTGGCTGAAGGGTTCCAGACATAATTACGTTGGCGTATGTAGATGAAAAAACAGGTTCGGTGATTTTTGCTGGGTCAAGTGCCACAATTTCAAGTTTGGCAGTTTTGTTGTTATCTTTAGTATAGTATTTACTTGCCACGTTAATGTATGACTCATCGTCTGCAGTTTCTAACCACTTTAAAAGGAATTCACCAACTGCGTTAACATACGATCGAGGGTTTTTGCCGTCGGCCAGAAGTGCTTTTTTTATTGCAGCACCAGCCTCGTGGATGTGTTCAAAAAAAGCTTGGGGTTTAGCGACATTTCCTTGCTTCTCTATAATGGTAATGATCTGGTTGGGCGAAATTATTTCTTCTTTGTTAATTTTGTCAGTTAATTTTTCAACTTCATCTCTGAAGAATCGCACAAATGCCTCAATATCTTTGTATCCGAACTTGTTTGCTTCTGATTCAGCAAGTTTCAGAACAAACAGAGAAATCATACTACTGGAAATATCTATGGCGGTCTCCGGCAGATTATGCGCTTCATCTACTACCAGTATGATTTTTTGTAATTCAGTTTCCAAGTTTTTAAGAAAAGCTGTACGTATTCCAGGATCAAAAACATATAGATAACTTAATGCGATTACTTTCGCATCTGGAACAGCGCCTTTAACAAGTTCATATGGACATACCTCTTTCTTTTTACATATCCGCAGTATTTCTGAGGCCATATAAGGGCGACTGGCTACTTGTTGTTGAAGTTGTAGATAATCGTAGGTTCGCTCGTCCACATTCACGTAATAGGGACATCTGCCTTTAGCTTTGAGTAACTCGCAGACTTCCATTAGAGATTTTGAGTCAAAAGCTCCGTTGGCTGCGAAAACATTGACACACATCTCGTTACGACCGCGAATTGAAATACCTGTAATTGGGCGACGTTTGTATATAGCACGTAATTCGTCTATTACACGGTCGTGTTGTCTATGAGTCCTTGCAACATATAGGATTTTAAGATTCTTCTTAACTGCTACAGGTAAACAAGCTGAAAGGGCGGAAATGGTTTTACCTAAACCGTTTGCACCTTCGATAAGCACTGATTTACGGTCGTTTACAGCCTTGTTAACTGTGGTTATAAAATCGTCTTGGTGAGGACGCACACTATTATATGGAAAATATTCGGTGACTTCAATTGGTAAGTTAACCATGTTGGATCCCCTGTTTACTTGATGGGCAATAAGTGCTGACTGGACATGGAATACAAAGAGGACGATGTGAACGGCAATATTTTCTGCCAAGAGCGATTAGAAGCAAATGGACAGATAGATAATCTTTTTCTTCGAAAAGGAATTGAAGATTAGACCTGATTTCTTCGTAATTACTTTTTTCAGGAGTTAAAACTAAACGTTTTGAAACACGAGCAACATGTGTATCTATGGGTATTGTTGGTTTGTTTGCAGAAAACAAAAGCACAACATCAGAGGTTTTTGGACCGACACCATCTATCTCCATAAGCTTTTCTCGTGCGTCATTAAGAGGTAAAGATAAAATTGAAGATATATTACCCTGATATTTCTCGAGAATTACCTTGGATGCGCTCTGTATAGTTTTGGTTTTGTTTTTATAGAGCCCACCAGTGTATAAACATTCTTCAATTTGGCTCTTTTCGGCTGTTGCAAGAACTTGAGGTGTTATTTGAAACCGTTTAGACAAGTTATCGAACGCTCTTTCAGTATTATCATCGTTTGTATTTTGAGATATTATCGTCATAATCAATGTTCTAAAGGGGTCCTGAGTAATTTTTACGAGTTCAGGCAAAGCTAAAGAGCATTTTAGCTTCTTCAGAATCATTGTTGCACGTTCACAAGGGTTTAACGTATGTCTTCATCCGCCTCTGAGAGTATCTTCAGAATTGCTATCAGCCTATAAATACAATCTTTATAGGAAAAACGAAAACCTATATCATCTCTAGATAAAAGATTGCCTAATTGAGTTTTTTATAAACCTTGAGCTTAACGGAATTAATATAATTATTCTCAGAAAATTTTAAGCCTTACACAGAAACATTTGCATTACAAGAATGAGCGCACATAAAATTCAAACTATCAAACACATTAAAAAACATCAGAGAAATATCGATAATTTTCAAAGAACAAGTTCAGGAGACACACAAGTTCCCGTATTAATTCATATGGAAGTAAATTCATAAAGTCAACATATAATGCTAAGAAGTAAGGCGGTAGTTATGCAACTCTCAGCCATAATGAAAGACATCAATCTCAGCCAACTTATGGTAATAATATTTCATACAGTATCAGGAATAATCTTATTGGCTTGTTTACCAGTTTTAGCCTTTCCACCGCATGTAGGATTGATAGGTATTATCAGTATTATAACTGCGTATAGCATACTTGCCAAACGTGTTTGGGCACCGTTCCTAGTTTTTTTCTTGTTGGTAACAAATACTAGTTTTGTAGTTTTCACGCTCTATTCAGCTGGTTTCAGCGATACAGTACTCACGTTTAGCATGCTCACTTTTGTATCCCTTACATGGATAATGACACTAATGTTTTACTTTAAAAAGAAGAAGCGTTACTAGCATAACCTCTAAAGAGGTAAACTTCAACTTCTTGGTCAATATCAATGTAATTTTTGTTTTCCGTTATTTCAATAAAGCCACAAGCTTCAATTAAAGCAGATAAATAGCCAGTTGTATCTATAGGATCAGCAATCAATCGGCAGTTTTTATCAAAAGAAAGTTTAACCATGATAAATTTTCTATGCCCTTTAGCGCTGAACATTCTTGAACCAGAGAGAGCTTTAACGGTCTTTATAACTGAAACAGGGCGTCCACCTAAACGCTGAACTAATGATTTTATGAACAAAACATACAACAATAATGCAACAGTCGGGTCTTCAGGTAAAAAGAAAACTGGTTTACCATCTACAAAACCGACGGCTGTAGTTTTTCCAGGTTTAATTGCGATTCCGTTAACTACTATTCCAGGCTTACCTAAAGCGTTAACGATTTCTGAATTATCTGAATTCCCACAAACAATAACTATGTCTGTCGAGTTTATCGCAGTTTTTAACATATGTAAAATTTGAAAATTGTCTTTTGGCATTACACCTAAATAAACAGGTTTTGCGCCGCTTTCTATAACAGCAGCAAATACATTATGTGATGCAACTTCACATGGTCTCACAGGGGAATAACTTGAAGCGAGTAGAAGTTCTTCATTACTTACCGACAGAATAGCGACCATGGGAAGCCGTTTAACTTTAACTTGATTCATTCTTAGAGAGGCTAAGACACCGATTTCAGATGCACCTAATAACTGTCCACTCTCAAAAATAACAGTATCTTTTCGTATATCTGAACCCTTTTTTTGGATGTTCTGATTACTTTCAGCTACACGAAATACGTTTAAGGTGTCGTCTTCACGTTCAATATCTTGTAAGCTTATGACAGCATCAGAGCCTTCAGGGATAACAGAGCCGAAAACAACTTCCACTGCTTCATCTTTTCCAATAGGCTGATTAAATGCTTCACCAAAACCTAAACAGCCAATAATTTTCAAAGTTACAGGTTCATTCTCATTTGCTCCGATTGTGTCTTCGGCTTTTATTGCATACCCAGTTACGGTTGACGTGTTATAGGGAGGAATTTCAAAAGACGAAATAATGTCCCTGCTTGAAACCCGATTGTAAACTTCTAACAATACAGATTCTTCTTCGCCTAAGGAGGCGGGTTCAAAATTAGCATCGATTACTTTTTTAGCTTCCTCGAATGACAATAATTTTTTAAACACATTAAACCGTCCTTTTTCTTTATCACAGAATAAGTCGAACTAAGCCTAAAATGTTATTTAGTCTTATTTGGTTTTTTCATAGACAGTGACTTTAAAAAAGATTTAAGCTGTTCCTGTTGACCACAGATAACCAGTTTACCGTTTTGCTGTTGATTAACCTCCAACTTTTGTTGTTTAGCTAATTGGGTAATCTGTTTAGTTGATAATCCGTTTATTGGGTCGATTCTAATCCACTTGCAGAGTCTTGGAACACCAGTTACAAACTTATCTTCCTCAAAATTTGTTTTTTCAGAAACCTCAGACGCTGCATCTTCAATTCGTATTAACAATTCATCAACCCATTTTGAACCAAAAACTTTTTGGCCTTCTGTGACCAAGTAGGACTCCACAGTGAATAGGTATTCTTCGGTTTTCTGCAATACTTCCCCGTGGCTACCCTCAACAGAGGAGATTTTAAGCATAGATTTTGCAGTTCTCAAGTCATCTACGATTTTTGTAGGAAGGTTTACCCCTGTTTTTTTGAGTTCAAGCAACATGTCTTCAAGCAACTTCCAAGTTGCTAAGTTATGTCCCATAACATCTAACCTGTATCGTGTTTAAGAGGAATTGTTCAGTTTTTAAAGATTAATAGTAATAAATCATACGATATGTAATTAAATTTTAGAGGCTTTAATCGTTTTTGCTAAACGTGTGTTTTTATCATTACTTTTAGGTTCTAAAAAGTCTTTAACCAAGTTGAATTGTCTCTTGTAAAGATGACAGTTTTTAGAATGGAAAACTAATTTTCCTGTTGTTAATCCCAAGTTTGTTCGCTCATTGATTTCAGTTACAAACGCTTCGTTGAACAGTTGAAGTCCTGCAATGTTAGCGGGCAACCCAGCAAATGCATCCCAACTACGGAAGTAACATGTTAGGTGCATTTTATTATCAACGATTTCTGTATCAATTATGCTTAAGCATGGAGGCTCATGTTTTTCTTTTGTTTTTGGGTCTTTTTTGTAGATATCTTCAGGTAATCTAATCACCATTGTAACTTGTCTATCATTTTGTTCTTTGACATAATTTTTTATAGCTTCCTCAACTTGATCCACGGGTTCACGGAGCCTACTTCCATAAGTGTAAATTTCCTCTTGTTTGCCTTCTCCACACCAGAGGTATGTTAAAGCATACCATTGGACATACTTCATGTCACAAGAAGCTTTATCGCTTACAAGTGGACGATTTTCTGGGTGAGTTATTTCTATTGATAGATTGAGCTTTTTGGTTTCAGTTACTTCTGAGCCATAACCCACTGTAAATGGGTCTCCTTCGCGCCAAATATGGCCTAAAGTCTTAAACCATGCATCCGGGCAGTCAAACGCTGTTATTTTAACGTGCTTCATGCAATGTTCCCTCTCACAAG
>Ga0265294_10000666_pt1 | contig 46132 bp, 34 predicted proteins | sample MunlanPumphouse3_FD_192504 | JGI IMG/M metagenome (GOLD analysis project Ga0265294, IMG submission 192504) | Groundwater microbial communities from a municipal landfill in Southern Ontario, Canada - Pumphouse #3 | ecosystem: Environmental > Aquatic > Deep subsurface > Groundwater | place...
TTTCGGAGCTATTTCTGGCATTGCTGCGGTGCTTTAGCCCCACTTTGGCATAGCAACAAAAAGCAAACAAATTCAAGATAATGAAATAGGGCGGCGATACCGCCCATTACTTATTTCACATGGAAATGACACAAGGCTGGCTAAACACTTGATGTATATGGATAACGGATAATGCGAGTAACACAAACGTAGATATCTCACATATACCATAATGCCATGAAAAGCAGACTTTTACACCCCATCTACCAATAGCCCAGGATGACGGATTACCCGATGATATAAATCGATTTGTGGCCTACAATAGGATTCGGAGATTGACGTGCGAGGAAGCCACTCTTGTCTCATTCAGAACTTTTAGAGCTGCGCTATTCTATCACCAGTACACCCTGTCTGGGGAAATATCCGATCTGATGGTCCTGCAGGATCTCGTTGCCGATGATACACGTTGCCCCGGAAATATTCATCATTCCCGCCATGAAATCCGGCATGGTGCCGCAACGGATCCGAAACAAGGTGTTTCCAAGTTTGAGTTCAGCCCAGTGCAAGATCGTCTCGAAAGCACCCATGGTGGGATAGAAGTCCTGGAAGATTCCGATCTGGTCTACCTGCCTCAGAATGCAGCATGGTGCATAGGAAACCTGCGCTCCAGTATCGAAAAAGCAATTCATGTGTTCTCCGTTGATTCGGGCACTGAGAACTGGAACGCCCATACAGAGGCTAATGGGGATTTCAGCACCTGTGTGCACTGCTAATTCCGGGCTTAGCCGGCTCACACCTTTAGGAAGATCAAAAACCACATCGAGCGAGTTTAGGATGTCCGTTCCGATAAGTCCACTTAAAGGAATGTCTGTATGCTCCGTCAGAAATTTTGCTCCTATTCCCATGCATTCGGCAAGGAGCTGTATCTTCCAGCCATCCAGCACCAAATCTATATCGCCGAAACTTAACGGTGAGCCTGTGTCCACCAGCCAGTCCTCTCCCTCGATCGTCGCTATTATATGCCCCTTCGTTTGCCTTAGCGGAAACTCCATTTATCCTACCTTTATGGATAATCGTATCACATTATGTCTTGTGCAGTTCAGATTTTGAACCAGGTTTTTGCAATACCTAAGTATTTGTTCTTGGTAAGTCCGGAACGATTTGTAGTGATGGCAAATATGACATAATTCTGATAGCTGGTAGTCATTTTACTCTGTGCAGACATGGCTGAATTCAGCAATCTATCACCAAAGCCGGGGTTTTCTGCGACCAGAGATTCTTTATACCACTCAACAAAATCACTCTCATTAGGTTTTAGGGCAATCAATGCTATAACGACAAGTAGCAATGTTACTAATACAGCTTTCATGGCTATTACTCCTATTCAAAAACTATGCTATTCTGGGTTCATAGTGGGAAATCAATCCGTAATCAACGTCTTTTCCTTGGCATCTGTAATCACTTGTGGCAACCTAACCTAATGCCTGGTTTTTTGGATCAAAACCAAATCTATTGTTACCTACTGTGCCGGGGGTCAAGGCTAGAACCAGGTTGTATAATGGGATTAGTAAGAACCAACCACTTCTATCAACATCGTGCATCCTTTTCACGCTTTGGATAACAAGGTAAGCGACAAAAGTAATTTGTATGATCCCGGATAACACACTATCCATCGCCAATCCAATACTAATTAGCATGAGCATAATCATGAATTGGGCGGCTATGCAGATCAGGGCTCGAGACCAATATATCCTGCGGGATATCCCCCCGTCTGACGACCACATACTCTTTTCCATCAGATCTCCTTAAAGTATACTCTAACTCCATGAAATCACATAACTATATGGCGTCAAGTAAAAATTTCGGCTCAGGATCTGTTTGTCACATTTTCCCTTCAAATACTGTAGCTTTTAGCTAACGGGGCATAGCTTCAATCCGCAAAATGCTGGGAAAAGGACTTGACTTGGCTGATAAATTACTGAATTAATGCGCTGTGTGTAAGAAGGCATATGGATTGAAAAGGCTGGGACTATGTGGTGTAGTAATGTAGGGGATTTTTATTCGCTTTTTCTTCCCAGTCTGAGATGTGTTCCAGGCATGTAACATTCGGTTGTTCTGATAATCAGTATCAATGGTGCATCTTTAATTTGCATTACTTATTAGGGGATCAAATGAGTCGAAACCCATCATGGCGATCTTGATTATAGTATGGTTTGTGTCATCTAGCAAAATTACCCGTACATCATAGACACAGATGATAAGGGAAAAAACAGGTAGAGGTTTCTTTGAATCACTTGGTGCTGTTATCGTTTCATTGCAGTGAATATGACCGTACTAATGGGATATCAAGAGTATGGACGAGATCGAGTGCGACATTCAGGCTGCTGGTTATCGCTTGTCCAATGTAGCTGAAAAGGAATACACGACAGTGGGTAATCTTTGACGGCAAATTGTGACACAAGTTATGCTTCCTATGGGGATGCAAAAAAAATGGGGGGATGCCTCTTGAAAAAAAATCCTTGACATGAACCATGATATGTTGATATTTTACACACGGGTTCCAAGATGTGCCGGAGCGGATAAGAGAAAATGTCTCAGGCAAGGAATGATGACTTATCGTAGAAGATTCAGCACCTGAATTGGAAGGCACAGAGTTTGTGCCCGATATGAGGAGAAGGTATGAAGGCAATACCAATAGAAGAAACCTCTCAGAATGCAGAAGGTTTTCGGATTCTGAGTGCCAGGTATGAGGATTTATTGTTTATCGTTGGAGACAGATGATGAAATACTACGAAACTAAGTTTAGGTATGATCTGATGCGATATAGCCAAGATAGATACCAAAATATGTATGCCGCTTCCCATCGTATCATTCGATTTGGGACAGGAGGCTGGTATCCTGATAACTGGGTAGAGTTTTGCTTCTCCATGTATTTTACAGTTTTAACTGATATGGCAATTCACACTCACTTCAAATCAAAACACTATTTATTCGATTCTCAAACCCAATATCCCAAGCTCTATGGTATGGGGGATAACCGAATGCTCCCCAGTATCGTGCTTTTTGATGTGAGGATTAAAAGGGAGGAGCTTGCTGCCACGTTGGATCTGTGGGAAAATTATTGCGATTATTTCATTAATGAGTGGGTAAAATCTCTGCCATCCCTATGCGAAATATCTGGCAAGGAATTTTTAATGGCTCTTTTAAACGATCGCCATTTATTGGAGAATACCTTAAAGCCAAAGCTGGAACTCGCTGAAACGGAGGAAGGGGGTTGTTGTATCCCTGATGGGAAGGGTGAGGTTTCGGATTGCTCAAGTCATCTGGAAAGTCTATTGCTAGGCAAAATTTCTATGTCTCTTGAGAATACATCACTACTGTGAATCTCGAGTAATTTAGCAATATAACTAAATTTGTTGCAGCTTCGATGCTTGCCCAACGATATGATTTGTTATGCCTGTCGGAGCGATCTTGATCCTGCTCAAGATTGATATTGAGCATGAGAAACAGCACAAGGATAGCATAGAATACACAAACAACATTAGAAACAACGATAAGGAGAAAAAGCATGATCAAGGTGATAATGGGCGATATAACGCTACTGGATGTGGATGCAATTGTTAATGCAGCCAACAGCACTTTACTCGGAGGTGGCGGAGTGGACGGTGCAATTCACAGGGCAGCAGGACCTGAATTGCTGATAGAATGTAGAGGTTTGATTGGTTGTAAGCCAGGAGAAATGAAACTTACAAAGGGATACAAGTTGAAAGCAAAATTCATTTTCCATACTGTCGGCCCCATTTGGAGAGGAGGAGATAACATGGAGGAGCAGACCCTTTCATCCTGCTATAGGGTGTGTATGTATAAGGCGATAGAATTGGGGTTGAGCTCCATCGCTTTTCCATCCATCTCCACTGGTGTCTATGGTTTTCCAAAGTCTAGGGCAGCAAGAATCGCGTTTAACACTATTTGTGAGGTACTGGGTGAAAGACGAGATTTGGATGTTTATATTGTCTGCTTTGGACACCAGGCTTTTCGAGAATATAGACATCTCTTAGATAGTTGCAATGATCGCGTTCAATAGCGTTTGTGTTGAGATTCGCCTAGACTCTGATTTATCTGGTCAGAGTTCATTAATGATCTTGATTCGGGAGCAATTTTTTGACTATAGGCTGAGTTTCAGAAGGGAACATGCTTGTGAAGTACAATCAAAGCAAGTTCATGATCCAGGTAATGCTGCCCAAGGCATAGGAGATCAGTTTGATAGGGCAGAGAGGGATTTAGATTGAAGATCCAGATTGTTTCTGATTTACATTTGGAATTCCGGGAAAACCGGGAATGGATTAAACGGAATCCCCTGATTCCCAAAGCAGACATTTTGCTCATTGCAGGGGATTCTTATCAGCTTGCCCATCCGGAATCTGCAGAGGCTTTTTACGAACGGATCAACAGTGATTTTTCACAGATAATATCCACTATGGGTAACCATGAGTTCTATGGCAGTTCAGCTACAATTACTTATCCGACATACGCACAAAAGATATCTGATAATCATTTGTGTTTAAACAACCAAGTATGGGTAGGTGGTGATCTGCGCATTATCGCCTCGATCTTATGGAGCTACATCCCTCAATATCGTCAAAGCACCTTGGAATGGGGAATGAATGATTTCCGCCTGATAAACATAACTACTGAATCTGGTGAGACTAAAAGATTCAGGGCGGAGGACTGTAATGAGTTGCATCGGCAATCGCTTGGTTTTATCACAGCTGAACTAAAGAAGGAGTTCTCGGGTAAGACCGTTTTGTTAACCCATCATCTTCCAAGCTACAAATGCATAGCCTGCGAATATCAATCTTCCGGAATCAATTCGGGTTTTGCCTCTAATCTTGATGATCTCATTATTGATAACCCAAAAATTTGCACATGGGTCTGCGGTCATTAACACGATTTTCATTTGCAAATCATTGGAAACACTTTGGTTGTACGCAATCCATTGGGATATGTAGCTATGAATGAGCACATGTCATTTCTGCGAGATTTTACTGTGGAGATTTAGTCGCCAATTCATAACAGAATGCTTCAGGAAACATCGTAACAGGCTTCTCAAGCACAGACGGAAAAGGATGTGAAGATGCTATGCTATGGGTTTTAGCAATCCGGCAACCAGTTATAAACTGGAGCCTCACCAGATATGGAAGGAAGATACAAACCATCAACTTTATCCGGCCGCACATATTTGACCACAAAATCTACTTCTTTGCAATTCCGCTCAACGCGCCATACTGCACCCTCCACCTGGTCAATGGCTCCATGGCCAGATACATTCAGTAGGTCTAACGCTTTATCAATAGATACAGATCCACCGATGCTTACAGTATTGGGAACCGTAAAATCCCAATTTGTTACTCGGAGAATGAAATCACTAAAGACCAGTCGTTCAGTTCCTCGCATCAAATCAAAAGCTACAAACGGTTCGTGGTGGAGTTGATATCTGGTTCCATGTGCTTGCATCAACCACTCACCGCAGAGTCGTTCACCTTCTTCAAGTAACTCATTAAAGCGAATCCAACGTTTGGGATGTAAAACCCATGAAGCAAAGCAGTAATGCTGCCAGTATTTTGAGGTTTCAGCCCGATAGCCAGTTCTTAACAGAGGGACAATCTGATAGTTGATCTTAGCTACAGCTACATTACTGCCATCAATTTTTTCCTGCACAATAATTGAATCCTGCGCGTCCCGGGGCTCCTGCAGAGCAATTCTTGCTTGTACATGAGTACACAGGTGATCAGAAGCATTCATGCCGGATCCTGGTAAATGGGCAATATGGTCATAGGCTTTATATCCCAATACTCGGCTAATCATATATATCCATCACTCAATATGTCCCTGAAACGTCAAAGCAGTAGTCCTCAAAATCAGACCCATCAAAGATCGTTAACTGTTCGGAATTTTCAGCCTGGAAATCTAGTCCCTGCAGCCAAAGCTCAATCAAGGCTTTGGCTCTCTTTGAGGTGGGTTCATTGTATAAGCCTCTGGCATCTACCAGATATAGATTTCGTTGACCTTGATCGGAATATGCATAAAGAATAGTCAGACGCTGAGGTACGAGCATGCGAGCTACAAAATAGCTTCCATGGGCAATCAAATCGGTGTAAGAGAAAATACAATGGTGCATTTGGACTCCTTCCCAATGCAGTTCGGAAGAGCATTTTATACTTTCAATCCAAAGCAGATCAGATTTCACATCGCGCAATGGAGATTCCCGGAATCGAATGTCATTGGCCTTGACCATTGCATTCATGGCCTGAACTAGTTCATCGTGAATATCATCAATCTCCCGAAGAGACCTTATCAGGATTGGATTAACGTGCAAACCTTGCTGTGAAATAGTATGACGCATCCGCTGAATGTCTTGGATTTTGTAGATTCCGGACATCTGGTCTTCTGAGGTATTAGTCATACAAAGCTTGAGCATGACATTGTAATGGAGCAATTCGTCCGCCCTTGAACAAAAAATCCACAGACTTACATGATTGTGGGATGGATAATGAGAAAGCTTGGTGAGCAAGTCATGCCTTTCCTGGAGGCACTTACGAAGATACAAAAGACTATCCTGATTACAGGAATCGGGTGCGATTTTTGCAAAGATACTTACCATCGCCTCACTGCTTGGAAAACCGAAGTACCCCAAGATATCTTTGCGTTTTTGCTTCAGTAAAGACCTTGCTGATCGCCAATACTTATGGCTCTTAAGGGGATGAAACACTCCGTGAGCACTCAGCAAATAGGCCAAAGCTGGATTTGAGTCCATAAACTCCATAGCGTATTCGCCCCCATGAAAACTAAGGCAGTATAAAAACCAGTGCCGATTGTTAAAACGCTCAAGCAAGAGATGCCGATGGATTCCAATGTGATTAACAATTGAGGTTAGAAGATTCCTCCGATACAAGGCATATTTCTGGCTGGCGTCTATTTCACTAGTAAGGCATTTTTCTGAGGGCTTTTTGAATATGAATGGGAAACAAGAGCCCGGGATATAATTCTGCCAGCTATTGGTTTGTTTGTGTTTGATAAACGCAGCAGGGAAGGGTGATCCCAAACGAATCAACCTGACAGATGTCTTATTGAATCTGTATATCTTTCCCAGCTCCGCGTTGAAGACCAATGAAGAGCGAGATGGCGATTGATAGCCACTCATGGGGGCTCTATTCTGTTGCTGATGATTCATAAGCTTCTTCTGTGTCTAACTCTAGGCTTCTTGATCAAGCAAATCCCAACTGGTAATCCGGGTTATTGTGCTAAGGCACATCATGGTTCTGGAAAGGCATCAATCCTGACTTGCAATTTATTCTTAACTAATAGCATGATTCCTTCGTTGCCAACCACTTCGACAAGGTCTCCCCGGTTAACATACCCCTCAGTGGCGTAAGCATCAAAGCGTTTGCTGTCAATCGTGATGTTTCCAAAAGGATCCAAGGTGCTCGTAGCTTTAAGCGTTTGTCCCACCAATGCTTGTGCCTGTTCCTGCTTTACGTAAACTCTGTCCTTGTTGCCAAGCCTTCCCATGAGTTGGTGTTTAACCCTAAAATCTGAACTAAGCTGACATGGCTGGCTACTGTCCAACAAAAAACTATCAAAACTCTGGGGACTAAGCCAAGGTTTTTCATTGGCGACAAAGTTCATCTCCAGAATTTCTTCGACGAATGGTACATTAACATCACGCAGCCAACCCCATGTGTGGGAGCGCCAAGGATAAGCTGGAGCATGGAAGACGCAAGGGCCTGCCAATGTTACCCAATTTCCCATTACACAGAAAGCATTTACCGGACTTTTTGTTGCATTCGGGTGAGGGATAAAGCAGATATCTTCAGATACCTCAAACCAATTCCAGTCATTACCCGGTGAAACTCTTCTAGCGCTTTTCGAAAATAGATCAGCAAATCGGGGCAGTTGCTCATCGATGACTTTCCTGGCAGGCAAGCTTAGGTTATCCATACTAATTTGAAAGTGACTGCGCTCTGGGGTGAGCCATACTTCCCAGCATTCAAGAATGCTTGTTTTCAGAAGGAAGTAGGTGCTCCCCAAAATCAACTCTGTGGGATGAGATGATTCTTTCAATCGTATCGTCAAAATGTTTTGGCTATGCTCGATAATTTGTGTCATTGATCCTCCAATTCTACACTAAACCTTCACTCTATGGGTTTGGCTGCAATACTCTCTTTTAGTTTTCCGATTCTCTTTGCTCTATCCACAGTCGAGCTTCATTTTGGATGCGGATACAGACACTATCAACAAGCTCAGATGCTGCAAGGTCCCTGTTTTCTGAGAAGTCGCCATAGTCCTCAGCATCTGCATTAGCACTTGCTATAAGCCACCAGTAATATGCCATTTCAATGTTCTTTGATACACCTTGTCCATCGTAATACGACCAACCAAGGTTATGCTGGGCAATAGTGTTTCCCTGATCCGCAGCCAAGCGGTACCATTTCAGCGCTTCCTGGTAGTTTTGAGCTACCCCTTTTCCTTCATCGTACATGTAACCAAGGTTATTCTGGGCATATGCATCTCCCTGATCTGCTGCCAAGCGGTACCATTTCAGTGCTTCCTGGTAGTTTTGAGTTACCCCTTTCCCATTCTCGTACATGTAACCAATGCTAAACTGGGCATTTGCTTCTCCTTGATCTGCTGCCAAGCGGTACCATTTCAGTGCTTCCTGGTAGTTTTGAGTTACCCCTTTCCCATTCTCGTACATGCAACCAAGGTTATTCTGGGCAGTTGCTTCTCCTTGATCCGCAGCCAAGCGGTACCATTTCAGTGCTTCCTGGTAGTTTTGAGTTACCCCTTTCCCATCCTCGTACATGCAACCAAGGTTATTCTGGGCATAAGCATGTCCCTGATCTGCGGCCAAGCGGTACCATTTCACTGCTTCCTGGTAGTTTTGAGTTACCCCTTTTCCTTCATCGTACATCCAACCTAAGATGACTTGCGCTTCTGAATGGTTGTTCTTGGCTAGTACTTCGAGTTCATTAATGCTTAACATGGTGTAGCCTTTAGAGCGTCTAACCCATTCATAATATTGAATGAAAGCATGAAGAGTAACCTTATTGCAATGCTTAGGTGAGTTTTCACATTTTCCTCCTTGTTAAAAGTGCGCTTTACGTTTTATGTGATAACCAGCTATCACGAGCAGGTTTATACTCAAAAACTATGCTATTTGGTGACAATATTTTGTCAACCAGTAAGTTACCAGGCATCCCCCCATTCTTTACAAACACCATTGGATCTACATTTGTCCTGAGTTGTCGCAGCGGGGTTTTCGCTTATTGGTCACATGTTTCAGTATCCTGTGGATATTGATATAGCTCATTACTTCACTCACTAACGCTGTTAATCGGTACATCATGTTGATATCCTTATCGGATTCTGATTTCCTATAGATCATCCTACTGTAGTGCTTCTTAATCAGAATAGGAATGCTTTTGCTGACCTCATTGTACAGGAACGAAGCAGCAATCCATAGCAAGGCATTCATGTTCTTGAGGGAGAGATACTTCAATAACTGGATCGACTCCCAATTGAAGTCCTGCTTGATCTGTCTGTGCACTTCCTCAATGCTCCATCTCAATCCATAGTATCTAACGACCATATTTACCATCTGATTATCGCTTAATGTGTTACGGAATCTACACAGATAGTAAACGAAACTACGCCCAGGCTCAAGTGCTACCACCAGGTAGAGATCAGCCTTCTTTTTGCGTTGATTCTTGGTGGCCTCATCATTTGGCAAAACCAATTGAACAGGAACCACACCGGCCTTGAAGGTTCTACCCTTTGATTTGACCACGTAATCCAGTTTAGTGGCCTTTGCTATGTCACTGTAAGACTTGCTCTTCCCTTTGCAGAGCAGATGCCGCTTGTCACCCCTGATGATAAAGGATGTGTCATTTTCTACCAGGTCTTTCAGGATTTGACATCTGTCCATCCCTCTATCCATAACAAATATGCCACGCTGGCCTGAGGCAACGATTACTCTGTGCACAAGATCAAGTATTTTCTCGTTTTCCGAGGTCGATTCCTGCTCAATACTGAACAGATCGGAATACAGTAACTGTACTCTTTTCGGTTCAGTATAATGGCAAACGCTTGCCTGCAAAGTAAAGTAACCCATATTTGGCTTGGACTCGCTACCATCCCAGACATTATCCAATCCCTCCATCATGCTGGCCCCAGTTTTGTTAATATTCGACAAGTCAACCATAATAGCGCTGTCTTCTCTGATAAGACTTGCTTGCATTAGGATATGCGCATCCATCAGCCTCTCGTAAAGTACTGAATTACTGAGCAAGTTGCGATACAAGCGATCGCACACCTTTTTCAAGCTTATCTTTTCTTCCAGGCCAACCGCGATTCGCTGAACAATCACTGACCTGCTGCGGATATTGCTAACTGATCATTGCTAGATTTTTCGATTGACAAAATATGAAGATTCATTTTCGTGTGAAGCCGTGGTCTTGGCGATGGAAACACAGATGACAAGAATCTGCCAGATCGATATATCTGATGGGATGAAGGATGAAAAAAGATGCAAGTGCCAGAATCAAAATCAACGATTTGCTGAGGCAATCCGGCTGGAGATTCTTCGATGATGAAAGCGGTAAAGCAAATGTCTCTTTGGAAAATCAAACCACCATTACCCACAAGTTCATTGATGATTTGGGCAACGACTTTGAAACCTCTTCCAAGGGTTATGTCGACTTTTTGCTGCTTGATGAGCATTCCCACCCCATAATCGTCCTGGAAACCAAAAGCGAAAAGCATAACCCCCTGGTGGGCAAGGAACAGGCCCGAGCCTATGCCAGAGGTCAAAACTGCCGCTTTATCCTGCTTTCAAACGGCAATCTGCATTACTTTTGGGTCAGCAACAGCGGGTTCTGTATTCTCATGGCTATTAAATGATTACCCTTTTACCTTTGGTTTGGGGGATGTCCCGCAAACTGCTCGCAGTGTGTCCTTGGTTACAGGACATCTCCCGAAATGCGAGATATGAATGGAAGAGATCAAATCGTCAGAGCGTAGGCGTCAGTGTGTGTTACTGAAGATGGTCAAGCAGAATTGGAATGCGAAGAAATGATATCGCCCAAGTGTTGGACTAGCCACACTGGGCATGATAACTGATTACTGGAGGTGATCAAGTGAAATATGACAAATGGGTGTCCGATAAAGTGGCATACAGCAAGTCCCAACGCATCGAGATCGATATGGTATGTGTCGAAGGCGGCTCTTTCATGATGGGCAGCAATGACAGATATGAAGACGAACAGCCGGTTCACCGGGTGACATTAGATCCCTTTTACCTTGGCAGATACCCCGTCACGCAAGAGCAGTATCATCAAGTGATGGGTGAGAACTGTTTTAAATTTATGGGAGACCCCTCAAAGCTGCCGGCAGAGCGGGTCTCCTGGTATGATGCGATCTTTTTTTGTAACCTGTTGAGTATCATGGAAGGCCTCGGTCCCTGCTACAACATTAATGGCAGTTCCGATCCTAACTGCTGGGGAAGTATTCCTGGCTCGAGAAATCGGAAATGGAATGCTGTGACCTGTGATTGGAACGCTAATGGCTATCGTCTACCCACGGAAGCGGAATGGGAATATGCCGCTCGCGGCGGCAAACAGAGCCGGGCCATAAGTACAGCGGTTCTAATGATCCAGACATGGTGGCGTGGTATGATGATAATTCCGGAAAAACTACCCATCCCGTGGGAACCAAAGCCGCCAATGAACTTGGAATACATGACATGAGCGGCAATGTCTATGAATGGTGTTGGGATTGGCATGATTATAACTACTATGGCATGAGCCCTGAGAGCAGTCCCCCTGGGGCTGCATCAGGCACGGACCGTGTTTGCCGGGGTGGTTCATGGATCAGCAATGTCAATTTCAGCCTGGTTGCTAAACGCTTCAACGACTTTCCGTTCTGCAGGTTCTGCAACCGCGGGTTCCGTGTCCTCAGGGCACTTAAATGATCAACTTTTTACACTTATACTCTTGGTTCGAGGCACAGCCATCGAACCGCGAGATAATGAGTGGAAGAGATCATGGATCAGATCGACCGATCGCGGGCTTCATGGTATGCTCCAGGAGCTTGCAAAGCGGAAGGAGAAGACAAGGATCATTCATCGCCAAAGGGCAGGAATATCCACATTGGGCATGATAACTAATCACTGGAGGTGATCAAGTGATATGTGAAAAATGTGGCAGAGAATACATCGGATTCGACACACCTCGTATCGAAACGGAACGCAGTTCAGTAAAAGAAAGCTCCTCGGTCGCGAAGCTTAACTGTCCACTTTCAATTCTCAATTCCCCTTTCCCTCTTTCCCTCTTTGCCTCTTTGTTCAAGTTTTTTTTTGTAGCTCGGAGAGCACCGCTACGTCCCGCCTCTGTCCCAGCTCTACATCATCCCATAATCATCTCATGTTAAGGTGAGAACATGAGGTGATATTGAAGTAAGCATGGCCCGGATCATGGGGGCGGGAATTGCAGGCATTCCCCCAAAAAATCGGATGTGGATATCTATAATACATTGCGCTGCATAGCATTATAGTACCTTTTTGTCAAGGTAATTGGTTTTGGGGATTGCCCCCAAACGGGCGGGTTTCTCCAACGGAAATGAGCATGTCTTGAAAAATCCTGCGTTAAACCGGCAAGAGAGCTTGATCTTGGCGCTATCGTGGGGTATTGTCGAACTTTTGTGTTATTGATGCCAATTTCGCTTGCCAATCGCAGAATCTACCTATGTGGATAACCTTTTTACGAGCCCCAAATAGACTTTAACCTACTGAAAGAAAGTACTTTACAAAAAAAAGCTGTGGCTCAATCTTTGAATCATCAAAAGCAAAAAAAGGAGACCACCACCATGACCGAACAACAAAATATAACCCGCAGTTTTGTACAAGCATAATTGTCAGACTTCAGCAACAGAGTCAGCCAAGGGTATCATAAACCGGTAAGGAGCTTCATCAAAGATATGCTGATGGGGATCTGCGGCACAGGGGAGCCATCACTACATAACATAGCTAAGTTTATCCAGGATAACACGAGTACCAAAAAGACCAGTGAACGCCTGTACCGTAACATCCGAAGAGAAAACCTGGCAGAAGACATTATGGCAGTGAGTCCAAGTCAACGAATGGCTATTTACTGATGAATATATTCGCCTTGCTTACCAAACAAGATGGCTATAGCTTATTGCCTGCCAGTAGTATCCTGTTTTCACCAAGTATTGAGCTGGATTCTGCCAAGCAAGTTCTAGAAGACAAGATAGTGGATCAGCAAGTAGCCTTCTGTAACAAGGGCACATATGTTTTTGATCGTGGCTATGACGATCAGAAGTTGATTGGCTTTTTGGTTGATAATGGAGCCTCCTTTGTAATCCGAGGTATGGGATCCAGAGCCATCATGGATGGCACGGAAGAGAAGAACTTCAAGGAAGAAGTTGATAAATTGAAGTTCAAGTATAAGTTACCCGGCTTACGCAGGGGCGAAGAACTGCACTGCGCCACACGCAGAATTGGCGTGCGAACAGATGACCATCCGAGTAAAAAAGCAAACAGCGTTGAGATAAGCTTAGTGGTTGTGCGCAAGTTCCGTGATGGCTCTCGCAAAGGCAAGGACTTTTATCTGCTTTGTGATTTCGACGATCCAAACATGCCAGAGAAGGAAATCATTGCCAGAGCGATTGATACATACAGACGTCGCTGGGCTGTGGAAGAAGTACATCGTCAGGTGAAACAAAGCATGAAATGGGAAGGTATGCGCCTGAAAACCTATCGGGGAATGAAAAATCTAAATGCCTTTATGGCCTTAGCCATTTACTTCATCTACAAGCTCAAAGACCACATCCATATTTTGGCTGTCGGCTTTCCCAAACTAATCATCTATAAAGAGTCCGATCGATACAAGGTCATGGAGTTCTGCTACTATAGAATATGCGATGTTGTTGCCACCTGCTTAATGCTTATCGTGCTGTACAGGCGACGGCCAAACATTCACGAAAGACGAGATAGATGGCAGACCAAAATCAGGCTGGACCAAAAAATGGGGAATGCGTGTGAATTATTTCTTGACAGAAATTCTCGGCTAATAACTAATTCTCCCATGTCGTTTCCAAGGTTTGGGATTTCGAAGGCAACAGGATGGAAATGCTCGGCTGGAGGCGATGAATAAAAGCTAATGGGATAGATGTATGAATGGTGTACAAGGTGCAGTTTTTTTATTATGTCCGCAGCTTAGCAACGACGCTAGCATTGCTATTTTGCGTTTCGACCTATGTTTCTTCCACTCCTTCTGCATCGGTTATTGCAGGCTCACTATCTTTGAACATGTGTTACAATCTACAAAACATAAAAATCTGTAAAGAGGTGAAAAATGGCATATTTATTGGCATTAATGGGCATCTTCTCCGCACCCGGAGATTGGGATGGAGGAGATTTTTTGGGAGTGATGTTTCTTTCCTCTCTGGTAATCCCAATTCTAATTGCCGGGGTTTTTTTAGTCATTATCTTTATGCACCTGAACATGAAGAAAGATATCCTAAGTATTAACATGAATGCGATGTTTTGGACATACACAATCATATCAGGTGCTGTTAGTGCTATACTGGGAGCGATAATTATGAATCAAAAGCCAGTTGATGCACAAAAAGGGATTGAAGCAGTAGTATTCATTGTATCTGCACTACTGAATATGCTTACTACTGGTTTGATCTTTTGGATAGGTGGCATGATAGTCTCAGACTATTTACGCGGGATATTTGAAGGCTTGTTTCCCAGACCGGGTCACAAGGATTAAGGGAGTAAAACATGAATGCATATCTGATATTTATGGGCGGTACTGGTGCTCGTTGCGCTGAAGCCTTCATTCATCTTGCAGCCGGGGGCTATATGGACACCGGCAAACACTATCACATATTATTGATTGATCCTGACAATGGCAATGGGAATGTGAATAGGTTCCTGAATGCGTACAATGCTTACACCAAGATTCATAATTCAATTGAGGCAAAGCCACCGAGTAATCAATTCAGAGCTCAAATTAGTTGCTATGTATGGAATTTGGGGATAGAATCCGGTACAACAGTCAGGAATTTCCTGCACATTGATGCCAGAAATTATGATCCTGAATTTACTGATTTTTTAAATCTTTATGTTGAAGATAAGGACCTAGATTCAAGGTTGGATGTGGGGTTTTTAGGAAGGCCAAACATCGGTGCAGTGGTTACAGAGTATGCCTTTAGGCGCGAGTTATCGGAAAGGCGGGATGATTCTTCTTTGGTAAAATTCATCCGAGTGATAAACGCAGATATCTCCAATGATGAAGTTAATAAGATATGTGTGTTTGGATCTATCTTCGGAGGAACTGGTGCTTCTAGTATTCCCTTAATCCCGGATTTCATCCGTCGGGGGATACTCAAGCTCAATGATCATAAACCAGGCTTTGCCATTCCTCAAGCTGCTTGGGGTAAAATGCACTTCATGGCAAACATCCTGGCCCCATACTTTAAAACTGGTGGGGAAACACCTGAGTTTGATCAACGCGCCCAGATTGCCCTAGCCACCTATCGCGACAATAAAATGCTGGATCAGTTCAAAGCAGTCAGCATTATCGGCAGTCAGCATAGAAAACAAACAAATCAAGAATACGTGGATGGAGCAGCAAGCCAGATGAATGCTCATACTCCTATCGAGCTGTTTTCTGTGTTGGTAGCAATAGACTTTATTGATCGCAACATAATACCCGATCCTCAAAAGAAATTCTATGTGTCCAAGCGCAATGATGAGCGTAGTATTACTTGGAATGATGTGCCTGTTTGTTTGGATGGAGATGGAGCAAACGTGCCTTTAAGAATCAATAGGCTAAAATTGTGCTTGGTTGAAGGGTTTGCAACGCATTTATTGGTACAATACATCTTCGATAATTATGCAGACATCAGGGATAAGATGAAGCTAAGCTGGTTTAGGAACGACATAGGACAGTGGGACAAGAATAGCGAGATTTTTAGTGCATTGCGTGACTATTTTTATGCAGTTTCAGAATGCAAAGAAAGCTATATGAACTGGGTGAGAGAGCTGCATACTCCTGGCGATGGGCTGCAACTAAGCCTTATAGCTGTTGATGGAACTGCCAGGAACAGCTTGATCGGCTTAGATCCTGACATTCGGTTGAAAGGAAAAGAAGAGATATCGAAAATGATAATCAAGATGACAACCATTAGCGCAAACAAAGGGTTAACTGGTAAAAAGGGTATGCACAACCTACCTTATCTGATCTTTAAAGCTGTTGATGAGTACGTAAAAGGTTTTCTCAAGAATTGAGGAGGAAAAATGCCGACACGCCATAATCTACCAAATAATAACTCAGAAGCCTTAACTGAAGGTGCACACAATTTTTGGACCGGGCAGCAACTTGGTGATATCATCAAGAATTATGAGATAATTATCACTCAAGCCGATGATACACGGGCAGTACCCACTATCTACGCCCATGAGCTTACTCAAAGAACGATGTATAATAAAAGTGAAATGAGTGCATTGAATAACGCACGCGGTATGCTGGCTTTGTTTGTCTTACAGGATCTATTTGAATATAGGATAAAGACCGTTGAATTCCGCATAGATGATGTAAAGCTGCCGGTATCGAACCCCAGCGCAGAGTTTTGGGGGATAGTAAAAGATCAACGCAAAGGCAGTAAAATCTGGACAATGGTGTATGTTGATGAAAAGCTGATCGGTGCCGTGATTGATAAGAAATTTGTCTTTGTGGCAAAAAAACGAGTGATACCTGCATCTATACCCTGGGTAAATGGTTCCAGGACGAGCTTCATTGATCCGGTTAACTTTTTTTTGAATCTAGATCCCAGAGATAGGTTATATGACATCAGATTCAGTGCCCTAAGAAGACTATATAAGCTTTTTCAGCTTAGCCGTGAAGGTCGGGAATATTGTGACTTTGGCAATGTGCTTGACGCTTGGAAAGACAGCCTAACGCACCCAGTAAGGAATGAAAACGGTAATGAATTTGACCTGAATCAGGGTTTAGATGATATCTTTATCAATATTGGGCCACAGCCGTTTGAACTCAAGTTTGCTATGGCTCTGGCAAATCCTAATCATCTGGAGTATGACAAATACCTGAAGATGTGGAAAGGCTTGATGGCCTTGTGCTGTTTTGCAAATCATTATGGTGTTACGGAAAGCAACGGGAATTTGCTTGTGGGACATGATCTAATTGCGATTTCGCATCCTGATTTTGGCTGGGTTCCCACAAAAGAGAACATTGAGAACCTGGAGTTACCCTGGATGGTTGATGGTGTTCTGTCTGACCCTATGCAATCGGATTACATCAGCTTAGCTAGAAAGAGCTATCTAGCTAAGTGGATCAGCTTAACTCTCAATAAGTTGGATGCCGCAAATCTTAAATTGCGTAACCTTCTCGATGATTGGCATAGAAGCACAGGATTAGGTGATGACAGAACAATCCCCCTTAGTATTGGAAATGCTGTTTTTTCGGGGCCCATTCAACCCGCTCAACTCAGCAACATCGCTGATGATCCTTTTTTGCCATACCTAACGAGGTTACCGCTAAACCCCCATAATACTAACTGCTTGCAATATGGGGATAATGAGCAATATCTGTTGCCAATCAGACCTGGAATCTGGGAAGACTTTCGTCTCTGTAAGACTTATGTTGAAAAAACTATATCAAATGAGATTCGTGTTAGTATAATAACAAAATATCGCTTTGAAGAAAGGACATACTATAGCAATAACGTGGTTTCCATCTCCGATAAGCATGGAATGTCTTTTGCTCCGTACATTGAGATTTGGCCCGATTTCAGACATGATGATTGGCATGATTACTACCTGTATATCGACACTCACGAACATAGCGATTTCCCTGACGATATTATTCTCAAAGACCACAATAGTAAACAGATCCAAAACGGCATGCCTACTCGTTCTGATTCTTTTTTTGATGCAATAATGTTCTATCGTAAAGACGATACCCCCCTGGGAATCATCATAAGTAAAGCTCCTGAAAGTGCTCTGCCCGATCTACAAGGCCAATGGGATATTAGCATAGATTTCGGGGCGGCAAACACATGTGTCTTCTACAAGAAAGCGAATGTGATTAATTTCTTGGCCATGCAAGACCGCACCCTTAGCTTGGGCTTGCTCCTGGTGCAGGAGACCAAGGCCCTGCGCGAAGCTCATCTTTGGTCGAATTTCTTTACTCCGAAAATACTTGATAATCAGTTTATCACTGCCTACATGGCCAGGAATTTAACTCCACAGAGTGCGGATCCCCGAGTAATTCTTGATGGCGTGCTGTATAGCAAAGAGGGAAAGCTCGAGTGGACAGATACTGATCCGGAGCGCTTGAAATCATCTCTTAAATGGGACACAGAATTGTTCCCCTTTGTGCAGCTCTTCCTGGTTCAAATAGCATTAATGATCAGAGCAGAGGCTTTTGCGAATAACGCTAAGATAAACTCCTACAAATGGGCATACCCGGGAGCCTTTAGTGTCGACAAACATCGCACATACACAAATGTGTGGCGCAACATCACTGGAGGAGTTGCCAAACACAAAACTGAATGTGAGGCGAACTATGCTTATTTTCGTAACACAGCAAAATACATGGAATTGGCGGGCAATACAGTAATAGTTGATATCGGGGGTAGCACTTCAGATATTTCTATCTTCCGAGACATGGGGGGTAGGACAGAATTGATTCAATCTTCGATAAAGTTTGCCGCAGAATCCCTGCACCAGATTGCAAAGCACTCAGCGGATTTCCGCAGCACGCTGCTCGATTTGCAATACCCGGATGGAATAGATGAGGTCAGAAGACAGCAAATAAGCAAGGTGTTTGAGAAGAACTCATCCTTGGTTATGAACTCATACTTTAAGTCTATGACCGATGGAAATCTGAATCGGATTCTCAGTTACTCGGATCCTACGGTTGGGGGGAAACACGCTCAAGTGATAAGACCGGCAAGGTCAATGGCCGTGTTGAATCTGATCGGGATTATTTATTACGCAGCGATGATGTGTCACAAAGCGACAGCCGGGAGAAATGGACATTGGAATTTGTGTTTAGCGGGAAACGGCTCCAGGTTGCTGAAATGGGTAGGCGATAACGGCGATCAGCAAGAACTGATTAACATGATTTTCCGATCAATCAATGGAGATAGGTCATCCGTGGCATTGGTTCGCTCTCATGACATTAAAGAGGAGGTGGGTCGAGGTCTTTTATTAGCTGAATATCCGGAAGATCGGAAGAAAGAGGAGGAAGGTCGAGGGCTTCAGTTGGCTGAAGATCCGGGAGTTCTGAATGATGTTAAAGAATGGGTGCTGCTTGGTGAATCTCTAGATGAAAACTTTACTTGGGATTTTGATGCAAAAGTCCTGTTTTCTCTATCAAATGACGAGGATAGAGAAATACTTGAGAAGAGAGCCGACAGCATCCGCATGATTCAGGAAAAACTCACGAATAAGCAGGATTGGCAAGATAGCCATCTACAAAAGACCATAGAAATCTATACCAAGTTCAAAAACGATTTTGGACAACACATTGAGCATATACCAACACTACCAACACTCCAACGAGATCGGCAGGATTTCTTTATGAGACTTTCTGAGATACCATTGCGTTTCCATGACATGATCGACAAGAAATCTCTTTATGTGGAAGAAATCAGATTCTATATGAATTACTTGCTGACAGGATGGTTCAGATGAGAGCAACGACACTTATACTAATCCTGATGTTGAGTTTTTTCTTGGTAGCCTCGAAGTGCAATGGTAGTGATGACGGAGGTGCTGAAGAACCCAAAACTGCATCTAAGGTAAGTAGTGATAGCACGAAATCTGTACCAGTAGATCAAAGAGTTTTGAACAGCCAAGCATATGGACTTGTTACCATAGGTGCACTTGCCCTTATGTCTTTATTGTTGGGCGTTTTTATATATGGCAAGCTCAATAAGCTGTCTGAGAGACTTAGATATCAAGCTTCACCAAAGTCGGATAGCAGCTTCTCTAACAACTCGAACATAAACTCCAGTATTCAATCAATGAATCTTAAGTTGAGCGGCTTAGAAAGCTATCTTGCCAAGGATAATCTGCGTCAACTCGTTTTGGAGATCAATAACGAATTGCTATCCACCGAATATCTGAGAGACGCACCCTCACTTTATCCCAATGTCATGCTAGAGAATCAGAAAACAATCATTGCGATGCTGAAGGAAGAGAATATACCTAAGCCTATCGGCAACTCACAGGGCAATATAGGAACTCAGGTTAGTACACCAAAACTTAATCACAACCACATATCGGATCCTTCAACATTATTGCGTGATTATAATGAAGCCATTATTCCCAGATCATCGAGCGATTGGCAAGGGTTTATCAACAAGTATGACCTTAAAGCGATGAGCTACAGTGCCGACACTAGGGAACTCTTTCCCAATGAAATGGGCATGTTAGCAGCATGCAGATTTAATGGAGAATACCGCATTATTCCGAGTAATAGATTCAGGACGATTGATCAGAGTACAGTCGAGCAATACAAGAATGTCTTTGACCTTGAGGGAGATGTTTTCTCGCAATTGAAGCTGAGTGATTTCAAGTTACTTGATGCAGCAATGGCCAGAAATGACGATGCTGGAAAAATTGTCTTGCAGAGAAAAGGAAGGATGAAAAGGATCACCTAAATTGTTCATAACACAGATCTTTGGAGATGATTTATGCTGAGACTACTTAGGCGATATCATGGATAAACCAAGATGCAATTGCATATCTGTCCTTAAGCTATGGGGTAGGAATTCGCTGTTGATTTGCTTAATTGGATACTCCACAATGCTAAATGCTGCAAATCTATATCTACGTATATCCAAGCATGGCGATCGGCTTCCTGATTCAGGTTTTGCTATCAAAGCCAACGGAGAAAGACTACCTGGGGCTACCACTGCATTTCAAGGTTTTTTATTGTTTGAAACACAGCCTGCGATGTATGAAGTGGTAGCCCAAGGAAAAGTGTATCGCTTTCCAATGCTGCCGGATATGAATGACTGCATTGTGGATGTGGACTTGGCGGCATTAGCCGATAATGAATCCCAAATGGAAGAACTAAGGCCGGAGTGGTTGGAAAAGAACGATATCAGTATCAGCACATCACAAATCAAGAGGCGAAAGGCGGAAGATATCTATCTGGTTACGGGACAGAATAGAGTAGTCCAGGTTAGACAATTGCCAGCAAGTGATTATGGCAGTAGTGCTGATATTTTCGCAATACTGTGCCTTATGTTCGACAATCAGATCGAGCCAAGGCATTTTTACGCGGCACAAGCGATTCGTCAAAGACCATACAATAGTATAAGATCAATGTCGGACTACACCGTTATAAATGATGATTCAATCAAGGGAAGCACAAAAAAACATAAGTACCTATATCTGAGTGCGCGGGATGGCCTCCAGAGGTTAATCCCCGGAACTGATTATCATCTTATCAAGGGTCGGGATCGGATGGAATATACGCCATTTGGTACATTTGCGGTGATCAATGTTGATGAGAGTGTTGATTTGAGTGAGTTCCAAATAGCGGTTAAAAATATCAAGCCACTAAACGTTGTTATAGAGAAAGACCTCAGTTATGTCGTGGATCTAGATATCCGTGATGATCACACAAGAGACCTGAAGATGCCATCCCGGTTAGCTTCAATCGGTCATGGGGCGGCAAAGGTATATCATAATGCCAACGATGGGGCATCTGATGCAGAGACATGGCTGCTATATCAAAATGAGAAGTATCAAATGGTGTTATTCAGCGAGAATATTGATGATGGCATGGCAGATCAGTTAACTTGCCTATACACAATGGATAAGAATATTGATGACTGGCTACTTGTTGATGCGTATGACATTATCACTAGAGGGGGGGTACTAAACTCACAGGAGTTCAGAAAACCCCAAAAAATGCATTCCAATGTACCTAATTATCACCATTTCAAGGTACTAAGTGTTGATTCAGATCTGAAAGTGGATTTTGATGTTAAGCCTTATGATAAACCTGGTGCGCATGTGGATATGCTCCTGCATTTTATAGCTGAGGAGAACCCAGAGAGACTGGACTATATTAATCAGTCACCAGAAATCCTAGTATGGAGAAACAAAGAGCAGTAAAGGAGTTCAAATGAAGATAATACTCAAATTATGCAGTGTGATCTTGGTCTTTATAATAGGCTATGGATGCGCTTCCCCAAGAGGCTCACTGCATATCCGAACTGTTGGAGGTAGCTCAGATAATCCAGAGACAGTTAAATCTATACGGTTACTAGGCAGAGATGAGATCGCCAGTGAGTACAATGCAGATTCTCTGTTTGTGCATGATATTAAGCTAGGTAAGTATGTTGTAGAAGTTGAAGATTTAGCATCACGTATTCATACTCAAGATAAGAGGCTGCAACAGCAAAGGGAGAATGTCATAATCCCAATTCCTCCTTATCCAGTTAAAATAAGCCTGATTTCTAAAGGCAAGCTAAGCATGATCGAACGAGCAAGAATCAAAACGACAGATCATCTGGGCAGAATAGAACTCTTTGACTACAGTGCAGGAAGCGTTCTCGATCTGAATTCTGGCTCGTACTCAATAGAGATTATCGCAGATGGATATCTGCCCTATCCGGATCAACCATCTCTTCCTGACAGCATACTTATTCCAAGGAATTTGAGCTATACTTATGAATTAAGGGAAGACCTACAGAACTTTCAGTTCAGCGTCATAGATAGCCTCAGTCGAGAAACATTGTCCAATGCCAGAATTAGCCTGGACGATTATGAGTATGAGTATTTGGTTGATGAACTCAGCTATCCAGAGCAAAACAGTATTGAGTTAGCAGCCATGAATTACTGGATAAGGGTCGAAGCTGATGGATATGATCCCAAAAAAGAACTGTATACCAAACAACCAGGCAGAAGTGTGAGGATTGAGATAGAGATGGTGCAAAAGACGTATGAGTTACATTCTATTGTACGCGATTCTCAGAGTAATGATATCATCAGCAACGCCAGGATTCGCGCTAAAACAAATTTAGATGGAGATTATCAGCGGCTTGATCGTCCTTATCGATTTCATCCCGGGGAGCACCATCTTCAGATATCTGCCCCAGGTTATCGGAGCAAGACTGACAAAATCAACATTCATGAGGATATGGAGAAGCACTACTCTCTTGATCGTAAAAGATATGATATCAGTTTCAAAACAAATATTCCTGCCCGAGTGTTTCGTGACAATCAGGAAGTTAATCCAAATACTGATGATTATAATGATAACCTGAGTCCCGGCACTTATATCTATCGCTTTGCAGCAGAGGGATATGCTGTGGCCGAAAAACGTATTGAGGTAACTCAGGAAAAGATAAACAGTCAGGGATCTGCCGAGATTGTTCCTGTAAATCTCCAGAAGAAAACCGGAGTGTTAAAAGTAAACCTATTGGATACTTTTAACAGGCAGAGTGTGATAGGAGACATTGCCGTTGGTGAAAATGTCCGGAAAGGTGTTACTGAGGCAGAGTTCACCCTGCCTTGGGGAGAGTACAGAGTTAGTGCATCTGCGCCGGGTCGAGAAAGCACGGGTCAGATTATAACAGTTATCGCAGATGAGACAAGCAGCAAGAGCATTTTTCTCAGCAAATCTGTGATAAGCTCTGGTAGAGAGGTTGATTTGAAGACCACTCCACAGTGGCAGGAATTGATTATTGGTATTCCTTACAAGGGAAACCGCAGAGACTTTCGGATTGAGTATGTGAACAGAGAAGGTCAGCACAAGCACAAGGTGGAGAATCTAAACGATAATGTTCCCTCTAAACGTTTAGGAGACATACTATCACCCGTAGAAGTGAAGCCTCAGTCAGTGATAAAAATAATGTTGTATGGAGGATAGAGCGTTGAGTAAGCATTATAAACTGATAATTCTAATTGCTGTAATCCTGTTATTAACATTGCCTATGATATTCAAGAAGAAACCTGCTGCCGGTAGCAAAAAAAATGTTGAGGTCGAGCAGCGAGTGGCTCTTATATCCAGTGCTCTATTGGTTAATAACGAAAAAGTTGAAGAAGCCACAATGGCTTGGCTAAACATGCCCAATCGAAGACGCGATGTGATAGATCCAGGGCTGACCTTGATTCCAAATCTTGCTGATCATCTGTATATGAAACACGAGAATGACTTACTTTCCGATCTTAGCCAAGGATCAATGATCTATATTTTAAGGACTCATTTGGATTCCCTGGCGCAATATGCCGGCATTGAAAAACAAGCTGAAGCAGAAGAAGGTGTAAGCAATGAACAGAAAGTATCAGAAACCCGTGAGAATCTGATTGAGATCATTAACCGTCTTGTATCAGAACCAGACCCGGTAACAATACAGGTGATTAACAACTCCCAAGAAGCTATGATTGATCAAGCAGGCCAAGTAGTTGATCCCGGACAAACCGAGGTATTTCTTCGGGAAGATAGAAGAATCGGAGATCATTATGAAGGAGCATTTAAAATTGATAGTCACGCCTTTCCCTACAATCCGGAGGAAAATAGTATTAGAATACCCACTGGTTATGATTGGCAAAAAATCGGAAGCAATCGATATCAACTACGAAAAAAACAAGGATAAAGGCAATGGAAACGCATGATGATAAGCTGCTGCAAGAAGAAGAGATAGTTGTAGAAACCAAACCTAAAAGGGGTAAGTTGTTCCTTACGCCATTGTTAGTGATAGGGGCGATAATTGCTGGAGTACTAATTGTGACAAATCTTCCTGATCACAATGTAAAAATATCGGTTCCCGGGGAATGGATTAGCGAGTTTGGAAGATACGATTACCCAAGCAACAGAGCATATACGTATTTTGCTACTTATGTGCAAAATCTGACCCACATCCCACTAATTACGTACGACATAGATGAGCTGAAAGGTGAGCGCATAGATAAATACAGAAGGCAAGAATATGTGTATTATCACTCAAACATCGTTGATGAGTTTGATGAGGGTATGGCCAAAATCAATATAGCAAATCATCATGGTAGCTATCCACCCAATTTCACGGATCATTACCGAAAGCAATTGAAGGATATGATTAGCCAAGGGATTCAATCATATTCTCGGCTCGAAAACCTCCCAACTGTGTTCAATGCTTCAAATGATACTTTGAGTTTAAAGTTCAACAGCTCATCACATTTTTTTACCGATTTAGACGTGCTGCTGAATATTTTTTATCCCAGAGAGACAAATTTCATATCTGAAGATTACGCTAAAAGAGCCTACGACAAAAAGGAAGTGAGTAACAAAAGGGTGATTCTTACCCGAAATAATGACAGTGAAAATAGTGCCTTTAACCCTGAAAAAATTATCTTTAGTAGAACAAAATCGAACCCTCGCAAGGACGTCCAGGATGGAGTATCTGATATCGGAATATTCCATAAATTTGGAGAAGTATCGATTCCTAACACTCTAGAGGAAGTTGAATTGCCGCTGGGAACTGTCTTTTTTGCATGGAGTCCCAATACTCCTACTCGGGAGATGCTTTGGCTTTACAACAATTATCTCCAAGAAGCCAAAGCTAGTTACCTCAATCTGGAGGCAAAAGGCAAGGTGGTAAACGGCTTGCTCAAGGAAAACAATCAATGGGTTCCTGATGCATGGCAAGGTTTTGAAGAAGGGCATACAATCAGACTTGATGTTGTAAAAAATGAACGTAAGAATCTTGGGAAAGCACCTGATACTGCTGAGACATATCTTGTATATTATGATAGATCCGAGTTAAGCGACTTTGCTTTGCATTTGGAGAAATATGGTGATCAACAGGTTAGTTTCAAGGCGCAGCGTAGTATTACTCCTGAACTAATAATGGCTCAGGCGAAGGAAGTTCCTGATAAGATTGAACCGCACAAAATTATCTATATCTACGGCATTGATCAGCATAGCAATTTTAGTGTGCCCATCCAATTGATGTCAAAGTCATTTTGGTATATTCAGGACAACTTCACAAAAATCCCCAACTACTTACGGAATAGGGTGCAATCACTTGTCCGTCAGTTCAATGCAAAAACGGTATTGGTTGGCCAGGTTGATCCTGCAGAATATGACCAATACGCGGATTTGGAAAGGGGGTTAACCGTTGGAGAAGAAGATGATATTGGGGGCTTGTTTCCGCTTTTTACAGCTCCATATTCCTTGGCATACAGGAAAGATAGGTTTGAAGAGGGTGGACTGGAATTCAATTCCACTAGGGGATTCAACAAAATCATTATTAAGTAAGGAGTATACTACGAAGTCGATAGTTTTGATTCTTCCACTGATTACAACATGGTCTGCGATGGCAGCGTTAGTATTGCCAAAGTACGAGATTGACTTCAAAGTAATGGATAGGTCAGGGTCACCTATCCATCAAGGTAGCCCATATAAGACTCCATACGATCTTGCTCCTAGGAACATGGCTATTCGTAGTAATGCTACTGAGCTTATTGAATTGCTAAGAACAGCATACGGTTATGAACCAAGTAGGGTGCTTTGTTTAGGGCACATACCAATGGATGTGGATACGAAAAATGCTGTCGCAGTGATCAATGCGATTTTGGATTATAACGGATTGACAAGAGTAGAGGTTGAATCAGCAAGGTTTATTGAGAAGGGTATTATATTTACTGCCCCCTATAAAGAAGATCTTCGTGACTTTGCTAACAACAATATTGAAGCAAAGGACATTGCCCCAGGATTCCTGGCACAATTCATCGCAGAAGTGTTCTATCCCAGAATGAAAGTAGTGGGCCAGAAATCTAGAGTAACGGAAGCTGCTTTCAGTGTGCCCCCCCCCCCAGACTATGTATATAGTTCCCATGATCAAAAGCTCTACTCCCGGCGGGAGATAACCAATGAGATCAATGTGGAAGTACTATGGGATTCAATGCAGATGGAGCTTAAAAGATTTGGGCTCGCGCATCACATTTTAGATCGTGAGAGCATTAAACTATTATACCCCGAGCAGAGAGTAAGTGATATCAGTGTTCTTGCCGATATCCAAAAAAAAATAGTTACTGCCGCCCAACAGTATGATCGGACCTATAGTGATCAAAGGATTTCCAGAAAATATAAGCAGCGGATAGCTGGATCAGATGAGATATTTTTGGAACTGACAGTACCATTTCCAACAAAAAGAACTACATGGATTGAGTTGATACCTCAAGAAGTAAAGATCGAAAAGACAGAGAATTGGGATAGTAAAAAAGTTAGCATTGGCGCTAAGCATCATTATTTGCAGTTAACCCCAGTAGTAACTGAGGCACTTAACGACATGAAATTGAAGAGTTTTAATTATATATTCAGGATTGAGTGATGAAGAGTTTTATCTCGAATGTAGTCCGGGAGTTCACTATTCTTGTTGTTTCAGTTGTGCTCATGGTTAGCATCGTTCTGATTTACAATTTACGGAAGGATTTCAGTGCTGATACGGCACAAGTGAATTTTAAGCACGATATTTTGGAGTTTTCCAGAGAGATTGATCAATTGATATTGAGTTATGAATTCTCAAACAAGAGCGTGGGGGATTTGCCCTTGGATAGAATTGAGGCTTTCAAAATAGCCTTCAATAAGCAAATGGAGGCGTTCCAAAAAAAGTATAGTACTGAGTACTCCAAGGCAGCAATCAGGCTCTATTTGTTGGAATTCTTTAAACAATTTAACAATGGTTCATTAAGGCTTGCACTAAGGCATAAAGACGTAACAGACCGTATTGTGTTACAGGCCTTAGCAAAAGGAAGCCGTAAAAATGACATAAAAATCTATGAATCATCCCTTCCTGATGCTAAAGAGTCGATATCCCGCCTCACTGAGGATTTGATCCTGCAACTCAAAGCTCTGGATTTAAACGAGGCAAGTGAAGTATTTCATGCCATGGACTTCCTAAAGATCGACAAAGAGGTCAGTAATCCAACAAAAATGATGCTATCAGTTGCTTTTTCGGTTATGATGTTTTCAGTAATCGCTCTGCTGATCAGCATCATTTTAAGCAGAAGAGTTGCTTTAGTTTATACTTATCTTCAAGGGAGAGAGGATAATGCATCCAGCATTTCCCTGAAGCTGCTTACCTTTGTTCCATACCTGTTTATTGTACCCACATTTATCATAGCAGCCATCATCCCGGGCAGCTGGTTTAGAGCTCCAATACTAAAGTTCATCCTGCTAATTTTTGTAATGGTGGTAAGTGGAGGTGTGAGTTTTGAACTGCTGCTCAAGTATTTTGATGAGTCCCGGAAGGAATATGATAAGCCTTACATCAAGTTTCTAAAGATGCTCAAGGGACAGCAAAGCAACCGTTTGTCTGAACATCTTCATGATGCCGGAATCCTGATTCGTAAAGACAATGTGGTACAATCACAAAGTTTGAGCCCTTATGTGTTAAGGTCTTGTGATTTCAGACTATTACCTTTTGCGCGACGCCGAATGGGAAGTCTGGTAGATACTTACGCAATTGCCGGATTGGTACTCAGCTATAGATTTTGGGGTGATTCTGAGTACTCGGATGTTAGTAGCGCTCTGCAAGAATCAGCTATTAGCTATGGTATGTCAATCGAGTATGTCTGGTTATTGGTAGCAATAATAGTAGGTCTATTTGCGGCGAGGATATTTGTAATGGCCTTTGAGTACATTGTCTTGGGCGAAAAGGAGTAAGCTTTGTATTATCTTAACTCCATACTATTTGGTTTGATATCAACCATGTCAGCTGTAGGTGTAGGGCTTCTGCTGTTCTTTATCAGATCCACACGAACTAAATTCATAATTTGTGAATCTAAAGAAAGCAAAACCCGCAGCATGCTCGATATCTTCACGAATGTAGCAGAGGGCGTCCCGGTCTTGATTCTATTAATTCTTTTAGGGCAAGGTATGCAACTTGAGGTGACCAATCATTGGCAGGAGTACATTGGTAAGAGCCTTATCCTTGGTTTGTTTCTTTTTACAAGTTTATGGCGATATCTTGACGCAAGTTTGGATGCTGCCGTGAATGATCTGTATCCCAAGCAATTACTTATGCTGCGGATATCTCCTCTGAAAGTGAGTTTTTATTACGTTCTATGGCGTAAGTATATGAAGGGGTTTTTGGGATCAATGGTGTGGATATTCAGTTGGTCGATTATCATTGACGCAACCATGGGTTACCTTAGCTCTGGAGTGCTTTCCAAATCCTATGTAAACTGGTTTGAGGAGTCGATAGGTGTTTACATTGGGAAACGTATCGGTCGGGGAGAATGGGATTGGCCAGTAACGTTAAACATCCTTTTTCTAATTGCTTTGTGCATATTCCTCTTCTTGCTTTCCGATTACCTGACAAAGAACAGAAAAACTAAATATAATAAAAATAAATATGACGATTTTGCCGATTACATCAGAATCAGCGAGCTCAAGATGAAATCTGGTTCCTTCGAACTTAGTGGAGCTGATATCGATATTGCTCATAACGAGTTTGCACTATTATCAGGTCCTTCCGGTTCTGGAAAATCTGTGTTTGTAAAATCACTGTTAGAATTTCTGCCTGTGGGAAGAGATGGAGTGCAGGCAAAACTCTCCATATACAAAACAGACAAAATACTTAAGTTACACAACAGCCTTACAGTAATGTTTCAGGAACCAGACTTATATTTATACCCGGATATTACTGTTGGTGATTTCCTTACTGCTGTTAATAGTAGATTAGACTCAAACTACTATTTGAGTAGTTCGATAATAGACACACTTCGCAACAAGATGAATACAAAACTTAGCTATTTGAGTGCCGGTGAGAAACGCAAGCTTGCTCTATTTATAACTGTGTCCAAGACAAGTTCTCCTAAGAATCCTGTGATGATCTTCGATGAACCTGATAGCTCCCTGGATGATCAAAGTATTAAGGACTTGGCCAGAAGCATATCTGGCATCACTGATAAGCCTGTAATCTACATAACTCACAATGTGGTTCATGGATTGGATATGATTAAAACTATGAATGACAAAAGCCAACGCAAGCTTAGTCTGCTAAAAATTGCTAAGGTAAAAAGCGATAATTCTACCATCCTTAGTCACGAAATTCATAAAGATTTAAAGCCCTTGTTAGCTCTTGAAGAAAAACGGCAAGCTGCTGTAATGCTATTGCGTAATGTCCAAAAAGCGCAAACTCAGCTTTCCAACATGACCATTCTAAAGATTTCTTTTCCTCTTCGTTTGATAGTTGATGATGGCATCGAGATCACAGCATATTCAAATGGAGAGAAGATGGAAGATTTGCGGGTTCATTCGGGGAGTGGGGTCATCGGAATCGTGGGTGAAAACGGAATTGGGAAAAGCACGATGCTAAGGTCGATCATGGGGCTTATTCCCTTTGAGAAAGGCCCCATGGAACTAGATGGTGAAGTTTATCATCGCAAGACTATCACCGGGAAGGTGATACGCAAGCATAAGATCAGCTATGTTTATGATGATATAGAAAAAGCCTTGCCTGATAAATTACCTCTCTGCCAAATCATTGAAAATTTGTGCAAAGTACACAACAAACCAGAAAGTGCTCTTAAGTATTACAATGAACTAAGCCAAAACCAAAGAGTGCAAGGCATCAATGATTTCAGCGGAGGACAAAGGCAGCTGATCGTGTTTGATGTTATATGTCATTTGATTGAACCCAAACTCATTCTTATGGATGAACCATTTTCCAGACTTGATTGGAACGAAAACTTAATAATTGTTTTAAAGTGGCTAACAGCAAAAGCAAAATACTGCCCCATCATGATAGTAAGTCATAACCGAGAGATATTGGATGCAGTATCGAATAGCATCATAGAGATTAGGAGGAAGAAATGAGACTACTGAGATATTTAATCTTACCTTATGCAATGCTGCTCATGCTATGGATGAGTCTATCGGTACTGCAGGGACAAGCTTTGTTTCTAATGGATGAATCTTTAGTTACACATCCGCAAATCGATTCTACGGTTGATCGAGATGCAATTAGTGTTAGATTTGAGCCATTAGCGGGCTATTGTTATCTAAATACACAAATTAGGATTTTGACTACACCAGCTATTGTAGATTCGATCAAATATACTACAGATGGGAGTGATCCCTCAAATACTAATGGACTGGTGTATAATGACACAATCAGGGTGCAAGTGATTGAAGAAGCGCTAAATGCTCAGGATGTCTTTTTGCTAAAGGCAAGAGCCTACGGTATGGGGATTGAATCCAACGTCTATACTTCACAATATACTGTTCATAGAGTGACTACACCGGTGTTTAATCCACCACAAGGACTTTATTATGAACCCCAGACACTAAGTATTACCTGCGATACCCCTGGAGCGCAAATTCGTTACAGGATTAATCAAGGGCTGGAACAGATATACAGTTATCCAATTCAGTTACTTCAGTCCTGCACAATTAGCGCTAAAGCAACAAAAGATAACTACTTGGAGAGCCACGGGCAAAATGCTGAGTATCTGATTACCGGGACTGTCAGCGCTCCCGAGTTTTCACCAGATGCTTTTATGATTGCGCAGGGTAGTTTCGTTTTCTTATCCTGCGTTCCTGACGATGCAGATATATGGTACACCTTTGATGGAAGTGAGCCTTCAGTTAATGGAGGTACGTCCAGCTTGTATGATAATGGTACTGGCATCCCTATTAATGGCGAAACGGGCAGCATTATAGGAATCAAAGCTAAAGCGTTTAAGACGGATTGGATTCCCAGCCCAACCACGGAGAAATACTACCTGATTGATGGAGATATTGAGCCTCCATCATTTAGTCCCTCTCTAGATTCCGTGTACACTGCTCCTTTGCACATATCAATTACATCCAGCACCCCAGGTTCTCAAGTTTACTATAATATCAATTCAGACGAGTCTCCAGATCAAAATTCGGAGCTCTATTCAGAGGCAGTTTACATTGACAGCACAAGCATGATTAAGGCTAAAGCCTATCATCCTTTACTTGGATCAAGCGATGTATCGATAGCAAATTATTATATCACAGGAACCGTTGCTACACCGAATATTGAACCCCAAGGAGGTGTATATCCGATGGCGCAAGAGATTGGTATCGAATGCGCAACACCAGGGGCAACAATAAGATATACATTAGATGGCTCAATCCCTGAAAACGATGAGGATGGTTTTGAATATGAGGATGATCGGTTTACCTTACCCGAAAACAGTTACACAGTTGTGACTGCCAGGGCATTTAAGGATTCGTGGATACCAAGTAGCGTGGCAGTGGAAGCATATCAGATAACCGGAACGGTTGCAGACCCCAGTTTTTTCCCAGAGTCAGGCACAGTGTTTACCAGCGCAGATTACGTAACAATTCATTGTCCAACAGTTGGTGCAGAAATCTACTACACGGTTAATGAAACATATACCGAGGACGAACCAACTACAGATGATCTTAAATATCAAGGTCCAATACACATTACGCACGACTGCTTGATAAATGCTAAAGCCTTCCTGGATTTATGGAACCCAAGCAGCACTGTACGAGCAGACTACATTGTCACGGGGACACTTCCAAAGCCATACTTTGATCCTCCCCAAGGTCTGTACTATGAACCAACGGACGTAATGATTCTCTGCTCCGATGTAGACACGACCATTTATTACAGAGTGAATGAGGCGGATACTACTAAGTATCAAGATCCCATTACTGTCACAGATAGTTTAACAGTGATAACAGCTTGGGCAGCAAAGGCATTCTGGGCTAACAGTGCTGAGGTGTCTGCTCAATACAGAATTACTGGAACCGTCTCTACCCCAGAGTTTAAGCCTTCTCAGGGAGTATTTACTGAACCCACGAACGTAAAAATCTCATGCGATACTTATGGCGCAATGATCAGGTACACTACAGATGGATCAGAGCCCACCCTTAAGTCTCTTGCTTATACTGCACCACTTGAGTTATGCACTGGGAGCAATGTCACTATAAAGGCTAGGGCTTATCGAGAAGACTGGATTGAGAGCCCCGTTGCAAGTGGGGAATACATAGTAACAGGAAAGGTAGAGTCCCCAACTTTCGATCCCTCTGCTGGGTTATACTATGATCCCGTTCTTGTATCAATGCATTGTGCAACTAATGATGCGAAAATTAGATATACTCTGGATGGAAGCGATCCCACTCCTGATTCTGATAAATACGAAAGCCCTCTTGAGCTAAATTATGACTCAGGATCAGTAACAATCAAAGCGAAAGCGCTTTTAGATAACTGGATAGATAGTGATGTTACATCGGTGGAGTATACGGTAACAGGTATCTTGGAGGTTCCCATCTTCTCTGAAGATGAAGGTACATATCTGAATCAACTAGATCTAAGTCTGGAAGCCGTTGAGGAAGCCACTATTATGTACTCCATCAACTCTGGGGAGTATGTGCAGTATGTAGAGCAGTTATCGTTATTGCCAGGCACATACACTATCAAAGCATACGCAAAGAAACAGCATTGGTTACCAAGTCCCGAGATCCAGAATACCTATCACATCATGGCATATGAGGATTCAATAGCTCTAAATCATACATGGACTTTTGGTGGAAAGGAAGAGGATGATTACTTGTTAGTGGGACTTCCTGGAGAGCAGTGGACACCAATCAAGAATCTGATGCAGGGTAAACCCTTTGTTGATTGGTCGGTTTACGCAAATGCTCAAGGTCAAGATGATGAGACAGATTTAACTCCGTGGACTGATACAGATGAATTCGACTTCCGGCCGGGTATCGGTTTTTGGCTATTGAGTAGGAACAAAGTGGTTGTTAATCAGCAAGCTGTTCCTAATGTGACTCTCAATGATGAACTTAGCTATAGCATTACAGTCCGTTCTGGGTGGAACATTATCAGCAATCCCTTCGATAAACTAGTGTTATGGAGAGCAGTGAAGGAAAGAAATTGTGTGAACACTGATCTCTTTGACTTTCAGAATGGAGTTTTCATGCCTTCCCAGCTAATGCTTCCTTTTAAAGCCTATTATTGGTATAATCAAACCGATATAGATAGCCTGATGATCGCTATAGATGACTCACCCATGCTTGATAAGGGGGATATCTTTGCCAAAACCGTCAGTTGTCAAGTAACTGAGCTTTCCAGTGGTAAAGTCAGCGTGGTTGAAATGGGAATTTCAGATCATGCATCAGATGCCATGGATCCTTGGGATCAGCCCTATCCCTTGCTAGGCTTTAACAGTTTTGCCGCTTGTATTGGAGACAACAACCTATACAAGGATTACAGGCAAGGCCCAAATCAAAGCTTTGCTGTTAACATCCACTCCGAAAATGAGAGTGAGATTGAGTTAAATTTTCAGATTGATGGTACTTACCCAGGCATAGTACTAATGAATGATTTCGATGGCTCTGTATACGAGTTAAGGAATGGTGTATCGATGGTATTTCCACCACACCAGAAAAAATTTAGAGTTATCACTGGAGACAATGATTATATTCAACATCACAGTTCTTGGGAAGCCCCAGAATTAATTAAGCTATACCAAAACGCCCCAAACCCCTTTAAGAAAAGCACCAATATCATGGTGTATACACCGGAAAAGGCATCCGTGACGATTCAGGTTTACAACATTAGAGGACAGCTAGTTCGGACGTTAGCAGATTCTCAATCAAAGGCTCCAGGCAATAAAGTGTGGAACTTTAATGCAGAATCTCTACCAAGTGGAGTGTATTATTGCCGACTAACCTGGGTAAGCGACAATCAATCCGGAAGTGAAACAAGAAAAATGCTGTTTGTTAAATAATGGAGATACAGTTATGAAATGGATAATAAATATACTATTTGTGATGAGCATTATCTGCCCATCATACTTGCATTCAGTGAAAACATATAGGCTTTCGCCATCAAATGGGTTTAACTATACCGCTTTGAAGCCAACCTTAGTTTCAAGGGGCTACTCTGGAGCCTTAGCTCCATCCACGCAGAACACGCATTTCTTTTATTTTGTAGACCTAAACTACGGTAGCATCGAAGATGATTTTGTCAAGCAAGCATTGCAACATGCCGACAACTCGTATGTCTTCATCATTGAAAAAGTAGATAAACCGTATGGGCATAGAAGCAGCGAAGAGCTTGTTCTTGAACCTAAGAACAAAAAGAAACTAGTTATGTGGTTTTATCCGAACTCGCAGAATCAGTGTAAAACAATCGTTGAGGCTGTCCGTCAAAACTTTGTTGACACAAAGCAAGCTCATGTGCTCTTAGCCGACATAAGTCGAGAATTACTGCATACACATAGGATAAGTATTGACTATGAGAACACTTTCCCGACTTCCCCGCAAACATCGAAGGTCGATCGTGATCCTGAACCAGTTCTCCCTCCCCCTCCCCTGGATGTATTCAAGAAGTATTTAAATAAAACAACTACGGTAGTCAAAAAACATCCACTAGAGTCATCGCTATTGGGGGGGGTAGTGTTAAGCGGAACAATATATCTTATAGCTAGTTCAGGAAGGGAAAAAGGTACTAAGTTACCTCCACCACCAGGCCATCCAAATCAATCGGAATAAACTTGCGATTTGATATGTTTGCTATGGTTATAACAAAAAAAACACTAACCAGAATGATGCAGGGTTTGTCCTAGCATTAAAGAAAATGGGGTAAAACGATGAAAGAAGCTGGTGTGCCACTCAGAAATCTATTTCTTTATATCAGGGATATATATGATGTTTCAGAGATTACTTATGAGTTTACGCAGGAGAAAGGAAATCATAAGATGGAGGGATTGAATTACTGGAGCATAGCTAAGTTATTGGAACTCCAATCTATATGTGAAGAGAAAGGAATGAAAGATTTGACCCTGTCTCTGAGTTCATCTACTAATGACATTGATGGCGACCAATTATTACTTCGAATAAGGCCAATAAGCAAGATTCCTGATGAACCCATCCCCCCAGATCAATTGAGGCCATGGATACTCTACAATCGACAATCCGGAGGTATTCCCTCCATCGAGTGTAAAGAGCCAGCCAATCCATTTGAATGGTTTGCAGAATCAGAACAAAGACAGCTGGATTATGAGAATTTCTGTTTAGAGGTAGGTGATAAATACCTTTATGATCTCTCGGGAATTCCCTACTCGCTGGATAATTGGGTATACTTGGAAAATGGCAGAATACGCAAAATAGAAAAAAAGAAAATCAATATAGACATGAGCAACACAAATTTAATCGGGGCTCAGTATGCAGAGTTCAAGCGTAAATTCGAGAATCACTACGACAAACATTGGATCGCTCACGTTATAAACGACCTTTATCACGCATTTCACAGTCTTTACTATCACCTTAAGGGTAGAGATAATAAGCAATTGTGCCTTTCTTTTGGGCTTGTATCAGGAGTTATTGGAGGTGTTCAGTATCGCAATTTTTCTTTTCATGTTCCTCTAACACTCAAATTGAAGAATCGAGCATTTGAGATACACATGGATTCATTTAATACGAGGATTCATGGCGAGTGTAATTATGTGAGCCTTTTAGAGAAGCATTTAAGCAACATGTCCTCTGAGAGTATAACGGCAGTTCGACAATCAATTCTTGATCAAGTTGATGAGTTCAACTCAAAGAAGCACGCATTTGTTTTCGATCCTGAATACATTGATTCAGAGTTTATGTGTGCAGCCAAGGATTGGATAAGATATTTTCCAGATCAACAAGTCGTACCTTACTTACATAGCAAGCCTAGTGCATTAGATGGCTCTCGTAAAGATCATGATGACTTGTTGTTGAACTATGGTTTTTATCCCACTGCTGGCTCTGACAATATCCAATTGAGCTTTTCCCCAGTCATTCAAACCAGAATTGTTGAAAGCTATTCAGCCATTTCCAGGGACGCATCTCGCATAGTCAGGACTATTGATATGCTTGAATCGCAGGGGCAAACCCAGAAGATCCCGCCCTTGTTTAAAAAGATGTTTGCTTTAAAAAACTGTGAGGATGCAGATATCCAGGGCAAAAACAATCATATCAGAGAAGAAGACTTTCTCTTTCCTTTGCCATACAACAATGAGCAATTGGAAATAGTTCAAAGACTGAGTGAAGACGATACTGTAATTGTAAAAGGCCCTCCAGGCACCGGTAAAAGTCATACCATAGCCAATATAGCTTCGCATTATGTAGCCCAGGGCAAATCCATACTTGTAGTTTCTCAAAATGCTCAAGCTCTCAATGTAGTAAGAGATAAATTGCCAGAAGAAATTCGCTCACTAGCTGTTTCTTTTTTAGGGCAAGGGAAAAGCAATGAAATGCTGAAAAACTCTGTGAACTCAATCATTAGAGCTCTTTCAAGCAGCTATTCAGAGACATATAATGAGTTGCTGTTCAGTGATCTGTCAACTCTAAAAGCAAATTATGTTTCCTCCAAAAATGATCTAGTTGCAAGAATCCAGGCAAACCAGAAGTTATTCAGAATTGGAAGTATCCCCGAGATGTTCTGTAGTCAGGGAGAAGAATCGGGGGGTTGGCTAAAATCGGCTGCTGACATTGCTGAAATATACTCTAGGCATACTTGTATTGTAAATCCGATCAAAGACAATGTGAGTTTCGATGAATCACATATAGACGAAATCCACTTGATTGAGAACATGCTTAAAATGAAAGGATTACTCAAGCCAGAGGAATATGCGTTGTTTGAACTGGATTGTGTTTCTGATGAACACATACTGAATCCGGATGAACGGAGTAAAATTATTTATCAGGTAAAAGCTATCCAGGGGCAGATTGACATCAAGCAGTACGATAGGAAGTCACTAGACGTATTCGATGAGGTATTTTTTGGTAATACATTCAGGTTTTTAGGGTTATGGGAGGCATTGGAATCAGACTCGCTTTGTCAGGAGATAATGAATTCATCTAAGTTCGATTTTCAAAGTATGAAAACTATCTACAATCGGTTTTCCGAACTCAGAGAACTCATCAGCCAGAGGGAGATCGAATTTGTTGATTACTCGATAGAAGTCCCCAACGATATAAACGGCGATATCAAACCAATGTTATCCTCAATTGATAGCTTAATAGCCAAACATGGTAACTCAAATAGTTTGAGTCCTATTGCAAAGGCTCTTCTGCCAAGTGCGCAGAAGAAGATTTTTGCCTGCAAGATAAACTACTCCTATGTGGTGACACGTGATGATGTAAAGTTAGTACGGGAGTATTTGCAAAACCTCCATGACATTAGAATGGTGATAATTGCTTTTTCGAATTACCTGAATATGCTAGGGGTTCAGGATAGCATATCTGGCCTTGATGATATCAAACCCCTGGATACTGTTTACCGCTACTTTGATACGCTAGAACAGCTAAATGAGATGTTGGCAAATCATAATCTGCCCGTCATCAAACCTGAAGAGGAAAATGCGCTCAATTATGTTAAGCATCTCATGGGCTTGAAGCGATACGCAGAATACTGCGAGCTTATGGATACTCTAGCAGGATATGCTAATGAGTATCGGACATACAACAATACTCATCCGGTCATGAGATCTATGGCAGAGTCAATAATTGCTACTGATTCTGATGAATACAACAGCCATTATGCAGATTACATCGCTTTTATGAAGCTGCATCCCAAACTGCTCATTTACCGTAAAGCCTACTATGAAATGCATAACTTATTGCCAGATACAGCTGCACACATACATCTCCAGTTAGTAGAAAATGAACAGCTCAACGAACTTAATGAAATAGCCTCGTGCATGTTTTTAGCCAGGTTGAGATCAATCCTTGTTTCCTGCAGTGAGTCAATTGGAAACATAGAAAACTCGATTTTAAATTTACACAAATTGCGCAAAGAAATAATGAAAAAGACTTCAGAACTTGTGGCATACAATGCTTGGTATCTTAAGTCTAAGAGCATATCAGACTATCAAAAATCTGCTCTTAACGCATGGTTAAATGATCTAACAAACATCGGAAAAGGATATGGGAAAAACACGGCGAAAAACTTGGCCTCAGCCATAAGGAATATGGAAAAAGCAAAGAATGCAGTTCCGATCTGGATCATGACTCTTTCAGATGCAATAACCTTCTTTCAAGATACAACTCCCAGCCAGTTTGATTTGATGATAATTGATGAAGCTAGCCAATGCGACTTTAGTGCCTTTAATGTCGCATTTAGATGCGCCAAGTTGATCATTGTTGGAGATGAAAACCAGACTGCTGTCGCTATCGACTCATCGAAATTTCCAATCAAAAAGGTAAGTCATTTGCTAGATTTACACTTGCCAAAGCACGACTATAAAGAGCAATTCAATGTAACAAACAAATCTAATAGCATATACTCAATCTGCTCTGTGTTGTATCCGAACATAATCACTTTGTTTGAGCATTTCCGATGCCTTCCAGAAATTATCGGATTCTCTAACAAATGGATTTACAACAACGAAATTATCCCCCTTCGTTCTTGCGCGGACTATCCTTACGGAAATCCTGTAGAAACCTTCTATATTGATGAACATACTAAAGACGATAGTAGACCAAAACTTGTAGAGGAAGCAGTTAAGTATATCGAGCTGCTACTTGCCAATGTTCCAGAAAACTCAAAGTATCCAACAATCGGAATCTTAACATTGGATAGTTCAAATACAAAGCATCAAAAGGCGCTAATTAATCGAATGTCTCAAAGCGAGTTAATTAAACAGCACGAAGAGGAGATTGAACTGGTGATAGGGACATCCAGAGAATTCCAAGGAGATGAACGTGATATCGTGATAATGACAATCACAACTAGTAGTGCTGTATTGAACGAAGACAGTACAGTTTCACACAGAGTGCTTCCCAAAATCAGTAGTGAAGAGTATATGAGGATATTTAATGTAGCTTCGAGTCGAGCCATGTTTAAATCTGTCTTGTTTCACAGCATAAGCTTGGATACGGTTCCTCTGATGCAAACTGATTGCTGGAGAAAACGGATACTGGATTATTACCATAACATCAAGCCAGTTTATGAGATAAATCGTGACAGCATAGAATCAATAATGGAGAAGCTAGATAACAACCTAGGTGATTTTGGCAATCAAATATGTAGGTTCCTCTATGATTCTGGATATCGAAACTGCCTTTTCCCAGGTTATAAACTCGGTAAGTACAGTATAGATATTGCCATTCTTAATAATGAAAAAACTCTAGCTATTCAATGTGATGGTTACGAGTCTCTATTAGGTTCTGACAACATCGACGCACATAGAGAAGGATCGGAGCTTCTTAATAAGATAGAGAATCAGATGGTACTGGAAAGGGTTGGTTGGAAAGTTTATCGGATACAACGGGTGCAGTGGTTTTACGAGAATGAAGTAAGTAAAATTAAGCTGCTTAGATGGATAAAAACCTACATTGAACCAGTAAAACAGGTCATGAACAATGATCGTTAAGGCTGCAAATCAGTCTAGCTCACTGGGCAATTATAAGTATCAGAAGCTATATGGATATTACCCAAAACTAAATTCGTTATGGAGAAGCATATAATGACAACCACAAAAATTTCAAATAGATCCTCACTGCAATTGGCAGCACAATTATTGTGCTTGCTTTACATCTTGTTATTAGCATTCTCATGCAAGCAGCAGGAAAACTCCCTGTCCACTGATGTTGTTGATATGGTTTTCGTTAAGGGTGGAGCATTTGAACTACAAGCGAAATCATACGATTACATAAATGGGGAAAAGATTGATACTATGCCAATACCAGCTACACAGGTAACCGTATCAGATTTCTTGATAGGCAGATATGAGGTAAGCTTGTCAGATTACATTGAATTCTTATCAGATACAGACTACGTGTCTCGTTGCTTACTGGGCAGAGGTGGCGTGTTTCATCCTGATCCAGAGTTCGTATATCCGGACACATCTATTGTTACGGATGTATTTTACTTATTCAATAATGAATTGTATACTACTGAATATGCCAATTATCCTGCAGGAGCAATTACATGGGATGACGCCATTGCCTATTGCAACTGGCTAAGTAAAAAAGACCGATTGCAGGCAGTATACACAATCTATGATCGAGGTCGAGTTGGGCCAAATGATGATGAACCAAACAAATGGGAAGTGCATGTAGATTGGAATGCTAATGGTTATAGACTTCCCACCGAAGCGGAATGGATGTATGCTGCTGCTGGAGGGGAGAAGGGGCATAAGTATGTATATAGTGGAGGGAACAATGTGGATGACGTTGCAGTGTATGGCAAGAACTCAGGGTGGGGCGTAAACAGAAGGGGAAGTAAATTACCCAACGAACTGGGCATTTACGATATGAGTGGCAATCTCAATGAATGGTGTTGGGACTACTCCGCTAACCGAGACGATTATACTCCCAATCTTCAAGATCCTAAGGGGCCTGAGAGTGGGACTAACAGGGTTTTCCGGGGAGGAGCATGGAATGACGATGAATATTCCTGCAGATTAACCGTTAGATTCTCGAAGAGTCCGTTATCCGGCCATTTCTATGATGGGTTTAGGATTTGCAGAAATGCCCAAAATTGATTTTGTGAATGCTTGATTGAAAGATGATATCCCTCAGTATCAGATGTGCATACCGTTTCATAAGATTCTGATTGGGCAGATCAAATAGATATGGATACACTACCTGTCGAAAGACTTTATATAGATTGTAATGTGTGAGGATAATTCAAATCTCAAATTATCCTAGAAACAAGCTGGTAGTGTCTCAAAGGTTGGTGTAAATTGGAGTCAGCCAGATGAAGAAAAAGGTTGAGCCGGATCCCACTCTTTGTTTTGATGGTTTTAATCCAAAAACTAAAGAACAAGGAGAAGATCATGACTCAACCAAAGAGAAAGAAAGATGAAGGGGCGGAATTGGTCAAGTTTTTTCGCACTGTTTTACCGGGAGACTTTGTAAAAGTGTTGGAAATCGGCATCCAGAGGATAATTGAAGCAGAGCTTAGTGCCAGATTGGGAGCGGAGCCTTATCAGCGCGTGGATGGCAGAACTAACTACCGTAATGGCTACCGTAAGCGTAAAGAGCCTCTCAGCACCGGATTGGGGCCTATAAGCGTAAGTATTCCGAAGCTCCGTAGCGGCAGCTTCTACCCTTCGATTCTGGAGCAATACCAACGGGTCGACCGAGCCTTGATCAGCATCATCAGCGAAGCCTACTTTGCCGGTGTTTCTACTCGCAAGATGAATCATTTGTTTGTGGACTTGGGTTTGGAAAACATAGATCGTAGTTTTGTCAGCCGTTGCGCCGCTCAGATCGATGAAGAAGTGGAGATATGGAAGAACAGGCCACTTGAAAGGCGTTATGCCTATATCTGGCTGGATGCGATCTACACCAAGATCCGAACCGAGGGCAGGGTTAATTCTACGGCAGTGTTGATAGCGATTGGCCTTAGAGAGGATGGGCACCGCGATGTCCTTGGTATTCACTTGGGGAACCGTGAAAGCTATTATAACTGGAAAGGATTTCTGCAGAGCTTAAAGGCTCGTGGTCTTGAGAGGTCGGAACTTTGGATTAGCGATGAACATGATGGACTTATCAAGTCAATAGAGGAGTGTTTCCCGGGACAGCTCAGACAACGTTGTATTGTCCACTGGATGCGAAATGCTCAGAGCAAAGTTTCCAAGACTGATTTGCTGTGGCTGCTGCCGCTAATAAAAGACCTGGTAGGTTCCCGGACCAAAGAGTCCTTTGAATTGGCCTGGAAAGAGCTTAACAGGGCAGCCCAGTCTAAACACAAAGACAATCTATTGGATTGGCTGGATAGCACTTACCATGAGATATCGGTCTATCTTGATTTCCCTGCGGCACATTGGAGCAGAATCAAGTGCACAAACTCACTGGAGCGCTTAAACGAGGAGCTCAGGCGCAGAGAGAAATGCATCAGGATATTCCCTGATGAAAAGAGTTGCCTGCGGCTGTTTGGTGCGATCCTGCAAGGCTATTCGGAGGACTGGATAAGCGGGAAGCTATATCTTTCGGAACCAATGGAAAGAATCAAAGACACCATGAAAAAGCCCATACCATTTGAGGCAACGCGCGACGGGCTGGAGCCCTGCTCCGTCGGCTACGCCTCCTCCGCAGGGCTCCAGCCCGTCGCAGCAAGGTAGATTATTTATGAAAAAGAACTTGACTTGGATTAGCAAGATGAAAACAATGCAATTGGTCGCTTGGCCTTACATAGATTGTGAGTAACGAGGGATATCAGATGCCCTCAAACAACCAGAGAAACAATGAGTTGGAATTTACACCAACATTTGGGACTCAACAAACAAGCTGAATCACATCCCAATGAGATTTGGGATAACTAGATACGTAAGGAGAACACCATGAAGAAAATATCAATGATCTGCTTAATCCTCGCCACATGGGTAATCTTATGCAGTCAGATTCTGGATAATGCTGAGAAGTATCTCAAAAACAGTCACCTAAAACCATTCTATCATACTATGGCAAGGCAAAGATGGGGAGGAAGGATTGAAGAGCTTAAACCAGTTAACGATAAGGGGGGATATTCGGTGAAAGTGAGAAATACAGGCAGGGCCAATGAAAGATACAAGTTGAATATCTGTATTATCACATACAATCCTGATCCTCGTGCGAAGGAGCCATATTATCGCAACTACATGGAATGGCATAAGGATGTGAGTTTTCTTGAGCCATCGCATGCTAGGGATGTATATTTTTATATCCCATCATATAGAAAGGATCCAAATCTGACCCATCATGTGCTGGTCGATTTAGTCGAGTATGGATATCCCTACACGATAATGGACTACAATTTTATCCCTTATTGAGATATGCATTATTGCCAGATTCGGTTATTGGGAAATGATGCACGATCAGTGCACCATTTCCCAAATCTGATTCCCTACTTATGGGGTTCTGGATGCGAAGATCATTCAATTAAAAAAGATACTGATTGGCTCACCAGGCAAACTCATATACCTGCTTGCTGCTCACGCATGGTTAGTGAGTCTTGCACGCACATAAGAATTTTGTGGAGCCTTCATTTTGCAATCTTCACTCTTCTGCTAGTGTACGTTCTAGCTCTCATATTGTTCAGTTAATACCTACCTCGATGATGGGGTTGAAGGACAACATGTACTCTATGTTCGAATGACTCTAGAATTCGTTGTTGAGTGTTGAATCCAGATTTTTCTACTCTCAGGGTTTTCTTCTTATACGAGCTCCTGTCCCACAGTAACTCTACACTGCATGGGGTTTGCCCATAATACTTATCATCGATATAAACTGCCGCATTGGTCGGATCGCTGCTCAAATCTACACTAGACTTATAAAAGGGATCCCAATATAATGGCGGCACATAGGGTGGATAATAACCTGATGGTGGGACATAATAAACTGCGATTGGCTGCAATAAGAATTTGAATACTTGTGGGCGTTTGAGCGCAAAATCTTGGTGCTTCTCGTTGAAAGGGACAAATATCCTGCGTACCTGATCGTAGTATCCTGGTTTGCGAATCAATAGATCATACCATCTGCCCATTGTATATCCGTAATACCCAAGATGCTGATCAACGGTAATCGGATGATTATCTGTAGGAGTAGTTCCAAGGTACTGGTTAGTTCCCATTACGGTAACAGTTGCACCAGAAGGATCTGTTTCAACCCTAAATGCAGCCCAATAGTAAGTTGACCAGGCAGGTGTTGCTAAAACAAGCATGAATCCCAGTAACAACATGTACTTAATCAATTCTAACCGACACTTAGCCATCTGCACATTCACAAGAGATAATGTGCTTCTCCCATCAAAAGTGATCAACATCACTAGTAATCTTCTTCTACTCATTGTTCCTCCCATTTTGTACTCATTGTTGAGAAGTCCACTTTGGCTATCCTAGCATGTACAAATATCTAAAACAGCTCAAATCGTTTCCCTAATGTAATATACTCCGCTCAGTACAGAACACTTCATCTTATTTCGATTGCGATGACAAATCGAACCCAGATTCACATTTGCACTGAATTCTGTATTACGATTTGCTGCCAAGATCAATTTGTGGCCAGCATCATTCTCCCACTCGGTTAAGCAACTAGAATAAAGCTCATGTGAATCTCCATGAATCATCAGCCCATAACGGTCCGTAACCTTGTCATTATCCTGCTTTGTGAATCAAGGATCAAAGCGGAATCTAAACTGATAGCTCATTTCCTGCTGTACATTGAATCTCCAGCTATGGATGATGCGTTTTACTGCAGACACAAAGCTGGCGGGATATTCACCTAGGGGCACAAGTTCAGCCGAATCCACTACTCCATATTGATTGATATAGAGGGTAACCCTATAGCTCATGGATTGGTTTAATTGACTAATCTTTCCTACACGTAAGTGCTTGATAAATGGACATCGTTTTCAAGGATTGTGGGTGTATTTCATTATGAGGCATTACGATAACCATTTATGGCATAGTTGGATTTATCCATTTCCTCGATTTCGTTCTCGAGCCAATGCCTGTTCATGAACTGTTTTAACACGGATTCATAGTCATCCAAGAGCTGCGCAATGTCCTTGTAGCCGAGTTTTATCGCATATTGAAGCAAGTGTTTAGCTTTATTGGCGAAGACCACGGAGCAGAAGATATCCAGCCAGTTGTCTTCCATTTCGGAATGGAACTCTATCAGCAGTTGTTCGGTGCTTTTGGAAGGATAGTCATACTTCATTGAGCAGAACATATTGTAAAAGATACATCTGATGGTCAGGTCTGCGATTTGCGGAGCGTATTTGGATGATTTGCTCTGATCAAAGCCAAAGTGCTGTTTGAGATCCTTGAAGACAACCTCTATAGACCAGCGGCGCAGGTATATGCTGAGGATTTCCATTTCTCCCAAGTTTACTTCTGTGCAGATCAATGCTTTGTATCTCTTATGTTGCGGATACCTGAAGAAACACATCCTGACGTAGCCCAATATGGTCTGCGATTCCGGTTTGCCAGCAGATTGCTTATCCAGAACCGCTACAACCACTGACTTGTACATAATGCCTGTAGATGCGTTATGCTGCCACTTGCCTGATCTTCTGTACAGCTCCTTTATTGTCATGAACTTGTCGCCCCACAGAT